>JACCDW010180935.1_pt1 | contig 111219 bp, 82 predicted proteins | sample 7449781 | NCBI WGS metagenome assembly JACCDW01 (sample SAMN15323449, study PRJNA562643) | freshwater metagenome | isolation source: river surface water | place: USA:Blue River Watershed | collected 2017-08-18 | reverse complement strand
GAAGAATTGCACAATGATTATAATGGAAAAGCAGTTGTAGGAAAATTAAATGTAGATGAAAATCCGGATATCGCTATGAACTATCAGGTTCGCAGTATCCCAACTATTTTGGTTTTCAAAAACGGCGAAGTAGTTGATAAAATCATCGGAGCAGTTCCTAAAACGGTTTTAAGTCAAAAATTAGAAGCTCACGTATAAAATAAAAAACGTGTTATAAAGAGGCTGTCTTTAAGTAAGGCAGCCTTTTTTGTTTATTTTTTTGTTTGTTTCCTCAAGTAGTTATATGTCGAAAGGATTGTTCATTTATCCTAAAACCATGATTTTTTCTGAGTCAAAGGCGAAATTGTATAAATGATCGTTTGGTTTATAGAATACTGAGATAAAATCAGTTGTTAATACATTTTTACATAAATAAATCGTAATTTCGGAAGACTGAATGATGTTTTTAAAAGAAGTTCAAGGAATCAATAATTTGTCGTTTTTAGCTCAAAAAGCGATGCAAGGATTTATTACCGGCCTTCACAACAGTCCGTTGAAAGGATTCTCAGTTGAGTTTGCAGAACATCGATTTTACAATACTGGAGAAAGTGTTAAGAATCTCGATTGGAAATTATTGGCTAGGACGGAAAAGAAATACGTAAAACAATTCATTGAAGAAACGAATTTAAAAGCACATATTTGGTTGGATGTTTCCGGTAGTATGGCCTTCCCATATCCCCAACAAAACAAACTTAAATTGGGATTATTAATCAGTTCAACGTTAGGATTCATATTAAATAAACAACGAGATGCTTTTATGCTTCAATTGTTTAATGGAAGAAATGTACTTTGGCAATCCGAATTAAAATCAACCAAAAGTCATTTAAATTACTGTGTAAACCTAATGGAAAAGTTGTGGACCCATGGTTTAAGCATTGAATTAACATCCCCCGAGAGAAATCAGCCAACTTCATTAGAAAAATTGTTGGGTATAAAAACTGGTTCCACTCGAATTAGTGATTCATTACATCATTTGGGTCGACGAAATTTGGTGTTGATTTGTAGTGACTGTTTGTGGGATAAAAATAATCCACAAGAAGAATTGGATTTTTGGAATAGTTTGAATTACATGCGTTTCAAAAAGGCCGAAGTTCTATTGATACATATCATGGATGAAGAATTAGAATTGAATTTAAAGCTACAAGATAGTCCAATTCGATTTCAAGATTTAGAAACACAGGAGGAGATTCGGTTAAATCCCACGGAATATCAAAAATTGTATTCAGAAAACGAGATCAAACGAGTACAAAAAATCAAAGAGAATTGTTATACCAACGGTATTGGATATTTTCAAATGGATGTATCTCAGCCTCTGGAAACTGCGCTGTTCGCATTTTACAAACAGCGCAATAAAATGATTTGAGTTTCAGAAGAAAAAGGATTCAACCTAGAAAAAACTAATATCCTTCTTCTATCAAATATTCAAGCTTACCAATTTTAACGATCTTTTTCAAATTGCAATCGTTGCGCATTTACTTCTCCAAACTCACCTCTACAATAGCTTAAAGTACCATTAACGAATACAGAGTCAATAGAATGACTGAATGTTGTTCCCAATAAAGGCGACCAATCACACTTATATAAAATAGACTGTTCGGAAACGATGTAGGGCGTATTGGGTTTTACTAATACTAAATCGGCCGCATATCCTTCACGAATAAATCCGCGATTTTTTAATTTATAGGCAATTGCAGGATTGTGAGACATTTTTTCAACCATTTTTTCCAATTTCAGTTTTCCGTTCTGAACTTTTTCCAACATAAGTAACAATGTATGCTGAATTAGAGGCAAGCCTGCATGACAGTTCAAATAATTCGGATGAAATTTTTCTTCTTTTGTATGAGGAGCGTGATCGGTGGCAATTACATCCAATCGATCATCTAGCAATGCCTTCCAAAGCTCATCTTGATCTGCTTGAGATTTAACCGCTGGATTGCATTTTATCTGGTGTTGCAATTTTTCGTAGTCCGAATCTGCGAAATGGAGGTGGTGCACACAAACCTCCGAAGTAATTCTTTTTTGATTTAGAGAGATATCATTTCGAAACAAATGTGTTTCAATGGCTGAAGTTATGTGTAGAATATGTAGACGTGTATTATATTTTTTTGCTAGTTCAACGGCTAAAGAAGAACTTAAATAGCACGCCTGATCATCTCGAATTACAGGATGCTGATTTGCAGGAATTCCATCGGGGAATTTATTTTTTGCATCTTCTAATCTCGATTTTACGCGAGTTTCGCATTCGCAATGAGTTGCAATTAACGTGGGGACTTGAGCAAATATTTTATGTAAAACATTTGAATCATCTACTAACATGTCGCCAGTGGAACTTCCCATAAATATTTTGACACCACAAACATTTTCAGTGTCTACTTTTTTTAGTTCTTCTAAATTGTCGTTGGTAGCACCCAAATAGAAAGAATAATTTACCCAAGAAGAATCCTTTCCAATTTGATATTTTGCTTCTAATAATTCATTCGTGACAGTTTGCGGCATTACATTTGGCATTTCCATGAATGATGTAACACCTCCTGCTAATGCAGCTTTAGATTCGGATGCAATATTAGCTTTGTGAGTAAGTCCTGGTTCACGAAAGTGAACTTGATCATCGATTACACCCGGCAATAAGTACATTCCATCGGCTTGTATTTCATGTACTTTATTCGGATTTTGAATTATTGGTTCTATTTTTTGAATAATACCATTGGAAATTAGAACATCCATAACTCTGGATTCGCCTTCATTTACTACAAGTGCTTGTTTTATTAGATAATCCATAAATTTTTTTTAGTTTATTATAAATTTCTTATACTCATTTTTAAATGTAACATTTTGTAACATTCACAATAATTAACTTATCCGTCGTTTAAAGATAAAAAATAGGAGTTTATCAAATTATTAAGAACATTCACTAAACGATGGAACAAATATCAGACAAATTAGGGTAATTTTGTAAGCATAAAAATTTCTTAAATCAAACCCAAATACGCCTTATGTTAGATAATCAAAATCAAGAAGAAGAATTGGCTCACTTAATTATTGGAAAAGCCATCGATATTCATAAAATACTTGGACCCGGATTAGACAAGCAAACTTATATTGATTGTTTGAAATACGAACTTGAACAAGATGGATTGAGTTATGAACAAAATAAATCCATCGATTTTCAGTACAAATCCATTTCTTTAAATCATGTTTACACTCTTGATTTTGTGATTTCAAATCAAGTTGTAATTGAAATTGCTACTTCTCCTGACATTTCAGAAGTAGAAATTCAACGTTTATTGAAAATGATTCGTGTAAATGATTACAAGTTAGGATTGATCATCAACTTCAACTCAACACTGTTGAAAAACGGTATTCGCAGAGTTTCAAACAACAAAACCGTATAAAATTAAATCTTAACCAGATTTACTGTATAAAAAAGGTGGTATTCCAAGAATACCACCTTTTTTTATTCTCTAACTATCAAAAAAGCAAGTGCATTCATTTTCCTAATCACCTAGTATCTCTGTCTAACGAAAATCTATCGGTTTTAACGAATTAGTGTGAAATCTATCGGTTTTAACGAATCAGTGTAAAATCTATCGATGACTAACGAATTAGTGTAAAATCTATCGGTTTTAACGAATCAGTGTAAAATCTCCGTACAGCGTGCGAATATAATTATCGCATCCCACCCAGCTCAATTTGAATACATACACGCCTTCCGGAGCTGGTTTTCCGTAAATCAATCCATCCCAATTTCCTTCTGGTGAGTTTGTTTCCAATATTTTCTCACCCCATCTATTGAATAATTTCAAATCATAATAAGCCCCTTTGACTTCGTATTTCACGTTTGGAAATAAATCGTTTAAATCATCTCCATTGGGAGTAAATGCGTTCGGCATATAAATATCAGAAGGGAATAAATCCTTCTTTTTATTGATCCATATAGAATCTCGACTTTTACAACCTTCAAAATCGGTTACTTCAACAATATACAATCCACTGTCGTAAGCTATAATTTTTTGCTTTTTGCTTCCATTATTCCATAAATATTCACGCATTCCCGGACCTGCATCTAATTCTGGCTTTTCCGACAAACACAAAATGGTATCATTTCCTAAATTCAGACTGGGTAATGGAAACAAACTTAAATTAATAGAATCGGATTCTGGGCAGCCATTGGAATTGATTACATCAATATATAATTTCCCCATATTCTGAGCACGGTAGGAATTGGATACTGTGGTCTTATTCCATTTTACCAATCTAAAATCATTTCTGGGAGAAGTAAATACGGTATCTATTCGATTGCAGAATTTTTTATCCGTACCTAAGTCCAAAACCAACGGATGAAATGTTAAAACACAAGTATCTTGTGCAATACAATATCCTTCTACTACTCTAACTGTATACTTACCTGGACCAGTTACTTTATATGTAGATGAATTGGTATTGTTCAAATTATCCCAATAAAAAACCGATAATGGTCTATCTGTGTTGGCTTTTAATGTAATACTTGGTGAAGGACAAACAACGGTATCATTAATGTAAACGTTTATTTCTGGAAACTGCAAAATTCTAACAGTATCTTCAGTTAAGCAGTTAAACTGGGAAATGGATTGCACGGTATATTTTCCTGGATTTGAAACAAAAATTACTGAATCCGTCTTTCCATTGTTCCATTTAAATGATTTAGCATATGGAGCTTTTGAACTCAATTTTTTTGAAAACACATCATACGTGCAATAAATTGTGTCGCCTAATGCCTCTACTTTAGACTGATCTAACCCGATATTAATCGTATCGTACCAAAAGCAGGTTTGTTGAGCAACACCCAATATATAGGTACCAGGTGATTTTACAACAAAGGAATCCAATCCGGGTGAACCATTCCAAAGATATTGAGTTCCTGATATATTGGATTTAAGTTTAAGAGTTGCACCTGGACATAATACAGTATCTTTCGGTAATTGAGGTACAATGGGTTTTACTACGTTCACTGTTAATTCAAAACTATCGGTACATGTAGTTTTAAATGCGTATAATTTTACCTTATAAGTTCCTTCTTTGGGATAGGTAAAAGTGGGACGAATTGAATTCGATGTGTCATTATTTACGCTATCTACCCCAAAATCCCAATGATATCGTTGTGCACCTGAGCTTAAATTTTGAAATTGGAAAGTATAACCACAAATGAACTTGGGTGCAAAAAAACTAGCAACCACATCCACTTTACAAGCTTGAACATTAAATTGATAATCGCGAATAACTTCAGAAACCAATACTCCTTTACGGTATTCCTTCACTGAAATACCTACTACAAATTGTCCAACTTTAGTTGGAGTTAATGTCAGAAAACCCGTAAATGTATCTATTTTCATAAATGGATTTCCGTCAATAGGTAACTGTTCGCTATAGAAATTCTTCCATTGAATTTGAGTGAATGGTGGAGATTCAATGATTCCATTCCCTTTGTTATCTGGTCTTGGGTCTACAGTATTTGCAGCAGTAAATGGAGTTGTAAGCGTATAAACCAGACTGTCGCCATCTGGATCCACTGCACTATGATCGAATCTTAACGCGGTATTAGTACAAAGAAAATTCGGCGGTAATTGCTTAAAAACAGCGCTGCTATTGGCTTTTCCAACTACACGAGAATCAGGAATAAACACCCAATAATTAGCTCCTGTTCCACCCGGGTTTATTATATTCGTAATGGTTCCATTTCTACAGCATCTCTGAAAAGAAACATAATATCCACCTGTAGTTGGTGGTAAAGTAACTGTTACTTCATAATAATAATGATCTACGCAGGCATTCGGTTTTACGATAATGCAATTATAATTTGTTTTTTCAACTCGCTCAGGTCCTTTTCGATTCACCAAAACGGGATATCCATTTAATATTCGCTGATTACTCCCATTGAACACAGAAATGTATGCCTGAGCATCACTGGAAATGGCGTCGGCGCTTCCATTAATACAGTCCATATAAACATCTAAACGAAGTTTATATTGGTTATTGCCTAAATACAAATAGGTCATTTCTCCACCAACTATATGGGTAGAAAATACGAGATTTGTAGCCCCGTGGAGCCAAAAAGCAATGGAAAGAATTAAAAAGCGATATGTAAAACTACTGAACTGAATAACACAAAGTTAAACTCTGTTCAGTCAAAAAAAAACATGTTGACTTTTTTATTACATTAAATACAATTCCAAGTTGTCTTTAGATGTATTATCAAAATAAACATGGTCTTGTAATGTAGTTGCTACTGTGATTCCAACATAGTTTGCCAAAATGGGAAATACTCTATGGGATCTTTCCGCTAAAAATACTGTTTCTAGTCCTGCAACTCCTTGTTCAAAAATCCTAGAACACGCCACAAATGCTGTTTTACCTGAATTTAATACATCATCTACTAAAATTACTACTGCTTCTTTTTCGTTTTGAGATAGTTTCAATTCATGGTTAATTTGAAAGTTTTCTACTGCGATTTGATCGACGGGAAACAAGCTATTAGGAATAATACTCGATAATTCTAAATATAGTGAATCAGCAACGAACTTCCCTCTTTGATTTAAGCCAATCAACTTAATTTTATCTGAATCGATATGATTTTCAGCTATTTGATGAGCCAATCTACGAATTATCAATTGAATTTCATTGTGTTCAGCAATCGTTCTTTTCTTGTCCATTTTGATTCGAATTTAGCTATTTTCGTTTTAGATTTCTTGAATGCCTTGAGCATTTTTCTCTAAACGGTTTAAATATTTGTATTGCTGAAACCAAGAGTTTAATCTTTCTACTAGTTCGACTGGATAGTTTTTAATTAACCATTTGTGGTTTTTTGTCAATTGGTCCATTTCACCCAACTCCTGCTGTAGAATCTGCATCTGATGATTAATTCGATCAGTTGAAGATTTCAATAGATCCTCATTACCAGATAAACCTATTTCAATATCATCAGCAAGTTCCATCATATCCATTAGAAAATCAGGTTTTAAAACATTTTCATTTACATTCACCGTGCCAATAATTTGAAGAATGCACTTTACCCTCAATACATCAGACTTCAATATCGAATAATATTCATTGGCTTTTTCCGATAATTGTCCATCCGAACCAAAATCAGGATGTTCACCCATTTGGATGGATAAATATTTTTGCCTTATAAGTTTTTGATCTGGAACAATAGACTCCGGTATTCCAAAAAAATCAAAAGGATTCATCATTTAGAACTTTTCGATGTTTTTCGTGATTGATTGAATGAATGAAATGACAAATGAATTATTACGGATATTACTTGCAGCAATTTGAATAACGCTCTTTTTGTTTCCTTTAGAAACCGAGTAACCGAGAAATATCTACCCAGAATATGAAAACAAATAAACTTAACAAAATTGCCATACCGATCAATTGACCGATATACAATACTTTTTCATTTACTGGACGACGCGCAATGATCTCATATAATAAAAACATTACGTGACCACCATCTAGAGCCGGAATAGGAAGAATATTCATCAGAGCTAGAGCTAAACTCAAAGTGGCTGTTAAAGTCCAAAAATTAATCCAATCCCAGCGTGGGCCATACATTTGAGCTATTCCGATTGGACCAGCTAACGAACTTTTAGCATTCACTTTACCCGATACCACTTTTTTTAATCCTGCCAAATTCGCAGAAATCATTCCAAAACTTTTGGTGCTACCTTGAGTAATTGATTCAACTAATCCATAAGATACTTTCTTTTCTTTTCCTTCAAATCCTCCAATACTGGGTTGAAAACCTATGGTTCCATCTTCACTGATTTCAACTGTTGTTTCACGAGATACGTTGGAAGAATCCGTTAATATCATTTTGGATTTTTTTCCTGCTCTTGCTGTCAACATTTCTTTAAACTCAAAAAACGAAGCTACAGATTGCGAATCAATCATTGTAATTTTATCTCCTGCTTTAATTCCGGCTTTATCTGCCGGACTACCTCCAACAATCTTTCCAATAGAAAATGCATATCGAGGTGAAATGAAAGGCAACTCACTATTCATACTGATTTTGTCTTCCATATTTTCAGGAAGTAAAATAGTTGTATCTTTTCCGTTGCGGTTGATTTTTATTTCTTTTTTGGATTGAGTTAAAAAAGCAGGATCTCCAAATTCAGCCAATAAATTTTCTACAGGCTTACCATTTAATGCAATAATTTTATCGCCGGTAACGAATCCAATTTTGCGTGCATCTGGAGAAGCATATACCCCACCCATTTCATTTACCGTTGAATTAGGTATATACGTTTCACCTTGAGAGAAAATTAATCCGGAGATTACGAAAATCCCCAATACTAAATTAACAAATACTCCTCCAACCATAACGATTAATCGTTGCCAAGCCGGTTTGGATCGAAATTCCCAAGGTTGAGGTTCGCTTTTTAGTTGGTTGGTATCTAAACTCTCATCTACCATTCCAGCAATTTTCACATACCCTCCCAATGGTAACCACCCGATTCCATATTCGGTATCTCCCTTTTTGAACTTAAATAATTTAACACCAAAAGCATCAAAGAATAAATAAAACTTTTCGACTTTAATTCCGAATGCTCTTGCTGCTAAGAAATGACCTAATTCATGAAGCGTAACCAAAATAGCTAACGCGGCGAAAAATTGAAGTAGAGTAATTATGGTATTCATGTGAAAACGCAAAAATAAGGTTTCAACGCGAACCATAGGCATGAAATCGCGAAAAAGAAGAATAAATCGGATGAATTGCTGATTATAATAGTTTTTTCATTCTAAAGTGGGGAATTCCCACTTCTTCGAACTCTTCACCTTCAAGGGCATAATTCATGGATAAATAAAAAGGAACAGCTGATTTACGAGCATTCAATTCGAAATGAGTAATTCCTAATTTCTTCGCTTCTTGCTCAACAAATTGTACTAACTTTTTCCCTATACCTATACCCTGCAAATTACTTTGAACTGCAACTTGTCGCATTTTATAAATCAAATTGCCCTTTGGATTATAATCATTATTGTCTTTATTGCTTTTATTCGATAAAACTAAACAAGCTAAGACCTGATTATTTTCAATCCCCACAAAATGCATAGAATTTTGATCGGGTTCAAGATCTTTAGTAGAAAAATGCAATCCCAAAGGCTCACGTAACACATCGTATCTGAGTGCAAGCATTTGATAATACTGTTTGGAATCAAACTCAATCCGTTGGAATTGCATCTTTTTAAAGTTTAAAACGATATAATTTATTCTTTATCTTGAGCTTCTACCACGCCTAAAGCCACCATGTTCATAATTTCTCTCACAGTTGAACTATGATGTAGAATATGCACGGTCTTCTTAAATCCTAACAATACAGGTCCGATAGCTTCCACATTACCCATAGTTCTCAAGATTTGATAAGTAGCGTTTGCACTTTCCAAATTTGAAAAAATGAATGTATTTGCAGCTTTTACACCTAACTTATTGAAGGGATAAAAATTCATCCTTTGTTCACCGTCGATTGCAAAAACGGGTTGCATTTCACCGTCTACTATGATTTCAGGATCATTTTCATGTAGACGTTTTACTACTCTCGACATCATAGTAGGTGTCTTTTGATCTTGATTTGAGCCAAAGTTTGAATATGAAATCAAGGCAATACGAGGTTCAATTTGGAACGATTTCACCTTATCATGAACATCTTTCACTAAACAATACATTTCTTCTTCGTTTAATTGCACGTTTACGGTAGTGTCTGAAAAGAATTTCGGTCCGTATTTCGTCATCATGATATGCATTCCCGAAATTCGAGAGGATTTCTGAGACGTACCTATACACTCCAAAGCTGGCTTTAATGCTAATGGGTAATTTCGAGTTAAACCCGAAATAAAAACATCTGCTTCGCCACTCATAACCATCATGGAACCAAAATAATTTCGGTTTGCCATTTGATATTTAGCTTCGTATTGAGTTAATCCTTTACGGCCTCTTTTTTCAAAAAGAAGTTTACCGTATTCTTCTTGTTTAACTTGATCTTTGCGAGGGTCGATTATGGTTACATTAGGCAGCTCAATGCTGTTTTCTGCCATGATTCCGCGGATGGTTTCTTCATTACCCAATAAAATAGGTTCGGCAATTTTTTCATTCAAACAACCTTGAGCAGCACGTAATATTTTTACATTATCCGCTTCGGCAAATACTACTTTTTTAGGGGATGTTTTTGCTCTTGTCATCAAACGATTGACAAAATCATTATCAATTCCTAAACGTTTTCTCAAACTTTCTTTGTATTCTTCCCAATCTGTAATGGGCATTCGAGCTACACCTGAGTCCATAGCAGCTTTTGCTACTGCTGGAGCAACTGTAGTAATCAATCTCGGATCTATGGGCTTTGGAATAATATAATTCTTTCCAAAACTCAAATTAGACTCATTGTAAGCCATCATTACTACTTCAGGAACGGGCTCATGAGCCAATGCAGCAATTGCCCGAACAGCAGCTAATTTCATTTCTTCATTAATGGCTGTAGAGCGCACATCTAATGCTCCTCTGAAAATAAAGGGGAATCCCAAAACATTATTTACTTGATTTGGATAATCACTTCTTCCAGTTGCCATAATAATATCTGGCCGTGTTTGTATAGCCAAATTATAATCGATCTCAGGAGTAGGATTCGCCATAGCAAATACAATTGGATCGTTTGCCATAGAAAGAATCATTTCTGGTGTAAGGATATTACCTTTACTTAATCCTACAAAAACATCAGCACCCACCAGAGCTTCTTCTAAAGTATTTAATTCACGTTGAGTGGCGAATTGACTTTTATATTTGTCTAAATCTTCTCTTTTATGATGAATTACCCCTTTAGAATCCAGCATTACAATATTGGATTTATCCACACCTAAGCTTACAAACAGCTTGGTACAAGCAATAGCTGATGCTCCTGCTCCATTTACCACCAACTTAACTTTATCAATGTCTTTACCTACAATTTGTAAAGCATTTATCAAACCGGCACCTGAAATTATTGCAGTACCGTGTTGATCATCGTGCATGATGGGTATATTTAATTCTGCTTTTAATCGTTCTTCAATTTCAAAACTCTCAGGAGCTTTAATGTCCTCCAAATTAATCCCCCCAAAAGTGGGCTCCATGGCTTTTACGGTTTGGATAAACTCTTCTACTCCTTTGCAATTCAACTCAATGTCGAACACATCAATATCAGCAAATAACTTAAAAAGTACACCCTTTCCTTCCATTACTGGCTTTGAGGCTTCTGGACCAATATCTCCCAAACCCAAAACTGCAGTACCGTTACTAATCACGGCAACTAAATTACCTTTTGCAGTATATTTATAAACATCTTCTGGGTTTTCCGCTATTTTCAAACAGGGTTCAGCAACACCTGGAGAATATGCCAATGCCAAATCAAATTGGGTACGAGTAGGCTTGGTAGAGATCACTTCTATCTTTCCGGGTCTACCTTCTGAATGGTAAGAAAGGGCATCAAAATACTTCTTATTCTTGTTTGACATAAGACCGCAAAGATAATCATTTACCTTTTGTGTCTGTTTAGTATTAAGAAACCATGAAACGGAAAAATTTATACAAAATGATTATCGGTTTTACCGGTTTGCTCATTGGAACGCAGGTTGAGGCTAGTCATTCACCTGGTCCCAGAAAAATTTATTTTCAGCATATAAAGTCGAAAAAAATTGATTCTACTGAGGTCGATTTCTATGGAAATACTCGTTTCGGGGGAATTCAGAGCGGACAGTATCGCCTATCTTTCATCAGCAAAGATCATTTGATCCAAAATCAAAAATTCACAACTTTACCTATTTATTCATTGAAAGCAGATGAGGTATATCATTTTGACAATACTTTTTTCATTCAGAATACCCTAGTAAACGGCAATATTAATTGCGATAAAGTTGGGAAAGTGTATCATACAAAAACAAAAGACTCGAGGCCAAAAACGCTGGAAAAAAGACCCCATGGTATGACTCCCCGAATACTTCACGATGGAATTTCCAAATCAAAGTCATCAGTTGAATCCGATGAAATTTCAGCTGCTTGGACAATTGATGATTCAAGGGACGTGAGCACTTCGGAACTTGCTCCTGACGCACCTCCTTCCCTCGAAATGGGCGAAAGAAGCGATGATGCATTAGTCGTAGGCGCTACACCTGTGGTGATTGATGGGCTGAAAGTAATTGGTACTAGCGGAGATAAGAAAGTAGAACATAAAGAATCCATTGCAAGATTAACACCATCAACCCGTTCAGAAGATGTTTCTAAAGTAAAAACAGCAAGTCCTGAAGATGAATCTATAAAAGCAGGAATTATTACTGCGGGTCGATGGTCGGATTTAGAAAATTGGACAAAATTTCAAAAAACTCATGAAGATCCTTCCATTCGTAGTATCCAGAATCAATGGGGATTTAATTTACTTGACAGGCGGATTTCGGTTAAGTTAACCAATGAGGAAGGCATTGGAATTCCGTTGCAACGACTACAATTGAGAAATAACAGAGACTCCGTTATTTGGACAAGTGTAACGGATAATAACGGTTTGGCCGAATTGTGGGCAAATCCATTTAGCAGCAGAGCTTTCGAAAAATCAGAGAAATACAATCTTTTTGTGCTGTTGGGTGAACGTTGGAATTCTTTGGGTAAAGTATCTACTGGAAATAATTCCATCGAAGAATTCCGATTAAATTTGAATGCTCCAACTTTCAATGAAGTGGACGTTTGTTTTGTGATGGATGCAACGGGAAGTATGGGCGATGAAATTCGCTACCTTCAAAAAGAATTGAGTTATTTCGCTCAGAATGCTCAGAAATCACTCCCCTGTTCCAAAATACGAATTTCAAGTGTTTTTTATCGTGATATCGGTGATGCATATGTGAGCAAATCTTCAGATTTCACAGATCGAGTGGATGATATTTTGGGATTTATTTCTGAGCAGAGTGCTGGAGGTGGAGGTGATTTCCCTGAAGCCGTAGATGCGGGTTTGAGTACAGCTATTCATGAATTAAAATGGTCTGAAGGTTCCATTGCTAAAATCCTGTTTTTAGTATTAGATGCACCTCCTCACACAGAAAAAGCAAAAGAAATTAGAGAATTAATTCAAGCAGCATCTGCTAAAGGTATCAGAATCATACCAATAACTGCCAGTGGAATCAATACATCTACAGAATTTTTAATGAAGTATATGGCAAGCATGACTGGTGGTGAATATGTGTATATCACCGATCATTCAGGTGTAGGAAACTCACATATCAAACCAACCGGAGTGAAAGAAAATGTGGACCTTTTAAAGAATCAATGGATGAACATTTTGATTAAATATGCTCAATATGGAAAATGCGATGAAGTTATAGATTCTCAATTCAATCCAATAAAAGTAGACCCAAGAAGAAATATTTTTGGTAATCAACAGGTAGTTATTGAAACCTATCCAAATCCAGCGACAAATTATATCGATATTGAATCAAATACTCAAATTCTTGGAATCAAATGGTACGATATGAATCATCGACTGATTTATGAAGTCAAAAATGAACAAAATGCAACTAAGAAAAGACGATTTGAATTTCCTGTTCAAGTTCCAGGGCTTTATTTTTTGGAAGTCAGTACTACGGCTGGTAATTTTGTCAATAAAACTATGCTTACAAACGGATACAGAAGTTGATTGAGTTGTACTTTACTTACGATTGCGCAATTGGATTGAATTGAATTTAAATTTTGAATACGAAATCTCATGAAAATTGCGCAATTTTGATCATTATTAATAAGTTTTTAGTTCCATTAATCAATTCTTATGTATCGCCTTTTTATTTTTTCATTGTTCAGCTGCTTCTTTTCCCTGTCGGAAGGAAGATTTAGTCATGGTAATTTCTTTCATGAAAAACCTGCCGACTCTATTCAAGTAAGCTCTGGTAAACTAATAGTAATCAATGATTTTAAATCTAAAATCATTCGTTCAAGAACGGTGTTAATTTGGCTCCCTGATGAATATTTAACACAAACCAACAACCGTTTTCCGGTTACATACATGCACGATGGACAAATGCTATTTGATTCAAGCTGGACTTGGAATCATCAGGAATGGGGAATGGATGAATTGATTGCCAAAAGCCGATATAAATCGATTGTTGTTGGAATTTTTAATGATGGCAATAATAGATCTGGTGATTATTTCCCCGAAAAACCTTGGAAAAGTATGACTAAGGAATCTCAAGACAGTATCATTCGTCATCGAGGAGGTTTTGAATCTATTTTTGGAAATGTTGGTCTGAATTCAGATGAATATTTGCGATTTTTAGTGGAAGAGTTAAAACCTTATGTTGATGAAAATTATCGAACCAAAAAAGATCCACAACATACGGTAATTGGAGGCGCGAGCATGGGTGGATTGATATCGTGGTATGCACTTTGTGAATACCCCCATGTATTTGGAAATGCAATATGTTTGTCCACCCACTGGCCAGGATCTGCACCATTGACCTACGAAGCGGCACCCAAAGCCTTTGAACACTATTTAAAGGAAAAATTGCCCAAGGATGGACAACATCGATTCTTTTTTGCACGCGGTACGGGCTATTTGGATTCTTTTTATACTCCCTTTCAGAAGAACGTTCACCGCATTTTCATTGATGCAAATTACTTCGCCACCATTTGTGGTGTTAATGAAATCAATGAAATCGAAACTACGTTGAACCGGGTTGATTATTTACAGCCAATGCCCTGCTTTCAGAGTGTCAAAACATCCCCTGAAACAAAAAAGAAAAATCCAAACAATTCAACTCCAACTGCAGGTATGAGCAAAGTTCCTCATCGCCATCGGAGTTATTATTACAAGCTCTACGAAGGTCACGATCACAAAGAATCGGCTTGGCAAATACAAATGAACGATGCATGGAACTATATTTTTTCCACTTTGTTATAAAATCGCAGATGAACCCGTTAAATTTGCATCATTATGGCTGATTTCCGTATAGAACACGATACCATGGGGGAAGTTAAAGTCCCTGCGAATGCCCTTTGGGGTGCTCAGACTGAACGCAGTAGAAACAATTTCAAAATTGGACCTGAAGCGTCTATGCCGATTGAAATTGTTAGAGCTTTTGGTGTATTAAAAAAATGCGCTGCTAAAGCCAACTTCACATTAGGAGTATTGTCTGAAGAGAAATACAAACTTATAGCTCAAGTATGTGATGAAATCATCGAAGGTAAACACGATAAAGAGTTTCCTTTGGTAATTTGGCAGACTGGAAGCGGTACCCAAAGCAATATGAATGTAAATGAAGTAATTGCCAATCGTGCTCATATCATTTCTGGTGGACAGCTTACCGATGACAAAAAAGTACTTCATCCTAACGACGATGTAAACAAGAGTCAAAGTTCTAATGATACATTCCCAACAGCAATGAGCATTGCTGTTTTCAAACAGGTTGTTGACTATACCTTGCCAGGATTACAGGCATTGAAAACTACTTTAAAGCACAAAGCTCGCGACTACAAAGACATTGTTAAAATTGGACGCACCCATTTCATGGATGCTACTCCCCTTACTTTAGGACAAGAGTTCAGCGGTTACGTTACTCAATTAGATAATGGGATTTCTGCGATCAATCGCGCAATGAAACCAGCAGCAGAGTTAGCTTTAGGCGGTACAGCTGTAGGTACCGGATTAAATACACCAAAAGGCTATTCTGAATTGGTTGCTCAATATATCGCTTCTGAAACTGGACTTCCTTTTGTAACAGCTCCTAATAAATTTGAAGCTCTAGCTGCTCATGATGCTATGGTAGAATTACACGGTGCAATCAAACGTTCTGCTGTAAGTGCATTTAAAATTGCAAACGATATTCGTATGTTGAGTTCTGGCCCTAGAAGTGGAATTGGTGAAATTTTAATTCCCGAAAATGAACCGGGTTCCTCTATCATGCCAGGTAAAGTTAATCCTACACAACCAGAAGCGTTAACTATGGTATGTGCTCAGATTTTAGGTAATGATGTTGCTATTTCATTTGCGGCTACTCAAGGTCATTTCGAATTAAATGTTTACAAACCCGTTATTGCTGCTAATATGTTGCAAAGTGCTCGTTTATTAGGACAAGCTTGTTTGAGTTTCAACGAGAATTGCGCTATTGGAATTGAACCCAATCATGAAAACATAAAGAGATTAGTTGATCAAAGTTTGATGTTGGTAACGGCTTTAAACACCCATATTGGTTATGAAAATGCAGCAAAAATTGCTAAAACTGCACATAAACAGGGTACTACATTAAAGGAGGCGGCTATTTCATTGGGTCTTTTAACCGAGGAGCAATTTAATTTGTGGGTTAGACCTGAAGACATGGTGGGCAACCCAGACGAAGTAATTAAGTAAGAAGTAATGAATTGAATTTCGCAAAAATTCAACTTATATAATTACTAAAAAACTAATACATGAAAAATACCCATTATTTGAAAGGACAAGGCAAAACATTATCCCTTGAAACCCCAAGAATAATGGGTATTTTAAATATTACTCCCGATTCATTTTTTACTGGGAGTAGACATTCTGTCCATTCCGCTCTTTTGGCTGCGGAAAAAATGATTCAGCAGGGGGCCGAAATTTTGGATATTGGTGGACAAAGTACCCGTCCAGGATCTGAAAGAATATCCCAAGAAGAAGAATGGAATCGAATCCAACCCGTCATTAAAGCACTACGTAGCTCTTTTCCAGAAGTTTGGCTATCGGTTGACACCTATCATGCTTCCATTGCTAAAAATAGCATTTCTGAAGGAGTTGAAATCATTAACGATATTTCATTTGGTGATGATGATTCAGAAATGTTGTCCAGCATTCAGAATCAAGATTTGACCTATATTGGAATGCATAAAAAAGGAGATCCAAAAATTATGCAGGATTCCCCTTTTTACCAGAATGTTGCACATGAAGTTTATTCTTATTTAGACGAAAAGAGTCGACTTTTTCAAAATCAGGGTGTACATAATCTGATTGTAGATCCAGGATTTGGTTTTTCGAAAAACATCGAACACAATTTTGAATTGCTTAAAAATATTGAACTTTTCAAAACATTAAACCTCCCAATTCTAATGGGAATTTCTCGCAAAAGTATGATTTACAAAACACTGGAAATAACCCCAGATGAATCCTTAAATGCAACTACTATTTTGCATACTTTTGGGTTATTGAAAGGTGTTCATATTTTACGTGTTCATGATGTATTAGAAGCAAAGCAAATCATTCAGCTCTTGCCCTATTTAATTTAATATTTTCTCCAATTTTGTTAGGATATTTTTGATACTTCTATTTCTATTTGTTGCAAATAATAAAACCTGAAGAGTAGTACTTATTTATTGCATAACTTATTCAATCAGATTCAGCCTTACTTTCATTCTGTAATGACTAAAAAATGTCGTAATTTTGCTGAATGACACGCATAATCGCACCCTCAATTTTATCTGCAGATTTTGGTAAATTAAACCACGACATTGATATGATCAACGATTCCAAAGCGGAATGGTTTCATGTTGACGTAATGGACGGGGTGTTTGTTCCCAATATTTCTTTCGGTTTTCCGGTTATGAATGCCTTAAAAAAGAGAGCTCAAAAAACCTTAGATGTTCATCTAATGATTGTTGAGCCAGAAAGATACATAACGGCATTTGCCGATGCTGGAGCAAACAATTTAACGGTGCATATTGAAGCAAGCACGCATTTGCATCGTACTTTGAATGAAATTAGAAAACACGGCATGAAAGCAGGAATTGCTATTAATCCACACACTCCTGTTTCTTTGTTGAGCGATATTTTAGTTGAAGCGGATTTGGTTTGTTTGATGAGTGTGAACCCTGGGTTTGGAGGACAAAAATTCATTGAAAAAACCATCGAAAAAACGCAGCGTTTGCGTAAAATGATCGATCAACAAAACTTGAATACATTAATTGAAATTGATGGTGGTGTTTCATTGGAAAACGCTTCAACGCTCTTCAATGCAGGTGCTAATGTATTGGTTGCAGGCAATACGGTTTTTTCTGCATCCGACCCTCAATCTATGATTGAACGTTTACTGCATATTGGTTAAATCGCAGAATAAAGAGTTCGGTTTTAGAATTCTTTTAGAATATTCTCATCAAACAGACGTTTAACCATGGTGAAATCCTTTAATATCGGTATTATTGCTCTGTTCTTTTTCTCTTTTTGGGGGATGGATTCTCGGGCACAGTCAAATTATTTTGGAATTGTGTTAAATGAAAACCAGAAGCCGGCGTTAAATGTTCATATTAAAAACTCCAAATCCGAACTCTTAGCTATTAGTGATTCAGCGGGAAGATTTGAACTTTCACTTGATGAAGAACCTTTTCTGATTTTTGGATACCTAAATAATGAAAAAATTTGTGGCAAATACGTACGTAAAACTCGTATTCCAGATAAGGCTGTAAAAACATCCCTAAGATTACTCGACATTCTTGACACATTAAATTTCGGTCAAGGTGTTGGTATTATTGCAACTGTAGAAATCAAATCACGCGATCAGGTAGGTTTTATGGAAGAAATTAAACCTCGAGAATTGGCCTTAAATACAGGTGTAGGTAGTGGTATCGAAAATATAATTAAAACTTTAGGAGGTGTAAGTAGCAATAATGAGCTTTCGTCACAATACAATGTTCGAGGGGGAAATTTTGATGAAAATTTGATTTATGTAAATGATATAGAGATTTATCGACCTCAATTAATTCAAAACGGACAACAAGAGGGACTGAGTTTTATCAATCCACACTTGGTGGAACAATTGAAATTCAGTGCCGGAGGATTCGAATCGAGATATGGCGATAAAATGAGTTCTGTATTAGATGTTTCCTACATTCGTCCTGATTCTTTTAAATCTCAAATTAGTTTAGGTACCATGATTAATGCTTTTACTGTTGAGGGAAAACATAGAAATTTTTCAGGGGTACTCAGCATACGCCATTTTTCCAATTCACTGCTCACCGCAACTCTAAATACCAAAGGAACCTATTCTATGAATTTTGCAGATGTGCAAACCCTATTAAAGTGGAAATACAATTCATTTTGGTCGTTAGAATTCTTAGGGAATTATGCACAGAATCAATTTACCTTGATTCCTGAAAGTCGAACTACTGAATTTGGTACTATTGTCCAAGCTGCATATCAACTCAACGTATTTATGGCTGGTAAAGAAAGCCTCAACTACGCATACCAATTAGGTGCACTAACCTTAGAATACAAACCCAATGTTAAAACTTCGTTTAAATGGATTGCTAGCGCCACTTCGGTTCAAGAAGAAGAGAACTTTGACATAGAAGGCGCCTATTCATTAAGTGAATTGGATCGAGATCTGGGTTCAAGTAATTTAGGAAAACCACTTAGAACTTTAGGCTTTGGATATTATTTAGATCATGGAAGAAACAGAATGCAAAGTCGCATTCTTCAATTTTCACATATTGGAACAATTGGAAAAAATGACTCCAAAAAGCAATTCAAATATGGACTACGGGTAAATCAAGAAACAATCTACGACCGATTTTATGAATGGTTGTATATGGATAGCGCCGATTACAACATTGCTCCTTGGTCTTTCAGTCAGGATTCCATAGTTCTTGACCAAGTAATTCGTGCGACTAATTTTTTAGAGAGTTTTAAATATTCTGGATTTGCTCAATATCGCACAGAAATTGATAAAAAAGGAAATTGGTGGATTAATATCGGTCTTAGAGGAAACTATTGGGGTCTTAATCAAGAGTTACTCGTTATGCCGAGATTCGCACTATTTTTGGAGCCTTACAAGTATTTTAACAAGCACGTAAATTCATCTCAAGAATATAAATCTCCAGTTACTTACCGACTTTCGTTGGGCGCTTATCATCAGGTCCCTTTTTACCGAGAACTTCGGAACTTTGAAGGACAATTGAACCAACAATTACTAGCTCAAAAATCGTGGCATAGCGTATTAGGAATGGACAGAATGGTTACCCTTTGGGGTAAAAAATTCAAATATTCTTCTGAGGCATATTACAAATACATGTATGATTTGGTTCCGTATTTGTATGATAATATCCGCATTCGATACTACGCACAAAATTCATCTAATGGTTATGCTTGGGGTATGGATAATCGTCTGTATGGTCAGTTCAACAAAGGACTAGAAAGTTGGTTTACATTGAGCATACTGAATTCAAAAGAACGGATCCAATACACGAATGCGAATGGGGAATTAACTACTTCGGATTGGTTGCGTAGACCTACAGATAGAAGGGTTACTTTTGCCGCTATTTTTCAAGATCGATTGCCTCAAAATCCAACAGTTCGAGTGAATTTGAGCATGATGATAGGTACAGGAATACCATACTTTTTGGATGGCAAAGCTCGCTACAGTACTACGCCTAATATTATCCCGAGATATCAACGGGTTGACATTGGTTTCAGCAAAGTGTTCAGAACGTTGCAAAGCCAACCCAAAAAATTCAAATATGTAAAAGAATCTTGGGTTACTTTAGATGTTTTCAACTTATTGGATATCAATAACGTAATTGCTTATTCATGGGTAAAGGACTTGAATAATAACCGTTACGGTGTACCCGAATATTTAACAGGTAGAAGATTAAATCTACGTTGGTATATGTCGTTTTAATAAATTTAAAAAACACATACCAACGTAAATTCGACTTGAATTGAATAATTAAGGAGCTTCTGGTGTAGGAGCTAATTTAGATTGGCATTCTTTCAACTTCACATTCAACGCTGAATTCTCAGCTTTCAATTTACTGATTTCCGCGCTGTTGGATTTGATAATTTCACTTAATTTACCCATATCTTCATCCATTTGAATAATTTGTTTTCTTAAACGACTTTCGTCACCTTCTAGGATGGATTTCGCCTTCAAGCATTCATCTAGTTCTGATTTAGCGGCAGATACCAATGAATTACATTCTGATAGTTGTTTTTCTAACGCAGCAATTTTAGACTCTAAACTTGCAATTTTGCTAGAAGTTGTTTGCAGTTGAGCATCTTTGTTTTGTAACTGTTCTTTTAGAGAGCTTACTTGAGAATTTAAAGTATTAATTTGAGCAGTTAATTCTGAACTTGTGTTTGAAGAACTCGCAACTTCTAATTCTGCAATCTTTTTCTTAGCTGCTTCTAATTGTGCACTTAAAGTTAATTTTTCAGATTCACATTTGGAAGAATTAGATTTAAGTGTTTCTATTTCTGCAGAAGTTTTCTGAAGATTTGCTTTAAGTTGAGAAATAGTAGCTTCACTGGTTTTAATAGAAGCCTGTAATGTAGCATTCTGGGTAGCTAATGTTGCATTTTGACTCTCCAGTGTTTTATTCTTTCCTTCCAATTCAGCAGTCTTTAATTCCAATTCTTTTACTTTATTTTTATATGGTGTGCAATCTTCTGATACGGAAATACTGCTCGAAGTTTTAGCTAATTTTTCTTCACATGCCTTTTTATCGGCAGTCAAAGCAGCATTCTGAGCGGTTAATGTTGAAACTTGTGTAGTAAGTTGAGCATTTTTCGTTTCGAGGGATGTTTTCTCGGTTTGAAGTGCTGCTAATTGTTTCTTACAGTTTTCAGCATCCAACGAAGTACCACCACTGTTTTTTGAACAAATTTCCAATTGAGATTTTACTTGTGCTAATTGCTTGTTACAATTATCCTTCTCTAATGCAATTGCAGCTAATTGCTTGTTACAGTTATCCTTCTCTAACGCAATTGCGGCTAATTGTTTGTTCAAATTTTCTTTCTCTAACACAATTGCAGCTAATTGCTTATTACAATTCTCTTTCTCTAATGCAATTACAGCTAGTTGCTTATTACAATTATCCTTCTCTAATGCAATAGCGGCTAATTGTTTTTCAGCATTGGCGAGCTTAATCTTTAAATCGTTGTTCTGATTGACTAATTCGATTTGTGATTGAGTAGTTGTCTTGATTTTGTCTAATTCATTTTGACACAATTTCTTTTGTGTTTCTAATAATGCAATTCGATCATTTAAAAGTGCTTTTTCCTTTGTTAATGCATCAATTTGCGATTTTAGACGATTCAATTCAGATTCCTGCTGAGATGTTTTATTCTTTAAGCCTACGATTTCAATTTGAGCATTACTATTTTTTGTTTTTTCAATTACCAATGCCGAATCCATTGACTTTAGTTGTTTCTCGCAACTCAAACCTACAGTTGCAGCACTTAGGCGATTCACCTGATTTTTGAGCACATCGTTTTCAGCGGCAATTTTGGCTTTTTCTTGCTTTTCTTTTGCCAATTCCAATTGAATCTTATCTAAATAATCTTGTAATGCTTTTTTATCGTCATCGCATTTTTTAGTATAGTTCAGTAAATCAGCTTTTACTCGAGCTATCTCCGCATCTTTTGCATTATTTTGGTCTTTTAAAACACTGATTTCTGCTTTATTCTTGACATTTTCAGCATTCGAATTCGCTAAATCGGCTCTCACCTTTCCCAATTCATTTTGGGTATTTGAAAGATCTGCCTTTACCTTACCTAAGTCCGCTTGAGATTTTTGTAAATCAATTTGTGCGTTATTCAAATCCGCTTTAACTTTTCCTAGATCAGCTTGGGATTTTTGAAGATCCTCTTTAGCTTTAACTAACTCGATTTGAGCATTGTTTTTTCCAGGTACAGTTACCGTAGATTTATTGGTTTGATAAATGGTATCTATAACTTGTTTGGTAATGGTTTGCGTTTTACGCTCGGTTTTAACAATTGTGTCGGTCATAGTTTTATTCACTACAACTGTATCTCGTTTAATTTGAGTATCTCTAAAAGTTTCGTGTTGGATTACTGAATACCTTTTATTTCTCGGGCGATCGCATCCACCAATTTTAGAACGGAATCCAAAATAAAAGCTTCCCCCGGAATAATTATCATTCGCTAAAAATTTACCTAATCCATCAAGGTTGTCAGTACCTGCAATAAAAGGACCGAATCGTGCGTAAATTCCAACGTGTTGAGCAGTATAATCATTAGCTAGTGTTAACGGCAATCCAATTTCAACACGCTCTGACTGCCAGCGAGGTACGATACTTAAATAAGAAGCGCGTCTTAATCCCACTGAATTTTTTCCTTTCAAGCTTTGTGTCCAATATGCTCCCAAGTGCAGATTTTGATTTATAGCTTTATCGTATTGAATGTTTAATGCTGCTGGAGAATAACTTAGAAACTCTGAGTTTTGGTCCGCTCCTAAGTCTTCAAATAATCGTTGTGATAAATCTTGCAGTTTTTCATCGCCTGTGGTGTATTGTCCGTTTTGGATGATATTTCTATCTATAGTCCAATTTTGGTTACCTAATGATGTAATGTTGCTAGAATTTCCCCAATAAGAAATGAATCCTAAATCGGTAATAGACATACCGAACTTCCATGAGTATGCCAAACTTTTTTCAGATTCACACCAGTCAAATCCTTTGTATTTTAGTGCGTTTGGACGATATTCATACATAACACCCAAATCTGTTCCTAATCCAACACCTTCTACCCAATCAAATTTCAAACCGAAGGGGTGTTGCATGGTGCGCATTGATCCCGCGGAATAATACAATCGTGAATTTAACTGATTGATATTAATAGTCTTATCATCTACAATATCAAAAGATAAATTATCGCTACCTAAATGTGCTATACCCATACCCAAAAGCATTTTTGCCGTAACACCCCATCTCCAGGAGTGAATTTTTGAAGGGTTGTCATACCCAGCAAACGTGAAAAACCATTCTTGATACTTTTCTGTGTTGATGGAGAACTCAGATTGATTAATGGTATTACCTATTTGATTTTCAATTTCTGGCATGCCATATCTAACTACACTTCCGAATTGGGGATTAAGCCCATTAATTGAAAACCCACTTACAGATTTCACACCAAAGCCAAACGCTCCAATATCCTCAATGGGGAAGAAAAACGATGGACTGTATACTTCATTTAAATAGTTCAACTTCCAGTCTTGAACGGTTTTATCTACCGGTAACCAATCCTGTTGAAATGCAAGTGATCCATTAATATTGGTGTATTCTGCTGGGTAATCTTCTCGAATCCATGCTCCTAAACGAATAGGTGCATTGTATTTCATGAAGTTATTTTCTAAGTTCAAACTTGCACCCCACCAATTTACGTAGGCTCTATTGCCTGGATTGGTTCTAGCCAAAGCTGGATTCAATGAATAGGAATACGGACTGTTGTAATCACCTACCATTAATCCCAACGGATGTTGAGCCTGTGCTTTTGAAGATAACAATAGAATAAATAGTAATCCAAACACTTTTAGTGCTTGTGGAATTGAATTGCATTTAAAAGTTTGTAAATTTAATTTCATGGGGTTTCTAATTGTTGTTAACATGAGTGCTGATTTTCAACACGTTTCAAAAATAATACAGAATTGAGGTTAGCAAAAACAATTCCATTTTTTCTTTTCTATGCAGCAATCATCGGATAGAAATGATCTTTGAACGAATTAGCAACTATTTGCATTGCTGAATCTAGATTAATTCCCTTTTGTGCGCGGCTTTTACGTTTATATTTGTATTTCAATGAAAACATTTATCAAATACTTCCTCACGTTTTTGTTTGGTTTTTTTGTAGCATTAGGAGGCTTATTGATTATTATTTTAATCGCAGTTTCTTCGATGGATTATGAACAAGAATCCCCAGAAATCGCTGAAAAATCCGTTCTTAAAATAGAATTACCTTCAGAGCTTTCAGAACTTTCCAATGATGACCCTGCAAGAGAATTGTTGGCTCAAATTTCTGGAAATACACTAAACCTAGGATTAAATCAGCTTAAAGAAGCCATAAAATCAGCAGCTACAAACCCTAAAATCAAAGGAATATACCTCGATGCGGGCTCTTATTACGGAGGAATTTCTCATTCACAAGAAATTCGTAATGCACTATTGGAATTTAAGAAGTCAAAAAAATGGATTTTAGCATATTCTGAAAATTATTCAGAACAAGGTTATTTCATTGCTACCGCAGCAGACAAAGTATATTTAAATCCCAAGGGTATATTAGAATTTGATGGTTTTTCATCGGAAATTGTATTTTTCAAGGGACTAATGGAAAAACTGGGTGTTGAGTTTCAAGTTTTTAAGGTAGGAAAATTCAAAGGTGCCGTAGAACCGTACACTGAAGATAAATTGTCGGATGCGAATAGAAGTCAAATTCAACAATATTTGAATGATTTGTACCAATACCAAATTGAACAGATTTCTAATACTAGAAAAACGAATAACAAACTTTTAAGTGTAGACTTTTTGAACAAAGTATCTAATGAAGGATCGACATTTCTTCCCAAACAAGCGGAATCCTTTGGATTAGTTGATGCTTTGAAATATGCGGATGAAGTGGAATCAGAAATTCAAAACAAAGTCCCAGGAAACACAATGGTTTCTTTAAAAAAGTATTTAAAAGTTGAATCAGAATATAGTTATTCAGAAAATCGAATTGCGGTACTTTACGCTGATGGAGAAATTGTTTCAGGTGAAGGCGAAGTGGGTCAAATTGGAAGTTCCTCATTTATAAAGGAAATACGTAAAATCAAAGAAGACAAAAACATCAAAGCTGTTGTTTTACGTGTAAATAGTCCCGGTGGAAGTTCTTTTGCTTCGGATGTTATTGCCAGAGAAATTGAATTGCTGAAGAAGGTCAAACCAGTTGTAGTTTCATTTTCAAATGTTGCTGCTTCTGGGGGATATTATATTGCGTGTTTAGGGGATAGTATTTTTGCACAACCGAATTCAATTACAGGATCCATTGGAGTTTTCGCTTTAATCCCTAATGTACAGAATATGTATACCCATAAATTAGGATTGAAATATGAAACCGTTCAAACAGGAAAAGAATCGAATTTGTGGAGGCCTGACCAACCCTTGAATCCTGCACAATCTATGAAAATTCAAGCTTCTATTGATCAAGTCTATACTGATTTTATTGAAATAGTTGCCAAAGGCAGAAAAATACCCAAAGACAGTGTTCATAACCTTGCACAGGGTCGTGTTTATTCTGGAATTCGAGCTAAAGAAATAGGTTTAATCGATGAATTTGGAGATTTAGAACGAGCAGTTCAATCCGCATCAAAAATGGCTAAGATTAAAGAGTTTCGAATTGATAATTACCCTCAACAAAAACCTCTTTTTGAGGAATGGTTAAATGAAGAAATGGGTGTAGAAAGTTCGATGAACGAATATTTGTATTCACTTGGGGTAGACAAATTAACTATCAAAGAGTTACGCTCCATTAAGTCCAACCAAGGTATTCAATGCAGACTGCCTTGGTCGATAGAAATTCACTAATTATCGATAATCACATTTTACAATGGAAACTTTTTATCGAATTAAAGTTTCCATTGTAAAAAAGAATTAACTTTGCCCCGTTTTATGGAACGGCTGGCAAAGATTCACCTGGTATCTAAGTCTTTATTTTTTCGATTGGGGATTAAAAACGTCTCCATGGATGATGTTTCTAAAGCATTAAAAATTTCCAAAAAAACATTGTACAAATGTTTTAACGACAAGTCGGATTTGGTTAGAGCGGCAGTATTAGATCATTTCATGCAAATTGAATCTTCTTTGGAAGATTTCTCAAAAACCAACTCCCACCCCATTCATGAATTGTTAGCGATGACCAATTTCGCCGTTCAACAATTGTCGCAAGTACGACCCAGCGTTATTCAGGACTTAAAGAAATATCATCCCGAAATATATCAGGAAATGGTTGAAATGCGTGAAAAGAGCATTATTCAGCGCTTGTCTGGTAATATCGATAAAGGAAGAGATCAGGGAATTTATCGTATGGAATTTGATAAAAAAATGATTTCTAGGTCATTCGCTTTGTTAATATACTCTTACACAGAACAAATTTCCCAAAAAACGGATGATGATTATAATCCACAATTGTTATTTCAATTAATGGAATACCATATTAGAGGAATTTCCACCTTAAACGGATTAAAAGAATTGGAATCTGTGTTTAGCAATTACGAACAAAATAAATTACCTCAAATAAAAACAACAGAAGAAAGAATTAACGAATTAAACTCATGAAAAAATATATCATCATTCTATTGATTGGTCCAGTTGCAGCAATTTCCAATTCTGTATTTGGACAAGCTTCCAATGAAACATCATCGGGAGCCATGAAATTGAGCATCAAGCAAGCTGTTGAACAAGCATTATCACACAATGCAGATCTAAAGAAAGCAAAAATTGATGTGAAAATTTCGCAAGAAACAGTTAAACAAACCGTTGCGATTGGTTTACCTCAGGTAAGTGCGAGTTTCGGTTACCAGCAGTATTTAACTATCCCAGGACAATGGATAAAAAACTCATTCAATCCCGCACCTGGAGCACCTGAATATATTTTCTTACAATTTCAACAGAAAATTGGTTCCACTGCGAACATTAATGTGAATCAATTGCTTTTTGATGGATCGTATTTGGTGGGCTTAAAAGCTACCAAAGAATTCATGAATATGAGCCAATTACTGGAAGCAAAAACGGACTATGATGTTCAATTAAATGTGGTTAAATCGTATTTAATGGTAGCTAGTACGCGTAAGAATATTGATTTGATTGATGCTAACATGAAAATTCTAGAAAAATCGCTAAACGACGTCAAAGCATTGAATAAAGAAGGATTTGCAGAATCGTTAGATGTGAAGCGATTGCAGTATTCTTACAACAACCTTCAAATTCAAAAAGAAAAATTAAACGACGGAATCCAAATTTTAACTATGGCGTTAAAACTGCAAATGGGAATTGATGTGAATACAGCAATTGAATTAACAGATGATATTGAAAGTATAGATAAAGCAATCAGTTTTGTCGAAAACATTCAAGAATCTGCTGATTACAAAGCGCGTCCTGAATATGCAATTATCAATCAATCGATTCGTTTAGGAGAATTAGATAAACAGCGTTATAAAATGGGAATGCTTCCCCGTTTTGTTGCGTTTTATCAGCATCAAGAATTGACTCAACGTCCTGAATTTAACTTCTTCCAAAGCAATTTAACTCCAAACAATAATTGGGTACCATCGGATGTAATTGGTTTGCAAGTTCAACTTTCCATTTTTGATGGTATGTCTACTTTTTCAAAAATTAGAGAAGTGAATTACAAACTGGAAAAAGCTAAATTGGATTTAGCTAATTTTTCCAACGCTGCTAACTTCGAAATAAACAAAAATAGATCTACTTATTTGTTGGGATTAAAACAAGCATCTCTGCAAAAGGAGAACTTGGATTTGGCTCGTGAAATTTATGAAAAATCGAACATCAAATACAAAGAAGGCGTTGGATCTTCATTAGAAATTGTTCAATCAGAAACGGAGTTGAAAAATGCTCAAATCAATTATTTGAATGCCATGTACGATTTGGTTATTTCAAAAATTGAATTCAACAAGAGCATTGGAAAATCTTTGTTTTAATTAACCATAAAAAAACAAGTAACTGTTCAAAAATCGAACCGAATTAAAACTGTCCCTCGAAAAACAAAAAAAGAAACAATTTAATATGAAAAACACGAAATATATCATCCCTGTAGTAGTAAGTAGCCTTATTTTTATGGGATCTTGTGGTGAAAAGAAAGACGACAAAGCAGCTTTGAAAAGCGAATTGGAATCTGTTAGAAAAGAAATTTCTGCACTACAAGTTAAAGAAAAAGAATTAATGTCAAAATTGGGTGCGGATCAAGCAACCAATGTTAAAATGGTGGAAACGAATACCATTACACTTAAAACATTTGAAAGTGGATTAATCTTAGAAGGAACCGTAGATGCGAGTAAAAGTACTATCGCAACTTCTAAAGTACCAGGTACTGTTATGACGGTTAATGTTGAAGTAGGTCAAAATGTAAGTGCAGGGCAGATTCTGGCTCAATTGGATAATTCACAGCTTTTGAAGAGCAAAATGGAGTTGGAACAACAAGTGAGTTTTGCAAAAACTGTATTTGAAAAGCAAGAGCGTTTATGGAAACAAGGCGTTGGAACTGAAATTCAATACTTGACTTCAAAAAATCAGAAAGAAGCCTTAGAAAAAAGTCTAAACACCTTGAACAATACAATCGACATGTATAATATTAAATCGCCAATCAATGGTACAATTGAAGCGGTTGATTTGAAAGTAGGTCAAGTTGCTGCTCCAGGTATGCCATATTTCAAAGTAGTGAACATGTCAGATATGAAAGTAGTTGCAAACGTATCTGAAGGTTATTCTGGAAAAGTATCAGTTGGCGACAAAGTAAAGGTATCTTTCCCTGATTTGGGCGAAGAGGTTTCTGCTCGATTGAGTTTTGCTTCTAATTTTATTGATCCTATGAATCGCACGTTCAAAGTGGAAACAAAGTTAGGAGGAATTAAAAATGTGAAACCCAATATGATTGCCAAATTGAGCATCACAGATTATACTAAAAACAACGCCATTGCAGTACCTTCAAATGTAATTCAAAAAACAGATCGTGAATCTTTTGTTATGTTGGTAGCGACTAAAAACAACAAATCAGTTGCAGAAAAAAGAATAATAACAACAGGTAAAAACAACAGCACTGAAACCGAAGTTTTATCTGGATTAAACGCTGGCGATGTATTAATCACCAATGGTTTTCAAGAGTTAATTGATGGCCAATCTATTGAAGTAAACAATCCTGTTTCTTCTAAATAACACAGCGAATTTGATACGAAACCTTTATGGAAAATTTCAAAGAATTTAAACCAACCAGTTGGAGTATAGATAACAAAACTAGTATCTATATTCTAACTTTATTTATCAGTCTCGCGGGTATTTTTTCTTACATAAAATTACCCAAAGAGCAGTTCCCTGATATTGTTATTCCTACGATTTACGTTCAAACTATTTATCCTGGATCATCACCCAAGGATATTGAAAATTTGATTACTAAACCCATTGAAAAGAAAATCAAATCTATTTCGGGGGTAAAACAACTTAAAAGTCAATCCATTCAGGATTTCAGCATCATTATGGTGGAATTTGATACGGATGTTGATGTGGCACAAGCTAAGTCAAAAGTAAAAGATGAAGTAGACAAAGCAAAATCCGACTTACCCAACGATCTAAAAACAGATCCTACGGTTATGGAAGTTAACTTCTCGGATATGCCCATCCTTTATATAAATATCAGCGGAGATTACAGTTTACAAGACTTAAAAAAGTACGCTGAAATGGCCAAGGATAGAATTGAAAGTTTACCTTCCATTACGCGTGTTGATTTAGTTGGAGCACTCGATAGAGAAATCCAAGTAAACTTAAACATCACTAAAATGGTAGCAGCAGGTGTTACTATTGATGATGTATCGCGTGCCATTCAATATGAAAACATGCGAATTTCAGGTGGAAATATCGACATTGAAAACATGCAGCGTTCTTTAAGTGTTTCGGGGGAATTTACCTCGGTTTCACAAATTGAGAACATTGTTATCAAAGGAAGTACGGGTTCAACCAATTATTTGAAGGATATCGCTACAGTTGTAAATGGATTTAAGGATAAAGAAAGTTATGCTCGATTAGAAGGTAAAAACGTAATTACCATGAATATTGTGAAGCGCTCTGGTGAAAACTTGATTCAGGCTTCAGACGATTGCCGTGCGATAATTTCGGACTTGCAAAAATCTTCTAAATATCCTAAAAACTTAAATGTGGTATTTACGGGTGATCAAAGTGCTAAAACTCGTGTAACGGTGCACGATTTGATCAATACCATTATCATTGGATTTATTTTAGTAACCGTGATTTTAATGTTCTTCATGGGTGCAACCAATGCCATTTTTGTGGGTCTTGCTGTTCCACTCTCCTGTTTCGTAGCATTCTTGATTATGCCTACTTTAGGGTTTAGTTTGAACTTTATCGTATTATTCTCATTCCTATTAGCATTGGGAATTGTGGTGGACGATGCCATTGTGGTAATAGAAAATACACATCGTATTTTCCATGAAGAGCATATCCCAATCAAAGTTGCAGCTAAAAAAGCCGCGGGTGAAGTGTTTGTACCTGTATTTTCTGGTACTTTAACTACAATCGCTCCATTTGTTCCTCTGGCGTTTTGGAAAGGTGTGGTGGGTAAATTCATGTTCTTCTTACCGGTTACATTAATTATCACGTTATTGGCTTCTTTGGTGGTTGCGTATATAATGAATCCGGTATTTGCAGTGGATTTCATGAATAAGGACGACCGTCCATCCCCTGAACCCATGAAAGATAAGGGTTTCAGAAAAACTACCTTAATAATGGGAATAATTACATTGATTTCTTATGTAATTGCATTTGGATTCGGTAATTTGATGTTCTTATTTACACTACTTTATGTATTGCATCATTTGTGGTTAAAGAAAGTTATTTACAATTTCCAAACTAAGCATTGGCCCAAAGTACAAGACAAATACAAAGCATTGGTTATTTGGAGTTTAAAAGGTAAGCACTCCATAATGATTTTGGCTGGAACGGTTATTTTACTTTTCTTAAGTTTTGTGATTACTGCGATACGTAAACCAGGTGTAGTGTTTTTCCCTCAAGCAGATCCGAACTTTACCTATGTTTATTTGACGCTGCCAACAGGTACGAGTGCGAAACATACTGATAGCATTGTGAAAATCGCTGAAACTCGCGTTTTTGATATTTTGAACAAAAATAATAATCGCGACTTGGTGGAAAGTGTTATTTCCAATGTGGCTGTAGGTGCTACCGACCCCAGTAGCGGCGATCGTACTACCAGTTCGAATAAAGGTAAAATTACGGTTGCGTTTGTTGACTTTGCAGAAAGAGATGGTAAAAGTACCCGTAATATTTTGAATGAAATTCGCGACAACTTGAAAGGATTTGCTGGCGTTGAGGTAGTTGTTGAGCAAGAGAGAAATGGTCCTCCAGTGGGTAAAGCTGTTAACATTGAAATTCGCGGTGATGAATTCGATGCTTTGATTAAACACGGAACTCAATTGAAGCGATTCTTAGACGACAAAGGAATAGCGGGTGTTGAAGAATTAAAAAGTGATTTTGTAAGCTCAAAACCTGAGATTATCATTCGAATTGATCGCACTCGTGCAAATACCTATGGTGTAAGCACTGCACAAATCGGAATGATGTTAAGAAACAGTATTTATGGTGCTGAAGCCACTAAGTTCAAGGATGAAAATGATGATTATCCAGTAATGATTCGTTTGGAAAAAGGTACAACGAATAATCTTTCCGAGTTGTTGAATATGAGAATTACCTTCCGAGATATGGCTATGGGCGGTATGTTACGTCAAATTCCATTATCTGCGGTTGCAAGTGCTGAATATTCAAATACGTATGGTGGCATTAATCGTTTGAATCAAAAACGTGTAATTACCCTAGGTTCTAATGTGTTGGAAGGTTACGCTACCAATGAAGTGGTAAGTCAAGTACAAGCAGGAATTGATGAGTATTCAAGAATCAATTCAACGGATGGAATTGAAATTGAAATGACTGGTGAACAAAAAAATCAAGCTGAAACATCATCGTTCTTAGGAACTGCCATGTTGGCTTCAATTGCACTAATTGTAATCATATTGGTTACGCAGTTCAATTCTATATCTAAACCTATAATTATTTTGAGTGAAATCTTCTTTTCAATTATAGGGGTTTTATTAGGATTCGCCATTTTTGACATGGACTTTTCAGTTATTATGACTGGTATTGGTATTGTAGCACTGGCCGGAATCGTGGTGAGAAATGGAATTCTTATTGTAGAATTTGCAGACTTAATGAGAGAGCAAGGCATGAATTTAAAAGATTCATTAATTGAAGCAGGTAGAACGCGTATGACTCCTGTATTGTTAACCGCTACCGCAACCATTTCTGGGTTAATTCCATTAGCAATTGGTTTAAATATGGATTTCGTGACCTTGTTTACGGAGTTCAATCCTCATATTTTCTTCGGTGGTGATAGCGTTGCTTTCTGGGGACCATTGAGTTGGACCATGATTTTTGGATTGGGATTTGCAACATTCTTAACTTTATTCTTGGTTCCTGCGATGTACTACATAAATGAACGAGCTAAAGCTAGAATTTATAAAATGTTTGGAGTTTCATACGATCCGGACAAGGAGTTACGTCCAAGTAAGAAAAATTAATTCACAATTATAGTTCAATTAAATAGGTCTACTATTTAATTGAACTATTAAACTGAACTAATAACCCGAATAAATTCAAACTACTACTTAGAACTTCAATAGATTTAAATTATTTAGTTCAAATACAGTAATTGGGATAAAATAGTTAAAACGAAGAGTTCAACAATAGTTAAAATAACAAGAAAGGCTGCCTGTTAGGCAGCCTTTCTTGTTTATAGAATGTATAAAAAATCAACTAGGATTTCGTCTCCCACTTATTCACAGCAGAAGTAGCTAATGCATTTCCGAGAACATTGGTCATACTGCGTCCCATATCGCAAAAATGATCTATAGGTAAGATTAATGCAATACCTTCAGGTGGTATGTTAAACATAGCACAAGTTGCAGTTACTACCACCAAACTAGCTCGAGGAACACCTGCAATTCCTTTTGACGTTAACATCAATACAAAGAGCATGGTTATTTGAGTTCCCAAATCCAACGGAATATCGTAAGCTTGAGCAATAAAAATGCTTGCAAACGTCATATACATCATCGATCCATCTAAATTGAAACTATAACCTAATGGTAGAACAAAATTGACAATAGCAGGTTTGTTCCCGAAGCGTTCTAATTCTTCTGTTAATTTAGGAAAAACAGATTCAGAACTGGTAGTACTAAACGCGATAATCAATGGCTGTTGAATTCTTTTCAATAACTCTTTCAGTCGTTTACCTAAAATTAAAAAACCAACTAACAATAAAACAGCCCATAACACAGCTAAACCTGTATAGAAGCTACCAATATAGGTTCCATAAATTTTTAACACGCCAAGACCTTTCTTAGAAACAATAGCCGCTACACCTCCAAAAACGCCTAAAGGAGCCACCCACATTATGTAAGTAACCATTTTCAGACTAATATGCCCAACAACATCCAGAGCATGAATTAAGGGTTTTGCTTTTTCACCCATACTGGTCATTGCCAGACCGAATAGTATACTAAAAACCACAATTTGCAGAATTTCATTTTCTGCCATTGCCAAAACGATACTTTTTGGGAAAACATGTTGGATGAATTGTTCAATACTAAAACCGTGAGTAGATTGAACTAATTCGGATGCGCTTTGAGTGTCAACATTATTGAGTTTAATGCCCACTCCTGGTTCAAAAAAATTAACTAAAACTAATCCTAGAAATAAACTAATCAAACTAGCCGAAAAGAACCATAACATACTTTTTCCGCCAACACGTCCTACAGCTTTAATATCGCCCATTTTAGCGATACCAACAATTAATGTACTCAACACCAAAGGTGCTAAAATCATTTGAATTAAGCGCAAAAAAATGGTTGTAAGAAGTTTTACATTTTGCGCAAAACTAGAAGCGAAATCTGAGCTTGCTGATAAATACACCCATTCACCAACAGCAACACCTGCCAACATTCCCAATAGAATCAGAAATGTTAACAGGTGCTTCTTAGGAAATTTCATATCCAATAACCCGTTTAATATATGTCAGGGTAAAATTTATTTTAATTCGAATGTGTTTTTCTGACGTAATAAATCACGAGTCCACAATTCAGTAATGTATTTACCTTTTTTCAACTTACCCTTCAATGTACCTTTTGGAGGGAAAGACCATTTTACTTTCTGCAATGCACCATCAAAAGTTATTGCATTTTTCAAAGAATAAACTTTAGACTTGTCTTGGAGTGATTTGTTTGTAACCGATAACACTCCTCCATCTGGATCAATCAAACGAATGGTAACTTCTTCTTCTACAACCGTAGTAACCATAGGGTTTTCTAAAACATCAAAAGTAATTGTAAAACGATCGATTGATTTTGCTTTGGTTGTTAATTTTTTTGCATCATCAAATGCCGAGGTTATTAATGTTCCAAATTGAGGCATTGCACCTTTCTCCAAACGTTCTTTCAATTCTACGTTTTCTGCGGTGACAGCTTCTTTTTCATTTCTAGCAACTTCAACATCTGCCACCAATTGATTTTTTTGTGTAGTTAGTGAATCTACTTGAGCTACCAATTCCTTGATGCGATTTTTAGCATCCGACAATTGCTTACGAAGTGCTGTCAAGTCAACATTTTTACCACCGGCTGAACTTGAATTATCAGACTCTCCACCTGAAACACCGTTTATTAATTGACGTCTTAAGCGGTTTATTTCTCGATATGCAGCTAATATCTTTGGATTTTTATCGCTTTCTAATTCAGAAATCTTATTAACTAATGAATCGTTTTCCATTTGGAAACTCATTACAACTGAGTTCAAAGAATCCTCAATTCGTAATAATTCTTTTTGCAAAGAATCACGAACTGCAACCAATTCCAATTGCTTTTTAGCTACGGCATCGTTGCTATTCATGTACAAATACGTGTTGGTTCCAGCTGATAAAATCAACAAGATAATCAACACAACAATAATCCCTGTTCTTTTCATGTGAATAATTAATCTTGCAATAATAAGAATTTTCGTTCAGTAATCCGAAAAATGAACGCTTTTGTTTAATTTAGATTCAATCCATTGAGCTGATAAATAGAATGTCCAATGAATTTTATTCGATTTTTTTTATCTAATAAAAAATACTGTGGCATGGATTGTAATTTCATTTTTTTAACATTTTTTGATGTTAATATCCCTTGTATAGATTCGATTTGATATCGGTTATTGTAGGAAGAAAGATATTTAGAACTTCCTCCAAAATTCAACATAATTAATTGAATTTCTGGATGAACTCGTGCAAAATGATGTAGCTCCAAACTATCATTAATAAACTGTTCATTTTCTGCACTCCAAACATAAACTAATTTTGAACTCGCTTTTATTTTACGAACAGAACGACAAGGATTCTTCTGTTTTTTTGATTTCTTAGGTTTAACAATAGTTGTATTCGAAACTTCCTGATTGTTAAACGACTTAAATTTTGCTTTTTTCTTTTCAATGGATTCGAAACGAAAGCGGGGAAATTTTTGTTCTAAAATCAATGAATTCGCATGTTTTTTCGAATAACTTGGCGTCAATTGTAATGATATATTTTCTCTCGTATCAAATGAAGGCTGTACTTGAAACATTTTACCCATCCAAACAACGTAGTTTTCTTTATTTAAAACTTGCGACAATGAAGCTGAAAACTCAGTGCTATTTTGATTGGAAATCACAATTCGATCAATCCCAATATCTGACACAGTGCCGTTTAAATTAACATCCTGTAATCCTATTTTTATCGTGTCTATTCCTATGTAAACTTCGTTGTAAAGTATATTTTCCCGTACTGATTTTAGGCATTCTCTGCTGCCAACAAATGTTCTACCATTACTTAACCATTGCATAGCAGTATCCTGCATGGATGAAAACTGTCGAAATTTATAATATGGAAATTTAGCAATTCGTAATTTCGATGATGACTGTAACTCTGGGAATGGAATGGTAAATGCTTGTGCGGGATATTTCCATTGAAATACTGTATCGTCTGTTAAATCAAAGTTATTATTGTAATCCAACCAAATCCGTGTGGTGCGGTTGGTAGTGTAAAAATCTTCTATGATGAATAATGTATTTAAAGGCTCAATCGGATTTTTTCGATGTTCATTAAAAACAAACCCGTAATGTAAACGTGAATCATTTTTTGAAATCGATTTTTGGGAGGTTTCGGGAAATTTTATACGAATAAACTTACTGTTGTGTTGAGTATTATCTCCGGAAAAACGAGCAATACTCTTGTCCCACTCCTTTTTTCCCAAATTCTGTTTATCCAGCCCACTATTTTGAAGTAATGTATATGAAAATGTATCCGCAGTCCAATTCATAGGGTCGCCAGATACTTGATCCAATGAGCGTTGAATTACATCGCCGCTCAACTCAAATACAAGTACCATTCCCATGGAACGACTGTTTTCATCGTCTGATGCCGTTTTGGATAATTGGAAAGTTACTGCATTTTTAGAATTTTTATCATGCATGTTTTTATTTGATCTCTCGATTTGAGCTCCGAGATAACTTCCCCCGAAAAATAAAAACAACAAAAGTAAAACACGCATTCTCATACAATCGCAAAAAACCAATTAAGCTATATTTATTTGCAAAATCTAACTAACATAACGACTATGGCAATTAAAAACATGAATAAAGAAATTTTGTTTATGCCATGCATCATTTTCAGATTAAAATTAGATTTTAAACCTTTTTCTTTCTTAAAAGTCAAATAGTTCCAAATTTTTTGAAGTATCATAATCAAATGTACACTATTTGTTGGTATTTTGTTTTAAAGGTGAATTAACGTCTAAAGGATTTTTCACTTTTTCTGAAGTTAAAGCAATGTCCAAAACCTCAAACATGTTTTGAACAAAATGAAATTGTAATCCTTCGATATAACTGGGGTTAATATCGTTTACATCTTTTTCATTCTGCTTGCACAATATCACTTCTTTAATTCCTGCGCGTTTTGCAGCAAGTATTTTCTCTTTAATTCCTCCCACAGGCAACACTTTTCCTCTCAGGGTAATTTCTCCAGACATTGCCAGGTGAGATTTAACTTTTCTTTGTGTAAATAAGGAAGCCAAAGAAGTTAATATAGTAATTCCTGCAGAAGGACCGTCTTTAGGGATTGAACCCGCAGGGAAATGCACGTGTGCATTCCAGTGATTAAAAATTTCGGGATTTAAATCCAAATAATCCGCATGAGCTTTCAAAAACGTTTGTGCCAAACTAACGCTTTCCTTCATGACATCACCTAGTTGTCCGGTTACTTTCATCTCTCCTTTTCCGGGGAATAGAGTACTTTCCACAAATAGCACTGACCCGCCCATAGGACTCCATGCTAAACCAGTAACAACTCCAGCATACTTATTATTTTCGTACATTTCAGGTTCCATTTTCTCGGAACCTAGAATTTCTTCAATTTCTTTTTTGGTAATGTTTTTTCTTCCGCTGTCTCCTCGTGCCACTTTATTAGCAACTGCACGAGCTATACCCGCAATCTTTTTCTCAAGACCTCTAACTCCACTTTCACGAGTGTATTGTTCAATTATATCCCACAAAGCGTCGTCATTTAATTTTAATTGATTGGATTTTAATCCATGAGCTTCACGTTGTTTGGGGATTAAATATTTCTTGGCAATTTCCATTTTTTCTTCCATGGAATATCCACTCACATCAATTATTTCCATTCGATCTAACAGCGCAGGTTGTATAGTATCTAATGAGTTTGCTGTGGCGATAAACAGTACCTTACTTAAATCGTAATCCAATTCTAAGTAATTATCATAGAAAGTTGTGTTTTGTTCAGGATCTAAAACTTCTAATAAAGCGGAACTTGGATCTCCGCGGAAATCTCTGCCCAACTTGTCAATTTCATCAAGAACAAATACAGGGTTGGAAGTTCCCACTTTTTTGAGAGACTGTACAATTCTACCCGGCATGGCACCAATGTATGTTTTTCGGTGTCCACGTATTTCAGATTCATCGTGCAATCCGCCTAAACTCATTCTCACATATTTTCTTCCTAAAGCTCGAGCAATACTCTTACCTAGTGAGGTTTTACCCACACCCGGAGGTCCATACAAACAGATGATAGGACTTTTCATATCGCCTTTTAACTTCAATACAGCCAAATATTCCAAAATCCTTTTTTTAACTTTTTCTAAGCCAAAATGATCTTCATTCAAAACTTCAGTGGCGTTCTCAAGATCGAAATTATCAGAAGTATACTCGTTCCAAGGTAGTTCTAACAATAATTGAACATAATTCAATCCTACTGAATAATCGGGTGAAGCCGGGTTTACGCGACTCAACCGTTCCAATTCTTTATTGAAATGATCTTGAATTTCTTTGTTCCACTTTTTATCGGCTCCTTTCTCTCTCAGATTTTGAATTTCCTTATCTGGAGAGTCTGCTCCTAATTCTTCTTGAATAGCCCGAATTTGTTGATGTAAAAAATACTCACGTTGTTGACGATCCATATCCACTCGCACTCGATTTTGGATTTGATCTTTTAATTCCAACATTTGCAACTCAGTAGTTACGTACTGAAGGATTTTTTCTCCTCTTTTCTTGGGATCCAATTCTTCTAATATCTCTTGTTTTTCGGCAACAGTAATATTCAAATTGGAAGCCACAAAATGAATTAAAAACACACTGGAATCAATATTTTTTAATGCAATATTTGCCTCTGTAGGAATATTGGGAGATAAATTAATGATGGAATTGGAAATGTCTCGAATCGAAGAAATAATAGCCTTGTATTCTTTGTCTTCTTTAAATTTGATATCCGGCTCAGAATAAACTTTTGCTCTTAAATAGGGTTCCTCAGCGGTAACTTCACCCACTTTTATACGTCGTTTTCCTTGAATAATTACGGTAGTTGAACCATCTGGTAAGCGCATCACCTTGATAATTTTAGCTAAAACGCCTACACCATAAATATCATCTACTTTAGGATCTTCTACTTCCGCATTTTTTTGGGAAATTACCGCGATGGTTTTGTCACCTTTATTAGCATCCTTAACCAGTTTAATGGATTTATCACGTCCTACAGTTATAGGAAATATAACACCTGGAAACAATACCGTATTCTTTATTGCGAGCAGTGGCAATTCTTCTGGAACATCCATTTTGTTGCTTTCATCCTCGTCTTGTTTTGAAAACAATGGTAGAAATTCAGGTGATTCATCCACATTATCTTCGTCGTTATTAAAACCTAAAATCTGAGTTTTTTTCGTAAACATCGCTCCTTCTTTAATCAATTGGTATGCCAAAAGTATGTATTTCACAAATCTCGCTATCAAATATGTCAATTACAACCGCTAATCAAAAAGTAAAGCTCAGTTTTACTCATTTTGTCAGTCTTGTTGATAAATTAACGACAAATTGACATACGTATCCAACAGAGGATAAAAAGAAGTATTTGTTATATTGATGAATTGTTTAAATTTGCGAATCACACAATATAAAAAATATGAAATTAAGAATCATTACATTGGCATTAGCACTTCCCATTTTGGCTTTTTTGGGATCTTGTGGAACAGAAGAAGCTCCTAAGCCAAGCATCAGTCTTCAATCTGATGGAATCACTGCAAATCAAGACGTTATTGTTGGAACTGCGATTAAATTTAGCGTTAAGGCAACTGCAGGTTCTACAGCAATGAAGAACATTGTAATTACTGCATCTTTTGGCGGCAAAACACAAACCATTGTTGACACGGCGTTAACAACAAAAGACATTGCTTTTGTACGTAACCTTAAAGCAGTTGGATCTCCTGGCGATGACGTTAAATATACGTTCACAGCGAATGACGCAAACGGTGAATCTGCTTCGACTTCTGTTACTTTGAGTGTATTACCAATTCAAGGATCATTAGACGGTCAAAGTGGTTTCCAAGTATACAATGCAGCTTCTGCAGGTATGTACACTGCGTTTGATTTATCTACTGCACAACCTTTGTTGCCTGGTGGTGCTTTAACCAACAAAGACATTCTAGATGCAACCTTATCTTCAGCTCAACAATGGTCAAAAACATGGAAAAGCGGTAACGGTTCTACATTCGTGAAAGTTACTGCAAACGATTGGAATAATGCGAGTTCAACTACTTACTTGTTCAATCTTTGGAAAGCAAACAAAACTAAAATGACTGAAACCATTACTGTTGCAAAAGACGATGTGATTTTAATTCGCTCTGGTCAAGCACTAGATTTCAACTTATTCATTGTAAAAATTACCAATGTAGTTGATTTACCCGCTGTTGGAAACAACAACGATTACGCACAATTTGATTTCCGTGGTGTAATAAAATAATACATCAACATCCACTTAAACTGAACTTGATTTTAATGTTCAGTTTGTACAGATATTGATTAAATTATTTGTAAAATATGCAAAACCCCCGAATATATCGGGGGTTTTTTATTTACTTTGAAGTTGTGAAACGTATAGCTGTTTTTACTTCCGGAGGAGATGCTCCTGGCATGAATGCTTGCATTCGTGCAGTGGTGCGCGCTAGTGTACATTTTAACTTAGAAGTTTTTGGTATTCACGGTGGATATCAAGGTATGATTGAAAATGATATTCACCCCATGTCTGCTTCGAGTGTGGCGAATATTATTCAATACGGGGGTACCATATTGAAAACAGCTCGATCCAAAGAGTTTATGTCCCCCGAAGGACGTAAAAAAGCGTTTGAAAATCTCCAAAGTCACGGAATTGAAGGCCTCGTTTGTATTGGTGGGAATGGAACTTACACCGGTGCCATGAAATTTTATGAAGAATTTGGCATTCCGGCTATTGGTTGTCCGGGCACAATCGATAACGACCTCGCAGGTACCGATTACACCATCGGGTACGATACTGCAATCAATACAGCCATGGATGCTATCGATAAAATACGCGATACGGCAGATGCACATAATCGAGTGTTTTTTATTGAAGTAATGGGACGTCATTCTGGACACATTGCATTGAACGCGGGAATTGCTGGCGGTGCAGAAGGAATTTTCATCCCCGAAAAAGAAAATGAGTTTGAAGAAATTATGAAATTTTATGAACAAAAATCGAGGACAAAACAGTTTTCCATTTTTGTAGTTGCTGAAGGCGAACAAGAAGGACGTGCATTTGATATAGCCAAGAAGTTTCAAGACAAATTTCCGGATTGTGATAGCCGTGTAACTGTTTTAGGGCATATACAACGCGGTGGAAAACCTACGGCAAACGACCGTATTTTGGCTTCACGATTAGGAGCTCACGCGGTAAAGGCACTGAAAGAAGGAACGAAAGGTGTGGCTGTTGGTATTATAAATAACGAAGTTGTATTTACACCCTTCCAACAAGCTATCTATGATAAAAAAGATATCAATCAAAAGTTATGGATCATGAATGATATTTTGACGAGGTAAGATATTAATTTTCAACCAAACGTAATTGATTTCAAAATCTGTACGCAGTTTTTTTTGATTTATTCTCATCATTTTCAATAAATACCATCATTAACTTAGATTCAGTCATTCAATAAATATTCTCCATGTTAAAACACCTATTAATAAGAAACTATGCATTAATTAAATCGTTAGATCTCGATTTTTCTGAGGGATTAACGACGGTAACCGGTGAAACTGGTGCGGGGAAAAGTATATTATTGGGTGCAATTGGTTTAATTCTCGGGCAGCGTGCCGATAGTTCCGAAATTTCAACGGGAGAAACAAAATGTGTAATTGAGGCGAATTTTGAGGTAACGAATTTAGGATTGGAATCCGTTTTTGAATCTCTGGGAATAGATTATGAAAGCACGTGTATTTTACGAAGGGAAATTCATCACACAGGAAAATCTCGGGCCTTTATCAATGATACTCCTGTAAACTTAACCGATTTAAAATTGATTGGCACTTTATTAGTTGAAATACAAACTCAACATGCCAATTTGATGGTAACTCAAACCGTAGAACAAAGAAAATTATTGGATTTTCATTTTGCAGATCAACCCAATTTATCGGAATACCAACAAGCATACAGCGAATACAAGAAAACAGTTCTTGAATTAGATAAAAAACAGCTTGAAAAATCAGAACTAATCAAAAACAAAGATTACAACGAGTTTTTATTGAATGAATTGAGTCAGTTAAGTTTGAATATTGAATTGGATCAACATTTAGACCAAGAAATTGAATTACTTTCGCAGGTTGAAAAGATTAAAACTGCTTTCAATTATTCCATTGGATTGTTGGATAGTGACCAAACAGGAATTCTGAATGGGTTAAATACCATAAAGAACCAATTGAAGGTACTAAAAGACATCAATCCAGAGATTGCATCTTTTTATGAACGAATCGATTCAACGAGCATTGAATTGAAAGAATTAAATAATGATTTGTGGGGATATGCTGAAAAAATAGAAGAAGACCCTCAGAAATTAGAATTCTTGAATCAACGTCAATCTAAAATACAAAACTTACTTAAAAAGCATCAGGTTGAAACCATTCAACAACTTTCGGAAATAGAGCAACGATTATCCAGTGAATTATTGGATGTATCTGAACTTGAAAATCAAATAATTCAGCTCCAAAATGCTTGTGAAAAGTCGAGATTTCAATGTATTGAATTAGCGAAAAAGCTAACAGAAATGCGAAAGGAAAGTGCATCGGTAATTGAGGATAAAGCATTTAGTATATTGCAGAATTTAGGATTAAATCATGCTAAATTAGCTTTCGAAGTGCACTCTGATTACGAGAAATTATCGGAATCTGGTTGCGATGAAGTGCAGCTGCTTTTTTCCGCCAACTTAGGATCACCTATGATGCCTGTTGGACAAGTAGCATCAGGTGGTGAGATTTCCAGATTGAACTTTGCAATTCGCAGTATTGTTGCTAAAAAGAAAAATCTTCCAACACTGATATACGACGAAGCAGATACTGGTATAAGTGGAGAGGTTGCGGGGAAAATGGGTAAAATATTCAAAGAATTAGGCAATAGTCACCAAGTAGTGTGTATAACGCATTTGCCTCAAGTAGCAAGTTGTGGAAATCAGCAATTATTCGTTAAGAAAGCAATACAAGAAGGTAAAACCATTACGGATGTAAGTTATTTATCCGATTCTGAAAGAATTGAAAGTATTGCAAGTATGCTGTCTGGAGATACTATTTCTGATTCTGCTCGAAATACTGCCAAAGAACTATTGGGTTTGTGATTGGAATCTAATTATTATTCTTTGGGGAGACTTTCAAAATACGAATCTATTTGAGTTGGGTTGTTTTTTGCAGCAGTAGTTGCTAGTACATCGCAACGCTCATTTTCCACTATTCCAGCATGTCCTTTCACCCAATGAAATTGAATGTTGAATCCTCTTTGTGCTTCGATATACATTTTCCATAGATCTGGATTCTTGACTTTAGAAAAGTTCTTTTTAACCCAATTGTTTAGCCATCCTTTTTCGATAGCGTTGCAAACGTATTGGCTATCTGTATAAATATGTACCGGAATTTCACGGTTATTGATTTGCCTTAAGGCCATAATCACTGCAAGTAATTCCATACGATTGTTGGTCGTATTTCTAAATCCACCGGAAAGTTCTTTTCGGTGAGATCGGTACATCATCACAACACCATATCCTCCTGGTCCCGGATTTCCTAAAGCAGCCCCATCCGTATAGATAATAATACTATTTTCAATCAACGACATTCCGATGCAAACTTAATGTAAAGTTCCTTGTTCCTTTTGAAATAAATTGACATTTATTATTGAATTTTGCAAAAGAATGAAAGTTGAGATCATTACTATTGGCGATGAACTACTCATAGGTCAAACCATCGATACGAATTCCGTTTATATTTCTAGGCAATTATCCAATTTGGGCTTTGAAACCATATATAAATCGGCAATTTCCGATAAAAAAGAAGCTATAATTTATGCTTTGAATGAAGCACTAAAAAGAAGTGACCTCACCATCATTACTGGAGGACTAGGTCCTACCAAAGACGATATTACCAAATATACGCTAGCAGAATATTTTGGCTGCCAGTGGCGTACCGATGAATCGGTTTTGAATCACCTAGCTGAAATATTCAAAAACCGAGGAAGAGAACTGCTGGATATCAACAAAATGCAAGCAGAACTACCCGATTCCTGCATTACTTTATTCAATGAAGTGGGAACCGCACCGGGAATGTTGTTCAAACAAGACGGTAAATGGATTGCCTCCATGCCGGGTGTGCCTTCAGAGGTTGAATATATTTTGGAAAAGTCATTGCTTCCTTTGATTGAACAGGAATTTCAAATTCCTCCTCTGAAGAGAAAAACTTTAGTTACTTTGATGGAACCAGAAAGCAGTTTAAGTCGATCATTGGAAGAATTCGAATCCTCTATTCTCGGAAAATGTGCACTCGCCTATCTGCCTAATCAAAATTCCGTTAAACTTCGATTAAATCAGGTAGATTCATCGTTAAGTGATGATGAATTTGAAACCATTTGGCAACAGTTACTACAGATTTTGGGTAACAAAGTTTTTGCTATTGGGGATGTAAGTCCTGCTCAATTCCTAATTCAACAACTTAAAGAAAAGGGACTCACAATTGGAACCGCCGAAAGTTGCACTGGTGGATTTGTAGCCAACCAACTGGTACAAGTTTCAGGAGCTTCTGAGGTTTTCTGGGGAAGTATTCTCAGTTACCACAATCAGGTAAAAATCCAGCAATTAAACGTCCCCCAACAAGAAATAAATGATTTTGGTGCTGTAAGTGAACAAGTAGCTGCATCCATGGTAAACGGGGTTTGTGAAAAATTAGGTGTTGATGTGGGCATTTCTACTACTGGAATTGCAGGTCCAAATGGCGGAACTTCTGACAAACCGGTGGGACTTGTATACATTGGTGTTCGAATTAAAGATCAAACCTGGTCAAAGAAATTCCATGTAAGGGGCAATCGAATTCAATTTATGGAAAGAGCAACCAATAGTGCATTTCACTTCTTGAAACAAAAATTGGTAGAAAATGGAATGATTTAAATCGGATTTTCCCAATAATCCGCCTATTTTCAACTATTTTTGCAGTACCAATGACCGAAAAAATCCTCATTTATGATTTTGGATCTCAATATACGCAACTTATTGCGAGAAGGTTGAGAGAATTGAATGTGTATTGTGAAATTCATCCATACAATTCAGAACAAGAATTTACCGACGTTAAAGGCATCATTTTGAGTGGAAGTCCCTGTTCAGTGAATGAAGACGGAGCCCCTCAAATTGATTTGGAAAATTTATTCCAAAAGGCGCCTGTATTAGGAGTTTGTTATGGAGCTCAATTAATGGCCAAAAATTTAGGAGGATCTGTAGGAAAGTCTGAGCATCGAGAATATGGCCGTGCTACCATGATTCAAACGGGTGAATACAATCAATTGTTGGATGGTTTGAATCATGAAAGTCAGGTTTGGATGAGTCATGGTGATACTATTTCTTCTTTACCTGAAAATGCAAAAATCATAGCTATTACTCATTCCATTCCCGTGGCTGGATTTGAATTAACTGGATATGAGAATTCAGTATTTGGTATACAATTTCACCCTGAAGTGTATCACTCCACTGAGGGATTAGAATTACTAAAAAACTTTGTTTACAAAATTTGTAAATGCACCGGTGATTGGACTCCAGGGCATTTTATCGATGAAACGGTTCTGAAATTGCAAGAAACCATCGGCGAAACTGACAAAGTTATTTTAGGTTTATCTGGTGGAGTAGACTCCACTGTGGCTGCCGCATTGTTGAACAAAGCTATTGGACATCGATTGGTTTGTATCTTCATTGACAATGGATTATTGCGTAAAAACGAATTTATCGAAGTTCAGGATTCATATAAACATTTGAATTTAAACGTAATAGGTATCGATGCTTCACAAGAATTTTATGATGCATTAAAAGGTATTTCGGATCCAGAAACAAAACGTAAAACGATTGGACGTGTATTCATTGAAGTATTTCAACGTGAAGCGTCTAAATTCGATGATGCCAAATGGTTAGCTCAAGGCACAATTTATCCAGATGTTATTGAAAGTGTGAGTGTTAAAGGTCCATCTGTAACCATCAAGAGTCATCATAATGTAGGAGGTCTGCCTGAAAAAATGCATTTAAAAGTGGTGGAGCCTCTACGCAGCTTATTTAAAGATGAAGTACGAAGAGTGGGTAAAGCCATAGGATTATCGGATTCATTATTAGGAAGACATCCTTTTCCAGGTCCGGGATTAGGAATTCGTATATTAGGTGACATTACACCCGAAAAAGTACAACTTCTGCAAAACGCGGATGCTATTTATATTGCAAAACTGCGTGAATATGGCTGGTACGACAAAATTTGGCAGGCCGGTACCATATTACTCCCAATTTATAGCGTTGGTGTAATGGGTGATGAAAGAACCTATGAACAAGTAGTTGCTCTAAGAGCAGTTGGTAGTACCGATGGTATGACAGCCGATTGGGTTCATCTTCCCTATGAAATCCTTGCCGACATTTCTAACTCCATTATTAATCAAGTTAGAGGCATCAACCGAGTTGTATACGATATTAGCTCCAAACCACCTGCAACCATTGAATGGGAATAATATGAGAGTAGTTAAAATAGTTTCTTGTCTAAGTTTGGTGTCGGTTTTTTCAGCGATAAATTCGCTGAATGCACAAGTTCAAAACACCTACAAAATTGGGATTTTGTTACCATTTTCTTCAGATGGAAGTGATGCGCAAAATAAAAATGCAGAGGCTATTTTAGATTACTACAGTGGTGCAAAATTAGCCTTAGATGATTTAGAACGCGACGGACTAAAATCGACTGTATATGTTTGGGATATTCAATCGAAAGATAGTAGTGATTTAGTGAAACTTTCTAAAAGTTCGGAGTTTAATTCACTGGATGTTCTTATCGGACCCATTTCTCAAAGGGATGTAAATATTCTTTCTAAAAACTTAACGAATCCAAACTTATTATGGGTTTCACCACTTAGATCATTAAGCATGCCCAAGAAAATAAGTAGTCTGAATTTATTTTCACCGGATTCACTAAGAATAAGAGGTTTAGGCGAAAGCATTGCCGTTCGTTTTCCACGACATAAATATTTCATTGTTCACGATGGTAGCAAAAGTTCTTTAAAAGAAGCCAAAACACTTCAAGCTCAGTTAGGTAAAAAACGTAAAAATGCTGTTTATTTATATAAGTTTGCTGCTGGAACATTCACCCCTGCCCTGGCTAAATCTGATAGTTTTATTTTTATCAATGCTTTAGAATCTCAAGGTCCTAAAATTGCGGAGTACAAAGTGATTGAAAACAAGCCAGCTTGCTTTGCTATCGGTCATTTTGCATGGTATGAGAATTATTCAAAAGCCGATGAAGTTAAAGAAATCAAATATCTATATCCTTCCATTAATTTTATTTCAAATCAAGATTCATCTACCTTACAATTTTCAAGACGCTTTTTAGATAGCTTTTCTGGTGAATCAAGTCGTTTTGGATTTCAAGGATACGATCAAATGAAATTTATTGGTAGTAACTTAATGGTTTTTGGTCCCAAATTCCTTAAAATGATGCCCTATGCGGAAAACACAGGACTTATTAATACCATTAAACCCCTAATGATTTCTGAAAATCGTTGGTTCAATACGGGTATTCGATTGATTCAAATCAAAGAAAACGAAAAGATTTTGTATCGATAATCATGTTCCCTACATGGAGAACCCCTACATTCAAAAACAAATATCTACCTCAGTAGAAATAGTTCGATCGTATTTATTCGATAAACCATTTCATGTGTATTTAAAAGAGGTTTTTCGAATCCATAAACAATGGGGATCAAAAGACCGTAGAAATTATAAAAAGTACTGTTATTTGATTCTTAAAAATGCCGGGACTTTAGGCGAATATTTTCGCGAAGAGTATTCTAATTTCTCTGAACAATGGAAAATACATTTTGGTGAATTACCTACTTATTTTTGGCCCATATGTTTATTTAACCCTAAATCCATCTCAAAATTAAATTTAGTTGAGTTAAATTATTCTGCTTTGAAGAAGGGCTTAAAAAAAGACTCTGATGAAGAAACCGAGGTATTTAATAAAGATAATGCTTGGACTGAGCCAAGAATAAGTTCTGATGTCCAGAAAATTGCTACCATTCAAGCTAATTTGATTGATTTCAATTTTGAAGAACTGGAATTGATTGAATCCCATCCGATTAAAGTTTCCCACTTCAATCAAGCCATTGTTTATTGGGTGATCGAATTAGAAAAAGATAATTATATCTGGGATGCTTACGATGCACTACAGTTCTCAATGAATCAAACTAAAGAGGAACCATATGGTTTCTTACCCAGTAAATCTAAAAATCATGAAAATTTGCACTCAACTTCGATTTCAAAGAATATTGAAGTGTCAAAACTTAATAAGTGGTTTCAACGAGAAGCCCCTGTTTTTTATTTAGATAGAAATACAGGAATTAATCAAGAATTCGCACCCAACTCAGCTGTAAATGATTGGGTTGATAATGGTTTAGGTATTATTCAAGATCGTTCTTCTACCCAAAGCATTCAATATCTGTTGGACTATTTGAGCAAAGAAATTATCCGTGTCACTGAGGATTCAAAAAAACACGATGTTGATTCTAAAGATCTAGAATCACCTATCTACTCAAATCAGGACTCACATAATGCGGATAACAACTTCATTGAAATTAATCAGAATTCACATCGCTCCAAATCCGAATCGCTAAACTCCTCCAATCAGGCGTTTAATATCCCTCGAAAAGAAGATAAACTCCAATCCTTTAAGGTATGGGATTGCTGTTCAGGTGCTGGAGGAAAAAGTATATCCTTTCAAATTCAATTTGAACAGCATTTTAAACGAGTAAATCCGTTAATAAAGCAGGTATTATTTCAATCAAATTGGATTTGTTCAGATGTTCGTCAAACAATAGTTGATAATCTGAAAAAGCGCTATAAATTACTAGGTTTAATTCAACCAAAGGCCATCCAACTGAATTTATTAGATGATTCATTCGAATGTAGTGATTCTAATATAATGGAGTGCAATTTAATTATTGCTGATTTACCTTGCACTGGTAGTGGTACTTGGAGAAGAACTGCAGAAGAACTTTTAAAAGAGATATCGGTTAAGGATTTTGCTAATAGACAATATCAAATAATTGAAAACGTACTGAAAATTAAATCTTCTCAGGGTAACAGTGATACGTACTACATTTATTATATGACGTGTTCAATTCTTGCTATGGAGAATGAACAGAATATTGAATTACTTCTTGAGAATCATTCTGAATTACAATGTATTTGGCAGAATTATTTCGGGGGATATTCAGAAAATGCAGATTTTATATACGGAGCGTTAATCAAAGTAAATTAATTCATCACAGAAACCAAAGCTGCAATAGTGCACTTCATGAATGAGTTCATCTATTTGGCTACAGATAAATAGAGTGTAACTATTAGGCTATAAATAACAGAATGTAATTGTTTGGATACAAATAACAGAGTTCAATTATTGGTTTATAAATTAAAGATTGTAATTATTTGGTTACAAATAACAGAATGTAATTGTTTGGCTACAAATAAATTAATAAGCCCACTTGACGTAAATCGCACCCCAAGTAAATCCTCCGCCAAAGGTACTTAAAATCAGATTATCACCTTTCTTGAATTGACTTTCAAAGTCAAACAAACACAAAGGTAAGGTACCTGCTGTGGTGTTTCCGTAGCGTTGGATATTGATTAAAACTTTAGATTTGTCTAATCCCATTCGATCCGCTGTAGCATCGATAATACGAAGGTTCGCTTGATGCGGAACCAACCAATTAACATCATCAGATGTCAAATTATTTCGTTGCATTACCTCATAGGAAACATCAGCCATGTTGGTAACTGCAAATTTAAATACTGTTTTACCTTCTTGGTATACGTAGTGTAAACGCTGATCGATGGTTTCATGAGAAGGAGGAAGTAGGGATCCACCGGCTTTTTGAACCAAAAATTCACGTCCAGAACCATCGCTGTGTAATTTGGAATCTAAGACACCATAACCTTCTGTATTCGGTTCAAGCATCACACAACCAGCGCCATCCCCAAAAATAATACACGTATTACGATCGGTGTAATCAATAATGGCACTCATTTTATCTGCACCCACCACCAAAACTTTTTTGTATCTTCCAGACTCAATAAATTTAGATCCTGTTTCTAAAGCATAAAGAAATCCAGAACAAGCTGCGCTTACATCAAAACTCCAGGCATTTTTAGCACCAATTTTATCTGCTACTACATTGGCTGTTGATGGAAATACATAGTCACCTGTTACAGTACCAACAATAATGACTTCAATATCTAATGGATCTATACCTTTTTTCTCGAGCATAGGTAAGATGGCTCTAACTGCTAAATCCGATGTAGCTTTGCCCTCTTCCTTTAAAATTCTTCGCTCCAGAATTCCGGTGCGTGAACGAATCCATTCATCGGTGGTATCCACCATTTTCTCCAAATCTGCATTGGTTAGAACCGTTTCTGGTACATATCCTCCAACGGCAGTAATGGCAGCGGTAATTTTCATGATTAGTTATTTTGAGCAGTAACATGACTGAATGCTTCAGCCACATGATCGCAATATTTTGATTTAACGGAGTTGATACACAACTCAATCATTTTTACTATGGTCGACGATTTGGAAATCCCATGCCCTACAACAACAGGTGCATTAACCCCAAGGATTAATCCTCCACCATGATGTTTAAAGTTAAGTAAATTCATAAAGTCGTCATTTACACCACGAATAGCCAAATGGTAATAAAAGCCTTCAATAACTTTTAGAACCACATTGCCCGTAAAACCATCACAGACTAAAACATCTGCTTCATCATCAAAAACCTTTCTACCTTCAACATTCCCAACAAAGTTAATGTTATCGGTTGATTTAAGTAGTTGGTGTGCTGCTTTGGTAAGAATTGAACCTTTTTCTTCTTCTTCTCCAATATTCAACAATCCCACTTTAGGATTTTCAAGATTCAAGATGCTTTTAGCATAAACACTACCTAGAACAGCAAATTGCTGTAGGTGTTCAGGTTTAGTATCGGAATTAGCTCCTACATCCAAAATAATACCGTGATTTCCACTAGGCTTTGGAACTCCTGCGATTAAGCAAGGACGCTCTACGCCCGAAATCGGTTTAAGAATCTGAATGGAACCAACTAACATAGCACCGGTGTTACCGGCGCTAGTAAACGCGTCTGTCTTCTTAGAAGCAAGATCCAAAAAGCCTTTGAAAATGGATGAATCACGCTTTGAAGCGATTGCTTTAACAGGATGCTCGCTCATTTCGATAACTTCTGAGCAATGAACTATTTCCACTCCGTTTAAGTCCAATGACTCATCCTGAGCTACGGTTTCAATAACTTGTTTATCACCGTAAAGAACTATTTCAACTTCTGGAAATGCACTTTTAGCAAGTACAGCACCTTTAATAGCCTCTAGGGGGGCGTAATCGCCTCCCATAGCGTCAACCCCAATTCTCATTCTTACGCCTCGTTACGACCTTTCATAACCTTAACACCGCGATACATTCCGGTTTCAAGGTTAACACGATGGTAAAGGGAAACGTCACCAGTTACGGGATCAGCAATCATTGGTCTAACACTCAACTTGTCATGTGTACGACGTTTGTCGCGACGTGTTTTGGAGATTTTTCGTTTAGGATGTGCCATTTTAAATTAATCTTCTTTATTGTTTAACAATTCTTTTAGTTTTTGCCAACGAGGATCCACATTTGAATCATCGTTTTCGGTTGGTTCTTTTGCATTTACTCCTTCAATCTTTTTTAACATTTCAAAATCACACGATTTATCTTCCAAGTCATCACAATTTCGAATCATGGGTATAGCAGTTAAAAAGGATTCATAAATGTATTGGGCTACGTTGATACTGAACTCTGAAGGACGTAAATAAACCAGGTCCAAATCCAACTGATCGGTATCGCCATTAAAAGATTCCTCTGAATTCAAATAATAAATCACCTTTATAAATGAATCTAGTGGGAATTTAATGGGTGCTAAACAACGATCACAATCAAAACTCATCCAACCTACTGATTGAATATCTGCAACCATCATGTTGTCAGATTTATTCAATTTTACAGTAGATTTGAAATACGCATCTAATAGATCAACATATCCAAAATGCTCAAAGAACGATTTGTCTATCTCATAATTCAACTCGTGTTCACCAATCTTCAGTTTGACGTGCTCAATGGTGAAATTTTCTATTCCGAATCTCATTATCAGTAAACGAAGCGCAAAGATACATAAAATTTACATATTCTTGGCATATAATTCAAAAAAAAGGGGAGCCTATAGCTCCCCTTTCTTCTAATTTTATTGGGATTAATACTCCCACAAATCGTGTTCGAAAATAAACAAATCGTTTTTGATCTTGTCTGCTTCTAACAAAGCAGCTACGCCATCTTCTTTGAATTCTGGCTTAGCATTGATATATTGATCATCCCAATCTGTTTTCTTAACTATGTAACTATCGAATAAACGATGACCGTTTATTTGTTGATCCCAGTTCAAACGCATTGCATCATTGTAACGATTAAACACTTGAGATTTAGCTAAGGTCGGACGACAATCATCCATTCTCAACCAAAAAGGTTTATCGTAGGTGGTGATGGTTTGTGGTTGTCCATCAGGACCAGTTACAGTCGTTTCGATTGGTCTTACTGGTGCGATACCTATGATGATTGGCTTCATTTCACCATGTTTGTAATCGAAAACCCAATCTTCCATGATTTCAAACTGAAGAATTTTCTCCCATTTGAATGAAACCCAGAAGAACGTATCATGGTAATCATCCATTGGATCTGCTTCTGCAGGATCAATACCTTGATTGATCACACGACTCTTTTGAAGATCTGAAGTATTTTTCAATATCTCCTCTGGAGTAATGATACGACGGAACGAATCATTAGCATAAGCACGAACTAAACCTTTGGTACCCATTTCCCAAAACACTTGGGTAATAGGACTGCGAGGCCAAGTCCAGTTTTTGTTAAGTTTTTGACGCAAATCAATCACTCTCCAAATACGCTTTTGAAACTTGACATCCGCCTGTCTCAAATAAGGTCTAGGAATGAATTCGCCTTGTACCAGACTCAAGTTGGTATCTTGATTCACATACTCTGGCTCATAATGTGCCTTAGCTGAGTCGTCGTAATGCGTTCCAACCGTAGCAATTTGCAAATCAGGTGCAGAAGCTGCTGCTGGAGCCGCAGGCTCTTCAGCTGGTGTTTCTTCAACTGCTTTTCCTTTGCCTTTCTTACTTTTAGAAGACACGGATACACTACTGGAAGAATTATCATCTCCCCAGCCTCCACCCCAGCCTTGCGCACTTACAGACGCTGCACTGAAAAGGAATAGTGTGAATAAAGATATACGATTCATATTATTGTTTATTATCTAACTATTGCACTTACGTTGTCCAACACACGAGTAGCACCATCAGGTCCAACGGCACGAATGTCTGAGAATGACATAATATCACCCGATGACAACTGTCCCAAAATACCTTTGATTGCATCTAAACTCGCAGATGTACTGTTTGCAAATTTAGGACCATTTGTCTTACGACCAACTGCCATAAATTTATAACCTACAATTTTAAATTTAACCCCTTCGTAAACGAAGTTATCCAAAATTGCAGCTGATGAAGTTTGCATTCTCAATGATTCAACAGAAACGGCACCCTTAAATTCGATACCACCACAGATAAAACGTGGATCTGGAACTGTTTTAACTTTGAACAACTTCTCTCCCATTGGCTTAATTTGTCCACCCGGTAATTTTGCAGCTACTTGAATTTTAACTACACGATCTTGACGCTTTGGAACGCTAACAGTGTAACGACCTTTGCTTCCTTTGATAACCGCGTTAGTTGCACCACCAGATTCACCTACAATACGTACTAAATAGTTTGCTGGGTCAATTCCACCTACAGAGATAGAGATTGGGTTTTCCAAACCAACATATAGTACTGATAAGGCGTCTGCTGAAATCGCAGCAGAAGGAGCAAAAGCCGTATATTCAGCATCAGCTTCCTTGGTTTCTTCTCCACCACCTGGTTTTGGAACAGAAATACGTACCTTTAAATTATTAGTACCTGGAGATTGAGGAGTAACTTTATACTTACCGATACCTGCTTCAACTGGTATAGATGCACCATTAACAAAAACCTTCATTTGGGCTTTTGAGTTGTAAGCAGCCAAAAGAATATCGGCTTCATATGTTTGTCCTGTAACAACCGCACCTGTCTTAGCGGCAACTACTGGGATAATAGCGTCAAATTTGAAGTCTGCAGCACTAACCGCTTCACCTAATACTTGACAAATTTCAGATTCCAACAATTTAGCGTCATTTTCAATTTTAGACAAAATTGCGAAAACCGCAGCTAAAGGTGTACTGTGCATGTAAACTTCTGCCCAGTTCAATTCTTTACCTTCATGGTCTTTAATTTTTCCAGATACATTATTGAATGGATCCTTAACATCACCAGCAGATAATGAAGTCTTAGCTGCAATTTCGATCATTTTTGCTTGAAGAAAACTAACTGTTTCAGGATTCTTAGCCAACAAAGGATCTTTTTGAGCCTTTTTCAACATATCCAATAACTTCACACGAGTATCGTTAATAGCTAATTCTAAATCCTTACCTCTTTTACCTTGTAATTCTTCATTAAAATAACGAACGTGATCATCCAAGTTATCGCCTGCTTTTAACTCAGGCATTTCACCGTTTTTAGTCAAAACCCAAGGATAAGCATTCATGTATTTATGCTCAGCCTTTTTATCATCTTCAACATTGAATGCGTCTTCTGGTTTGATGTTTGCATCATCCGGATTGGTTGCACCTTGTGAATAACGCAACAAGTGAGTCTTGATTTTATGAATGTTATCAACAAAATCAGCTGTTACTTTTTGCGCCTGATTAGAATATCCTAAAGCAGCTTTTGCTGCTGCATTCTCACCTGCTGTTTTTTGAAGTGAAGCTACCATTTTAATGGTCTTCGCATCAATATTTTCAGTAGACTTCTTTAAAGAGTTGTCAATTACTGTAAACGCAAGCAGAATTTCCTTTGTTACGTTCAACGCCAAAAGCGCAGTCAACACGAGATACATCATGTTGATCATCTTCTGACGTGGACTTACTTTACCTCCTGCCATTTCTTGTAAATATTATATTTATAATTGGATTAGATAAAATACAAATTAACGGTTACCGCCCATTGCGCTAAGCATGTTACCATAGATGCTATTCAAGCTAGCCAAATTCTTATTCAAAGAATTGATTTCGTCTTTGAATTGAGCTGTTGCTTGCTCAGTAGCAGTAATGTTTGTTAAAACACCACTTAAGCTGCTAGAAAATGATCCTAAAGAATCAGAAACTACAGTGCTGCTTTCAGCAATGCTGTTCATGTTGTGAGCCGCTTTTGTTGCGCTTTCAGCATATTCGTTAGTTGCAACAACTGCATTTGACAAATTAGCCATTTCTTTTACGTTAGTTGACAATGAAGTCAAACCAGTACCAAGACTTTCAATTAATTCTGGACCGATTTTAGCTTGTGACAACATAGAATCCAACTGTTGAGATACACTGCTTCCAGAGTTAGAAGATTTTCTTTGTGTAGGTTCTCCACCAGCTAATTCTGGGTAAACTAGTGTCCAATCTGGTTCAGAATGTACGGGTTCAAACGCTGAAATCGCGAAAATCGCAGCCTCCGTCAACAGTCCCACTGACAACATCAGGTTCGCACCGGGTAAGTGCAAAATTTTGAAAAGAGCTCCAACAATTACGATTGCTGCACCGAAACCATAGATAAAGTTCATGGTTTTCTTCCACTTTTTCGATTCAAAAAAACTTTTGCTCATTGTGAATTAATTTTAGTTTGGTTATTTAGTTGTTTAAATTGTGTTTATTTCTTGTTTACTTGTTCAATCGTATTATTATTATCTTGGTTTTACTACTATTTTAATGGTACTGCACCAACTAAAAGATGCAATCAACTTAAAATTAGATTAAACCAATGGGATAATAGATATTCAATCTATCAACGCCTTAGATTTTTACAATACTAAAACGTTGATAGACTAAAAATATTTTACAAAATGATCTTTTTTTTGGGGACGAGTAGAATTACTTTCTGTCCATGTTGGAACGACCGATGTATTCTTGCACACAACGGAAACCGATGTAACACTTACTAGTATCTTGATATTCGTAAGTTCTTGCTCCACATTCAATAAAATAGGCAACATCCTTCCAAGATCCACCACGAATTACCTTACGTTTTCTGGTAATTGGAGTCTTTTTGATTTTCTCGTTTTCTTGAGGATCAAAACTGTGCTCTTTTATGTAGATTTCATAATTACCGTTCAAATCATGTGCAAACGAGTTATTTGTTGCATCGTAAGTAGTTGAAGTCCATTCAGATACATTACCAGACATGTTATACAAACCATAATCATTTGGGAAATAACTGTCTGCTCTAACTGGAGTAATACCACCATCACTAGCACCGTAGTCACCACGTAAAGGTTTAAAGTTCGCTAACATACAACCTTTAGAGTTTCTTGCATAAGGACCACCCCATGGATATTTGTTTCCAATTCTTCCACCTCTTGCTGCATATTCCCATTCGTATTCAGTAGGAAGACGGAACAATTCGGTGTTAGGCTGCTGTTGGTGTGCCCAATAGCTTTCTTTGCGGTTTGATCTCCAATGACAGAAAGCTCGTGCTTGTGCCCAATTCACCCCTACTACAGGATACTCATCGTATCTTGGGTGCCAGAAGTAAACTCGAGCCATTGGTTCATTGTATGAGTACGTAAAGTCACGAATCCAGCACAAAGTATCTGGATAGATCAATACGTCTTCGTTTACAATAAATTGTGAACGATTTTTGGGATTGTACTTATCTCTATCAATATTTGCCGCCAATACTAAATCAACCCATTGATAATGATACATCAACTTACGTGTGTCGATTTGGCGTTTAAATTGGAAACGTTCGTTGCCTTGGTAGAACATAGAATCATAAAGAATCTTATCGAAGTTCATACCAGCAGTTTGATTTTTGTATTTCCAATCCAAATATTCAGTTTCGTTTTGATATTTTAACGGATTTCCTTCATTATCCACGGCGTTTGGATCGAATTCAGGATCAAATTCGTCAGAATTATCGCGTTGAACATAAAGAGCAGCTCTAGATGTTGGTTCGATTGGCTTCTTAGCTAATGTTAAGGTAACCGCATCTGGATCGTAGTTATTCAAATAAGAACGAGCCATGGAGTCCATAACATACGCTACAAACTGACGGTATTCGTTGTTCGTAATTTCAGTTTCGTCCATCCAAAAACCAGAAACGGTCATTTGTTTGTTAGGTTCTAAGTAAGATTGAAAGACGTCTTGTCCACCTTGACCTGTATGGAAAGTTCCGCTCTTTACGTAAACCATTCCTGGAGGTTCTGGATGGAACCAAGGGCTTCTGCCCTGCACGCCAACTAGATCACCTGTGTCGCCAGGACCGCAGGCAATAAACACTACCGTAGATGCAATTGCTGCATATCTCAATTTAGGATTTGCAAGCACGCCGATTGCTCTTTTGGTGTTTTTTAGTTTTGAGATAAAACCCATCACTTGGCTTTTCATTTTTTGTTCTTTTAATTTCAAGTTTAGTTCTTGTGAAGTTGCAAAAATATAGAATTCATTCAATATTCCAACATTTTTACGAATTCGGTTTATTTTTAACGAATGTTTTAATTGTTTATTGTGTGTGGATAAAAATTAATCCATGTTCGGATTACGCATCATCCAACGTGGGTGACGATATATTTTGGGAGGACGAGATGGTAATTCAAAATTGAAACAATAGTTCACTTGTAGCTCATGAGTACCCCAACTCGCTCTTCTTACATTGGATAAAGTAATATCGTAAGAGTATCCCACACGTAATGATTGGCGAGAACCTGGAGTATTTGCTCCGGGAATGGGAGGATAATATCCCAACATAATGCTTGCCGCATCCATTCCAAAACCGTAAGAACGTAAATTCAAACCAGCGGCATACAGATTACTGAATGTCATCATACCTTGTAAATCCAACTCAGGTTTTACAAAGCCACCATTTTCACCCATAGCAGATTTTAACATAAATGCAGGTTCAAATGTCCATGATGGATTGGACAGGAATTGTTCCATTTTTGCACCCCCTACTATATATAGGTGTCGAGCTGTAGTAATTTTAATGGTTCCACTTGCACCGTAGGTAAACGTTTTTGGAGCCATATGAGTCATACTAACTCCTCCCCATACACCATCCAAAATATTCGGATTGGAATAATAAAGTCCAGAACCGAAAGTCAATTTAGTTTCACCTGTTTCGGTGGTGGGTATGTTCGGATCTGAAGGATCGTGTGCACGAAGACCCTTACCGTCTAACATTTTGGTTAATGAAGTAAATTCTAAACCCAAACGGATATTGGATCCATCAGCTAAGGTGTAGGCACCTGCAAGACCACCGCGAAGAAAGGTATTATCTTCATAGGCAATTCGATCTTTCATAAAATTCACGAAAACACCACCGATGTTCAGTTTGTTGTCGCCAATTTTAATGGAAATTGGAGCACTAAACGCAGCACCATTGGTTTTAGCCCCAATGTTCTGAGCAAGATTATCAGAAACAGGTAAACCACCTTGTGTTTTTAACAACGATGTCTGATCTTCATAACCTAACCACTGTTGATGCGAGATGGCATTCAAACAAAAATTGCCCGATGCACCTGCATACGCTGGGTTATACATAAGTTTATTGTAGGTGAAATGCGTAAATGATGGATCCTGTTGGGCCTTCGAAGTTCCCACAGTAATCATCCCTAACGCTACTAACCAAAGGTATTTATTTGCCATCTATTCGTTGTATTTTTTTGTGCAACTAAAAACAAATATCTCTTATATATGTAAGAAACGCAAATTATTTTGAAAGAAACTATGTATTTCGGCGGTGGAAAACGTTCTTTTATCGGTCGATTTTTTAATAAACTAGACATCTTTTCATCTTTTTTATCTCAGAATTGAATCCTTACATTTTGTGAATTTCGAAAATACATCGTCTGGTTTATACCGAATTCTCATCCCCCGAAAACTGAAATTCAATTTTAATATACAAGAAAATGAGACTAAAAATATTGTTCTATATCATTGATTATTAAATCTATATGGTAAAATACTAAGAGTAATTTATTTAGGAGAGGAAGTTGAAACAAATCGTGGGGAACTCGTGGAAAACATCCTAAGTCTCACTCAACTGTCTAAAAAATAAATCACCATATTTGTGGACAGCTAAAAAGTTTACTTCATTTTAAATTCAGTGTGAATATAAATATTGTAAGAAACAATAAATCAATCCCACAAATACGAAAAAACAACCAATATGCCGAATATATTAGTAATAGACGACGAGGCTCCAATCCGAGAAACGCTGAAGGAAATTCTGGAATACGAAAATTTCGAAGTTACCACAGCCGAAAATGGCGAAAAAGGCTGGCAGCTAATACAGAAAAATAATTACGACGTTATTCTCTGCGATGTAAAAATGCCTGGAATAGATGGTGTTGAGCTTTTAGAACGTGTTCAAGCCTTTAAACCAGAAATTCCGATGGTTATGATTTCGGGTCATGGTAATGTAGATATGGCTATTGATTCTACCAAGAAAGGAGCCTATGATTTTATTACCAAACCACCCGATTTAAATCGTTTACTGATTACCCTCAGAAATGCTGTCGACAAAAATAACCTAGTTGCTGAAACTGCTGTATTAAAGCGAAAAGTAGCTAAAACATTCGACATTATAGGGGAAACACCTGCTATCGGTAAAATTAAAGAAACCATTGAAAAAGTGGCTCCAACTGAAGCCCGAGTACTGGTGACCGGTGAGAATGGAACTGGGAAAGAATTGGTGGCACGTTGGATTCATGAGAAAAGTACCCGTGCAAACATGCCTTTAGTAGAAGTTAACTGCGCATCCATTCCAACTGAATTGATTGAAAGTGAGTTATTTGGACATGAAAAAGGCAGTTTCACATCGGCCATTAAACAGCGAATTGGGAAATTTGAACAAGCTAATGGAGGAACTTTATTTCTGGACGAAATTGGTGATATGAGTATGGCTGCTCAAGCTAAAGTTTTGAGAGCGATTCAGGAAGGGAAAATCACAAGAGTTGGTGGCGATAAAGAAATTAAAGTAGATGTCCGAATTGTTGCTGCTACCAATAAAGATTTATTGGATGAGATTGACAAAGGGAATTTCAGAATGGATTTATACCATCGTTTATCGGTAATCCTGATTCATGTTCCTACCCTAAATGAACGCGCGGATGATATTCCCATGATTGCCGATAAATTTTTGGATGAAATTTGTAAAGAAAATTCCATGCCCTTAAAGCAATTTACAGAAGATGGTTATAAGGCACTTAAAGAAGTAAATTGGACAGGAAATATCCGTGAATTGCGTAACGTAGTTGAACGTTTGGTGATTTTATGCGGTCAGAAGATTTCTGGGGATGACGTTTACATGTTCTCCAACCCTGCTCAACGTGGTTCTGATCCTTTTGGAGTGGTAGATGATTATCAAACATTACAAGATTTCAGAGATTGGGCAGAAAAAGTATTTATTGAAAGAAAACTCATTCAAAATAACTGGAATGTTGCGAAAACTGCTACTGAAATCGACATTCAACGAAGTCACTTGTACAACAAAATTGATAAGTACAATCTTAAAAGACGTTAACTTGAAGTTGACCATAAAAGATCCATGAACGATGCGCATTTTAATACGGAAATTGGAAGCGATTTGTCGCGAGCAATAGAAATTCTAAATGAAGGAAATTTAGTTGCTATTCCTACAGAAACCGTTTATGGATTAGCCGGTAATGGTTTAAACGAATCATCGATTCTCAAGATTTTTGAAGCTAAAAATCGACCTTTTTTTGATCCGCTCATTTTACATATTGGAAACTTAGAAATGTTGAATCAATTGGTTTCAAACATTCCTGAATCCTGCAGTCGGTTGATTCAAAAGTATTGGCCTGGGCCATTAACCGTTATTCTTCCCAAGAAAGATGTCGTTCCTGATTTAATAACATCGGGTAGTGATTATGTGGCTATTAGAATGCCGAACCATGAATTGACCTTACAATTGTTAAACTCGATTTCTTTTCCATTGGCAGCTCCGAGTGCCAATCCGTTTAAATATGTGAGTCCCACAATGGCCATGCACGTTTACCAGCAATTGCAGGGTAAAATTCCCTATATTTTGGATGGAGGTAACTGTAAAATTGGTATTGAATCAACCATTGTTTCTTTTATGGGGGATGATATTAAAGTTCAACGATTGGGAGGAATCGCATTGGAAGAGATCCAACAAGAAATTCCTGATGCCATTCTCGCAAATCAACCGGAAGATCATCCCGTTGCACCAGGGCAATTAAAACATCATTATGCTCCTGGATGTAAATTAATTCCTCTTGAAAATTCAAGTTTATGGAATTTAAGTTCAACTATTGGTTCAAATAACGGGGATGAATCTAGTGCATTGAACATTTCTGACAATTGGCCCGATTCTAATTCATTAAAATACCCGAAACATCTGTATGATATTAAAGCGTTGAACGAAAATGAAAAAATCGGTGCTATTTTATTTGAATCCGCTCAAAAATCAGAAACAGAAACCATGTTAAAAAACTTGGGATTTTCTATGGATCGAATTCAATGGTTTGTGTTGAGTGAATCTGGAAATACCGCAGAAGCCGCACAAAATCTATTTTCAACTCTCCGTAAATTAGATAACGAACAGTTACAATGGGCAATTTTTCGTTGGGCTCCAGAAAAAGAGTTGGGCTTGGCTATAAACGATCGTCTTAAAAAAGCTCAATATCTTCCGAAATAAACTCCAACGTATTGTCTAATACCGTCCAGAAATAAGCAGGTGCTTCCGAAAGATCTTTCATTGGGTGCGCACATCCAAAAGTATGTCCTGCTTCATTCACGGGGATTAGTACACTGTGTGAACAAGCGTCAAACAAATCTTCAGCGTGCTTGTAAGGTACTACTTCATCTTTTTTACCGTGTATAAGAAGTACGGGTTTATTCACTTTTTGAATAGCTGTTAATACATCGTAATCCTGTTTATGATCGATTAAATCTTGGTAAACAGAGAAGTCCAAAGGCATTTTTTGTTGAGTACGAATATTATCAATATGGATCGTTTTATCTGTTCGCCATTTTTCAATATCCAGCGATCTAAATAGGTGTTGGTAATTGGAAACAGCTGCCCAGGTGACAACTTTATCAACATATTCCGGAAATTTAGATGCAAACAGCAACACATTTGCTCCTCCTCTGCTATGACCCAACCACGAGATTTTTTCAGGGTGGATGGAATACAATTCGCAACCCTCATTCACCAACCAAAATGCGATAGATTCTAAGTCGCGCAATTCTTGGGTAACGGTATTTATTGCAAACGAATCCAGATCATCAAAATCACGTGATTTTACTCCGTTATGTGAATGATTGAATGTTAAAAACGCATGATCTTCGGTAACGAAAAAATCGTGTAAATGAGGCACAAAGCCCCAATCTTTAAAACCCTTAAATCCGTGGCAATACACGGTAAGTTTGAGTTTTTCTGAGGACGGGATTTCAGGTAAAAACAAATCGACGGCCAAGTTATGACCGTCGATTGAGTTGATACCAAATGTTATTTTTCGGTTCAAGTGGTGCCCAGGACCGGAGTCGAACCGGTACGAGGGTTAGCTCACTGGTGTTTGAGACCAGCGCGTCTACCAATTCCGCCACCTGGGCTTCCTTTTTTTGAAGGGACTGCAAAGATACAATTATAATTTTATTTTGCAATATCTTTTTCAAAAAAATCCAAAGATTTTGGACGTTCCCATTCTACTACTTCAAGGGAGTGAATCTTACCTTCATCGATTTGAAATCGCAAGGCGGTTCTAACTTTATGAAAACCATGCAATCCACAAGCACCCGGATTCATAAATAAAAAATTGTATATAGGATCTTTTTTGACTAATAAAATATGAGAATGACCACAAATAAATAGATCAGGAGGGTGATTTTTGAGTACAGGTAGGATTTTAGGATTGTATTTGCCGGGTCTGCCACCAATGTGGGTGATTAAAACCTTCAATCCCTGAATACGAAATGCTTGTTCGATAGGATAATAATTCTTTACATCCGTTCCATCTATATTTCCATGTACTCCACGAATTCGTTTATTCAAGCTTGATATTTTATGATGCATTTCCAAATTCAACCAATCTCCTGCATGCCATACTTCATCAGCCCATTCTACATGGGTCAAAATTTTTTGATCTACAAAACCGTGGTTATCGCTTAACAGTAATATCTTCATGGAAAATTAACTTGAACTATTATTGAATTTTAACTTAAACTATTTTTAGTATTTATTTAGAAGTGATATTCTGACAAGAAATGATTAAAATAGAATTGAATTAGCTCAGTTTAGATTTTAAAATATTGTTTGAATTCCCGCTTCTGTAGGATTTGAACTTCTCAGCAATGAATACGACTCCCCATCCCCCGAAAAAAGTCAAAATTCCATAAACTGGAATCAAATATCGAGCACTTCCAACAGGACCAATGGTGAATAAATACACAGACATAACCAATACTAAAAGCCAATATAAATCTACAGGTAAAAATCGTTTGCAATAAACCAATCCCATTACAATAAATATCATTTTGATTGCATTTAATACTAAAAAAAAGAACATATAAATCCATTCTTTTAATGTTCTGTTGTTTTTTTGATTACCATCGTTTACACCCATAAATCCTGCCGATTTCTCCCAATTCCAAAACACCATAGCATCGTAGCGACCCGGATCAATTAGTGTAATTAGGGAGCCTTTTACATGTAAAATTAGATATCCAAATGGATTATTAATTATGGACTCTTTTACTTTTTGGGACATAAAATTTGCCACTTCTGATGGATTTTTTAATTGTTTAATTTCAATATTTTCCTGTGAATAAATCGAATCAACTTGCTCAGAATTAAAAGATTTTAACAATAGTAATTTTCGGTTATAATCATAAGGATTGGTGATGGTAATACTTGATATAGTAGGAATCCCAAGGATTTTGTTTCCTCTATACATCCAAAATAAAACAAATCCAATGGGTAATATCCAAACCCATATTTTAGATTTTTTTAAATTGAATAAAATCATCAAGGGTAATAAAACAATGAAGACGGGCTTAATTGAAATAAGTAATGTTAATATTACAGAGATTTTCAACGGTTCATGTCTATGGTTTAATAGTATAACTATCAATGCACTTGAAATTACTTCCGGTACAGACATCACGCTGTAATAAGCGAATAATGGATAAGAAATAAGAAAAAGCACTAAGATAGATGGGCTTGGTGCAAACTTTAATAAATTTGGATGATTTTCTACTAAAATTTGGCCAGATTTACTGTCTTTTAAATTCGTACGAAGATGTTTATTTATCTCAATTGGTTTCAATAGTTGATAAATTCCCCACGGAAGATAAATAGCGGCCAAAACTTGGAGAGTGAGAGCTAAATAAATTTTTTTACCTCCCATAAAAATCAGCAAAGAATACAATGGAGTTCTCCGATGAAATTGGTGTAATTTATCGAAATCGTAAATATGATTTGTAGTAATTTCTAAATCAAACAACTGAAAAGCTTCATTGAAATATTCCTGAGTGTCTAAAATATTCTGTGGATCCACTAAATGCTTTACAACCAACAAGACGATCCCCAAAATCCACAAAAATCCAATTGGAATCCCTTTCCAATGCACTTGTTTGTAAAAAAGCAATAAGGACCGCAACCGAATAAAAAAAGAATTCGCTCGATTAATGGGGTTCAGGAAATTAGAATGAATACTCATTTTTAAATTTCAATCGAAATATCTTGAAACAAATCAACTCAAATCAACCAATATTGAATTACAGATAATACTATAACGAAAAATAATAGGGCTACTTTCCATTCAAAGGCATTTGATTTGTATGACAGCATACTCAATAAAATCATAAAGAGAGCAATACCTAAAACTTGTGTGAATCGGTTCTTTAATTCCATTTTTTCAGGATTTACTACCTGTCCATTTTTAGATCTGAACTCAACAGCTTCATGTATTCGATGGTAAATTGGAGTATAAAGAATCCAGAAGGTATCTCCAATTGTAGTTTTGTAGTACTGATCCTGGTTACTCTCTAAAGAAATAAACTGTTTTAAGTCGCCCTGATTTTCAGCAAGCGCATTTTCAATCGAAAGAATAAAATTAGAATTTTGATTGCTATCAACGGAACGGAAAACGGTTGAAGCGTTTATTTCGCATTTCTTGAGAACTAAAGCATAATCATAGGCTTTATTCATGCGATATTGTTCCCTGAATGAAGTTTCAAAATGCTCATTGGTTGATTTAAACGCCAAGAAACGCGGAGATGAAACTTCATCCAGAACAACAACTAATGATGTAATGATAAAGAATATAGATAATAATTCAGAAAATCGTCGGATTTTAAATTCCATAGTAGACCGACGAATTTAGGCATTAAATTTCGGTATTTGGATCCCATTGTTCTAGGAAATCCGCTACTTTTCTAACGAACATTCCTCCCAACGCACCATCTACCACACGATGATCATAGCTGTGACTTAGATACATCATATGACGAATTGCAATTACGTCGCCATGTTCGGTTTCTAGAACAGCTGGTTTCTTTCGAATTGCACCAACGGCCATAATTGCAACCTGAGGTTGATTAATTACGGGTGTTCCAAAAACGTTTCCAAAAGAACCCACATTGGTTAACGTATAGGTTCCTCCTTGAATTTCATCTGGAGATAATTTGTTCACTCGAGCACGATTAGCAATATCGTTCACTGCTCTTGTTAATCCTAACAAATTCATCGTATCTGCATTTCTAATAACTGGAACAATTAAATTTCCATTATTTTGTGCTACAGCCATACCCAAATTAATGTTCTTTTTACGGATGATTTTATCGCCATCCACGGATACATTAATCATAGGGAATTCTTTAATTGCTTTAGCTAAAGCCCACAAGAAAATAGGTGTGAAAGTAATGTTTTCACCTTCGCGTTTTTTGAACGAATCTTTAACTTTATTTCTCCAATTAACCAGATTGGTAACATCTGCTTCAACAAATGAAGTAACGTGAGGTGAAGTTTGTTTGCTCATCACCATGTGGTCGGCAATTAACTTACGCACGCGATCCATTTGAATAATTTCATCGCCATTATCTAAAGAAACTGCTGCTTTACTCACAGCGGGTTTACTCGGAGCAGGAGTACTTGTTGGAGTTGAAGTACTTGTGGAAGATGAAGAGTTTGTAACTTCAGAAACAGTGGTAGCTTGTACTGAAGGTGTAGGAGCACTGCCACGATTAGCGATATACTTTAAAATATCAGCTTTGGTAACTCTACCCTCCAAACCTGTACCTTGAATGTTTTGCAATTCGTCAGAACCAATACCTTCTTGAGCAGCGATATTCATCACGAGCGGTGAGTAAAAACGACTACCGGTATTATTTTTAGGTGCTGTAGATTCCGATTGAATGGAAGCAATTTGATTTTCGATAACTGCAGCAGCTTGTACCGCTTCTACCACAGGTGCAGAAGTTGTAGCTGGAGCAGCATTAGACGTTGAAACAGCGCCTTCACTTGCTTCACCATCTATCATTGCTATTGGTTCACCCACTTTTACCACATCACCATCCTGAAACAACTGTTTAGTTAATATACCAGCTTCTGTAGAAGGAATTTCATTGTCCACCTTATCTGTGGCAATTTCTACGATAGGTTCGTCTTTTTCAACACGTTCACCCACATTCTTCAACCAGCGAATTACAGTTGCCTCGGTGATACTCTCACCCATTTTAGGCACTAAGATTGGTTTTTCTGCCATAATAAATTGAAATGCAAAGTTCGTGATTTTTACCCTTAAGTACAAATAATGCAGAAAATCTGAGCCGCCTTATTGTATAAATGTCCTTAATTTGTTTGCGAATTCCCCAATTTATTGTTCTAAATCATTGGATTCCATATCAATTTTAAATAAGGTTAATAAATCCTTAACTTGTTCCTTTTTAATAAAATCGAACGTTTTATCGTAAGCATGGTACAAATTTCGATACATTCGGATCAACACGTTTTCGGAATCACATGGTTGATAATATGCAGTATCTTTTTCTACTTTTATAGTTTTCAAAAACGCATCAATGCTGTCAGCTGAAAATATTTGACCTTTAGAGAACGGATTGATATAAAACAACACATTTTTAACTTCGTTGATATTAAGCTCATCACGATTGTACACTCCATCCCAATTGGGTTCGGCTTCCATCCTACAATAAGCCAATACAAAATGCTGAGGTAAATTCACGCCAAAAACGGGCAATCCCAATGCTTTTGCTACAGTTGCATATAAAATGGCTAAACTTATTGGATTTCCCATTTTAGTCTCAAGAACTCTGTTTACAAAAGAATTATCTGGAGAATGGTAATTATTAGAGTTTCCTTTGAATTGATAAATTTCAAAGAACAAATGATTCAAAATCTGAATCTGATCTAATGGATTTCTGACTTTGGAAAGCTTGACCCAAGCATCAATTCTCAATTGATTTAAATGCGCTAGCATCATTCCTTCTGTTAATCCAGGGTATTGAATCCGTGTAGCCAATATCCATGCTTGAAAATCCGTCTTTTTTGGATTGGATTTCCAATCAATTACATCTTGACAAAGTTTTTGAAATTGAATCTTTTGGATGATATTTTCCAGAAGACTTGAATGGTCAGGAAACGTTCCATGCAACCACATATCCTCTAACTGAGGAAGTATTTCATATCCCTTTAATAAAAGTCTATTCTCAACGATTTCAACAACTTCGGGATCAGAATCGTCCAAAAGTTGCACCAATGAATGCAATTCTGAATCCGAAGTCATACAATTATTTCTTTGTTGATTTAGCCGTTGATTTTGAAGCACTAGTCTTTTTAGCCGGTGCTTTTTTAACAGCTGTAGCAGATTTTTCCTTGGTTGTGGTAGTTTTTTTCTTTGTTGAACCCTTTTTAGCAGGTGCAGATTTAGACTGAATTTCTAAAATCTGGTCGTAGGTTATTTCTTCAATTCCAACACCTGTTGGTAATTTCAAATTCTCTTTCCCAAATTTTATAAAAGGACCATATCTACCCGTCTGAATAGTAACATCCGCATTTTCTGGGAATGTTCTAAGAATTTTCTTCAAATCATCTTCCAATTTCTTTTGAACCAATTCAATGGCTCTTTCCAAGGATAGATTTAAAGGATCTTCAGCTTTTGGAATACTTACAAAGGTATTTTTAAATCGAACATACGGTCCATACATACCCTTTCCCACTATTAATTTTTCTCCAGAATATTCACCCAATTCAAACGGAAATGCTTTTTGTCCACTTTGTTCTTCAATCATATTAAACAACATGCGTGAATCCAATTCCATGATGTTTAAATCATTAGGCAAATTAATATATCGATCTCCCCATTTTACATAGGTTCCATATCTGCCTGTTCCCACTTTTACGGGTAAATCTTTATATTCTAGTTCCTGTGTAAATAATGCAATTAATTTTAATGCATCTTGCAAGGTAATTGTTTCCAAACGTTGAGTAGATAATAAACTAGCGAATGCTGGAGTTTCCGTTTCTTCTCTAGAACCAAGTTGAACTATCGGTCCGTATCTTCCCATACGCGCAATAACGGTCAGTCCCGTCAATGGATCTTTACCTAACTCTCGTTCTCCGGAAATAATATTGGAAGACTCATTCACTCTATCTAAAGTTGATTGAAAAGGTCCATAAAACTCTTCCAGCATTTTCTGCCAACCCTTTAATCCATTGGCAATTTCATCAAATTCTTTTTCTACCGCAGCTGTGAATCCATAATCCAAGATATTATTAAACTTGGAAGACAAAAAGTCAGTAACAATCATTCCAATATCGGTTGGAAATAATTTGTTTTTTTCTGCACCGAAGTTCTCAGTTACTGTAGATTCACATATTTCACTGTCTTTCAAATGCAATTGAATCACTTCTCTTTTAGATGCAGGACGTGATTCTGATTGAATATAACCGCGCTTCTGAATAGTTTGGATGGTTGGCGCATAGGTAGATGGTCGTCCGATTCCCAATTCTTCCAATTTTTTCACCAAACTTGCTTCTGTATATCTTGGAGCATGTTTGGTAAATTTCTGTGCAGCTAGTACTTCTTTATTTTTGAGATTCTCTCCTATTTTCACTGCGGGAAGCATTCCTGCGGTTTCATCATTTTCCTCGTCGTCTGTACTTTCCAAATATACCTTTAGAAACCCTTCAAATTTCAAAACTTCACCTTCGGCTTTGAATTTTAGGCTGTTATTAGAATTCGAGATGGAAATGATGGTTTTTTCTAATTCCGCTCGCGACATTTGAGATGCAATAGCGCGTTTCCAAATCAATTCATATAGCTTTTTTTCTTGTGGTGTAGTTCCGGCACTGTGGTTATTGAAATAGGTAGGACGAATTGCTTCGTGTGCTTCTTGAGCGTTGTCAGATTTAGTTGAGAAGTTTCTAGGGTTTGAAAACGGTGATCCGTATTCATTAAGGATTTCATTTTTAGCTCCTTCGATTGCAGTTTGAGACAAATTTACAGAATCTGTTCTCATGTATGAAATGAATCCGTTTTCATACAATTTCTGAGCAATTTGCATGGTTCGAGATACATCGTAACCCAGCTTACGCGACGCTTCCTGCTGTAAAGTAGAAGTAGTAAACGGTGGTGCTGGATTACGGTAAGCGGGTTTAACCTCGATATTATCAACGCTGTATGATGCACCTTTTAACTCATTTAAAATGACTTTAGCCTCTTCTAAGGTTTTGCATTTTTTATCTAACTCTGCTTTTAAAATCTTACCAGAGGCTGTTAAAAATTCAGCAGTTATTTTAAAATCGGATTGAGAATTAAATGCATTAATTTCTCTTTCTCTTTCTACTACTAAACGCACCGCAACTGATTGTACTCTACCCCCACTTAAGCGATTTGCTTGAGCTTGTACAATATTTTGCCACAAAGTAGACGATAAGCTGTAGCCTACAATTCTATCTAAAACTCTACGTGCCTGTTGTGCATCAACCAAATGGTTATCTATGGTTCTAGGATTTTGTACTGCTTTTTGAATCGCTGGTTTTGTGATTTCGTTAAATACAATTCGCTTGGTATCCACTTTTTGAAGGTTTAAAACTTCAAATAAATGCCAAGAAATTGCCTCTCCCTCGCGGTCCTCGTCCGTTGCTAACCAAACGGTATCAGCCTTTTTCACCATTCCCTTCAACTGACTAACCAGTTGAATTTTATCGGGTGATATCTCATATTTGGGCTTAAACCCGTTCTTTATATCAATGGCATCTTTCCCGTCAGCCAAATCACGAATATGTCCCTTACACGATACCACAGTGAAATCTGCACCGAGAAATTTCTCAATGGTCTTAGCTTTTGCAGGTGACTCAACTATTACGAGGTTTTTCATTCAATTTTTTTCGCAAAAATAATGGGTTATTGTTCAGAAATTCAAAAGTATTATTCATTTCCGAAAACAATAGCTCGTGTAAACGAGCCATTGGAATTTTCTACTTTTAAATAATACAATCCAAAATTTCTATTGTTTGGTGCTTCAATTTCAAATTCATGTTTTCCAACATTTAGGTCTCCTTGAAAATAATTCTGAACCATTCTTCCTTGAACATCATATAGAGTAATTTTTGTATTTTCTAATGGGATGGACGTTTCAAACGACAAATTTGTTGCGCTCAAAGCAGGATTTGGTTTTAATTCTACTTTCATCTGACTTTCGTTGAACAAATTATTTCCAGCATACCATTGCGACATATTGATGTTATCAATATAAACAGGATTACCTCCCCCACTTAAAACATCAATTCTAAAAATAGCATTTTTTGCAGTTCCAAATCCCAAGCTACTTAACGATGCAAGTCCTTGACGTTTCCATTCCGCTTTTGAAGTAGGTTTAAAATTACTTGCATAGGGCGCAGAAACACTATAAGCCAGTGCTGAGCCTGTTCTTTCCCAAATCTTTTCAAAAGTTCCACCGCAATCTGTTGAAATGTAAAGCCTCATGGTTTCAGATACATTTGCATTGGGTTGAACGTAAGAACAATAAAATGTAAATTTTGGTGTTGTACCTGTTGGAATTTGAGAAATATCAAAACTCTTTGTAGTGAACGAATAAACAGTACCCGGAGTTGAACCCGTGGTAATATTTGCCACGTAGCTTTTAGATCCTGTATATGCCGCATTTTGAGTTACTTGAAAACGAGTAGCTGGGGGTGATTGGTGTACAAAACCACTCAGAGTAGTTGGATCACCATTTTCGAAACCTTCTTCAAAAGAGGGCTGGCCTTGTGAAACTGCAGGCAAAATGGTAATGTATCCCGTTTTGGAGATGGAATTAGTACCGTAAGCGTTTTGAACAGTCAATGCAACTTCGTATGTGCCGGGTGATTGATAAATAACTTCGGGAGATTCAAGAGTTGAGGATGGTGTAGCTGCGCCCTTGAATGTCCAAGATCTTACCGTTGGAATTCCTTTACAAGAAAGATCGTAAAATTTAATGGGCTGACCAGCACAAGCAATTTGACTTGAAGCAGTAAATTCTGCTACAGGAGCCACATTTTGACCACTTACTCCTGTAGCCAATAAATTTGAAGCGGCTACGTTCGAATTTCTAGGTGAACGAGTCAAATAGTAATTCATGATGTCGATTTGCTGAAAAGTGAATGCCGCCATACATTTACCGTTGGAATAATCCATGTAGTTTTCCCACATATCTGGCAAATTAGGAGAATCGGTGGAACATGAATTACCGTTTGCTGGACAATTTGCATTCGTAAATGTTCCTTCTACTGGAGGCGTGTCATCGCAATTATCACCATCAGAACATCCACCTTGAAACGTATGAAATAATCCCAACCAATGTCCTACCTCGTGGGTCAGGGTTCTACCGTCATCTGTTCCGGCTGCAGTTCCTATACTTCCTACGCGATCATGTCGAATAACAATTCCATCGCGCGTAGTACCACCAGTAGCAAATGGGAATACAGCATAACCTAGAACGGTTCCGGTACCACTACCTTCGGTTATATTGGTAACCACCCAAACATTCAAATATTTTTTATAATCCCAATACGCTAATTTTTTTACCGGTTCACTGGTCATATCCATATCCACTCCTTGCGGAGAATAAATACGATTTACACCATCAAAGCACTTACCATTTGGATCTATTTTTGCCAATTCGAATTGAATATCAGCTGAGCCCGCCACATTAGTGAACGCCGCTCTTAGGTTCTTCTTATTGGCATTGGTGTAGGAATAATCTTCGTTAAGAATCCTGATTTGATCTAAAATTTGTTCTCGTGAAATATTTTCAGGTCCACCCGTATGAATCACATGAAAAACGACAGGAATTTTATACTTGGCTGCCCTTTTTTCAATGGTTTTGCTTACTCGAAGTGCTTTTATCTCTTGATTGGAAGATATTTCACGACTTTTAATATTGGGGTCTTTCGCCAACTGTTGTTGGTAATATAAATCAGTTCCACATAAATGTTGTGTAAATCCAATTTGAGTGCTCAAAACAAACCCAAGAATCAGTACTAACTTTCTCATCTCAACTGCAAATAACGAAGAAAGCAATCGGTTTATGAAAAATTAAATGTAAAAAACATTCCATCTTTTAGATCTTCTTCGGGCCATTTTACGAAATGGAACTTGGTTCTGTCTATCATTTACCGAATAATATGGAGAAAATGCATTTTTAAAATGTACAAGTTGAATAGCGTAATATTTCTGAGTAATAGCAACAATATCGAACCTAATTTCCTTCGTAGTCGGATATAAACTATTGTAATGATTTGCACATGTTAAGATGGATCTCCTTTTTTCATTATTGACTTTATTTTCTGGTGTAATGGGGTTGTAAAATTCAGATCTGAGGTGATGAATAATGGCATTCAAAGGCTTTTTTATTACCCTCGATTTCACTTCAACAAAAATTCTATATTGGTCCGATTCAATAATTATATCTAGTTCTTTATGTCCAAAAAACCAATTCACCGAAAGCAAAACATAACCATTTTGTTCTAAATATTTGATTGCATATTCTTCGGCTAATTTTCCGGTGGTTCGATTGTTTTGAGTCAGTTTCACATTGAAGGATTCCATAAGATGTTGAATGTTTCAAACAAAATTACTTGACTTGAGTGCTGTTCCTTTTGTATTGTACTATTTTTGTAGGATGAATTTTTGCGAAATTCACCAATTAAAATTCGAGAACTACGCTTCAACTTGGGAAAAACAAAAACAGATTTTTCAAACCATGATTGATCAAAAGCGATTGGGTGAAATTCCTATGCAACATATTATCCCTGTAGAACATCCTCATGTATATACTTTTGGGAAACACGCCAAGCATAATCATTTGCTCATTGCTCAGGACTTTTTGTCTGCTTTAGGAGCTGAAACTTTTGAGATTGAACGTGGTGGTGACATTACCTACCACGGACCAGGGCAACTAGTTGTTTATCCATTATTGGATCTGGAGCAAATTGGAATTGGTTTAAAAGACTATGTTGCAGGTATCGAATCATCAATTATTCATGTATTAAATCATTACGGCATCCAAAGTGGGGTTATTAAAGATCGTGTTGGAGTATGGGTGGATATTGGAAAACCTAACGAACGAAAAATTGCGGCGATTGGGATTAAAAGTTCCAGATACGTTACGATGCATGGATTGGCATTAAATGTGAACACAGACCTAAGTATGTTTCAACATATTGTGCCTTGTGGCATACCGGATAAAGGAGTTACTAGTTTAAAAATGGAATTAAACGAAGAAATTCCACTGTTTGAAGTAAATCAGTTACTCACCACAGAAATGTGTCGTATTTTTGCATTACGAAAAAAATGAAAAAGTCGAATTACATCTTATTAGGCATTTTAGCCGTTTTCTTAATTTTTGGAGGTTACGGCTGCAACAGTTACAATTCTATGGTTGATTTAGATACGGAAGTTGAAAAATCTTGGTCAAACGTGGAAGCACAATACCAAAGGAGAGCTGATTTGATCGAAAAATTAGCGAAAGTGGTAGTTAAAGCTGCAAAAACAGAGGAAAATATTTTAAAAGAAGTAACGGAAGCTCGTGCATCAGCAACAGGTGTCAAAATTGATCCAAGTAATTTAACTCAAGAACAATTAGCCGCTTTCGACCAACAACAAGCTCAATTAAACTCTAAATTAAATAGCAGCTTGAGTAAGTTAATGGTGGTAGTAGAAAAATATCCTGATTTAAAATCCATACCTCAATTTGCACAATTGAACGATGAAATTTCCGGTACAGAGAATCGCATAAATACAGCAAGAAGCGATTTCAACGAAGCCGTAGCCAACTACAACAAAAAAGTACGTCGTTTCCCCAGCAACATCATTGCTTCGATGTTCGGGTTTGAAAAACGAGATGGTTTCAAATCTAAATCTGGAAGTGAAAACGCACCCGAATTAGAAATAATGGATTAATTATGTTTGAGCGATTTAAACGTTTAAATAAATTTTCATTGGCTGGTCAAATACAATCAGAAAAGATTGTATTTGCCATACAACTTGCAGAAGAACAAACTTCGGCAGAAATACGTGTGCATTACACAACGTGTTTATCTAACGATGATGTTTTTACTGAAGCAAGAAAAACGTTTGAATCCTTAAAAATGCATACTACTCAACAACGTAATGCCGTTCTCATATTCTTGCGATTGAGAACTAAAGAAATTGCTATTTTAGGAGATATTGGTATTCATCAGCACGTAGGAAATGAATTTTGGAATGCTGTAAAAGAAGAAGTAATTCAAACCATTAAACAAGATAATGTTACAGAAGGGATCGTGAAAGGATTGGAAATTATTGGTAAACAGTTGAGCATATTTTTCCCAGTTTTAGATGAAAATCCCAATGAACTTCCTAATGAAATCACCTTTCATTAATTCTCATAAGTACTTACAGCAAGAAAAAATTGAAATCAATTAACATGTACTATCATTTTAAAAGCGAAACTTTGATCAAAAGTCAATGGTTAACGTTGTTGTTCATGTTTTTGGGATTTACTATAAACACCGAGGCTAAACAAACACCTCTGAAATACACAAATTATGTAAATGATTATGCCGGTGTATTAAGCAGTCAAGAACTTGATTACTTAAATAAATTATTCAAAGAATTTGAAGATTCTGTTGGTGCACAAATTGCAGTAGCAATTGAAAAAAGCACCGGAGGTTACGATGCGTTCGATCGAGCCATGTTTATAGTACGAGATTGGAAAGTGGGTCACGACGGTGTGAATAACGGAATCCTAATTTATTTAGCCGTCCAAGATAAAAAATACTTCATTGTTACCGCAGATCAAACTCAAGGAGTTCTTACCGATGCAGTTTGCGGCGAAATCGGTCGTAATATACTTAAGCCCTACCTTAAGAAAAGGGAGTATTTCTCGGGCATCAGAGAAACGGCCTACGAATTAGCTTCCGCTTTAGGCGATGAGTTCAAGGGCAGAGTACATAAATCAAAAAAAGATAGAACGCCTAAAATTCTATTTCCAATCTTATTTTTCATCCTTTTTTACTTGCTATTTATTCGCAGAGGTGGCGGAGGTGGATTTAATAAAAGAGGTTTCTACACACCTCCTATTTTCTGGGGCGGTGGATTTGGCTCGGGCTGGAACTCGAACTCGGGTTCAGGTTTCGGGGGATCTGATAGCGGTTTTGGCGGATTTGGTGGCGGTGGTGGATTCAACGGTGGTGGTGCTGGTGGAAGTTGGGATTAGGTTGTTTCGCGCGTTTATATATATTACCTTTGCAAATTCATGAAAATTAAGACTTCTGATATTCACCTACCGGATGAAAATCAACCTAAAATTGAAGTCATCGGGGCTAGAGAACACAATCTAAAGAATGTAGATTTAACTATTCCGCGACAACAATTGGTAGTATTTACCGGATTATCAGGGTCTGGAAAAAGCAGCTTGGCTTTCGACACGCTGTTTGCAGAAGGCCAACGAAGGTATTTAGAGAGTTTTTCAGCATATGCTCGTCAATTCATAGGCAATATGAAGCGACCCGATGTTGATAAAATTAAAGGTCTCTCCCCCGTAATAGCCATTGAACAAAAAACAGTTTCCAGAAATCCCCGGTCTACTGTTGGTACAGTAACTGAAGTCTATGATTTCCTGCGTTTGTTGTACGCACGTGCTGGAGAAGCATTTAGCTACCAAACAGGTGAAAAAATGGTCAAATTTTCTGAAGAACAGATTTTTGAGTCCATTTTAAATAGTTTCGAAAATCAGAAAATTACTCTGGCTGCACCCGTAATTAAGGGTAGAAAAGGACATTATCGAGAACTGTTCGAGCAAATCAAAAAGAAAGGATTTTACAAAGTAATTGTTGACGGTGAAATCCAAGACATTACTCCTGGAATGATGCTCGATCGATATAAAATTCACGATATCGATATTGTAATCGACCGTCTTGAAGTAAAAGCTGCATCTCCTCAAAGATTAAACGAAAGCCTAAAAACAGCTTTAAAAGTAGGTGAAGGTTATGTTATTGTCATTGCAGCTAACCATGTACGCCATCCTTTTTCTAAGTTTTTAATGGATCCCAAATCGGGATTAAGTTATCAAGAACCACAACCCAATTCTTTTTCGTTCAATTCTCCTTATGGAGCCTGCGAAGAGTGTGAGGGATTAGGTACAAAATCAGAAGTAAATATTGATTTTATCATTCCCGATTCGAGTAAATCCATCAATAAAGGTGGAATTGTTCCAGTTGGTGAATTGCGTGAAAATTATACGTTTAATCAACTACGTGCACTCTCCAAACTAATGGGATTCTCATTAGCAGATCCCATTTCGAAATTATCTAAAGAGCAACTCAATGCTATACTTTACGGATATTCAGAGCCCTTGGAAATGGTTACTACCGGGGCAGATGGAAAGAAAAGATCCTACGAATCTACATTCAAAGGAATTATAAAAATCATTTCTGAAAGCTATTTTGAATCCGACGATGAAAAGCTTCAGCAATGGGCTGAAGAGTTTATTCATGAAGTCCATTGTCCGATTTGTAATGGCGCTAGATTAAAAATCGAATCCTTACATTTCAAAATTGCAGGCAAGAACATTGCAGAGTTAGCTTCAATGAATATCAATCATTTACACGATTGGTTGAAAGATATCGATGATCAATTATCGGAACGACAATTAACCATTGCTACCGAATTGAAGAAGGAAATTGTGAATCGTTTGTCTTTTTTGGTGGGTGTTGGTTTGGGATATCTTACTTTAAATTCACCGGCAAAAACGTTATCCGGTGGTGAAGCACAACGCATTCGTTTAGCAACACAAATTGGCTCTAAACTGGTGAATGTACTGTATATTTTAGATGAACCATCGATCGGATTACACCAGCGAGATAACGAAAAGTTGATTCAAAGTTTAATGGATCTTCGTGATTTGGGCAACAGTGTATTAGTTGTAGAACACGATAAAGATATGATGTTGGCTTCCGATTGGTTGGTCGAGATCGGACCCTTAGCCGGTGCTAGAGGCGGTCAAATCGTAGCGAGCGGAACCGTGGAACAATTTAAACAATCATCTACCGTTACTGCGCAGTATTTGAGGGATGAAATCCGCATTGACGTCCCCCAAAATCGAAGAAAACCTGGTAATGATTTCATCCGATTAAAAGGTGCAAAAGGAAATAATTTGAAAGGGGTAGATTTGAATTTACCTCTGGGTTGTTTTGTGGCTGTTACAGGAGTTAGTGGATCTGGAAAATCGACTCTAATTAACGAGACGTTGTTCCCCCTAGCCCATTCCAAGATTTACGGTTCGCACTATAAAGTACTTCAACATGATTCGATTTCAGGACTGGATTTGATTGATAAAGTAATTCGTATTGATCAAAGCCCTATCGGTAGAACTCCCCGTAGCAATCCTGCCACTTATGTAGGTGTTTTTCAAGAAATTCGAAATTTATTTGCCAACTTACCCGAAGCAAAAATTAGAGGATATAAACCGGGTCGTTTCTCTTTTAACGTTAAAGGTGGAAGATGTGAAGGTTGCGGTGGCGGTGGAAGAAAAGTAATAGAAATGAATTTCCTTCCCAATGTTGAAATTGAATGTGATGTTTGTCATGGTAAACGCTACAATCGCGAAACCTTAGAAGTTCGTTATAAAGGAAAAAGTATTTCGGACGTATTGGATATGCCTGTGAGTCAAGCGGTGGAATTTTTTGATTCCATTCCTTTGATTTTGAGAAAAATCAAAACCATGCAGGATGTTGGATTAGGATATATTACACTCGGACAAAGTAGCACTACTCTTTCGGGAGGAGAAGCACAACGTGTAAAATTGGCGACGGAATTAAGTAAGCGCGACACAGGTAAAACCTTGTATATTCTAGACGAACCCACTACGGGTTTACATTTTGATGACATCAAACAGTTGTTAAGTGTTCTTCAGGAATTAACCGACAAGGGCAATACGGTTTTGGTAATTGAGCACAACTTAGATGTAATTAAAGTAGCTGATTGGATTATTGACATTGGACCTGAAGGCGGAAAACACGGTGGCACCATTCTAGGTGAGGGCACTCCCGAAAAAATTGCAAAACTCAAAGAAAGCCATACGGGTCGTTTCTTAAAACTGGAATTGTAATCAATTATTAAAATTTCCGGTAGTTCATTGCAAATCTGCATGCTTGTACATTTCTACTAACCTATACCAATTAATTTTCTTTTAATACCAGTTACTTCATTGCAAATCTGCAGGCTTGTACATTTCTACTAACCTATTCCCATTAATTTTCTTTTAATACCAGTTACTTCATTGCAAATCTGCAAGCTTGTACATTTCTATTAACCTATACCAATTAATTTTCTTTTAATACCAGTTACTTCATTGCAAATCTGCAGATAGTCCTGATTTGAAAAATTTTAAAAAAAAGCCGAAATCTTGAATAAGATTTCGGCTTTCTAAAAATATCATTTAATAATCAATGACACTCAATCATTTTATGGTTTTAGGATTTAGGTTTTTTGATGGTTACTGGAGGGGTTGAAATTCCAGGAAATGATTTTACGGGGGGCTTTGCCGAAGTACCAGTAGGCAATTTCACTCCGCTCCCAACTCCAATTCCTGAACCTGTTCCATTTCCAATAGTGCCACCAGGCAAAACAATATTTCCTCCTGTTGAACTGTTTTTACCTCCAATATTGATACCCGAACCGGTTCCAGATCTTCCTGAACTTGTGTTTCCTGTTGAACCATTACCACCACCATAAATTAAAATATTGGCGCCTGAGTTAGTTTTGTTAGTTGAAGTGGAAGTCGGAATTTCCGAACCTGTAACTGGACTATCCACTTTTGATTTTGAACTGCCAATTCCCGAAGTTCCTGTATTTATGCTGCTGTTGGAATTTGTACTGCTGCTGCCATTTAAATTTACTCCACTGTTTCCGGTTGGTGCGTTTGGAGTAATAGTTGTTGGCGGACAGGGACATGGGCATGGATTATTCACCGTATTTTGTTGATAGCTATTTTGTTGTGTATTTGTAGTGGTAGTTGTAGTTTCATTAACTGCTTCTAAATATGCAATGGTAGTATCTCGCGCTGGAACAATTTCTTTTCGCTCCCTTTCACGTCCTCCAAGATCAAAAAGGAAACCTATCTTGAACGTTTCTGTATTGTAATTTATGGATTTAGAATTTTCAGAATAAGCCAAACCATTAAACTTGCTTTTAGAGATATCGGTAATATTGATGTTGTTACCAAATCTTCTTTCATATGCTGCAACCATACTTACACCGGGAGTAAGTCGAACTCGAACACCCACTTCTGGTGACCAATATACAGTTGCAGAGTTACGGACACTGGTGGTACCTGAAGTTTCATAATCCACCAATTGAATATAAGATTGGGTGTACTGATCTGTTGAATAAACTGAGAAACCACCATGAATTCCAATAAATGGATAAAATCTGCCCAAAGCATATTCATAACGCAGCATTCCAGACATGTTGAACGCCATTGTTTCCAATCGAGTAAAACCGCTGTCTTTATTGATTGTACTTAGTTCTACATTGTTTTTGGAACCTCTTCTAAAGTGACTGAATCCCATATCAATTCCCCAATTGAATCTACCTGCGGGAATTAATCGCTCGGGATGAAGTTTTCCAATAAAATAAATATTGAAACCAGAAGAATTTTGTAATTGACCTAATGAATCCCACTTTAAATCATTTAACACATTGTTGTTCCAGTCATTTTCCAAATAGGATTCATTGGTATAATCCAATCCCAAGGCGTAGTTGGTGTATCGGTATTGATCAATGTATTCGTACTTATACTGAGCGGGATAATGTTGATTAAATGTCTTTTTGCGGTATTTAACTCCGTTTATCATTGTGTCGTATGGCACATTGGAATTGACTTGAGTAGTTGTGGTTGTAATTGAATTCCCTGAAACGGATGGATTCGTAGATCCTAAACTTCCGGAAGCTGCACCTTGATTGCTGGAGGGAGTTGCGGTAGATTTACTGTCGATCGAAGTTGATGCTGAAGAAGTAGATTTAGTCTTCGCAGGATTCGTTAAAATCGGGTTTGTTTGAGCATATAGCTGGGATACTGAAAAAGTAGTTGTTAATGCCAACAAACAGATTACCGAAGTTTTTAGTCTTAAATTATTCATGCAATTGAAATTAATTGAGGGGCGTTTGCTGTAAACTTGAACAAAAAACCAAGTAAAAAACAAACACATCACCTACAACAACAAAATTAATTGCATCCCCCAAGGATATTGAAAATTCTTTGTTGAATTTATTGTGTATTTTTGCAATCTTAATTGTATGTCGTTATTTGCAGTTAGTCCAATCGATGGACGTTATCACCGTGCTACTCAGGATTTGAAGGAGTATTTTTCAGAAGGTGCTTTAATCAAGTACAGAATAAAAGTTGAAATTGAGTATTTATTGGCTCTCTCGCATGTTTCTTTGAAGGGATGGGATTTCGGTATGTTGTTAGACAAAAGCGTAGAACTTAGAAAATGGGCGAACCATTTATCTGAAGCTGAGTTGATGGCTGTAAAAGAAATTGAAAAAACCACCAATCACGACGTTAAGGCAGTAGAATATGCAATTAAAAATAAACTAGATGAATTCGGATTGGACTACTATAAAGAACTGGTTCACTTTGGATTAACATCCCAAGATATCAATAACACCGCTATTCCTTGGAGTTTGAAAGATGCAATGAATCAAGTAATTCTTCCCAAGTTGAATCGAGTATTGGAATTATTGGAAGCACAATCAGAATCATGGATGAATCAACCTATGTTGGCAAGAACTCATGGTCAGCCTGCATCTCCCACTAATTTAGGAAAAGAATGGTATGTTTTTGTTGCTCGTTTAAAAGGACAAATGCTTCCATTAAAAAACATCCCCTACAAAGCTAAGTTTGGCGGCGCTACCGGAAATTTCAATGCTCACCAAGTTGCATTTCCTGAAATAGATTGGATTTCATTTGCCGACAATTTTGTTTCATCTCAGTTGGGATTATCTCGAAGCCATTTTACAACTCAAATCGAACCTTACGACAGTTTGGCTGCACAATTAGATGCTTGGAAACGTATTAACAACATATTAATTGATTTTTCTAGGGATGTTTGGACCTACATTTCGATGGATTATTTCAAGCAAAAAATCAAGGAGGGAGAAGTAGGTTCGTCTGCTATGCCTCATAAAGTAAATCCTATAGATTTTGAAAATGCGGAGGGAAATTTAGGTATGGCCAATGCTATTTTGGAACATTTATCCTCTAAACTTCCCATTTCACGTTTACAGAGAGATTTGACAGACAGCACTGTTCTAAGAAATATTGGTGTACCATTTGGTCATATTATGATTGCACTATCTAGTCTAGAAAAAGGATTAGATAAGTTGATTTTAAATGCTGAGCAAATCAATGAAGACTTGGAAAACAACTGGGCTGTAGTAGCAGAAGCAATTCAAACGGTTTTGCGAAGAGAAAAATATCCAAATCCATATGAAGCGTTAAAAGCATTGACTCGTAAGAATACAAAAATCACTCAAGCTGGAATTCAAGAGTTTATCGATCAATTACAAGTAGATCAAGAAATTAAAAATGAACTTAAAAAAATCACTCCACACAGTTATACAGGCGTTTTCCCGCAAAAAACGAATTATTAAAATTGCAGGAATTATCGTTGCATCACTATGGGTTTTAAGCATAGTGATTTGGATGATTTTTAGAGGAAGCATTGCTCAATGGGGATTTGCTAAAGCCCAAGCAAAACTTGCTCAAAAAGGCATGGCATTGTCCGTATCTAGAATAGAATTTGAAGGAATTTTTGGTGTCCGCTTAGAAAAAGTAGATTTAAAGCGTAGTACTCCTCCTAGACCGGTTCCACAATTTTTTCACAGCGATTCCTTGAGTTTTTCGTTGAACTTATGGAGAACAATTTTTAAAGGAGTAAGTATCCAAAATCTGCACCTTTTAGGGACTCAAGTGTATTACTATGATTCTGCAGGGGTAAAAAACATTGAATTTAAACGCGAAAAAAAATCCGATGAATCTGAGGAAAAAGACGGTGGTTCAATATTAAGCACCGTGAAGGATTTGATTGCCAAAATGCCTAGTGACCTTTTATTGCAGCGATTTTCTGTAACTGTTCAGGACTCCAATAAATTTTACCGGACTTCCATCCCCCATTTAACCTATAATAACAAAGAATTAGATGGCACTGTTCATTTGGTAAATAACGGATTAACAAGTCATTGGAAAGTTGGGGGTCGTTTGGATAAGAAAACATTAGAAGGTAAGTTGAAAGTGAATTCCATTAACGCGCAAAATATCATCTCTGCTTTCGGTGGAACGTTTGCCATGAAAAGTGGTGAATTTGAAATTACGGATCTTTCGGAATTGGGTTCTGGATTTAGTTTGGAATCCGATGGCGTGATTTTGGGTATGATGTTGAATCATAAACGAATCGCAGATACCTCTGTTTACTTTCAAAATATTTCCTGTAAAACCAAGGTTTTATGGAAAGATGAAGAAATTGAATTGGATTCTAATTCAGAATTTAGGTTAAATAAATTAACCATGTACGCGGGTGGTTTATACAATTATTCTGCAACTCCGAAGTACAAAATACTTTTTAAAATTCCAGAAACCGCTGCTAATAATTTCTTTGGATCACTTCCTCGTGGATTATTTCCGAATACAGCTGGGATAAAAGCCAATGGATCTTTGAATTATCGATTTGAGGTAGCGCTCGACGATAAAAAATTGAGTGAAACGGTGTTTGAGAGCAACATGAATGTTAGTAAAGATTTCAAAGTTACTCAATGGGGATTGGCTCACCCATCAAAAATTAACGGTTCATTCGTCTATAAACACTACAAACAAGATCGATTGGTTCGGGAAATGGTTATCGGAGAATCGAATCCTTTTTTCACTTCGTACGACCAAATATCCCCCGAAATGGTGAAAGCCATCTTGCGATCTGAAGACCCTCAGTTTTTTTATCATAGAGGATTCTACACGGAGGCTTTCAGGATGAGCTTGATTCAGAATTATCGAGCAAAGCGTTTTGCACGAGGAGGAAGTACTATTTCCATGCAATTGGTTAAAAACGCGTATTTAAACCAACAAAAAACATTAGCTCGAAAAGTGGAAGAAATCATTATTGTTTGGTTACTAGAACGTGAAAGAGCCGTTTCAAAAAACCGAATGATGGAAGTCTATTTGAATTTAATCGAATGGGGACCCAATGTTTATGGAATCGGTGAAGCGAGTTATTTTTATTTTGGGAAAGCCCCTTATGAATTAAATATTGGAGAAGCGGCTTATTTGGCTAGTTTGGTACCTGCTCCAAGCCACGCACGTTACAGCATAGATAGCGCAGGTCGTGTGAAGCCCAGATGGGGTCGATTTAATGGACTTAGAAATCGTTTGATGCGATTGGATTCAGCGGGATTAGATAGTTCCATGTTTATGCCTGTTATTCGCATGGAAGCAGTTCGTCGTTTGGGTATTATTAAAAGTGAGCCCGTTGAATTATTACCCGATGAGGATAATCAAGACGAAATTTTTGAGAGGACGCCCCTGAATATGCGGGATCCTCAAAATCCGTAGTTCAACTCAGCGATTTATTTAGGTTATTTAGGTTATTCGGGTTATTTAGCTCAACTACTTATGTCAAATTGGCATTATTTTTAATTTTTTCGGGATCAAAAGTAGACATTTTGACTGCTTTTCTTTGATTTCGGGGGATATTCGTTCGATTTCGACTAAAAATGTCTGAATTTAGAATGTGGAACGGCAATTGATACGGAAAGGGTATGAATACAAAGTTATTAACCATTAAAGCCCAAGAAACGGTAAACAGAGCACAGAATTTAGTGTTATCGTTGGGTCAACAACATCTTGAACCTGCGCACTTATTATTGGCAATCGTTCAAGAGGATGAGGAAATGGTCAAATTTGTAGCGGGTAAATCCGGTGCAAATATTTCATTATTACAAAATGTTCTCGAAAAACAAGTTCAACAATTCCCCAAAGTGGAAGGTGGACAATTGTATGCGTCACAAGAATTTTCACAAGCATTTGTTCAAGCCGAAAAGGCCATGAAAGAGATGCAAGATGAATTTATTACCAATGAACATTTGTTGCTAGGTATTTTAAATACTCGAGGTACTGCTTCAACCGTATTGAAAGATGCTGGATTCAAATACGAGGAATTAAAAAAGGCCATTATTGCATTAAGAGGTGGAAGTAAAGTACAAAGTCAAACTGCTGAAAATCAGTTTAATTCACTGAAGAAATTCGCATTGGATTTGAATGACTTGGCATCTCAAGGAAAACTAGACCCTGTAATTGGGAGAGATGAAGAAATCCGAAGAGTGCTTCAAATTTTAAGTCGAAGAACCAAAAATAATCCCATTTTAATTGGAGAACCTGGGGTTGGTAAAACGGCTATTGCAGAGGGTTTAGCGCACCGTATTATTCGTGGCGACGTCCCCGAAAACCTGAAATCAAAAAAGATTTTCAGTTTAGACATGGGTGCACTGGTTGCTGGTGCTAAATATAAAGGGGAATTTGAGGAACGATTAAAATCGGTGGTAAAAGAAGTAACGGAATCCAACGGTGAAATCGTATTATTTATTGATGAAATACACACTCTGGTAGGTGCAGGCCGCAGCGAAGGAGCCATGGATGCGGCTAATATATTAAAACCCGCACTTGCTAGAGGCGAATTAAGAGCCATTGGAGCTACTACACTTGCCGAATATCAAAAATACATTGAATCGGATAAAGCCTTAGAGCGTCGATTCCAAAACGTAATGGTGGAAGAACCCGACACTCAAGAAGCCATCTCAATTTTGAGGGGTTTAAAAGAACGTTATGAAGTTCATCATAAGGTTAGAATTAAAGATGAAGCCATTATTTCGGCCGTAGAAATGAGTCAACGTTATATTAACGATCGTTTCTTGCCAGATAAAGCCATTGACTTATTGGATGAAGCTGCTAGTAAATTGAGATTGGAAATGGATTCAGTTCCAGAAGAATTGGACGAATTGAATCGTAAAATCATGCAACTTGAAATCGAAAGAGAAGCCATAAAACGAGAAAATGATGAAGCCAAACTCAAACACTTAAACGAAGAGATCGCTAACCTATCGGAACAAAGAAATACACTAAATGCTCAATGGGAAAATGAAAAAGGAATTTTAACTCAAATTCAAAATAAGAAAACCAATATTGAACGTCTGAAATTAGAAGCGGAACAAGCCGAACGCGAAGGCAACTACGGAAGAGTGGCTGAAATTCGATACGGTTTAATCAAAAACAATGAAGAAGAATTATTTGCACTTTCCATGAAATTGGGAGAAAGCAAACAAGGAAAATCATTGGTAAAACAAGAAGTTGATGCAGAGGATATAGCTGAAGTTGTGAGTCGCTGGACTGGGATCCCAGTGAATAAAATGCTACAAAGTGAACGTGAGAAGTTATTAAAATTAGAAGATGAGTTGCATAAGCGTGTCATTGGGCAACAAGAAGCAATTGAAGCCCTGTCTAATGCTATTCGAAGAAGTCGTGCGGGTTTACAAGACCCTAAAAAACCGATCGGATCTTTCATTTTCTTGGGAACCACCGGAGTTGGTAAAACAGAGTTAGCGAAAGCCCTTGCTGATTATTTATTCAACAGTGATCAAGCAATGGTGCGAATTGACATGTCGGAATACCAAGAAAAACATACCGTTAGTCGCTTGGTTGGAGCGCCTCCAGGCTATGTAGGATATGATGAAGGAGGGCAACTAACAGAAGCCATTCGACGTAAGCCCTACAGTGTGGTACTTTTGGATGAGATTGAAAAAGCGCATCCCGATGTTTTCAACATATTGTTGCAAGTTTTGGATGATGGTCGATTAACGGATAACAAAGGTAGAACAGCCAATTTCCGCAACACCATTATTATTATGACTTCCAATATTGGAGCAGAAATTATCCGCGAGAACTATGAGAATTTGACATTTGAAAATTCTGAAGAAGTTCAAACCAAAACTAAAGTTCAAGTTTTTGATGTTTTAAAACGCAGTATACGTCCAGAATTCTTAAATCGTATTGACGAGTTAGTGATGTTTGAACCTTTGAATCGTGAAAATGTACGACAAATTGCGGATATACAATTCAAGCAATTAAACCAGAGGATGAAAGATGCGGGATACTCAGTTGAGATAACTGAAGATGCTTTGGATTGGATTGCACAATTGGGTTATGATCCTCAATTTGGGGCACGTCCATTGAAACGAGTAATTCAAAAGCGAATCATGGATGAATTGAGTAAAGAGATATTGAGTGGCCGTATAAAACCAAATCAGGGTATAAAAATTGACTTAGCGGGAAGCGAATTGATTTTTGAAGAGTTGGGTTGATTAAAGATGCTTTAACGAATTCAACATTCAATAACAACAAAAAACCGCTCTAATAGAGCGGTTTTTTGTTGTTATTAATATGTATTTGATCTAAATTCTATTCAACTTAGATAAAATTACAATCATTTAGAATTCAAAATAATAATACATCTAGGGATGAATTTCCATCCGAAATATTAGACAATTAAAAGTTTAATTGTGCTTGAATTCTCATAAATTGTCCTTTTTGCAAATTTTCCTGGTTTTTATAATCATCAAATCTTCTACTTGCAACATTGTAGGCAATTGTTAGTTCAAAATTCTTGTTGAATTGTATCTCAACTCCCCCCTCCCATTCTTTTACCTCATAAGCTCTGGCATCCAACTCATGTTTTTTACCACCATTATAGTAGGCGTAACGAACAAATGGGAAGAAGATTTTATCTTTAACATTCAACTGATAATTAAACATTGCGTATCCTCCCCATAATCTAGATACCTCAATGGAATCCGTAATTTTATTGAATCGGGGACCATTTCCTACGTTATACTCAGCTTGAAATCCAAAAGGTTTCGGGTACATTACCAATGTTCCCCCTAAACGTTCTTCTTTATAGGTTAAATCTTTAACTACTTTAGTTTGTGAAGATACCGACTGCATGGTCCAATCTCCTGTATAAGCTTGCACACCGGGTTCAAAAATTTGTCCTTTGAATTCAAAAGGCCAAGTAAATCGAACCACTTGGTACAAATTATTATTTAATTCAGGACGATTGGCATTTTGACCATTGTAAACACCGTATGCAAAACAGCCATAGTCGCCCGAACCTTTTAAACCCTCCTTGATTACACGATCCAAAAGTTCACGTTTCTTTTTGGGAGCCCAATAAAAAAATACGCCTAAATCCCGCTCATTGGCTAAACCAGAGTTCATACCATCATCACGGTCTAGATTCAGTCTATTTTGTGAAGATTGCATGTTGATGAATCCATAAGGCACTTTACTTTGACCAATTCTGAATCGGAACTCATTATCTTTATCAACTCCTACGTCAAAATAAGCATCGCGCACTTGTCCGTAATGCAAAGCCGTTGTTGATGGAGCGGATGCAAAATCATACTGGATATACATATACACTTGAGGATGAATTTGACCCGATACTCTCAAGCGATTACGACGTATAAAAAAACCATTATTATCACCAATACTTTTATCGCATTGTTCACAAACTAATTTAGGATTGGTTTCAAATAAGCGATTATAGCGAACTTGAACATATCCACCTAAGCTGAATTTTTCGTACCATGCTTTGGATTTAGTTTCAACTTTCGCAGGAACAGGCTCCAAAGCGGTTCTTTGATTAGAAAAAACAGAATCTACAGCCCAATAATTAATAAATTTCTTATTTTTAATATTCACATCAGGATTCATCTTTAAAGAATCAGCTGTAGACCATAAACTATTGGTTTCTTCTGAATTTAAATATGCCATCGCACTTAAATTATCAATCGTAGATGAAATTAAAGCGACTGCAAATATCCATTTTAACTTATTGAAATTCTTTTCTTTAAATTTAATAGAATGTGAATTTTGTGTTTCCTTATTGCGTTCCATTTATTAATTATTTGTTATGCTAATATTAATGGAGCAAAATTGTGGTTAATATTTTGGTAATATATTTTCTTTATATTTTATTTATGTTACCAAATTGTTAATTAGACTAACGGGATAAAATCTGTAACCATTTCCCTCGTCCCAAAAAATAAAAAAACCGCCCTTAAAGAGCGGTTTCAATTAGAATTCAATTAGTAGTATTATTCTCTCCTTGATTAAAAGAGAAATTCTTTATCAGAACTTACTGATAATCCAGTAAGAAAGTGCGGCCACTATTGCACTGATTGGAATGGTAATTACCCAAGCAAAAAGCAAATTTCGAGTAACTCCCCAACGCACAGCACTCAAGCGCTTGGTTGCTCCAACACCGATAATAGAACCGGTAATTGTATGTGTTGTAGATACAGGAATACCCATTTGAGCGGTCATAAACAAAGTAATTGCACCTGCTGTTTCGGCCCCAACCCCTTCCAATGGAGTAACTTTGGTTATTTTAGAACCCATGGTTTTTACGATTTTCCAACCGCCACTAAGCGTTCCTAATCCAATGGCACCATAACATGCCAAAGGAACCCAGTTAGGTATTTCTTTAAAATCAACAATGTTACCATTAGCTATTAAAGCCGCTCCAATGATACCCATAACTTTTTGAGCATCGCTACCTCCATGTCCCAAACTAAATGCAGCGGAAGACAACAACTGTAATTTCTTGAACATATTCGACATTTTGGCGGCTGTTGGCTTTCTCAATTTTTCAACGAATAAGTAAACCAATGCAAAAATCGCGAATACGACCATCATTGAGAAGTTAAGTAAACGGTTATCGGCCTTATCTAAATCTTTGCTAAGACTTTTAGCAACATCAATTTTGAAAGCTTTAACAAACTTCTGGGTTTGAACTTCGCCAAATTGCAGTTTTCTTGATATGTTAACAGCTGTAATTGAATCTCCCAATTCCGAATGCATTTTGAAATCAGGTTTCAAGGAATCCAATTGTGCATCCAAAGCAGCTAATTTTGCTTTTTTAGAATCATCAAAAAATACTTCTTTCTTTACTGTTTCATAGCGCATGAATTTCTTAACGATTTCCTTTTGTTTACGGATTTCGACATCTTTTAAATCAACAGCAGTCATAATTTTTTCGACTACTTTTTTATTTCCCTCTAACTTGTAATTTTCCAAGTAGGGCAAAGATTTATCGAAATGATCTTTAGCTTCATCGTAATTAGCTTGAAGCTTAGAATCTACTTCTTTACCGTCGGCTTTAGTGATGGAAATTGTTTTTTCTAATTTGTCGAGTTGATAAAACTTCTTCAAGTTTTCTTCCAATTTCACGGTCATCAAATAATCGAATAGGAAAAAAGTTGCCGCAGATGACACCACAATCAAACTCAATTTTGCCCAATAATTTTGACGAATAGTTACCAACGTAATGTAAGCGGCCATTACCATACCTATAATTGGTGCCAAGAAAATGAAATAAATGGTTTTCATGATGGAATCTTGGTCAATGATATCGCGCATCGGCATGTAACCTTTAACCATGTATGCATGCATAATTGCAGCACCAGCAAATCCACCAATTAATGTATGAGAAGAAGAAGATGGAATTCCAAACCACCAGGTGAGCAGATTCCAGAATATCGCAGCAATCAATCCAGCTAAAATGACATCTAAAGTGATGAAATTCTCATAAACTGTTTTACTGATTGTGTTTGCAACAGAGTGATCTTTAAAGATAAAAAACGCTGCAAAATTAAACATTGCTGCCCATACCACTGCTTGAAACGGAGTTAGTACTTTGGTACTAACAACTGTTGCAATGGAATTGGCTGCATCGTGAAAACCATTGATATAATCAAATACCAATGCCAAAACTATAATAACAACAACAAGTGTCATTCTCTGTTGATATTAAGCGTATTTAACGATGATTGTTTCGATCACATTAGCCACATCTTCACATTTATCTGTGGCAACTTCCATGATAGTATATACTTCTCTGCGACGAATCAAATTTTTGAAGTCATCTTCCGTATCAAACAAAGTTTTAATACTCATATCGAATACGTTATCTGCATGATTCTCTAAAGAGTTGATTTTAACAATTGATTCCATGATTTTCTCAGGACGTTTCAATTCACGTAATTGCATAATTACCTTGCTCACTTCGTAGGCACCTTGGCAGATAATTTCAGCTAAATTTTGAATACCTTGATCTAAAGGATTAACACCATGAAATTGGATTTTCTTACAAGATGCATGAATATAATCCGCTACATCATCCATTGCAGTTGCTAAATAATGGATATCCTCGCGATCAAATGGTGTGATAAAGTTTCTGCCTAACTCTTGGAAAATTTGATGAGTTATTTCATCATTTTTATGTTCCAATTCCTCAATTTCCTTGCTAATTTGAAAACGCAAGTTCGGATCTGTTTCATAAACAAATGCTTTGAACTTTTTTCCCATTTCGGAAACATTTTCTGCAGTCTTTTCAAATAAAGTGTAGAAGACTTTGTCTTTGGGCAAGAAAATGCTGAGTATGTTATTGATTGCCATATAAATTATTTTGTGGCAAATCTACAATGTAATTAATACAATTGATTCCGTGTAACTCAAAATTAACAATATGTTAACATTGGAGCTAAACAGAATCCATATATCTGATTTTAAACTACTTACATCAAAATATTGATTAAAAAACACCCAGTAAGCCTATTTATTTATATACTTCGGAAACATCCTACAAAAAGGATTGATTCAAACTGGGTTTGAAACATTTTTAATTCTAAATGTACCCAATTAATTACGTACCAGTAAGTTTATATTTAAATTACTTAACACCGTACTCACTTAGGTACAGTTACTTCTTAGGACTTTTAGTGGATTTTTTATTTGTTTTTGAAGAGGTTTTCGTCGACTTCGATGGTGTATTATTTTTTTGAGTTACACCATTTGTTTTTTTGGAGGATGCCAAACGCTCTGCCTCGGTTTTTTCTTTGTAGTCGTAAAATACAAATGAACGGATGTTGCCTCTAGATTGCCAGTTCACCACTAAAACATCCGAAAACGTGGCTACTACCATAATATTACCTTTAACGTTATATCGATACTCTTGTTCTGAATTCAAGTTGACATTGGTAATTTCAGTTCTTGACATATTATCTGGGTTTCGAGACTTATAATATTGAACGCACTCTTGTAACAACTTTTGTTTATCCAATGCACCCGCTTTGTTTTGCGCGGATAGTTTTATGGTATTTTTTGAACCGTATGGATATTCCAATTTTAGGTTTCCCAAAACCTCTAAGTTTTCATTAGAAAAGGGACTGGTCATTCGCTTAACCCGTAAATATTCTGCATTCATATTGAGCGTATCCCCATAAAAACCAAAAAGATACAGCAAATCTTCCATTACCATCGATCGAATCACTTCTTCGTTATTCAATTCTTCTTTCTTCTCGTTAAATAAAGTTGAATTGATGAGATTCGATTTCACTTGGGCCGACAATCCTAGCATAAATTCATCGCGGTACATTTTCCAATTCACCAGTTGCTTAACTTTACCTTGATTATCCAATTCAATATGAAGCGGTAATCGTTCCATTTTGGAACCTTTTAAAAAGGGTTTCGTTCCCTGAGGATCAGCATAATATTGGGCATGGTAGGTATTGGATCTAATGCTATCTTCTTTGAAAATCAAATATGCAGTATCGATTTTGGTATCCAGATAATACTGATTTTCATTGGTTAAATATTGTTGTGTAATACGTTGATAGGTAAACGATTTAAGTGCATTAAAATCGCTGGTAAAAATCACCCATTCCGGGTCTTGTTTAAGAGAATCAGGCAATTCGGAGGGACGTGTATTTACAATTTGAGCGAAACCGGTTTGTAAGGAGCACAAAATCAGGTAAGCGGTAATTAATAATGCGGATTTAATGGACTTCATGGATGTGTATACACTTGGATTGCTAACTATTATTTATTCGAGGAGAAACAAGGATTAACTAATTATCTGAGTTAAATAAAAATATTATTTAGATGTTTCTAACTTTAATAATGACGAAATTAACGAATAGAAGTTGTTTGGAGTTCGAAAATTATATGAATAAAAAAAGACCATCGATAAACGATGGTCTTTTTGATATTTCAACAGAAAGGAATTAACCTTTCATGATTTGATCGAAGATCGCTTTGAAAGCTACTGGATCGTTTGCAGCTAAATCTGCAAGAACCTTACGATTGAAATCCAATTCGCTAGCATTCAATTTTCCCATAAACTGAGAATAGCTTACTCCTAATTCACGACACGCGGCATTGATACGCATGATCCACAGTGCACGGAACTCACGTTTCTTAGCGCGACGGTCGCGATAAGCGTAAACCAAACCTTTTTCAACCGCGTTTTTAGCAACGGTCCAAACATTTTTTCTTCTACCGAAGTAACCTTTGGCTAACTTCAGGGTCTTTTTTCTACGAGCCTTACTGGCTGCATGATTGACTGATCTTGGCATAGTATTATTAGTTTAATGGCTTGAGCGGCTTGCGCACTTTTAAGCTCCGGCCATGGTTTTTTATTATTTTCCTAAACGAAGCATGAATTTAACGTTGCTCATATCGGCATCGGTAACGATTGCATCATTACCCAATGCACGCTTACGCTTAGTTGCTTTCTTCGTCAAGATGTGATTCTTGAACGCTTTAAGTCTTTTCACTTTTCCGGTACCAGTAACTTTGAAACGCTTCTTAGCACTGGAGTTAGTTTTCATTTTAGGCATATTCGATGTTCTTACTTTTTATTATTTCCTTTTGGTGCAAGTAGGATAACCACTTTTTTACCTTCACGTTTGGGTTCCATTTCAAGTTTTGCGTGACCATCTTCGATCAATTTATTTGCAAATCCCATTAATAACTCAATTCCGCGTTCGATAAATACAATAGTTCTACCCTTAAAAAATACATAAGCTCTTACTTTGTTTCCTTCATCTAAAAAGGAGATAGCGTGTTTAAGCTTAAAATTAACGTCGTGTTCATCTGTGTTAGGTCCGAAACGAATCTCTTTCACCTCTTGCTTGATAGCATTGGCTTTCAATTCTTTTTGTTTCTTCTTTTGCTCGTAAAGGAACTTTTTGTAGTCAGCTACTTTACAAACAGGAGGCACGGCATTAGGACTGATTTCAATCAGATCTAAACCCAGTTCGTACGCCATACTAATGGCTTTATCGGTGGGATAAACTCCCATTTCAATGTTATCCCCTACGAGACGCACTTCTTTTGCATCAATGCGCTCATTGATTTTGTGAGGATCTTCCTTCCTACGACTTCTGTTTTTAAATTCTGGCTTCATTCAATATTTTTTCAGCAAATTGCTGTAGTTCCATAGTTCCCAAATCTGTTCCACCATGCATTCTAACTGACACGTTTCCAGAGGCTTGCTCCTTCTCTCCTACAATAATCATGTAAGGGATTTTAGCCACCTCTGCATCACGAATCTTCTTGCCTGCTTTCTCAGCTCTGTGATCTACGGAGGCGCGAATATCGGACTTTTTAAGCAAATTACCAACTTCTTCTGCGTAATCTGCATATTTATCTGAAATTGGTAATACAATTACTTGTTTAGGAGCTAACCAAACTGGGAAGTTCCCTGCATAGTGTTCCAACAAAAATCCAACGAATCGTTCATGAGTACTCAAGGGTGCACGGTGAATAATGATGGGTCGTTCGCGCTCATTATTTTCATTGGTGAAATACAAGTCAAAACGCTCCGCTTGTGCAAAATCTACTTGATTGGTTGCCAATGTGAACTCACGACCAATGGCGCTCCAAACTTGAATATCAATTTTGGGACCATAAAACGCCGCCTCATCTTCTACTTCGATGTAATTCACACCCATCTTATCTAATACCCGACGAACCATTGCTTCTGTTTTAATCCAAAGTTCGGGCATGTCGATGTATTTCTTACCCAACTTGGCTGGATCGTGTTTAGAAAAGCGCATCACGTATTTGTCAATCCCAAATTTTTCGAAATGTTTCAAATACAAGGCGTTTACTCCTTGGAATTCGCGTTCGAATTGTTCTTCTGTGCAATAAATGTGTGCATCGTTCATTTGCAAACTTCTCACACGCATCAAACCGAACAACTCGCCGCTTTGCTCGTAACGATAGCAGGTGCCATATTCAGCTAAGCGTATGGGCAAATCTCGGTAGGATTTTGGAGTTGCTGCGAAGATCTTGTGGTGATGGGGACAATTCATCGCCTTCAAGTAATAATTCACTCCATCGATTTCCATTGGCGGAAACATACTTTCTTTATAATAAGGTAAATGTCCGCTCTTTATATACATGCTTTCGCGCGCAATGTGTGGAGTCTTAACTCGAAAATACCCCGCTTCTTTTTCGACTTTTTTGGCGTATGTTTCCAACAGCTCAATAATAGTGCCTCCATTGGGCAACCATAATGGCAAACCTGGTCCCACATCATCGTCAAAAGTATAAATCTCTAACTCTTTACCTAATTTACGGTGATCGCGTTTTTTGGCTTCCTCCAACATCATCAAATACTCATCCAATTCCGCTTTTTTAGGGAATGTGATACCGTAGATTCGAGTCAATTGCTTGTTCTTCTCATCTCCTCTCCAGTAAGCACCCGCAGTATTTAATAATTTGATTGATTTAATATGTCCTGTATGCGGAATGTGTGGTCCGCGACACAAATCGGTAAAATTTCCTTGTGTATAGAACGTAATAGACCCATCCGCCAAATCCTGAATCAATTCTAATTTATACGGATCGCCTTTTTCGGTAAAATAAGTTATAGCTTCTTGTTTGCTAACCTCTTTCCGCTGAAAAGGACTGCTTTGTTTTGCCAATTCAGCCATTTTCTTTTCAACGGCTTCGAAATCATCCGCTGAAAATTTATGATCTCCAAAATCAATATCGTAATAAAAACCGTTTTGAATCGGAGGACCAATAGCTAGTTTAATTCCTGGATATAAAGATTCCAATGCCTCGGCTAGCAAATGCGCTGAACTGTGCCAATACGTTTGTTTTCCTTCATCATCCTTCCACGTCAATAATTGCAATGAAACATTCGTCGTAATTGGGGTACTCGCATCCACAACTACATCATTCAATTTGGCCGAAAGAACATTTCGAGCCAAACCTTCACTAATCGACATTGCTACCTCCATCGGAGTTACACCAACAGGATATTCCTTCTGGGCGCCATCTGGGAGGGTTATTACTACGTGACTCATAGAATTTTAAAAGTCCACAAAGTTCGGTAAAATAGCGTGAATATCAAAGCGGTTAAGGGTTTAATTAATTGCGTTTTTCACAAATCTTCAAATTCAGATTTGCATTTTCCACCAAGGTAATCTCCCTTGAATCTTGAAATTTTGTTCCATGAAAAATCGTTACCTATACACCACTATTACCGCTATAATTTTTAACTCCTTCATTTCGGGGGATGTTAAGGCGACCGAATTGAATTACGGTGCTCTGCAATCTGACACCAGTAAACCTAGAATCCCCAACAAAAAATTATGGAAAGATTATCTCAGCGACACCCTTTGGGATGAACAAAACCGTACAAATTTAGAATTTGATCACGATGAACACGATGGTTGTCACAAAACATCTATATGGAAAATATCCTACAACGTAATTTTGAACAAGCCATTGACTGACTCTAGATTAGCAGAATTAGAAGTTTATAATCGCGACACCTTTCTGCAAAAATTAAATGGGCTTTCTGGAAAACAATACGCTTGGCAACGATTTAAATTTTGGTACGGAGACACGGGTAGGAAATTCAATCCACTAAATCACCGTGTGACACCGCACTCCTACTTTTATTTTACTTCAGCTCATCCATTGAAATCCAATCAGTGGTTATTACAGAGTCAGAACTTTTTGGGATTTCGCGCTCAATATGGAATAACCGATTATTTATCTGCAGGTGTTTCACGCGATTACAGTGGTTTTTGGATGCTGTCTAATTTGTCAGTAAGTCCCATACAATACATGGGATACGCTATCAGTGTGTCGGTTCATGGAGGTAAATATTTCCCGTTAAATTCCAAAATCTGGGGTGCGTCAATAAATCAAACATTGGTTTCAAAATATACCAAAACATCGCTGCGCGTGTCAAGTAATGAACTATACGACATTAAGGATTCCAGAAAACAGAATCTAACATTCAACTTTTCTCACATCCAGCGCATCAATGCAACATGGTCAATTCTTGCGGAATTGACTTATTTACCGGGAAAAGAAAGAAAACCCATGATTACCCAAAACGAATGGAGGAACGCAGATGAATTAAAATCTCCCAGGGCATTGGATCAGTACACCTACTTAGTGGGTCTGCGAAAAGTGATGGGAAGAAAAACTCAATTTGATTTCGGGATTCAAACTGTGAGTGCATTGGGCCAAATTTACACAGAGACAAAAGTTCCAATTCGTTCATTTGTAGAGAAATGGACCATTGTTCTGCCCTTTCCATTCATCAACATGAGCATCGTACTTTAATTTTTGGGGAATGTGGGTGTATTTTTTTTTTGCGTTTTCCGGATGAAAAATCTTGTTTAATTGAAAAAAATATTTTTATATTTGCACCCCCATTGGTGAGATGGGTGAGTGGCTGAAACCAGCAGTTTGCTAAACTGCCGAAGGGGAAACCCTTCCGGGGGTTCGAATCCCCCTCTCACCGCAAAACCATGAAAACCCGCACAAACATTATGTTTTGCGGGTTTTTTGTTTTGAATTACACTTGTTCAACTTTAGGATTACAGTGCACTTGTGTATTTACGGAATTTGCAATAAAACACTTTTGATGTGCTTCATGATGCAATTCAATAGCTTTGATATGAGCGTCAGGAATGGATTTTGATTTATCTATTTTAACCAAGGGATTCAATGTAACTTCTGACATTCTTCCTAAACCATCTTCATCTATAGAAAGTACACCCGTGTAATTATCTGTGTACTCAACAACTACAATTCCATTGTCTGCACACAAATGGAAATACCATAACATGTGACAAGAAGAAAGCGCGTTCATCAAGAAATCTTCGGGATTGATTCGCTGATCATTACCTCTAAATGCTGAATCTGCTGAACCATAAATCAGATGTTTCCCATCCGTATTTACTTCAAAATCGCGACCGTATTGATCATATGCGCTGGTCCCACTGCCTAAATTACCGGTCCAAACCAAACTTCCTGTAAATTGATGTGTCTTCATCGTAATGTTTTACTTTTGTTTTTCGAGTTTTTTTCAAAACTAACCAATAATTGAATAATTGTATTGAGTTAAATTTCCTAAAAAACCAAAGCCAATCGCTTTATCTGAAGTTATATTCAATAAATCTGTGAATTTGTGTTCAAGCTTCCTCAAAAACCATTGCCATTCGCTTTATCTGTAGTTAGATTCAATGAATCTGCGTATAGATTCAATAAATCTGTGTTTATATTAGCGAACACAACCGAATATTCAGAGTGATAAATAACACTAGATTAAAAAAATAAAAATCACCAGATTTTTATTGAAGTACGAAGAGATTAGTCGGGAGCTTCAAAGGAATGACTAACTTTGCAAAATGTCGATTTTTATAGGTGAATACAACGACCTCTTTTTTGAACGCGATACACCGCAAGGTTGGTATTTAACCGATAACGAAGGCAATGATGTACTATTGCCCAATAAATATTGCCCCGAATACGCCGAACAAGGAATGCCCATTAGTGTTTTTGTTTATCGCGATTCATTGGAACGTCCTGTAGCAACCACACTTGAACCCAAGCTCACGTTGTACCGATTCGCCTATTTGGAAATTGTAGATACTTCTCGATTAGGTGCTTTTGCCGATTTTGGAATGGAAAAACACCTGTTTATCCCCTACAAAGAAATGCACGAACGACTACAACCTGGGGATGCTGCTGTGATTTTCATGTTTCTCGACTCTGTAACCGACCGTTTGGTGGGTTCCGCGCGTGTTACAAAATGGCTAGATAGAGAAAATGTAGATCTCCCTCGTGGTAAGAAAGTCCAAATGATGTGCTTTGATACCAATGAAGTGGGTTACAAAATGATTGTTGACGGACAATACCAAGGCATTCTCTATAAAAATGAAGTGTTTCAACCTATTGAAATGGGAGAAGTTTACGATGGATTTGTAAGAACCATCCGAGAAAATGGTCATATCGACTTATCATTAACTGCCTTAGGTCGAGGTAAAATTCCAACAGCTTCGGAAAACATACTCAAAGCCATCAAAGATCATGGTGGATTCCTTCCTTTGCACGATAAAAGCTCACCTGAAGTAATTATGGAAACACTTCAAATGAGTAAAAAATCATTCAAAGAAGCTATCGGGAAGTTATATCGCGAAAAAGCGATTGAAATACTTGATGATGGTATCCGGTTGTTGAAATAATCAACTTCAACTATCCTATTTCACTCGCCAAGTTCTTTGAGAATTTGGTTTACATCTTCTTCGGTTTTTTGTAGTTTATTTCTCAAATAACCTACTAATTCCTTGGCTCTTTCCACTTTAATAGCCAACTCATCAACGGAGGTTTCACCCATTTCAATGTCGCGCACAATTTGTGTTAATTCAGCGTACCCTTCGCTGTAGCTATTTGCAACTACTTGGTTTAGATCGTTATTCTTTTTCATTTTTCTTTTCGGGGGATGTTATTGGCTTTGGAGATTGTTGGGGAGGTTATTGGCTTTATGAATTAATGAGGATGTTGTTGGCTCCGGATTGTTGGGGAGGTTATTGGCTTTATGAATTATTGAGGATGTTGTTGGCTCCGGATTATTGGGGATGTTGTTGGCTCCGGTTTATTGGGGATGTTAATAGGGATGTTATTGGCTTTAGGGTCATTTCATTGAATCATTGATAATTACGTCTTTTACTTCGCTGATTACTTTACCACCATAAAAATGGGTTATTAACGCATCACCCGACTTTGGAATTCGATCAGGATTCATGGATTTTCCTTCCCACAATGTAAGTGAGTACCCTCGTTTGTATAAGTTAACTGGATCCATAAGACGTATATTATTCTCTTGTAATTCAATATTTTGTATATGCCTTTTAAACAGAAAATTTAATTGGTTTTTTAAGTTTTGCGAGGTTTGATCTAAGCGACTTTGGTTTTTTACCAAATTCATTCGAACGTTTTGTTGAATGGTTTTCATCAAACCCGACATTTCATCCCCCAAATACGATAAAAAACTATCGACAAGCGAAGGTAAATTTTCGGCAATCTGATTCAAAGGCTGCTCCAATTGCTGCAATCGCGAAACAAAAAACATGGCTAACTCTGTGGGAGTTATGGCATTGCGATAGGCTATTTGCTCAACTACTGTAAGATTTGTTGAATGTCCTATCCCTGTAAAAACAGGTAACGAAAACTCTGCAATTTTCTTAGATAACTCGAAGTTATTGTAACACGTCATTCCTGTGTCGCCGCCTCCACCTCTAACAATGGCCACTGCATCGAAATGGGTTCGAACTTTTTCAATTTTGGACAATTGAACCATAATGGACTGAATGGCTTGATCTCCATTGAGAGTTGCTGGAAAAAGGAAAGTAAAGAATGCGAAACCGTGTTCAGGGTTACGAAGCACACTCATAAAATCGGAGTATCCTGCGCTGTTTTCCTGAGAGATTACAGCGATTCGATTAGCAGGAATACCTAATTCATGTTGTTTATTTTTATCGAACAAGCCCAATAATTTCAAGCGATTGATTGATTCTTGCTTTTCCCGTTCAATTTCTCCCAGCGTAAACACGGGATCGATATCCAGAATTTCAAGCGATAATCCATAAACAGCGTGAAAGGAAACTTGGACTTGCAACAAAGCCGTTATTCCATCCCTGAGAGGATGCGAAAGAACCTTAAGAAATCGTTGATTGATGCGTTCATAAGCATTGCGAAAAATATTGCCCCGCATTTCGGCAATTATTTTTCCATTTTGCTTTTCCACTAGCTCTGCATAGGCATTTCCCGATGAACGGTTCACATTCATTTTGTTGATTTCTGCCTTTACCCAAATTACTTTTCCAAATCGTTCATCAACGTATTTTTTGATGCTTTGAGTGACTTGAGAAAGGGTAAAATGGTTATGAATCATAGGATGCCGAGCGATTAAATCACAAACATAATCAAACACGAATGGAATTTTTACGATTCTTTGAACGTTTTTGGGGATTCTTTTACGGAAAAAACCAAAAAATAACCCTCAACCCTATCTATTTTTGCATTGGATGATAAACGAAGAAGCTTCAGTTGCAGATATTGCCTTGGATATTGTAGAAAATACTCGACGCAACGTATTTTTGACTGGGGAAGCGGGTACGGGTAAAACCACATTCCTGCGCAGTTTTTTACAACGTACTGAGAAAAAGTGTGTGGTAGTAGCTCCCACCGGTGTAGCCGCCATTAATGCGGGAGGAAGCACCATTCATTCTATGTTTGGATTGCCCACTCGTATGTTTTTACCCACTATGCAAAGCGTGGATCCGAACGTGGCTCAGAACATCCCCATGCTTCAAACTCATTTTCATTATCCCAAACCCAAATTAGATATTTTTAAAAATTTGGACCTGCTGATTATCGATGAAATCAGTATGGTTCGCTGTGATTTATTTGATGCTATCGACGAGTCACTTCGGTTCTCTCGAAGATCTCCGTTACCATTCGGTGGCGTCCAATTGTTATTGATTGGGGATTTATACCAACTTCCCCCGGTAGTAAGAAATCATGAGAAAGAAGTTTTATTCGAGTATTATAAATCAGAATTCTTTTTTGACTCGCACTGCTATCCTTCGCTGGAAATCATCCAACTAAAACTAAACAAAGTCTATCGCCAATCCAATAAAGCTTTCATCGGTTTACTCAACAATATCCGAAATGCTACTTTAGAAGACGGAGATTTTGAAACCCTGCAGGAACGATATCAACCAGAATTTGAACCCGATGAAGATGGATTCGTTACCCTGTGCAGCCACAACGCCACCGCTGATAAAATCAATCAAGAAAAACTTCAAGCGTTGCAAGGAGATGAATTTTCTTATTTTGCGGATGTTTCGGGGGACTTCTTTGAAAGTCAGTATCCCATAGAAATGAAACTCACCCTCAAAGTAGGTGCACAAGTAATGTTTGTTAAAAACGATGTTTCGGGGGAACGAAAATATTTTAATGGAAAAATTGCCATCGTTACTGAACTGAGGGAAGATCAGATATTTGTTGAAGATCCTCGAACAGGCAAACTCATTGAAGTTGAACGAGATGTGTGGCAACACTTAAAGTATCAATACGACGAAACTAAGGACCAAGTTTCTCAGGAAGAGGTGGGTTCGTTCAAACATTTTCCTTTAAAATTGGCATGGGCTATCACCATTCACAAAAGCCAGGGACTGACTTTGGAAAAGGTAATTATTGATGCCGAACGTTCCTTTGCACCCGGACAAGTCTATGTAGCTTTGAGTCGCGCGGTTAGCCTAGACGGTTTGTATTTAAAAAGCGGAATTACGGGCAGAAATATATTCTTAGATCCCAAAATTGTGGAATATTCGGAGGGCAATTTACCCGTACAAGAATTGCCTGAAATTTTAGAATTAGAGAAGCGTTTATTTGGGAAGCAGAAGTTAATTAGCAAATTTGAATTTGATAAAACCAGAAGTCTTACCAGTGCTTGGTTCAATAAACTAGACCGAAAACACGGTGCAGATTTACCTCAAGAACTCGTAGATATTTATCATCGTCATTTACAAATCAACAATGATTTAGAAAAGATCATGGTAAAATTCAGAAATGAAATTGATTTTATTTTTGAGACACTGAAAACCGAAAACGACTTACTCGATGAATTGATGAATCGAGGTGGAAAAGCCATTCGATACTGTGCTCAACGCATGGACCAGGACATGATAATTCCCACATTACAATGGGTTTCCCATTATCAAAAGAAGCCGAGAAGTAAACGTTGGTTCAATGCATTGAATGAACTTATGGAAATTACGTATCAAAAACGAGACCAAATTTTAAAGATTTCTTATAACAATCAACGATTGCATCCTGATGATGTTAGTCGTCCAGTAATTCAAGATTAACACTATGAAATTCAAATATTTAAAGTCATTTATATTCAGTATTTCTTTAATTTTAAGTACTGCTTTAATTGGGCAGTTCAAGTATCAAACGCAACTTCCTGATTATCTGGAAGAAACGAGCGGATTGTGTCATTCGCCTGAGGGATTATGGAATGTTAACGATGGTGGAAATGGGAACCTCATTTATTTATACCCAGAAACCCATTATCAAAAATGGTTAACTACGGGATCATTCGATTACAACGCTGTTCGTACTTACCGCCTTCCTATTCCTAACATAGATTGGGAGGCCATTTCTACGGATAGTACTTATCTTTACATTGGTGATTTTGGGAACAATCGAGGCAACCGAAAAGATTTGTGTATTTATAAAATTCGTTTATCGGAACTCATGCAATTAAGCATGCCTATTGAAGTGGATCGAACTTCTAAAAATGAAAGTACATCTTCTCGTAAAGGTAAAGTAGTTTTTGATTTTTTACACTTAGATTTAATTGAAAAAATTGAATTTGAATACCACGATCAACATAAGTTCAAAGAGCGAAAATTGCACAATTTCGATTGTGAATCCATGTTGATTCGAAATGAGCAAATCATCTTGCTTTCCAAGAACTGGAAAAACCTACAATCTACCGCGTATTCCATCCCCAATAAAAAAGGGAAACACAAAACTACCACTCTAGGCAAAATGAACCCAGGGTTTCTCATAACTGACGCAACTTGGGGAAAAAATTGTATTTACGTCTGTGGGTATGGACCCTCTGGATTTCAACATGTGGCTAAAATTGACCCTGTGAAATGGAATATCGTAGACCGAAAACCGCTTCTGATCCAACCTGCACAGTTTGAAGGCATTTATTTTGACCCAAAAATCAACCGCCTACTTCTTACCACTGAACAAAGAAAAACCCAATCAGCCACTTTGTTTTTGGCTGATTGGGTTGCTCAATAATTTCAAACTTTGAAACCAATTCCACCACTTGCCACATTGGGTTTTACCTCCGTGTTGAATTCCTCAACGTCTTCGTAGGTTAGTGTTTCTATGGTTTTAGCATCTCGATTTTCAGCGTCTAATTCCGATAAACGCAAGTGCTGATTACGTATAGCTTCCTCAATTATTCTTCTAATGGTTCTACCATTTCCAAAATACTTATCGCGAGTTTTATACAAATGCTGAATATATTTCATCAAATGATCACCGGCCTTAGGTTCTGGTGAAATATTGTGTTCCGACAACTGATTGATGGCAATAGTGTACAAATCGTCTACATTGAAATCACTAAAATTAAATACTCGGTCAAAACGTGACTTCAATCCCGGATTTGACTCCATGAAGCGCTCCATATTTTGAGTGTAACCTGCTGCAATCACAACAAATTCACCCCGTTGGTCTTCCATTCGTTTTAATAAAATTTCAATCGCTTCACGACCATAATCGTTTCCTCCGCCATCGGACAAACTGTAAGCCTCATCAATGAATAGAACACCTCCAATGGCTTTATTAATTAACTCGGATGTTTTAATTGCGGTTTGTCCCACGAATCCACCCACCAAAGCTTGGCGATCACATTCTACCAGGTGACCACGCTCCAATATCCCCAAAGCTTTAAAAATCTGGGCTAAAATACGAGCTACCGTGGTTTTACCGGTACCGGGATTGCCTGAAAACACGGAATGCAGCGAAAACGTTTTCCGCACATCTTTACCCAAACTCTTGTAAAAACGCACCAACTTCACTACTTCTTCGATTTCTTGTTTCACCTGTTCTAATCCGATCATGCCTTTAAGTTTCCCTAAGGATTCTTTCAACAACTCTTCATCGATTGGAATTTCGGGCAGAATGCGATTCTTTTCGGCAAAAATCTTCTCGAAATCTTCTTTTTCGAGGGTGGATAAAACTGAAATATCTAAATCTTGGGGATTCTGCATTTTCATAACACGCAATCCCAAATTGATTTTGGCTTCATCCAACATGGAGTTCACCAAACGAGCATTTCCGAAGAATTTATCGCGATCTCTGTATTTATCTACCAAGAATTTATTCAACGCTACACTCGCTGTTTCAGACAGCGTAACTGAACGTTTTTCCGCAGCAAATTGTGCAATTTGAACCAATTCCTGGGGGGTGTAATCGGGAAAATCATATTGCACGATGAAACGTGATTTCAAACCAGGGTTCGACTCCAAAAACACATCCATTTCAGCTGGATAACCAGCCACAACAATAGCTATATCATCGGCATCCGATAATTCTTTTAACAAAACCTCGATTGCCTCTTTGCCGAAATCTTTGTTATCATCATCTTGACGTGCTAATGAATAGGCTTCATCAATAAAAAGTACTCCGTCTTTGGCTTTTTTAATCGCCTCCTTGGTTTTGGGAGCAGTTTGACCAATGTATTCAGCAACTAAATCGCCCCGATCTACCTCATGAACGTGACCTTTTTTCAGCAGTCCTAATTCCTTGTAAATTTGACCTAACAAGCGCGCTACTGTGGTTTTACCCGTACCCGGATTTCCTTTAAACACTGCATGAAGATTGATTTTATCGGTTTCTGCAAAACCCTTTTCTTTACGAAGAGCCACAAAACGCAGATAGTCAGAATATTCACGAATTTTTTGTTTGATGGGCGACAAACCAATAAGTGCGTCCATTTCCTGCATTACGTGTTCAAATCCTTTTTCGTTGGTTTGTTTCTCTGGGGATAATTTTGCCAGTGCTTCCTCCACCATTTGCTGATTGTCTTCGGGCAATTCGAACTGAACAAAAGGCTGAAAGTCGGATTCTTGAGCTTCCACAAAATCATCGCCCAATTCAAATGGAATGTGAGCCATCATTTCACTCATGAAAATGATTTCGACAAAATATTTACCTCTGGCCCATGTACCAATTACGTCGGAACCATATCCTACAGAAAACTGAATCTCGTCTTCCGTAGGTTTAATAAAGAATAATTTAGTAACTCTACCTTTGAGGTATCCCGCGGACGTTCTGAAGTTGATTACTAGCTCTATCGGCAAATCCCGATTCATTCGCGTAAGATTTTGAGCATTAATTTCCACCCAAATGTACTTGGTATTGAGTACGTTAAAAACGGAATAATATTTACGCTTAGCTAGGGTAACGTCGTTATTACCGCCTTCATACAATTTTACGGTATCGATTTTAAAATACGGATTGAATCCAAGTTTAACTACGCCAATGTTCTCCACGTAAAAATTCTTGGAAGCCAGTTTTTGATCGCCGATCCAAGCTTCCCAGCGATATACGCCGGCTTTCCAGTAAGTTGCTGGCGTGCGGACACCCCATCCCTCGCGACAATAAATAATGGGTTCATCTTTAGAAACAAAACGATCGCAATTCAGGGAGCAGATTTCGTTGTTCTTTTCATCGAAACACTTGAGAACCATGTTGATGGTCCAATCTTCTTCATCAAAAAGTTTATTATAGAGGGTAACTTCCACATAAACGTAAGAGAGTTCCTGCTCATCGAAAACGCTTCGATATTTCTTCGTATTATCTGCCAGCCATTCAATGCTGCAGTAGGTTTTAATGTCTTTGAATTTATAGTATTTGTTTTGACTCATACGTAAAGTAATGAACCAAACTTAATGAAAAAGTTGTTTAATTCGGCAGTACCCGATGAAAATAGATAAAAATTTGACGAATTCTATTTCGTGTTTTGGGGGATGTCTGTAACCGATATCCCCCAAAATTTTATCAACCCGTAATTTCTAACCCCTATTCCAATGCTTTACAGCGTGTAGTTAATTCCGGCATTGAAACCAATGGAGGTAGTTCCTGCTCCGAAATTCGCATGATATCCGAATCCTTTGAGGTATTTCATGTAGAAAGCCTGTTTAATTCCAATCAAAGTTACTTGTGCAGCAGTACCGCTTCGCGATATATTTACAGTAGGTACTCCATTGCCAGAGCCTTCTAACAATCGGGTATTCACGTTTATTACGTTCACACCCAAGGCCAATCCGCTATTGATAGCCAAGGTAGATCTTTTAAGAGGCTTAATCCACCAATAATAATCGAAATTAGCGGTCAAGCTATTCATGCTTATGCGATAATCGAATGTAGAGTTAGAACCCGGATTCTGAAAATCGGGATATTCCAAACGCGGAGTTGTAACGGATGAAGAATTAAACGAAAATCCCAAGCTCACTTTAGGTTTTACATGCATTTGGTAGCCGAGTTGCCAAGGACCAGAAATGGTGATTTGACTTTCTTGCAGTTCGGTAAAATCGGATTTTAATTGGTTAAACAGCTCACTGCGCACTTCTTGTTGAATGGCATCTCCTCCACTTCCGTAATAAAAGGTTATGGCTCCTGGAGCAAAGTGATTCACGCGTGCCATGGTTGTGATGGGTTGCGTTTCATTGGTAGATTGAGCATTTAGGGGTAAAATAGTTGAGGAAAAAGCAATAATAGCTAATCCATTCAAAAACATAGATTTGCACAAAAGTGACATTCTATTTTGGTCGGAAGAAGTAATGATTTTCAACATATTTCTCAATTTTTTATGCAATTTAATGGAAATATTAAATAAAAACACTACTTTTGCAATCCGTTTCGGAAAGACCTCGTAGCTCAGCTGGATAGAGCAACTGCCTTCTAAGCAGTAGGTCACAGGTTCGAATCCTGTCGGGGTCGCACCGTGAATCGGCAAAACGGGAAGTAGCGCAGGCCGGTAGCGCATCTGGTTTGGGACCAGAGGGTCGCAGGTTCGAATCCTGTCTTCCCGACCACAAAATCCCCAAAAAAGGGCTGCTTTTGCAGCCCTTTTTTATTTAACTTCGTTTCCATGATTTCCTACAACCCCAAAGATTGGTTCACCTTTATTTTTAAAATCCATAAAACAGAAACCTTACAACGCCTGTGGCCGCTCCTAATTGCCGTTGGTACCTATTCACTCCTATTGAATTGGCTGGAAAATGAACTGTTTTCCGAAATTTCATTAAAACGTTCTCAAAATCTAGGTGTTGTTTATTCTATTCTGGGATTTACACTCTCCCTGTTTCTCGTATTTCGTACCAATACGGCTTACGATCGATGGTGGGAAGGACGAAAATTGTGGGGACAACTCATTAACCATTCTCGAAACCTGTACCTTCTACTCAATACATTTGACAAGAACAATAATAAAACCTCTGAAACCCGCATTTTAATTGCATTATTTCCGCATTTTTTACGAATGCACCTCAGAGATGTGCGATTTGTGCAAAATCAGGAAATCCCCGCGAACTTGGAATTGGAGAAGAAATTGTACGAACAACTATCCCCCGAAACCCAAGAAATGATTATCCATGCGGCTCACCAACCCATGAAAATTGCCGATGTGATTCACGGAAATTTAAACGAGTTATGCAATGTAAATCAATTGATTATGCACTCAGAGTCCATCAATGGGTTCATGAATATTTCCGGTGCTTGTGAACGAATTAAGAACACCCCCATCCCGTTCAATTATTCCGTTTTTATTAAGAAATTTATCTTCATTTATGTCATGCTTTTCCCGCTGGTTTACAGCAGCCAACTGGGTTATTTGGTATCGATTGTAACCATGTTTATTTTGTACGTTCTTGCCAGTATTGAGTTGATTGCCGAAGAAATTGAGAATCCCTTCAACGGCGATGAAAACGACCTTCCCTTGGAACAATTTGCGCATACCATTGTGCGAAATTCCCAGAATTAAAAACTTTTCCTCAATTAATGCACGTTGACTTTTAGCCCAATGTTGCGAAGTATTTTTGTCAACTAGAATAAACCCATCACGTGAACATTCAAGAATTTATTCAAAACTTACACTTCGAAACGTCTGATATCGTTATGGCCGCTGTGGTTGGCTTGGCGATCGGAATAAGTTGGTTCTATTTTTTCTATTATTTCGGGGGAATCAAATACGGAATGAAATCCAAACCGTCCTCAAATTCCGATTCATTCCGCTACCCTCCCATCTCCATCATTATGGCGGCAAAAAATGCTGCCCTGAACTTAGAAGATCATATTCATCATTGGTTGAATCAAGATTATCCCGAATTTGAATTGGTCATTGCCGACGATTGCAGTGCCGATGAAACCGGTTATTTCTTAGTAAAAACGGCTGAAATTGAGCCTCGTTTAAAATTTGTACTACTCGATCCCAACGTTATTAAATCGGGCGGAAAAAAATTGGCCTTGACATTGGCTATTAAAAAAGCAAAACACCAACATTTCGTTCTAACCGATTCGGATTGCATTCCCGAATCCGACCAATGGTTAAAGCAAATGGCCAGCGGCTTTGCCAACCAAAAATCGCTTGTTTTAGGCGTTGCTCCCATTCAAACCCAGGGAAATGGATTTCTTTCCCGCTTAATTCAGTTCGAAAATTCGTTTACCGCTTTGAATTATTTGGGGATGGCTTTTCGGGGGAAACCTTACATGGGCGTGGGACGAAACCTCGCCTACACTCGAGATCTATACAATTCCGTTGGAGGATTTTCGGAACATTATCACATTCCTGCTGGCGATGATGATTTGTTTGTACAATCAGTTGCCAACGCTCAAAATACGGAGATTTGCTTTACTCCTGAATCGATGATGATGAGCAAAGGTCCCAAGAATTTCAAAGAATATTGGCGACAAAAAATGCGTCATTTGTGGGTTGGAAAATTCTATCAGTCGTCGGTTAAAAACCGATTGATGTGGTATCCTGTTGCACAGTTCTTATTTTGGATGGGCATTATTTTTTGGTTTGTATTGGGAAGCACTTGGCTTTGGCCTACCATTGCATTGGTTTTAAAATTAACTCCGGAATGGATTATTTATTTCCAAAAATCCAAGTTATTGAAAATGCCAAAGGCAGCAGCAATGTATCCCATTTTTAATTTATTTCACAGTTTTTGGTACGTTATTATTGGTATCAACGCATTTTTCAAACGTAAAGTTATTTGGTAAAAGATGATTGCTGCAGATATCGTATTTCGCTATTTTCCCGACTTTTCGGAACGTCAAAAAAATCAAATTATTGCATTATTTGATTTGTATTCGGACTTGAACTCTAAAATCAATGTCATCTCCCGAAAGGACATGGAAAATTTTTACATACACCATGTTTTACACAGTTTAGCGTTGTTGAAATTTGCGGATTTCAGCGATTCGAAATCGATTGTTGACATTGGAACGGGGGGTGGATTTCCAGGCATTCCGTTAGCCATAGCATTTCCTGAAAAGCAATTTTATTTAATCGACAGTATTGGAAAGAAAATCGGTGTGGTACAGCAGGTTGCGGATGCTATTGGATTAACGAATGTAATTGCGGAAAAAGCGCGCATAGAAGACACGCCTTACAAATACGACATGGCGGTTGCGCGGGCGGTGGCACCGGCCATAGAATTATTCCAATGGATGAGTAAAAACTGGTCGCACAAACCCAAAATGGCTTTACTCAAGGGAGGAGATTTGGCGGAGGAATTGAATGAATTGTTGATGTCCAAGCCCAGCTTAAAAATCAAGATGCATTCCATTTCAAGCATTTACGAAGAGAGTTTCTTCGAAACCAAAAAAGTGGTGCTGG
>JACCDW011967458.1_pt1 | contig 111817 bp, 156 predicted proteins | sample 7449781 | NCBI WGS metagenome assembly JACCDW01 (sample SAMN15323449, study PRJNA562643) | freshwater metagenome | isolation source: river surface water | place: USA:Blue River Watershed | collected 2017-08-18 | reverse complement strand
CGAAGAAATAGTAAATAGAAGTATAGAGGAGTTTGAATACCATGCGGATATGGCCAGATGGATGGGTTATGGCAAATCCTTCCAGGATTTTAAAATCAACGTACACATATCAGGTAAAGCCGGTGCCGCCGGTGCGAGACGTGCCTGGTCAAGGCTATCGCCCACAGCCCGCAGTTGTATTACATTTGAAAACGAAGAAATAAGCCATGGGCTCGATACTTGCTTGGAGTTGGCTGATATTGTACCTGTCGTTCTTGATGTTCATCATCATTGGATTAGGGAGGGCGAGTACATTTCACCTGCCGACGATCGTGTCAAAAGGGTTAGAGATAGCTGGCGTGGTGTTCGTCCTGCTATGCATTACTCTACTAGCCGTGAAGATATACTTGTGGATCATGCCGTTCACGATCGCCCAAATCATGCAGTTTTGTTAGAATCTGGATTCAAGAAACAAAAACTGCGAGCACATTCAGACTTTGCGTGGAATCGTGCCACCAACGAATGGGTGCTGGGATTTTGGGAAGAGTTTGACATACAGGTCGAAGCCAAGGGCAAAAATCTAGCCAGCGAACAACTGTACAATCAAGCCCGAGAACTCAATCTCTGTTAGCGTTTTAACCGCAAAATAGCCCCGGCCCGCCTAGTGCGGGCTTTTTGTTTTGGCCATAAATACTCTATAACAGGGTACAAATATGACGGCTTTTGCAAATGTTTACGTGGGTGCGGCGCCAAACGATTTAACAGGCGATCCTTTACGTAACGCTTTCCAAAAAATCAACTTAAATTTTGCTAACATTACTTCGGGTAATGCCAACATCACGGTCAACAGTCCGGTACGAAGCGTGGCTGGTCGGACCGGCAACGTGGTTTTAACTGTAAATGATGTGTTAGGAGTGGCCAGTAATGCCTGGGTAAATGCACAAACCAATGCTGCAAATGTGTACGCAAATCTCTTGTATTTTACCACAACCAGCAATATCACAGCCAATGTTTATGCTCAGGTTTCTGCAAACCTGTCCAGCAACATCGCACAAACAGCTTCAGATCTTGTGACTTCGGGCAACCTGTTGTCACCCATATATGCCAATATAAATTCTACCAATGCCAACGTCACAGCGGCCAATGCTCGTATCAGTTTGCTGAGTGCCAACGTTGGTGGAGTCAACAACAGCGTATCACTCTTGGTAGCAGCCAATGTGGTCACTGATGCCAATCTTGGCACACAGAGCCTACGCATTGGTTCCTTGGAAGCCAACATCCAAGCCGCCAACAGTGCCATTGCTACTAATACCAATCGTGTCACAGCTGCCAATGTGCGTATTGTGGCCTTGGAAAGCAACACTGCCAGCCTGGCCGGTCGTGTGACCAACCTGGAAGCCAATGCCTTATCACAGGGTGACGCTCTCAACACACTCACTGCCAACGCCGCTGTTCAAGCCGACAGCCTGGCTACACTCACTGCCAATGCGGCCACACAAGCCGGCACACTGGCCACACTCACTGCCAATGCTGCCACACAAGCTTCTAGCTTGAGTTCATTGCAGTCTAATTCAGCCACACAAGGATCACAGATAAACATCCTGGATGCCAACCTAGGCACAGCCACAACCAACATCTCAACCTTGTTGGCCAATGCGGCCACACAGGCAACGACCTTGACATCCTTGGCCGCCAATGATGCGGTACAGGGTGGACAAATCAGAACCTTGGATGCTAACTTAGGCACAGCTACCACAAACATAGCCAACAACTTTACTGAAATAAATTTCCTGCGTGCCAACATAACAGCCACCAATGCAGCCATAATCACAGCCAACACTGGCCTGCTTAATTATGTAGATTACAAAGACGGCCTACTGACCACCAATGCAGCAGCACAGGCAGCATCTTTGAATCTGATCAATGCTAACCTTGGCACTGCCACAGTCAACATCACAACCTTGTTTGCCAATGCGGCTGTGCAAAGTCTTGACATAGCCAGCCTGCAAGCCAACATTGAAGCAGCCAACATAGCACAGATGGCTAACAATGTTGGTCAATCAAATCAGATCACTCAACTGAATGCCAATGCTGTTGCTCAGGCAGGTGAAATAAATGCATTACGGGCCAATATCACAGCGGCCAATGCCACAACACTGAGCTTGATTACTTTGGTAAATGCCAATGTGTCGGCTTCTAATGCCAAACTGGCACCGATCAGCAACATCGAAGCCATCTACGGAAACCTCATACCTTTGACCAGCAACATCTACAACCTTGGTGCATTTGGTCAGAAGTGGAATGAAATTTGGACTGGTGGTAACATCAACACCACAGAGTATCATCAGGCCGGTAAAGGTCTGCAGACTCCTGTGGTTAGTACTGGTAACTTACAGAGCAACACTGCCTTGGTTTACTTTGAAGCCATAGTTGGTAACATTAGAACTGTTGATGCGTTTGGTGTGGCCAACCTAGGCAACATCGTGACCACAGCTGGTGTGTTCTGGAGCAATGGTGCTGAATACAGATACAGCAACGTAAATGTGGCCGAGTACATGGCACACTTTGATGGCAACATCATTCCCGGACTAGATCAAGTTTACAGCATTGGTCAAGGCAACCTGCAAGTCAAAGATGTATTTTTGAGCAATGCCTTGATCATAGGTGGCGAAGTTATCACAGTCAGTGGTCAACAGATCAGCATCAACGGCTTGCCGCTCAGTGCCAATACTGGCAATATCTCTTTCTCAGGAACAACCATCAGCACCGATGCAGGTGCAGGCACAGGTATCATCCTGAATTCAGCCGGCGCTGGTGAAATTGCCATGCAGGACTACGTGGGTATCAACAATACCAATCCTGGTTATTGGTTGCACATAGGTGATGGTTCAGCTGGCACAGGAAACAACACCGGTAACATCAGCATAGATTACAGAAATGACACAGGCACACGCAGAGGCAGCACCATCCTGGGTTATGCCTGGTGGGACGCTGTGGGTGCTGGAAACGACAATCGCGGCACAGGTGTACACACTCATTTTGGTGTTTACAAAAATGATGATACCTTTGACAACAAGTTTATTGAATTTGAATACACATCCGGCAATGCCAATGTGGGCAATCTAACAGCCACCAGTCTCACTGTATTGACCAATGTGGCCTACACCATGGCCAACTATCAGAACTGGACAAGTAATGTCAGCACCGTGGGTGCGGCCTTGGATCAGTTGGCTGAAAGATTAAAAGCCGCCGGATTTTAACCTATAAGTAAACATATGAGAATAACAGATATTATACGAGGCGTACTAGATCTAGCAGACATGGCTGGTGCAGCCAGTGCTCCAGTACAACCTGCTGTGGTTGTAGCACAGTCCGAACCCGAAATTGAACAACAAGAACAACCCGATGAGGACATGATTTCTATTTTACAAAAACTGGCCGGCATGGACTGCGAAGAGCCTGTAGCCGAGTATGCCAACGAACCCAATGCTGTGGTAGCACCACTGGGTGCTGCTTTTCCCGGCGGTGACGACGTACATGCTCGTAAAGATCCCTCAGACATCCGCACCAACGCACCCAGCATGTATCCAGGATATCAAGCAGGAGTCAAGTAATGGCCAGCATCACCATTGGTGTACAAAGCATGCTGAACACCGCGGTGTATGACAGCTACACCTTGGCCGACACTGCCACAGTCAGCACACTTAAAAATTATATCTATGCCAATACCAGCGTGGTAGCATCTTGGTACAGTCTTTACTTCAATGGCACAGAGTTGGCCAATGCCAGCACTTTGAGCAGCTATGGTATTACCAGCAACACACAAATTCGCAGCGCCAATCGTATTGCTGATCTTGCCACACGCCAAGCTCGACAAGAAGCCAAGTTGGCCTTGGCTGGCTTGGATCGCACAGCATCAGGTGAAACAAGAACCACATTGACCATCAATGATTTGCCAACCAAGTATTCAGGCAACACCTTGGTCGACAATGCCAACTCAGGCGGTTTGGTAATAGGTCGCCCTTGGAGTGGAACCTCATTGGTTACCAGTAACCTGATACTGAACCTAGATCCCGACAACGCCAGCAGTTACAGCGGCAGTGGCACCACCTGGGCAGATCTGGCAGGCACAGCACAGAACCTCACGCTCTACGGCTCACCAACTTATACATCAGGAACACCCAGTTATTTTACATTCAACGGTACCAGCCAGTATGCCAACACTGCCACTACCGGCATAGTCAACACCACTGCCTACACCAAATCGGCTTATTTTTATCTAAATGGTTATCAGGACAACAACATATTCAGCGGTGACGGACACTTTATCTACATGGGTCCAGCAGCCAGTGTTGACAAAAAAATCTACTGCGGACACTCGGATTGGGGCAGTTTTACTGCCTATCCTTCCACGGCCACTATAAATTTAAGCACCTGGTACCATGTTACCCTGACATTTAGTACCACCAATGGCATGAGCCTGTACATCAATGGTGTGTTGGATTCAACTTATACTGTGTTAAAAACTGCTCATCCAGGCACAGGTACCGCCAGCATAGCCGCTTATGGTTCAGGCAACCTATTAAAAGGTCGAGTAGGCAAAGTGCTGTGTTACAACACAGAACTCACTGCTGCACAGGTCTTGCAAAATTTTAACGCTACAAAAACAGCCTATGGATTGTGATTATGGAGTTAGTTAATGAGTTTTAAAACATCTGACACTCCACCATTACCATCCGGTGATCGTAGACGCAATACCACCAACTACGAACATCCGCAAGAAACCAATCTCTTAAACATACACCGTGCCATGGAGTACGATCTAGCTGGTAAGCCACAATTGAGAGTGGCTGCCAAGTTGTCAGGTCCTACCATTGCTGGACAAGTATCTGCATTTGGCGAACCCTTGGCAATTATTCCCACTGCTGTGGTACAGCTGGATGGCATTTACGGCACTACCACCGATGTCATACAAACCTACACCAATGGTACAGGCAGTGCAGCCGGATCAGTTGCAGGTATGTTCCAAGCATCATCAGGCACCACAGCCGGCGGCTATGGTGTGCTACGAAGCAAACGATTTGTTCGCTATCGTCCAGGACAGGGCATAGTTACAAGATTTACCGCGGCCTTTACACAAGGTGTGGCAGGCAATCGTCAATTTGCTGGATTCGCCAATCAAGAAAATCGTGTGGCTTTTGGCTACGACGGTGACCGCTTTGGTATTTGTCGTAGCACAGGTGGTAAAGCTCATATCACTCTCATGACCATGACTGCGGCACCTAACGCACCGCAAACTGCCACCATTACTTTGAACGGTGTGGCATACACAGTGGCCTTGACAGCAGGCACCACCGACCAAGCTGTGGTACAGATAACTAATCGCGTGGGCGGATATGGTGGTTGGTTGTTTCAGCAGACCGATGGTGCCATGTTATGGTTGGCACCCAGCCTGGGACCTATGAACGGCACATTTAGTTTCTCTAGCACAGGCAATGCCACGGCTACGTTTACAACCAAACAAGCAGGAGTGGCACAGACTGACTACTGGACTTACCAAGAAGACTGGAATGTAGACAAGATGGATGGCACTGGTACCATATATGACAATCCCAGCGGCATGTTGTTAGATCCAACCAAGTTGAATGTGTATCAGATCGCCATGCGTTGGTTGGGTGTAGGTGTGATCAGCTATGCTCTCGAAGATCAAGCATCGGGCACCATGGTGTATGTACACCGAGAACATTACACCAATCAAAATCTTGTGCCTCACGTGGCCAATCCTAGTTTTAAAATCTCATACTCAACAGCAAACACAACCAACACATCCAATGTCACCGTCAAAGGCGCCAGCATGTATGGAGCAGTGGAAGGAACCATACATCAAAACGAACTCACAAGATCTTGGTCCACATCAAAAAGCAGCCTGGCGCAAAATGTCACACATCACATGATGTCTATCAAAAACTCCGTGGTCACCAATGGCTTGGCCGGGGCCAACAACGGTAACTATGTACTGAACGTCAAAGAAGCCATACTCAAAAGTTTGAGCGTGTCGGTACAGAGCACAGACCCCGCACAGGTGTTTTTGTTTTTTGAACCCACCACATTCAGTGCCAGTTATACCTATTTCAACATACCTTCGTGCAATGAAGTACACGCTGTGGATGTGGGAACCTTCAACACCGCAGTTGACACTCCGATCTACACCGGCTTGATAGCCATTAACGGCACCATAAACATTGACCTCAGTGCTTATCGCATCACTGTGCCTCCGGGCAGCTGGGTCAGCATAGCCATAAGAAGTACCAATGGTATCACACAGGCCACTGCAGCCTTGGTTTGGAGTGAGGATTAATCCATAATCCTTGACACAATCCAAAAATCAGTGTATATTACTGACATAAAATACGGTAAATATTAGACTATGATTTTTGGATATGTCATCCTTGCGGTTGCTGTGACCATCAGCCTTGTGGCCGCCTACTACTCCATAATGGGACTCACGGCCATATTTGCGGCCGCGGTAGTTCCCATCATCATCATGGGTGCGGCCTTGGAACTGGGCAAGATTGTGAGTACTGTTTGGTTGCACAACAACTGGCGACGGGTGCCATATCTTTTTAAATTATATCTTGTACCAGCCGTGGCCTTCCTCATGTTCTTGACAAGCATGGGCATATTTGGATTCCTGTCCAAGGCACATACCGACCAGGCCTTGGTGTCCGGAGATGTGGGTGCTAAAATCGCCATCTACGATGAAAAGATCAAGACCAGCCGTGACAACATTGAAGCCAATCGTCGAGCACTCACACAGTTAGATGCCGCGGTGGATCAGACCATGAGTCGTTCAAACGATGAGCGTGGTGCTGAACGTGCTGTACAGATACGCCGCAGTCAACAGGCCGAACGTGGTCGCTTGCTACGAGAAATTGAAGCAGAACAAAAGAAAATCTCCGCACTCAACGAAGAGGCCGCACCCATACGTGCCGAAGTTCGCAAAGTAGAAGCCGAAGTAGGTCCCATCAAGTACATCGCTGCCTTGGTCTATGGAGATCAGATTGACAACAACCTCTTAGAAAAAGCAGTACGCTGGGTCATCATCCTTATTGTCATAGTGTTTGATCCCTTGGCCCTATGTCTAATCTTAGCAGCCAACAAACAGTTTGAGTGGGCCATACGAGGCCAAGGTGGCTGGGTACACGATGATCCTGAACGTCCAACAGTATTAGATAAATGGACAACATTCTTTAAAAAAGAACCACTTAAAGAAGATTTTGATCCCAGGCCCGACCAAAACACACACATACCAGTGTCCGATTACTATGCCGGCACAGGTATAGATGTCGACGAAGTAAATCGCCAGGCCGCTGATGCCGCTGAGGAAGCACGTGTGGATACCACAGAAGGCAGCCTTGTGGTAGAAAAAGAACCCGAGGAAGAAGAATACAAACCATTCAAAGGTGCCGGAGTTCCGCCAGCTGGGTTGGTAACCACCCCTTACATACAGGCCGAAGTCATTGATGAAGTCATTGTCGAAAAAGAACCAGATCCGTTCATGGAAGATCTGGTCATGGCCAAAGAAGAACCTGCCGTTCACCCAGAACCTGTGATAGACGCACCAAACCCCATAGCAGCTGAAGCCAGCCCAGGAGCCAATCGCGGACGCATGTACAGCCAACCCATACAAGCAGATAACACAGCCAATCTGGGCAAGGCCAGCCACAGCGGTTTTGGTAACGAATTTCCTCCAGCACCCGAAAAGGGCGATGTGTACTTGAGAACTGATTACTTGCCAAATCGGTTATACAAGTACAACGGAAAGAAGTGGATTGAGGTTGACAAAAACGCCACAGACCTGTATGCTTATGATGAAATGTATATCAAATATCTTGTTGAACAACTTGAGCACGGAAACTACGACATTGAAACACTCACTGACGCAGAACGTGAACAAATCAGCCAATATCTAAAACGTAATGCATAGCAACTTTATAACACCACCAGATTTCGTTGAAACTGTCTTGATCATTGATGCCAACACTGAACAGGCCAATGAGTGTGCTCGTGTGGTACGAGAGTCCACGCAGGCCTACAATATCTACCTGTACCATGAAGGCATGGCAGATCCAAATTGGTTAGCGACAGCCGCTGGCAAAGCTGACACAATTTTGCAGATGCAGGGCAGCCGTGTGTCGCTGGCAGCTGATAAAATTTTGGTAGGTACAGATCAAGAAATCAAAAAACCCGCAGATTATTTTGCTAAATAAATTCGATGAGTTATAATTCAAAACAAAACGTGATTTGCAGAGGAAACACTGTTACCGTGACCAACGATAACGTGGAAAAAGCCCTGCGTAAATTCAAGAAAAAAGTCTTGGAATCCGGCTTGCTTCGCGAACTCAAAGAACGCGAAACCTACGAAAAACCCACCACAGCACGCAAGAAAGCCAAGGCCGCGGCCAAGAACCGCTGGCGCAAAAAACTGGCTTCTGAGAGTCTTCCCAAAAAACTTTACTAATTATACTTTTTAGTGTATAAATATATTTGTAGTGCCGATAGTCGGGCTACACTTATAGTCATCTTGCTTAATTAAAGGAGAACTCAAATGACACAATTCACACTTCACACCCTTGATTTACCCAGCTTACATCGTCATACCATTGGTTTTGACAGTTTGTTCAACGAGTTAAATCGCACATTTGCCAACAGCAAAAGTGATAACTATCCCCCACACAATGTTATTCGCTTGGACGATCAACATCATGTGATTGAAATCGCAGTGGCTGGTTTTGCTGAAAGCGAAATCGATGTTGAACTAAAAGACAGTGTATTAACTGTGCGTGGCGAACAAGCCAAACGAGATGAAGAAGTTGAGTACCTGCACAAGGGTCTATCAACTCGCAACTTTGAACGCACATTCCGATTGGCCGACAACACCGAAGTTCGTGGCGCCACAATTAAAAATGGTATCTTGGCCATTGCTTTAGAGCACATTGTTCCTGAAGAGCAAAAACCTAAAAAAATTGCCATTACATTTGCAAAATAAGTAATTAGTATGTATAATAAGGGGAGCGGAAACGTTCCCCTTAAAATTTACGAGTAAAGATATGTCAAAGACCAAAGCCGAAGTAGTTGTACGTGACCGAATTGAACCCAAGCTCAATATCCCTGAACCTCCGCAGTTTCGTGTGATCTATATCAATGACGAACAGACTACCAAGGAATTTGTAGTTGAAACACTCAAGGTCATATTTAACTACGACGAAGGTGCCGCCGAAGCCTTGACCATGCGTGTACACGAAGAAGGATCAGCCGTGGTCGCAGTCCTGCCCTACGAAATGGCCGAACAAAAAGGCATAGAAGTCACACTCTTGGCCCGCAACAACGGATTTCCGCTACAGGTAAAAATCGAAGCAGACAAATAAATACAAATTGATAGATGATTTTCAATCACGTAAAAAAACTCAAAGAACAAGGTAAAATAATAGGTATCACATTTAGTGCGTTTGACATGCTACATGCAGGTCATATCGCCATGTTAGCCGAAGCAAAAAATCACTGTGATTATTTGATCTGTGGCTTACAAACTGATCCTACCATAGATCGACCAGATACCAAAAACAAGCCCATCCAAAGTGTGGTAGAACGACAAATCCAGCTGTCGGCTTGTCGTTATGTGGATGAAGTTGTGGTCTATCAGACCGAACAGGACTTAGTAGACTTGTTGTTGATCCTGCCTGTGGATGTGCGTATCCTGGGTGTGGAATATCAAGACAAAGAATACACTGGCAAAGTGGAAGGTCATAGACGTGGTATCCATCCCATATTCAATGGTAGAGATCACTCTTTTAGCAGCAGTTCATTGCGTAGGCGTGTGGTAGAAGCTGAAACGATGAAAGTCTTAACCAAATAATTAGATCAAAGGAAAAAACTATGTTTAAAAAAATCATTGCTGGTCTCTTGATGACCTTTTCTGTGTCGGTGTTGGCCGCAGAAACTGTAAAAATCGTTGTGCCTTTTCCTCCAGGCGGGCCCACAGACCTGATTGCTAGAGCGGTAGAAAAAAGCCTGACTCAAAACATGCCAGGTTATACATTTGTTTTAGAACCCAAGGTTGGTGCTGCTGGTCTCATTGGCACACGAGCTGTGGCACAAAACAAAAACAAAGAAACAGTGTTGTTGGTCAATGCCAGTTCTGTGATCAGCAACAGCCTGCGACCAGATTCTGGATACAACATCCATGATGATTTTCTACAAGTGGCCTATCTTGGCAGTCTGAGTTTCGCTGTGACCACTGGCACAAATTCACAATTCAAAAGCATACAAGATCTGATCAAACTGGATCCAAAAACCGAAGTCAATTATGGCAGTGCTGGAGTAGGCACAGGCAGCCATATCACCATGGAAGTGCTCAAATTGAGAACAGGTAAATCTCTTGTACATATTCCTTACAAAGGTGAAGGTCCAGCCTTGACTGATGTCATGGGCGGACAGATCCAGTTACTGGTCACAGGCACAGCCAATGCCATCAAGTATCCAGAAAAACTGAGATTGCTGGCAGTCACAGGAACCACTCGCAGTCCATTGGCTCCCACAGTACCAACCCTGGCCGAATCTGGTGTGCGTGGTTTTGAGAATCCTGTGCAGATGTTCATGGTATTTGCCAACAAAACAGCCAATCCTGACACAGTCAAACGCATCCAGCAGGTCTTGGTCAAGGAACTTTCCAACCCTGACACAGCCAAGGCCTACAAAGATTTGGGCATTGACATTGACACCAAACGGATCACAGATTTCAACGATTTGATTTTGGGTGACATTGTACGTGTTCGTGCAGTATTAGACAAAATACAGTAATTCAGCATTGACATCTATACAGTTTTATAGTATAATACTTGTATGGATGTCATGCTCGATCTCGAAAGTTTAGGAACACGCCCAGACTGTGTAATACTGACTCTGGGTGCTGTCAAATTCAATCCTTATACCCTGGATGAGCCCGGACCGGGCTTGTACTTCAGGATAGATGTGGACCAGCAGACTGCATTGGGTCGTAATGTGCAAGAAGACACACTGAACTGGTGGATGAATCAGGCCGAGGATGTGAGAGAAGAAGCCTTTGGCACAGAAGGTAGAATCACGCTTGAAGACATGTATCGACAGCTCAACAAGTTTTTGGTTGGAGTGAACTGTATCTGGGCACAGGGTCCTGCGTTTGATATCGTAATACTGGAAAATATCTATCGCCAGATGGGTTGGCCCACTCCCTGGCAGTTCTGGCAGATACGTGATAGTCGTACCTTGTTTGGTGTCCACGGAGACCCTAGAGAAAAGAACAAGGTGGGCTTGCACAATGCTCTAGAAGACTGTGTGAGCCAGGCACGAGGTGTACAACAAATCTACAACAAGTTAGGTATCGTAAAAACATAATGCAAATTATCTGGAATCAACAGGCCGCTGAAAAACTCATGAACAGCCACACTGTGCTGGAATTAGAAACATTTGATGTCGACGGAACTCCAGTGACCGGATGGTGTGTGGTACCCGCAGAAAAAATCATCCTGGAAATCGCACAACTAGATTTCAACAAACAAAAACACCAAGAATTTATCCAGTGCCTCAAAGATCAAAATCATGACCGTGTGATTGCCCTGGCCGAGCAACTGCTGGGTCGTTTTGGCGGTGAGCTGGATTCATTTTATCAAATCATAGTCGAGCGTATCCAAGCAAATAAATAATTTGCTGTGTCGACCACTATACCCACATTCCATTGTATATTAAGATGCTCCAGCAAGGCAGGCATGGTGCAGACTCTGGCCCGTGCAGAAATCAACTATGCAGGTTACCTGGATCGTAGAGAAGCTGACATATTTTTATGGTTGGAATTTACCTGTGACGTGGATAGCAAATGGGTCGACTACTGGATAGATCACTGGATTAAGTGGTTCGCCAAATACTACACCAATCCCATCGGCCAAATTGGTTTAGTGACCAACATAGGCATGCGTGAACCTTACCGACATCAGTGGCACCGAGTTCCACGCATCATGGTAGACAATACCATGCAGGCCCTTTTGTATTATCATCAGGCCAACAATCATCCCACAAATCTGCAGGTACCCGATCCCAATGGTCGCATGTTGTTTTTGACTGGCAAGCCCTTGAGCCTGAATAGACTACCAGTGTTGGACCTGATTGATCGCGGCCCGCTGGCAGAAAAGACCACAGCCAGCCTGTTCTGGAATGATAACCTGTATCATGTGGTAGGACAACACAATATCACTCTAGAACGTGCCCAAGAACTTGTAAAACGATATGCGGGCAGTCCAGACCAGCACGAAGTTAATAAAAGCAGTGTCAGTGGACATTTCCACAGTGCTGGTATGCCCTATGATCCTGGCATGTATGCCCAACATCAACTGAGCCTGATCCCTGAAACCACGGTGGCACCCAGCGACATGTACAACTACTGTACAGAAAAAACCTACAGGACAATTTTAAATTTACACCCGTTTGTGATACTGGGCCAACCAGGCACCATCAAACATCTTGAAAATCGAGGTTATCGCACATTTACCCAGTACATGCCTTATCCTGATTACAATGATTTAGATATATCCACGGTAGAACGACTCAGAGAGCATTGGCCTATGATCGAACAGAACTGTTTGTCCCTGTTAGATGTCAACAACTGGAGCAATATATCTGCAGACTGTTTATATAACCAACAGCGATTATCGGAAGAAAATCAAAGCATGATCCTAGCTGTCACTGATGCTTCTCATGGGCAAATCATATACGATCTTGAAAGCTACAACAAATTCAGCTGGGGCATACAAAAAGACAATTTTCGCTGGCCCATACCCTTGCCCGGTAACAGTTAAAAAACCTACACTTTAATTTACTCCGGTTCCTGCTTAAATATAAGTAGGAGCTAGAGTATGCATAAAAAATATAAAAAATACTCGTGTTTTGTAGTTGCCTGGTTGCCACTAGCGGCCATGGCAGCTCCACTACCAGATTTTCAATTCAAAAGTCCAAGTTTTACCGGCTCGGGCTACTCCAGTCACGTCTTGACTGTGGAAAACCAAGAGTTTTCACGCCGAGCACAGGTGGCCAAGGACATACAAGCGGCCATCGACAAGGCCAAATCCGACGCACAAAACACCAACATACAAAAGTTTCTAAACAATTTAGAATCGCGTATCTACGCACAGATCAGCCAAAATTTGGCCACGGCCATGTTTGCCAACAACAACTGTTCTAGCAGCAACAGCGTGGGTTGTTCAGGCACACTCAACTTCGAAGGTAATACCATATTTTGGAACAAGGACAGTTCCAACATATACCTACAGGTCACAGATACCGTTGGTAATCAGACCACGATCACAGTGCCCCTGGGCACATTTCAGTTTGGGAATTAAATGCGTACATTATTCACCTTGCTCGTTGTTGCTGTGTTGACTGGTTGTGCTATCACCCAGAAAGCCGGTGTGGTTGAATACAGACCTGAACCAACTCCCAACAAGATGCAGAAAGAGTTTGATACTTTGCCGCCGCCCAATGGCAAAAAGGTTACTGTGGCTGTGTACAGTTTTGCTGACAAGACCGGACAACGCAAACCACAGGCCAACATAGCCAGTTTAAGCATGGCGGTCACACAAGGTGCTGAAGTGTTCTTGATCAAGGCCCTGCAAGATGTGGGTCGTGGACAGTGGTTTGATGTAGTAGAACGTGTGGGCATAGATGCCCTGACCAAAGAGCGTACGATCATACGCCAGATGCGTGAAGCCTACGAAGGCAAAGATGCCAAGCCCTTGATGCCGTTGCAGTTTGCTGGCATCATCATGGAAGGTGGCATCATTGGGTATGACTCATCCACTGAGTCAGGTGGAGCAGCCTACAGATTCCTGGGTATAGGTCCACAAACACAGTACAGCAAAGATACAGTGACCATAAGCCTGCGTGCTGTGAGCGTGAACACTGGCAAGGTCTTGGCTGCTGTGAGTGTGACCAAGATAGTTTACAGCACTTCTGACAGCGTGGCTGTGCTCAAATACATAGACAACAAAAACATCGCCAGCCAGGTATTTGGCGGAGCCAGTAATGCTGCCAGTGCCACGGCCAGTATGTTTGAATTTGAAACCGGACTCACCATCAACGAACCCGGCACCCTGGCAGTCAAGGCCACGGTGGAAGCCGCAGTGGTTGAACTGATCAAAGAAGGTGAACGCAAGGGTGTGTGGGATTTCAAGAAAGAGGAGCAGCGAAATGATGTCAAGCCTGTTGCAACAGTTACACCGCCTGCGCCAACAACAGTCGCAGAACCGGCCAAAAAAGAAGAATCTAGACCAGCCACAGTGGCAGAAACCAAACCGCCAGCCCAAAGCCCCGTGACACCGGTAGCGGCAGTGCGTGGACCTCCTCCACAAGAACCGGCCAAGCCCGTGACTCTGGAAAAGCGTCCAGGAGAAACCGTGGCTGACAGTGTGCGACGCATACAGAACGAATCACAACCACAGCCACAGGGCCGTGTGTGGCTACGCGAAACAGAATACATTTATAAAGAAACTCGGGAAACCAGCCAGCGGACCTGGCAGTTTCCTAGAGGTACAGAGTTAACAGTGGTTGCTCGCGAGGGCGAGTGGCTACGGGTTAAGGATATTCAAGGAAGAGGTGGATATGTTTTACAAAGAGCGGTAACAGAAGCACCACCGGAGCAGTCGGGGCCGGAGGTCAAGAGAAGCAAGTAAAGACCATACAGGTCAGAGGAAAAAGAAAATGAAACACAATCTAGCGATAAAAATAAAAACAATGCTGCTAGGTATTGTGATGAGTGTAGGTGTACAGGCTGCTGATAACAGCATTTACATCGATCAAGCAGGCGACAACGCCACGATTTCTATCACACAAGATGGAACCAGCAACGTTGTGCGTGGCATACAAGGTGTGGGTACCAGCAATACCACTCCGGCAAAAATCTACGGTGACGGCAATGACGTTACGGTAAATCAGGTTGGCAGCAGCAATACCTTGAATCTGGGTATCAATCGTGGCACAGGCACAGGAACCACTGGTAACACAGTGACTTATAGTGTGACAGGTAACAATGCCGCAGGCACTATTAACCTGAACAATGCCAATGACAGCACAGCCGCAGGTAACACCGTGAATATCACACAATCAGGCAACAATGCTGCCGCTAATCTTAACATCAAAGGTGACGACAACTCGGTGACTGTAAACACCGCAGGTGGTAGTAACAATGTGTTTACTGGCACAGTTGAAGGCAATACCAACACACAAAACATCAGCCTAACTGGTGGTGGTGGAAATGGTGCTACGGTCACACAAACTGGTGACGGTAATACAACCACAATCACAGCAGTAGGCGCCAGCAACTCGTTTACTGTGAGCCAGGCCGATGGCGGGCATACCAGTGCTATCACAGTCAACGGTAGCAGTAATACGTTCAGTGTGACACAGCAAGGTACTGCCGCAGGCAATGTGTTTAACTATACCAGCAGTGCAGGCAGTGGAAATAGCGTGACCATCAACCAGCACGCAAGATAATATGGTATATATAAATGTATAAGGGGAATCTGTTATGCAACCTGACACTATGCGTACTCTTGCTGAGTACATACACCAACTGCGCCAACGCGATTGGAACCATAACGGAACAGACAGCCAGCCCGCCTTCGATACAACGGTCGAAGACGACGCTCACTGGGACCAAGGGGACTCGCGTGGAAATGCAGGACGCGGTCAAAACCACAGCGGGTAAGGTTGGTATAACTTTTGCAGACGATACCCGGGTACAGGTCAATGAAAACAGCCGCTTGGTCATTGATGATTTTGTGTATGACCCTAAATCCAGCAAAGGCGGCAAACTAGCGGTCAATGTGGCCGCAGGGACAGTGAGATATGCGTCGGGTCAAATTGCTAAAAATTCACCTCAGAACGTGGCTGTTAATACTCCTACTGCTACTGTTGGTGTACGAGGCACAGATTTTACAGCTACAGTTGATGAGCTTGGTGCCAGTCTAATAATCTTGTTACCCAGTTGTCCTCAGGGCTGGGTCAATGTAGAACGTGATTGTAAAACTGGAGAAATATCAGTCACCAACGATGCTGGTACTGTCATACTAAATCGAGCATTCCAGGCCACCCGAGTTGAAACCAGAAACAGTTTTCCTACCAAACCAGTCGTAGTGAGTCTGGCTCCAGACGCCATCAGCAATATTCTTATTTTATCACCGCCTCGAGAACTACAGGAAGACAAAAACTCTCAACGCTTACAGGTCAAGGGTGTGTTAGATGTGGATTTCCTCAAAGAGTCAGGCTTGGTCAATGTGTTGGATCAGCAACAAGAACAGTTCCGAGACAGCCTGACCACAAGTTTGTTGGATCAGGATCTCTTGGCCAATATCTTGGACATCATAAACGCACAGTTGGCAGCACAGTTGGATCTGCTGAACACTCAAAAATCAGGACTGTTGCCTGACTATGTGGCCACCACAGGTGTGATAGCGTCGGTGGATGACTACTCAGTGACCTTGACCCGAGACGACGGATCAAACGTGCAGAGTGTTACAGTACCTAAAAATCAAAACTCAACCATCTATCAGATACAAGGCAGCATAGAAATAAAAAATCGAGTTAATTCAGGTGGCGGTACCACGATTACTTTGAGGCAGAACTGATGCGCCAGCTCGTGATTACCGCGTTGTTGATACTGACTGTGGCTGTGCTAGAGTTTGCCTGTGTGAGTTCAGTTAAGGCACAAACAGTTTATAATGCTATCAAGATGGGCTATAATTTTGTAACGGTCAGTCAAGCCGTGGTATTTGATAGTTCAATGCAGTCTGGTGGTACCATGGTCTTTTCAGCACGGGCCATGGACGGCGGCGGCCGTGCACCGGGTGATCCTTTTACCATGAAGTTGGTTTTTTACAACAGCAGTAATCAAATTGTCAACACTGTGCAACAGGCCAATACCTTGACCTATGGTGGTGCCATACCGCAAAACTATTCTATCACAGCAACCAACTGCGGTGGTAGTTGTGCCACCGTGGCCTATGTGAGTGTGCAATTTTATGGCAAAGATGGCGGTTATTGGGCTGGTAATTATGGACCTTATATTATTGAACCTTCGCTGACTGTCAACGGAGGATCTAATATCCTGTACAATCCTGAATTTGGTGTTTACGGTTCTAACGGTTATGCACAAGGTTGGACCAGCAGCAATGGTTGGCAAAGCTGTGCCTTATACAGTGGAGCACAGACCTGTGTGGTAAACAATGGTGCCCAGGTCAACGGCGGAACATATTCGGCCACAGGCGGTACTACCAGTGGATCTGCTGGTGGATATTCGGCAGCTCCTCCGGCACCCACATACACGGCCAATATCACAACCGATCAACAGGCCAGAGTCACTGCTTTCCAGACTAGAAGCATCGTCAACAACACCATCTACATAGATCAGGTCGGGGATAACAACACCTTGAATATTAGCCAGTCAGGTCGTTCCAACGAACTACGAGGCATAGGACAACAAGCCGCTGTCATACAAGGTAGCGGCAATAACACGACCATACGCCAAGGCGATCAAGACACGTCGGGCAAAAACTCAATAGAACTGCGTGTGGTAGGCGACACAAATACTTTGAATCTAAATCAGAGCCGAACCACTACAGGAGCCGCTGTCAACAGTTCCAACAATCATTATCAGAGTGTGGATATCAACGGCTATTCAAACTCTGTGACCACGCAACAAACCAACACCGGCGGTGTGGGTGGGCACTATATGGAAACCACAATCACGGGCAACACCAACACAGTTAACGCCACACAGACCAACAATGCCAACAAAACTCTGTTTACCACTGTAAACGGCAGTAATAACACTGTGAATGTCACACAAAAAGACGGTGGACAACACTATCTAGAAAGCACTTTGACCGGATCAGGCAATACTATCACAGCGGTACAAGAAGGAGCCACAGCCAATCGTGCATCAATCACCATAAACAACTCAGGCGGACCTGGCGCAGTGGATCTCATACAGTCCGGTGGAGCAGTTTATAATATAACAACAACCTGTGTGACCGCGGGCGGATGCGGCACAGTAACAGTGAGACAATAGGAGACCGCAATGATATCATTCACAGCCAGATATTTCCATCACGGTAGAGCAGTTATAGATGACGTGGGACTTTATGTGCAGGAACTGGGCGGACATTTTGAAACGCATCGTGGTCACGTGATAGAATTTTTTGTTCCGGTAGAGTACAGAGATTTTGTGATCTTGAAATATCCGTTTTTGCGTGAAGTGGAGTACGTGCTATGATTCCAGTGGGTATCCCACCAGTGTGTGTTGTGCCTGGATGCCAACACGGCGCACAGATTTACAGCAAAGTGGGCGACCATACCTCGTATTTAAAAACCTGTCGCAGACATTCGTTAGGACAAGTACCAGAGAAAGATAAACCGCCCGCAAATAAATAGTTGTACTAGACAAATAATAATAACAATAAAGGATCTAGGAAATGAAAATTACAAGAATCGTGGCAGCCCTGGCGGCCGCCTTAATCGCCACAGGAGCAGTGGCACAGAATGCCATATTACAGAATGAGTGGGTCAAAGCCGGTGTCAATGCCACTACAGGTACCTTTGGATCAGGTGGCAATACCAATCCAGGTCTACAGTATGATGGCACAGGCACAGGCACATTCAACAGTGCCTATGACTATCTCACACCAGGTAGCCCATTTGATGGTTTCACTGTACGCATAGAGGATGGTTCAAACACTCTGGTACAGAGTTATACCAACAACAATGCAGGCAATCTAGCAAATATTCCTGGAGCCTGGGTTGGATCTACCAGTGCCAGTAGTGCTGTGTGGGAAGGCTCTACCAGCCGTTTTACCTTGCGTAATACCTACAGCCTACCCTCAGGACAACAGTATGTGGACATCAACACACGTATCACTGCCAGCGAAAGCATAGCCAACCTATATTTTGGTCGCTTTATTGACCCAGATGCCCGTGCTGCCGCTGGAGACAGTTCCAGCACAGACAATGTGCGTGGCTACGGTGCCATACCCCGAGCCAACGTGGCATTCTCCGAAGCCCTGGCCAGTCGCTATGCCCTGGGCTTGTACACTGGTCAGACCACAGGCAGTTATGGTGCTGGTATCAGTCCAACTTGGTCAACCAACCCCAAAGACTATTTAAACAACACCTCAGGTCACGATGCTGTGCGTGGTGACTATACCATTGGTCTGGGTTTTGCCATAGCAGGTCTCAGTGCTGGTGACATAGTGACCATACGCTATGCCTACATATTTGGACCCAGTGCGTTTGGTGCTGCCAGTTCAGCTGTCACAGGTGGCGCAGGTGGTGGTACCGCAGGTACAACACCATCGGGTGGCACACTCACAGACGTGGGTTCAGCCACAGACGCTAGTACATCTAGTCCTCCAACCACATCAGGTCCCACAGTCACAGGTACCAGTACTGCTACTGTGACAGTGAGTGATACCACCGTGGTCAATACCAGTTTGCCTGTGATCGTAGCCAGTGTGGCACATCACACAGCCACAGAAGGCTCAGGTCGTCAGACCATTGCACGTGAAACCACAACAAACACCACAACACCTTATACTCGCACAGTGACCACGCTGACAAGAACCACAACAACCTACAGCGATTCAACAACCACGACCGCAGACAGTGCTACCACCAGCACATCAAGCCTGGTAAACCAAGTCACTACCGATGTGGCCAATGATTCGTTCTCGGGTCGCATTGATCAGATGACTGAACTAGGCAACTTGAACACTGGCATCAATCGCTACTTAAATATGAATGCGTTCCGCAAGGATGGCTATCGTTCAGAATCAGGTGCTGTGTACATCAATGCCAACCGCATGAGCAGTTCGATGAGCAATGGTTATAGTGCTAACAGCCGGATATATGGTATCGCTCTTGAAACCAACGTAGACAAGAACTGGAGATTAGGTGCTCAATACAATCGTGTGGATACCACCATGAACGGTGTTGATAGTACAATCACACAAGGCAAGAATGCCGCCGGCTTGTACAGTATCTACAACCTCAATGATTGGGTGATTGTGAACAATCTAGGTTACGCTGAAAACGGCATTGCCAGCAATCGTAATGTTGAACGCTTGTTCTACAACAGCCACAACACCACTGGCACGGACATCTGGTTGAACAATCGTGTGTACACACCCAGCTTGAGTGGATTCCGTCCATTCGTAGGCTACACAGTGGGACAAAGCACAGTCAACGGATACCGCGAGCGTGGTAGCATACAGAGCTATCGCACCGTAGGTACTACCAACACATCAACCAACTACGGCGAAGCCGGTGTGCTGTTTGATCAACGCTTTGGCAACTTTATCACTGCTGTAGAAGCATCCACAACCACAGACAGTTTTACCTCAGCCACTGCTGTATTGGGTTATGCTGTGGACAAGTCAGGTACTATCGCTGTCACAGGCACACGTCAGCAATACAATGGAACGGGCAGCAACATTGTTGGCTTGCAAGGAATCTTTAGATTCTAACTGTAACAAAATTGTAACACAATCTCCCTTAAATAATATTGTGCATCGCACATAATTGTCTAAGGGAGATTATCTTGAAACGTTTCTTATCAGCAGTCGTCTTATCAATTTTTGCAACAGCAATCTCAGCAACGGAAATCACCGGCGCCGGAGCCACATTTCCATATCCCATTTACGCTAAGTGGTCTGAAGATTATGCAAAACAAACAGGTGTTAAACTCAACTATCAGAGCATTGGTAGCTCGGGAGGTGTTAAACAAATCAAAGGTGGTACAGTACATTTTGGTGCCACAGATGCACCACTCAAAGTTGAAGACTTGGCCACTAGTGGTCTCATACAATTTCCTACTATCTTAGGTGGTGTTGTGCCTGTAGTAAACATTGATGGTATCAAACCAGGCGAACTACAAGTCACTGGCTCTGTGTTGGCAGAAATTTTTCTTGGAACTATATCCCGGTGGAATGATCCTAAAATTGCTCAACTGAATCCTGGCAAGAAGTTACCAGATCAGGCCATCACCGTGGTACATCGTGCAGATGGCTCAGGTACCACATTCATATTCACTGACTATCTCAATGAAGTATCCAAGACCTGGAACGAGCGGGTAGGTAAGGCCGCTGCCATCAAATGGCCTGCCGCAAGCAGTGTAGGTGGCAAAGGCAATGAAGGTGTTGCTGCCAATGTCAGTCGTGTCAAAGGCTCAATAGGTTATGTGGAATATGCCTATGCCAAGAAAAACAACATACCACACTTAAAACTACAGAACCGCGATGGTCGTTATGTAGATCCTGATGATGTGACATTTGCGGCAGCGGCCGCAGGTGCCGACTGGTTTAAAACTCCGGGCCTGGGTATCAGCCTAGTAAATCAGAAGGGTGCCAATAGTTGGCCTATCACAGGTGCCAGTTTTGTGTTGGTATATCGTGAGCCCAAGGACGTCAAAGCCACACAAGAAGTTTTAAAGTTCTTTGCTTATGCTTGGGACAAGGGTGGCAAAAGTGCCGTTGATCTAGATTATGTGCCGTTGCCCAAGGCTGTAACAGATCGCATCCGTAGCGAGCAGTGGGCCTTGATTAAAAAGTAATCAATGTACTGTTCAACAAAAAGCCCCTTGCGGGGCTTTTTTATTTTTTAAACAACCAACGTTTCTTGATGTGCAGGCAGTCTCGATTGTATTGCAAGGCTGTGATTACCACAGCACCCAACCAAGGCAACACCGACAACACCCAAGCTTCAGTTTGTGCCCACCAAGTGGCCAAGAGTGGTTCTTTGATGGACATCTGCAGGGCCACGGCAAACAACACAAAGCTACCTACAAACACAGTCCGAGGCCAGCGTGCTAATATTTTTGACACCACACCGGCGCCAAACAGGATGATAGGTACTGATATCAGCAGGCCAAACAGCACCAGCCAAAAGTTTCCTCCAGCGGCAGCCGCTATGCCTAGAGCATTGTCTATGCCCATGACCGCATCGGCGACCACAATAGTTGATATGGCACTCCAGAATGTGGTTTTAGCTTCGACGTTGTGTGATTCGTGCTGTTCGTAGGCCAATTTCCAACCTATCCAGATCAAGGCCGCGGCACCAATGATGCGTAAGCCAGGAATCAACAGCAGATAGGTCAATAATGCCACGCTGACGAAACGTATGGCCACGGCGCCAAATGTGCCCCAGAATATGGCCTTCTTGCGAAGATTTTCGGGTAATTTGTTAGCGGCCATGCCGATTACCAAGGCATTATCACCAGCCAAAACGATGTCAATCAAGATTATTGCAATGACGGCCCAGATGGCCTGTAGACTTAATAATTCCATTTTACAACTCCTTTAAAAAAGAGTATATCATGAAATCAATCAGAAAACAACACAGTGAAGCGAGACGACTCATAATATACTCGTATATTATGGTCTTGTCCGGAACCCATTTCCTTGTACACCGAGCTGTAAGCCGAATTGACGATGCACAAAACTCTTATAACAAGAGCGGACTACTCCCCACAACAGTATTTAGCACAATAAATACTGTATGTTCAAAAACTTCAAATTCAAACGAATCCTAGTCAGTCCTTGGACTGCTCTCATAACTCTAGCACTTATAATTGGACTGCGTGTGGCAGATCCTGCATTTGTGGAAAGTGTACGCTTACGTTACTTTGACACATTAGTAACATCCAAGGCCGATGAACCCATAGGTGTCAGTGTGGTCAACATCGACGAAAAAAGCATAGAACGCTATGGGCAGTTTCCCTGGAGCCGCGACCGATACGCTGTGATCATACGGGCACTTTATGAACGCAACGCTGGTCTTGTTGTGTTCAATGTCTTGACCCCCGACGCAGACCGTATGGGTCGTGACGAGGCTTATGCGGCCGCACTGCGGCAGTATCCCACTGTGATACCCAGTGTGGGAAGCACAGTAACACGCAATCAACCACGTGCCCCGGGTTCGGCTGTGATTGGCAGTTTTGATCAATCGGCATTTGTTGCCTACCCTGGTATCATAGCCAATCAGCCTGTGATAGAACGGGCCGCGGCCGGTGTGGGCCTGGTAAACACCTTGCCTGAAATAGACGGTGTGGTACGCCGTATGCCCATGGTAGCCGCATACAACGGTAAGTTATATCCCAGCCTGGCCTTGGAAGTAATGCGTGTGGCCGCAGGCGATAGCACGTTCCAGGTCAAGGTAAATGAGTTTGGTGTTGAGAAAATGCGTATTCCTCAGTTTGGACCTGTGGCCACTGACAGTCTCAGTCGCATATGGATTGACTGGAGTCTTGTGCCCGATCGTTACAGTTTGACTGATCTACCAAAAGACTTTGGCGGTGAAATAGTTATTGTGGGTGTAAGTGCTCAAGGATTATCAAATCCCATAGCCACCAGTCGTGGAGAAATGTTGCCACAAGACTTACAGGCCGCTGTGATAGGCACAGTGATAGCCAACAAATCACGGCCAGTGATCACAAGACCAGACTGGGCCGACGGTGCAGAGATATTAGCCTTGGCTGGACTTGGCATACTATTATTATTTTTAACGAGGTGGACCTATGTTGGCATTGGCGCAAGTGTTGTTATTATTGGTTCTAGTGTATTCGCTGGTCAAATTCTTTATAGTAATTTTTCTTGGCTCTTGGACTCAACTGCTTTGGTGGTTGGCCTTGTGCTTGTCATGCTTCACGCTTATGGTGTCAAGTTTGTAAGCGAGTTCTTACAAAAACAAGCCATAAAGAAACAGTTTGCTGGCTACTGCTCAAAAGAAGTGGTAGAGATGCTACAGAAAGATCCAGATCTAATCAAGCGTGGTGTGCGTAAAGACGTCAGTGTCATGTTCTCAGACCTACGTGGCTTTACTCCCATTGGTGAACACTACGGTGATGATGTAGCCGGACTTGGCAAGTATATGAACGGATACATGGATGCTATCTCAAAACCTATCATGGACAACAACGGCATGGTCATCAAGTATGTAGGTGATGCGTCAATGCACATACATGGCGCACCTATTGATGATCCTGATCATGCCAAGACCATGATACGTGTAGGACTAGAAATGTTGGATGCAGTTGACGAGTATACCAAGCAGATGGAAGCACAAGGCCTGCCTCCAGCCGCAATGGGCTGGGGTGTGAACTCAGGTATTGGCTTTATTGGTGAGATGGGCTCAACTGACAGACACAGTTACGACATCCTAGGCGACATGGTTTCAACTGCGGCTCGATTAGAAGCACGTTGCAAGGCCTACGGTGTGTTGGCCATTGTTGGTGCTGAAACATACAATCGCACTAAGGATGATTTCTTTTACTTGTTGTTAGACAATTTACAGCCCAAAGGTAAATCAGTGGCAGACTTAATTTATACAGTTCTACGTCCTAACGGAGCAGACTGGACTAAAGACAAAGAACAGCATGATAAAATGCATACCTTATATAAGGCTAAGAAGTTTGACGAAGCCGCGGCCGCGTGTAAAAAGCTAAAAGGAACTTTTGGTGGACAAATGGATAAGTATTACAAGATTTGGATAGAACGCTGTGAATTCATGAAACAGCAGGATCTACCAGATAATTGGAATGGCGAATTCGTTGCCCACGAAAAATGATACACTGGCAAGAACCTGCATTTAGACAAAGTGTCCGGATTGCTACAGATCCTGTAGAACAATTTGTGAATAATTATTTAGATGCCTGGGCTTGGTGGTTCTTACACTGCTGGTACATGCCATTTAAAATGCCAGGCATACACAGCGATGTAGATAAATTTGTCAGTCAGTTTACTTTAAACGGCGTCAAGAGCTCGAACATTTGCAAGCCTTCTCTTCCTGAGTAGGCTGATATAAAACCATCCTAGATCAAACTCCCAAGGTTTCACTGAAAGTTTTGCACTGGCCGGATCAGCGTGATGATTGTTATGTAATTCTTCACCGCCGATAAAAAATGCCCAGGGAACTATGTTGGTACTGAAGTCGTTGGTCTTGGTATTACGATATCCCCACCAGTGGCCCAGTCCATTGATCACACCTGCGGCCCATAGCGGAATCCAGATCATCTGCCACAACCAAGGTAACCAACCCCAGGCCCAGCCCCAGATAGCACAGTTGATAAAGAACATCAGGGTAATACCCAACCAGTTGAATCTGGTGTACACGTTGCGTTCTATCCAATCATCGGGAGTGCCTACTCCGTACTGTTCAACCATCTTCTTGTCTTGTGCGGCCCAGGCATAGTAGAAAGCACCACCCAGCAAGATCTGCCAGATACCTTCATTGTGTGGGCTGTGAGGATCACCTGACTCATCAGTGAATCTGTGATGTTTGCGATGTGTGGCCACCCATTGCTTGGTAACCATGCCGGTTGTGAGCCATAACCAGAAACGCATGAAATGCGCCACACGTGGGTCAAAGGTAACAGCTCTATGGGCCTGGCTACGATGTAGATAAAGAGTAACACAGGCTATGGTGATGTGTGTCATCACCAGGATGTATATTAATAAGGTCATATTGTACTTATGGTGTTATTGATTCGTAATAAACCCAGTTTATTTTACGAGAGGAATTCGTAGATGTAGCCCTAAAACGCTGCTGCCAGTGGCTTCTGTTTTGGGCACAGCCATGGCACACAACCAATGATAACAGACTTCTGGAAAGGCCATGGGTACAATCGTGGCTCTGCGATATCCAGTGACAGCTCCGCCAGCAATACCCAGGTCCCAAGGACCACTTTTATATAAGCTGTAACGAGCATAGGCATAGGCACTGCCACGATATTCGCTGTTGTAGTACCAGCCCGCAGCCACGTTCCACCGATCGGTCAGGGTCTGTTCAATACCAGCACCGTAGTTGAATCCATTGTACCCACTGTGATCGTGGGCACTGACTCCGTTGATTTGTAGATAGGTTTGTGAATAGACTGCGATTGAGAATGTGCTAAGAACTGCCGCCAGCAGCTTCTTTGTCGTCATCAGATTTTTTGAGCACTTGTTCGTTGATTTTCTTCTCGGCTTCCACACGTTCATATTCGATAGTTTTGCCACGCAGGTGTAGCACAGTATTTACTTTTTGATTTAGTCGGATCAAATCATTGTCTAACATACGGATACGATCAATAAGTGCTATTAGAACTGTGTTGGCATCTGATATCACAGGCTTGACTTCCTTAGTGGCCCACTCCCACACATACTTGATAATATATCCCATGCCCACTGCCATGACAATGGGAAAACCATATTTGTTGACTAAAGCTACAATATCCATGTTAGATCACCCATCCTAAAATTACACCTAATATAAAAGACGCTAGAGAAAACTTGGCTAGATCAACATCAGTCCAAATTTGATGATGGTATCCGTATTCATCGATACTCTTGGGCAGATTGCCTGGTTTCCATTTATTCATTGACTTGTTTCCCTTCTAGAAATGCATGCAGTGGATCTACTTTTTTAAACATTTTTTTGCCATTGATTTCAACCAACTTGAAAACATCTCCTTCTTGCCATCCTAGTTTTTTTGTATCTAGTTCTGCATCCAAGATCAGCATGTCAGGATTGAGATCCCACACATAGTCATAGTAGTACATCAGTCTCTCCGAGCATCGTTTTTGCCGTCGGCACGAGCTATGCGATCCACATCAGGCTTTAGGCCTAGAGCATTACTCACAATGGTATCAATACGCACCACGTCATGATTCATGGTTTTTACACGATTGTCAAGTGCTGTAATAATACCAGCCATGCCTTTGATAGCACTTAGCACACCGGCCAATAACAATTTAATAGTTAGGTAAACAAAGTAACCACCAGCGAGTGCGGCAGCAATGGGGAAACCTAGGTCTCCGATTATCTTGAATGCTTCATTCATACCAGCTCCTTGAACGTCGACTTGAGTCGATCTATGTTACAAGTATTTATTGTTTAAGACGCTTTTTTACTTGCTCTAGGTATTCCGGGCTTAATTCAAATCTGTGATGGTAACGACTGTGATTGCCAGGTTGCCGCCCGTTGTTGATTTGGCATAGCACGTGTTCAAAGTTGTCTACTAGTTCGTCTACTATGACATTCTTGAAATTGCCATAGAAATGATCAAAATTGTATTCTAGAGTTTGTTGCATTTCTGTGTGCATTTGTTTGAGTTGCGACGGACTTAGTTCACACAGGCGTTTTAGTTCGGCAGTGATTTTTTCTATGCGTATATAATGATCAGTTTCTTCGTCGTAGCTTTCATCGATCCACCGATCAAAGGTACGGAAACCGTAGCTTTTTAAATAAGCAAGGTTGCCAGGTGCCGCTACCAAAAAGAACGGACGTTTGGCCACTATGGGTTTAAACACTTTTTCTGTCAGATGTAATTTAGGCAAAAAATACACAGTTTCAGTCACAACATGAAACAAGGCACTGGTCAACCAATCAACATTGACAGACGCACTGAGACTGCCCACTGGTGTGTTGGTGTCAATGACCAAGGGCTTTGGTAATTGACCCAGAGTCTCTGCGATTTGATCACACACCTTTGGTTGCATCCAGGTACCCAGGTCCTTGACAGCTTCTTGCCAAGTTCCTGCATCATCCTTGGGGAAAAAACTCACATGACCATGATCCAACAGGTTGTTTTTTGCTAGGTTACTGACCAGGTGTAATCTATAGCTTCTGTATTTTGAGATCAGATGATTGAAACATATAAATACTTTGTCAAATCGATCAAATGTTGAAGGTTGCAAATATTGAAAATCTCTGTACCAATCTAGTGCAGCAAATCCGTGAAAAAAGTAATACCAGTTATAATAGCCCTGCGTTCGAATAAAATCGTTTTTTATTTGTGAGTGTTCACTGTTAGCCAAAACATTTATACGCCTGGGGCCGTAATAGCCGTCATTTACGATGTAGTTGTTTTCAATGATTGGTAAGGTATAATCATATATGGGTTCTTGGTCAAAGAAGTAACAATGAAACCATATTTTAGATATATTCATTTTACTGAAGTATTCCACAACACTGTCGGTATCGTTTTGCAAAATGCTTTGATGTTGATAGGTACCAAACGGGTAATGATATATGCTTCTACCATTGGTAAAACAACTGATCAAATTATTGTGTAAGATGTTGTAAAATCTGTCTAAGGAGAACATTGAATGAACGTTGGTTTTATTGGAATTGGAAAATTGGGTATGGCCTGTGCTGAAACCATGGCAACCAAGCACGAGGTCACTGGTTATGATATTTACCCAAAAACCAGCGACCGGATAAAAATTGCCACCACACTAGAACAAGCAGTAAAAGACAAAGAACTGATTTTTGTTGCTGTGCAGACTCCACATGATCCTGTGTATGGCGGCGAACAACCTATCACACATCTGGCCAACAAAGACTTTGACTATACTATAGTAAATCAAACCTTGGCTGATATCAATCAATACGTAAATCGCGATCAACTTGTAGTTCTTATCTCCACAGTTCTGCCAGGCACTACACGGCGTGAGCTGATGACGAATATTACCAATGCACGTTTCATCTATAACCCATACCTGATTGCCATGGGAAGTGTAGAGTGGGACATGGTCAACCCTGAGATGGTTATCATTGGCACAGAAGACGGTAGCGAAACTGGCGATGCACGCCTGCTGATCGACTTCTATAAAACCTTAATGGAAAACAATCCACGTTACGTAGTGGGCACGTGGGACGAAGCAGAATGCATTAAAATATTTTACAACACATTTATTTCGACCAAGATTGGCCTAGTCAACATGATTCAAGACGTGGCCATCCGACAAGGCAACATTGACGTAGACGTAGTAACTTCAGCACTGGCGGCCAGTACCATGCGTATCATGGGACCCAAATACATGACAGCAGGCATGGGTGACGCAGGACCTTGTCATCCTAGAGATAACATTGCCTTGCGTTGGCTGGCAGAAAATCTTGATCTAGGCTATGACATATTTGACACCATAATGAAAGCACGTGAACGACAGGCCAAAAACATGGCTCGTTACATATATGATCACAGAGAAAATTTACCAGTATATATTCATGGCAAAGCCTACAAGCCAGGTGTGACCTACACCGAAGGCAGTTATAGCCTGTTGGTAGGATACTACCTCAAGGAAATGGGCATAGATCCTGTGTACATTGATCCTTTGACTGAAACATCTAATCCTGCATCAGTCAAAGGCTGTGTGCTGTTGGCACACAATCAACAAATAACCTATGGGTATGCAGGTATAACTGACGCACAACCATTTTACTGCACCATAGAGCCCGGCAGCGTGATCATAGACCCCTGGCGCACAACAAAAGTCGATCTGGCCCGAGGCCTACAAAATATCAAAGTCATACACTACGGTAACACCAGATTACAATGATTGTCAAATACAGACTTGAACCATTCTGGAATGATGAGTATCAGCATCTGGACTACATCACTGAACCTTTCAATGACAACGACAACACCAGACACTGGCTGTCCTTGGGCTTTCCCAATCGCTTTACTGGTCAAATGTGTGACATGCGTAGCCAACAACCCAGCTGGAACAATCGTATCATAGAACACTTTGCAGATCAAGGCTGGCTGGACATTGGTACCAGTTACTATCGCATGATGCCTGGAACCATACTGCCCACACACAGCGATCTTTATTTGAAATATGTTTCAGTGTTTGATTTGCAAGGACAGGAACACAACATAAGACGTGCTGTAGTGTTTTTACAAGACTGGGCTCCAGGGCACTATGCTGAATACATGGATGAACCTTTTGTGAAATGGCGTGCTGGCGACACAGTTGAGTGGGCATACAGCACACCACACATGGCAGCCAACTGCGGACTGGTTCCCAGATATACCTTACAGATCACAGGACACCTATGATAAGCAGTCGCAATGAATGGGATCCACTGCAACGCATCGTGGTAGGATCCGCAGATTATGCCAATTGGCCCACCAACGATCCGGTGTTTGCTCAAGAAGCCGCCAAGACCACATGGACTGAAACACCGGTGCCTTCAGGTCCGGTACCCAAGTGGATCATAGACGAAGCCAATGAAGATTTATATAATTTAAGTCTCACACTACATCAGCTGGGCATACAGGTAGAACGTCCGGCACCACGCAATTTTCCCATCACCGGCGGCATGTACAATTACTGCCCAAGAGATAGATTTTTAATCTGGGAAAACACTGTGGTAGATCCTGCCATGATGTATCCCTGCAGAGATCAAGAACGTGAATGCTATGATTATGTGTTTCATACACACCATGACATCAGAGTCATGCCCAGAGATTCTGGTATGATATTGGATGCTGCCAATGTGTGTAGGCTGGGAGATGTCTGGCTGTTTTTAGAAAGCTACAGTGGCAATAGACAGGCCTATGAATGGCTGTGTGAGCAGTTCCCTCAGGTGACCATAGAATTATGTAATTTTTATGCAGGTGTACACATTGACTCAACTATTGTTCCTGTGAGAGAAGGTCTGGTATTGTTGAATGGTGCCAGGGTCAATGAATCCAACTGTCCACGAGCATTCGACGATTGGGAAAAGATCTACGTGCATGATGTGGTAGCACAAGGATTTTATGAATACCCTTATGCTTCAAAGTGGATCGCTATGAACATGCTCACAGTTGATCCCAACACTGTGATCGTGGATCGACATCAAACAGATCTGATACGCCTGTTAGAAAGCAAAAAATTCACGGTAATACCTTTGGAATTACGACACAGCCGCACCTTGGGTGGTGGTTTTCATTGTGTGACACTAGATTTAGTACGCGGTTGCAATAAATAATAGTACTATGAATTTTGCCACCTACACTGATGCGGTTCTTTCCGCTTTGACTTTTAATCCCAAACAGGATGAAGTCATAGCTCGTAAACAAGAAATCCTTGATGGCGTTTACACCACGGAAAATCTCCAACCCACCGATGTTCTGTTTGTGGGATTTAGTCCCATGATCCTGAGCTGTGAAGCCAAGAACATTTGTGTGACAGAAATCACAGCAACAGCACAAAAATATCTCACTGACAGCGGTGTACAGTTTACACACATAGACAGCAAAAATCTTGATCAGTATCGCAAACAGTTCCAGGCTGTGATAGCAGCAGATGAATACTTTACCTTTGCCAAAAGCGATGCAGAACAGCAACACAAGATCAGCCAGATTTGCAGCCTGGCCACAGCGTTTGTGGTAAGTACTGTACGTGATTATAAAAATCAAGACTACAAAGATCGTGATTTCAGCCAGCCCATAATGGTGCGAAATGGCAAACACAATCGCATATTTTTAGAAAGTCACGACTGGGACTTACAGGATCGTACCTTATGGAATACCATGGTCTACGAAATTGAAGGTGCCGGTTTAAAAACATATGGTGTGTTTGACAGACGTACCATGTATTTTAAACAGTTGGCAAAATTTAGCATGGATGCAGGAGCAGTGAATTTCCTTGTCCATAAAAACTTGATGTACAAGAGTTTAATCAAGAAGAACTACGAACACGTGGTTAGCATACAATTCGACGAATAATGGATATTGATCAACAAGTAAAACAAATAGTAGACAAGTTAATCACAGAAATTACCACAAAGGTCCAGACCCAGGTAATGTCTACCATTGAACAGCAGGTCAGTGAAGTAATAAAAAACATAGATTACAACAAAATCATTGGTGATAGATTGGTCACCAGGATTGATCAAAGACTTGATCAATTAAACATCGATGGTTCAGCCATACAGCAACAGCTACAAAATCGTGTGGACCAACTGGGCACAGACATAGCCACTGCTGTGAAATCTCAAAGCATTGAAAATGTACAGCAGACCATCAACGAACATGTGCGTCTGGTCAACTTCCACGATCTGTGTCAAAGCACCTTGGAATCCTTGATCAAACTAGACAAATTGGCTTTCACGGCTGGCAGCATCGCAGGTGAAGCTGTTAATACAAAAAATCTCATGCTCAGTGGCAACAATGTCAAAGGTGGAATCATCACAGAATTTGGCAGCACTGGCATAGACGACAAAGCTACTGCCTGCCAACTCAGCATATTTGACAATGTCACAGTGGTAGAAAACAACTTGTTGACCAAGGATCTCACAGTCAAGGGTTCGGCCACAGTGGAAGGTGATTTGATTGTGACCGGCACGGTTCCTGAAAACAGCAGTTTGTTTGTTGATTTGTTGGACAAGATCAGCACACGTGTGCGTACCAGTCTTGACGATAATGTTTTTGAGGGCTATGCTGACCTGGTCACACGCCGTATCCGAGAACAAGGGCTGGATCTCAATCGTGTCACTCTCAACGGTGAAGAAATAGTCAATGGTGGAAATCTAGCCAACAAGATAACATTCAGTAATCTACAGCGTGTGGGCACATTAAGCGAACTACGTGTTGGTGGTGAAGCCCTGCTGAGTCAGACACTATACACCACAAACAAACGTGTTGGTATCAATACCCTGGAACCAGCACAGGCCTTGAGCATATGGGATCAAGAAGTTGAAATTGGATTTGGAAAACGGGCCACTGACACAGCAACTATCACAGTACCAAGACGCCAGACCTTGGTCATAGCAGTGAACAACAAAAACAATCTTACCTTGACACCCGAAGGTGGCACAGAAGTACTCAGCATAAAAATTGGTGCCACTACATTGACCAGCAGCCACCAGCCGCCCAGCCATGATGCCGCACAAGGATCAATAGTGTTTAATTCAAGCCCGACTCTGGGCGGTCCACTGGGTTGGGTCAGCCTGGGCGGAGCTCGTTGGGCCAACTTTGGTTTTGTTGATTAACTAAACATCAAACGACCCATGGGTCCGGCAAACTCATGATACCAATCTTTTCCATACATTAAATTAAAATTGTGATCGGCAATGGGACGTACACGTTCTAGTATGCGGGCTTGATCCTGACCACACAACCAACGCAGTTGTTCCAAGGCCATTTCGTGCCGTTGTTTGATAGGTTCCACTGCATCAAAACTTTCGTCAATGATATCACCAAATGTGCGGAAGCCAAGTTCACGCAGCTTGGCCAGATAGTGTTGATGGCTCAGGGGTATAAACAGTCTGCGTGCCAGGATGGGCTTGACTGTTTTTTCTGTGTAAAAAATATAGTGATTGCTGTAGTTGGTTTCACACACCAGACTGTAGGCAGTTTGATTGTAGATTTGTATGGGTATAACCTGGCTCAGGCTCATGGCATGACCATGATATCTAATTGAGTCTACAGTCCAGCGTGCCTGCTGATGTCCTTCTAGTCCTTGATCCTCCCATAACCAGTGTTCGTCAGTTAGGTTGTCAAAGTCTGTACCGTTGGGTGTGCTGTGGTGCGTGGGCAGGTAGGTGACTATGCCTTGGTTCAGCAGGCTATGCTGATGTATGAATATGTGAGCTTGATCTCGGTGTGGTTTGCGTCGGCCCAGCAAGGCATCAAACATGAGTGGTTTGACCCGGTAAGGTTCTAATTCGTACAAGGTTGTGGGACGCACATTTTTATAAAAATGTACACTGTGTATGAACCAATCCCAAAAATAGAATGTCTGGCTGTGTCCCAGGCGTGGTTGTAGTTGACCGCACAGGAACCATACCATCTTGGCACGATCGTATCTGCGTATGAATTCTACTGTGGTTTCGTGTAGCTCGCTGCCTAGTACAAAAACATAGTCGGCTGCATCATAGACTTCGTCTATTAGATGCTCGATGCTGTTGTTGTAAGGAAACGGTATTTGAAAACAGGCTATGCGTCGTTCATGGCCGCTGTCTACAAAATCTTTGGCTTGTAGATAATAGGACCACGAATCTGACGCAGGACCTGCTAGTTGTCTAAAATGATATCTAAAAATTACAGCAGAAGTTTCTGGAAAGTAAATTCCAAAATCTCTAACTGTCATTGTTTATTTTTTAGCTGGTGCTTTGGCTTTTTTGGCTGGTGCTTTTTTAGCAGGTGCTTTTTTAGCTGGAGCCTTTTTGGCTGGAGCTGGTGCTTCAGTTTTTACAGCTTCTACCTTGGCTTCAGCAATCACTGGCTTGGCTTCTACCTTGGCTTCAGCCTTGGGTGCAAAGTTCTGCCAGAGAAGGAAAGCTACAACCGCAACAACTACTAGAACTAATAGTAATTCCATTTTGAATCTCCTTTGTTGAATGGATACTTTATTTATAGGCGGCCTCGAGCAAAAAAACTAATTTGTCCAAAATCCATTATATTGGGTTATTCTATGTTGCACTGCAATATAAATATCTGTATAATAAAACATTCACATAAGGAGAAAACATGTTTACATTTCAAACAGTATTAGACAACGCAGTAAAAGGTGCTAAGAGCACACTGGCCTATGTACAAGACAAAGAAGTTCGCACAAACCTAGAAGCCGTGGTTGATGCCAACGCTGAGTTTGCTACAACCATTTATCAAACAAACTTGACCCTGGCCAAGTTGGTTGTTGAGAAAATGGGCACCAGCGAATTGACCAAGCCATTTGCTGATGCAGCCAAGAAGTTTGTTGCTGAAGTCAAGTAATCGAAATCAGTATCAAAAATCCAAAAGCCCCGAAAGGGGCTTTTTGTTTGGTTGACTACTGTGGTCAGCTAGTATATAATTAGACCATGAGACCAATTTGCATCAATCCTGGGTGCGGTAAACCCTGTGTGCCTGTACGAGGGCGTGTGGGCCAGCCCGGGGTGAGATATCGGGTTTTCTGTGCCAAATGTCATATACACAGTTATTCGGGTGGCCTGTTGCCTGAAGGAGTCACTGCCTACAAACAAAATCGTTGTAGCAATCTTGATGGTCGGTTGGGCTGGCCTTGTGCTACCAATCATGATCTGTTGTCTGATGCTCGAGGCAAGTTCCAGGTTGATCATAAAAACGGTGATCCGCATGACAACCGACCTGATAATTTGCAAGAACTTTGCCTGCACTGCCATCAGGAAAAAGGCATGCGTAATGGAGATTATAGAAAATGACACCTTTGATAGATCTGTCTGTGGCCACCAACATAGCCGCTCACACCAAACAGGCCTGGACCTACAGCACACCCAACGACGACACCGCAGAATCTATTATAGTCAATGGCCTGTTGCCCTTCCATCCTGCTGCTGAACAGCGTGGTGGATCAACCACCATAGTAGATGTCAAGGTCAATCACGTGGCCTTGGATGTAAAATGCAGAGACGTGATTGGATTTTTCAATACGCCACCCACGCCCAGGCAAATAAAAAGTCGCAATCAATACTGTCAAGTGTCCAAGAATCTCTGGATCCGAATACCCACAGGTGTGGTATGTCCGGTGCGTAGACCCAAGACCAACACACAGGCCTACCAAGGAAATCCACAAACTGCCATATTGGATCAAATACAAGAGTACATTAACTATGCCAATCGTACTACCACGGCGGCTGGTTGCTCAGAGCTTCATAGTGTATTACTTTTATATGGCCAGGGGCATGGATACAAGGCCATTTACATAGAAGAACAAGATTTTGGTTGTCCGGTACCGGCAAAGTTTCGCACAGGCTACAATCGTAAAAAGATTCCGGCAGCCTACATAGCCATGGACACTGCGGGTAGATTGTTGTACAAGATCAGTGACTACAGCAAAGGCAGCACCAATTTTAATCGAAGATTTGATCTCAATCAAGGTTATCTGTTTGTTTGGCCAAGTACAGCACTGTCAACACAGACTACAACCCCTGCCCAATGGACACAGGCTGGTAATTTTTCAACCACTTTATAGAATCCAAAATGCACAGTTATCTAGACCAAATACGAGCCCGTTACGATATCAAGGACTATGTAGAGCCCAAAATAGTCATGCCTGAATTACCTACTGAAGGTATCGTGTTGATTGTAGGTACTTCAGGATCAGGTAAAAGCACGATCCTACGCAATCTTGGACACAACCAAGCTGTAAGCCTGAGTCCTTGTAGCACAGTGATAGAAAACTTCTCCACACCCGAACGTGGTGAAGAACTGTTGTTGGCTGCCGGACTCCGTAGCATACCAGCCTGGTTCCGTCCTCCTGGCACACTCAGCAATGGCGAGTATCACAGATTTGAAATGGCCTTGGCATTAGATCAAGGTGTAAAATGTGTAGACGAATTTACGTCAGTGGTAGATCGTGACACAGCCAAGGCCCTGGCCTATAGTGTGCGTAAGTATTTTGATCGTAATCCTGGTGTGCTGTTTATTGCTAGTTGTCATAGAGACATCATAGATTGGTTGGACCCAGACTATATCTATGACACTGACGTCCAAGAATTAACCCAGCGGAGGTTACTTCATCTTCGATTGGGGAGACCAGACATCACACTCCATATCCGAGGCACAACTCCGGACGATTGGCGACGTTTCAGTAAGTATCACTATCTAGATACCAGGATGAGTCGTAGCGTCCACTGCTACGTTGGACTCATAGGCGACAAACCCGTGGCATTCCATGCGGCCATACATTCAACCAATCGTGACATACATTCATATTGGCGAGGTCATAGAACTGTGGTGCTACCCGAGTTCCAAGGTTTAGGTATAGGTACTGCCTTTTCGGACGCCATAGCCGAAATCTATGTTAGCCGTGGACTTCGCTATTTCTCAAAAACAGCTCATCCCAGTTTTGGTGAACACCGAGAACGAAGCCCGCTATGGAGGCCAACATCGACAAATAAGAAAAGTCGCCTGGGTAGTTACCTGCTCAAGGACGGAACTGCACGAAAAATGCCCGGTTATGGTGGTACTACCACTGCTAGAGATGCTGGGCGTATCTGCTACAGCCACGAATACATTGGTAAAAAAATTCAATAAAATCAACAACTTAGCTACTTAAAATACCCGTTTTTCTGCGGTTGACTCGAAAATACCAAAATTGTATAATATAGGTATAGTTAAATTTTAGGAGCAGACATGGCACACAGCGATTTTGCAGATTTATCAGTAGAAGACTTGCAGAGCTATTACAGCGATTTCCACAAGGATTTCTATGGTTGGCGTCCTAGGAGTGCCACTCCTGAGCAGTGGCGTGATCGTGGCTTCCTGGTTGCTCAAATCAATGGTATCCATGATGCCATGGATGCAATGAAAGCCACGCCAGAAGGCCGTGCTGAATTGCGTGCGGTCGGTTGGGTCATTGAAGATGAACCTGAAGTCATCGATCCAGCAGAGTATGCTGAATGGTCAGCTGATTTGGATGCTCAATTCTATGCGGAGGCACAATAATGGGATTCTTCAAAGACATCGAAATAGAAATCATGGAATGGCAGGCTCGTGGTCGTAGTCCGGAAGAGACTTACATCTACTTCAAAGACTACGTGACCCAGGAAGACGTGGCTCGTATCTTTGCACGTGAGTGCGATACCGATCCAGTTGACCAATAATTCCAAAATACATATAATACGAATACTATGAACACAAACACAAAAAAATTTCGCGTCAGCACAGTGTATTGGCCCAAACGAGAGTTTAACCCAGCTTCGGCTGAAGACTTGTCTGAATACAAATATTTCTTACAAAATGGCAGCTGGAATCAGCGTTGCCCATTCTTGGTAGAATGGCCCTATCTTGATGTGATCAAATGCATCGAGGACAAGGTAGTAAAACATCACATCGACAACCTGATCCGTCAAACCAAATGAAATTGGCAGTGGTTTTAGCCACGGTGTTTTTGACTGCCTGCGGTTCTACTATCAGTTCTCAACAGATGGAACAGATACGCATTGTAGACAGCCGCGATTGTCCAAGAATGGATCAGATCATAGCACAGATGTATCGTCAGCTGGATGCTCGTGGACTCAGCAATCGCAGACCCGAGGACATGACCGAAGAACAAAGGCTGTACAATGCCCGAGCCAAGATCATAATCTGGAACTTACGAGCTGGTTGCAATAACCCAGGATGGAATCTATGAAACTGTGGCTGGCTGGCGCCTTGATTGCTTATAGTTCAGTGACCTGGGCTGACTGTTTTCATCGCACCCAGATCAATATCACTACTCGTATCAATGCTGGTCCCACTGACATACAGCGTGTGGTTACCAAAGCCTACGCAGGATATCAGTGTGTGACCACTTACAGATTGCACATGGGTTTAGAATGGCAGACCGTGGAAGGAGTGGCACAGGCCGGAACCGAAGCCGAAGCCTGTAAGTTGAGTCTGGAACTCCAGAATGGGCGACTGCTACAAGAAGTGGCACCCACTGGTGTACGTGCCCAATCTGATATTGTGTGTACTGAAGGACCCACAATACGAGTTCGAAATGTGCATGCCGGTGAACGAATCTGGGAAAGTGAAGCAGATCTACACTGGAATGCCAAAGAGCGTGGCTATTGGTTTTACAAAAAGGCTCGTTGCAGAAAGTTTCAAGAACGAGCAGTCAAAGATGGCAACATGCTGGTGTACAATGGCATCATGTGTCAGGCCGCCGTCAATGACACCAAATGGGTAGTGGTTGACAAATATTAACCATAATCTTATAATTGTAGTATGTTTAACACTGGAGGTAGTAAAATGAAGAAGTTAGCCTTGGTTGTAGCGGTGGCAGGTCTTTTGACAGCGTGTGGTTCTACCCGCACATCAAGCCTGGATCTATACAAAGAACAACAGGCACAGCGTGAGCGTTATACACAGAAGGCCATGGATTCGGCACCTGAGTGGATGTTCAAACTACCAAAAAGTGCCAATGCCATTTATCAAAGTGCTGACGAAACTGGTGCCAGCATGAGCTCGGCCAAGATGTTTGCCGAAGCCAAGGCCTATGCCAAGATCTGTACCAGCATGGGCGGTCGGGTGCGTAGCCAGACCAAATTTTACGAGCATGACACCGGCTCCAGTTCCAGCAGAAACAGCGAAATCGCTGTTCGTAACATTTGCCCAGACGTAGATATTTCTGGTGTTGAAGTGGTAGAAACTGTGTTTTTACGTGAAGGCAGTCGTGTGCGTGCCATGGTGCTAGTGGCCTTGCCTGTGGGTGATGCCAATGCTGTGCGTTCTGCCCGCGATGCCGAAAACAAAAGCCGAGAAGCATTTAAAGAACTAGACAACATTGTCAAACCCGGCAGTGAAAAATCAGAAAGTGTACTAGAGCTCAAACCCGCAGCTGACGCTAAATTACTGGACATTCGAAACCCAGAAGCCATAGCAGCACGTGACGAAGCACTGAAAAAACCCGGTGCTGTGGTAGGGCAAGTTACAATACGCTGATCTTAATAGCAATAGTTTAACGCTTCTCTAGTTAGGTGTAAATACTATGGAGGCGTTAAACTATGGCTCGTCCAAACCCGATCCGCAGGATCATGGAATCTCCTTTACCCAGCATAACCTATCAACGCAGGTTACAGTTCCGTCCTAGCTACAAAGACATTAACTACGCATATAATAAACTCAATTTTTACTTGTTTGACAACGCTCTGCGCCGCCCCCAAATAGTACAAGGCACACGACGTCAGACCTGGGGTTTTTGCGAGTGGGAAGATGAGCGTCAGGACTCGGGCAGTTATACCAAAATTTATCTCATGGACAAGTGGTTTTGTCCACACTGGTTTGTGAACACTCTGGCCCATGAAATGGTACATCAGTGGCAGTGGGACATAGGTCGTTTTGACGGATACACTGCTTCTAACAATCCAGATTCGGGTGCCCATGGCCCTAGTTTTTTCATGTGGCGTGATAGATTTGAATACTATGGTCTCAATCTAAAACGCAGTCATGGTATGAAACGCTGGTTCAAATGGCAAGATTTTAATCGTTGCTAAACTCATAAAAAGCTGCTAAAATAACACCATGCTCACACATCTGCATATTGAGTATGCCGATCCTGTCACACATCAAAACGGTTTGATCTTGGATTATCGCCTGCGTGATAATCCCATAGTTGGACGCTGGATTGAAAAAGTGCAGGTGGCACAAGCCGAGTACACCATAGATGACCCTGCCCGATTCTACGGATTTGGTTCCTTGGCCAGCCAACAGCAAGACGCCCTGGACCGGATAAATCATTGTATCACTGTGTTCAAGTTAGACTATCCGGGCATAGCCGGTGGTTACATCACAGACGTGTCTGATCAGGACAGCCTGAACTACTGGCATCATGTGTTTGAAATCTATCACGGATTATTGGATGATCAGCCCGAAGGCCAGGCCCTGCTGCCGGTTTTGGCCGATTTAAACCTGGCGGTACATCGTTGCGAAAGTGTGTCCCGCGGAGCCCATCCGCGACACGTGGTCACTTGGTTTGGCCTGCCCAAAACAGATCAGCTGGTGGATGAAGATTATCGTTGGTTTGAGGACGAGTGGCAGGCCGGCACAGTATTCATTAACTACGCAGAGATTGGCAAGACTCTGGAACACTTGGCTGTGGACCGAGATGAGTACATAGGTCGGAATGCGTTTCAGCCCTTCCGACACTACTCAGCAGATTTTGTGGTACATTTCTATGAGCAATCAAGACAACAAGCTCAAGAACGTCGTAACTGGGTCAATACCTACTATCACAACAACCGCGAACTGTTTGGGCCTTGGCAAGCCGCATTTGCCTTGGGTGCTCCACCCGTGGCCGACATCGTGGGTCCAGTGCCCGTGGATCAATTGGAATCCAAGCAATATGTCCGATCCGTTTTTTTCAGTTAAAATATAATATTATCTATTGCGTTGCACGATAAATATCAGTATAATCACTAATAGTAATAATACTGAGAAAGGAGAACGCAATGAAACTACTAAACACAATTTGGAAGTTTATGATTGGCTTGTCAGAAGCAAGTTACGCGGCGCATTTGGCACGTAATCAGCAGTGGGAAAAAGCAAAATCGCTTTATCAAGAATAATATGTTTGTCACAGAATTTCTTTCACCCAAGGATTTTTACAAGTACGGTGAATGGCTGATCAGCCAGGACACCCAAACACGTGAGCTGTATTTTGGTACGGCTAGTGGCCTTGGTGTGATAGAAAGTCTCATGGATCGCATAGAAGCCGATCCAGAAGCACACAATTTCCTCATAGCTCGCAACTGTGATGGGTGGTTGGGTACACTACACATGGCCCAACTCAACCAGTCAGAAATAGAGTTTGGTATCATAGTCAAGAAAGAACTGCGTGGTGAAGGCATAGGCAGCATGCTGTTGGATGAAGGTATTACCTGGGCACGCAATCGCGGATTCAATGGCTTGTACATGCACTGCCTGGCCTGGAACCAACCTGTGCGACACCTGTGTCAAAAACACGGACTACGAACCCGTGATTTCCAAACCGAATCTGAAGTACAGGTTGAACTGGATCCACCCACCTGGATCACAGTACAGCGAGAAATAGCCTACAAAAATCGCAATATTTGGCACACATTCTTACAGGATAGTCAATACCTATTTCGAGAAATCTACGGCTAAATATCTAACAACCGGAGATTTTCAATGAAACACTTTCTAGCTGTATTACTACTCGTACCTGCATTTGCTCTAGCACAAAAAACACCACAGGGTGTGACCTATGACGCACAGATTGTGCGAGTCAACGACGGCGACACTGTTGTGATTTCAGCACCGTTTTTGCCCAAGCCGCTCAAGCCCGAACTGGCTGTGCGTGTGTTTGGTGTAGACACTCCGGAAAAAGGATTCCGTGCCCAATGTCCGTCAGAAGATGCTCGTGGACAAGCAGCCACAGAGTTTACTAAAAAAGCAGTGGCTGGCACCAAGAAGCATCAAGTCATATTATACGGTTGGGACAAGTTTGGTGGTCGTGTGCTAGGTGACATGATCCTGGACGGCGTCAGTCTACGTGCTGAACTGATCCGCAACGGCTTTGCTCGTGAATATTTTGGTGAAGCAAAACAGTCGTGGTGCAACTAAAACTCAAGTCTAATAGAACTCGATAAATATTAGGGTAGACAACACACTACCCTATTTTTATGGCCTTTTATGAGATTTAAACATCTACTCTCCGAACAACAGCTAGACGAAATACGCATGAGTCCTGGCGCTCTTAAAAAGTTTGCTGCCAGCCCCGAAGCTGAAGGCATACGTGCCGGCTTTGAAGCAGAATTAGTGTTCACTGGCCTAGGCACCGACGATGACCAAGAGTGGGAACCCGACTACGATGCCGATGAGCGTGCCTACAGTGTACAACAGGTCATAGAGTTTTTCCAAAATGACGAGTGGGGATATGGCATAAACGATCGTGAGGCCCGCAGGTTAGAAAATGACCTTGACGAAACCTACATGAACTGGCGGGACGAACAGATTTATGCGGATTTCCGCAACGACGCAGAAGATCTCATACGTGAAAAGCTGTTAGACGAAACACCCATGGGCGAACGCATTATTTTCTATCTCACCGACAGCATGCAGAAATCTGATGAGGAAGCTGATCGTATCATAGCCGCTGGCGCAAATGCACCCCGATTCACAAAATCATCGGATCAAGAAGCCTATGCGGCAGAAAATCCTCTCTACAAAACCTATCTTGAAGCCGCAGAAGGAGCCGAAGCCGAGTTAGATGAAAGCGTGGATTACAGTGTGAGTCGCCAAGACGAATACTGGGACGAAGCCCTAGATGAATACCGCGACAATTATTCCGGTGACGACGACAGTTTCTTTTCAGATGTAGGCCTGCGTTGGATGAGCGACATCGCCAATCAATATGACTTGACCTGGCCTGTGATGAGCGTGACCGGATCAGGCGAAGGCAGTTTTGATCTCAGCAACGCACAAAACCTGGCCGCAGACCTAGAAGAAGTGCTAGGAGTCAAGACCCGGGTATCCAGCGGATATCACTCGGCTGAACGTGACGAAGAAACCTGGATCTTTGAACCCGACTCCAGTCTAGATTCAGATGACTCAGAGAACATGCCTGTGGAGATTGTGAGTCCGCCCATGCCCTTAGGCGAGTGTCTGGCCAAGATAGAACAGTTTTTTGAGTGGGCTGAGAACAATGGTGCTTACTCAAACAGTTCAACTGGATTCCATATGGGGGTAAGCCTGCCATACACCGGTGGCAGTGTAGACTATCTCAAGTTGGCTCTGTTCTTGGGAGACGAATATGTGCTACAAGAGTTTGGCCGCAGTGCCAATCGCTTTACCGAAGCCGCAATGAAAAAGATACGCCAGAGTCTAAAAGGTCGAGATGCGTCTGGAGCCATGGAACTCATGCGTAACAATTTGTTAGAACTGGCACAAAAACAGTTGGAGATCAACAATCACGGCTTTGGCAAATACACTTCAATCAACCCACAAGGTGGTGTTGATAGTACCCGACCAGAAAAAGAGCGTCCAGCCCGGTACATTGAATTTCGTTCAGCAGGTGGTACCAACTACTTTGAAGACATTGAGAAATTACAGAACACACTCATGCGTTATGCCCGAGCTATGAGCATAGCAGCCAATCCCAGTGCCGAACGCAGAGAATACTATACCAAGTTATACAAACTGCTAACACCAGCCAGAGAAGCCACCGGTGGTGTAGAACTGTTTACCGAATATGTTGCCGGCAAGATAAACCGATCAGAACTCAAACGTCGCTGGGCTGAATCGGCCTTGGCCAAGGATGCTCCTGAACTGGCCAAACCCGGAGACTGGGTAGTCATTGACAAGAATACTGGCAAGAAGGTTGTTGGCCAAGAATACAACAACTTTGTCAAATCCGAAGTTGAACAACGTGCCAAACAAAAAATCAGCCCAGGATCCAGTGAAACTGAGTTTAATCTAAACTATGAAGTGGTTCCCATGTACACAGGCAAGTGGGAAATCTATGCTCACGATTCCGACTTTGATGACGAAGAACAAACCTTGGAGATCGTGGATGCTGAAAGTCGTGGTCGTGCCGTGGACCAGGTCTACGACAAATACAATGAACTACATATTCCGTTCAAGGTACGCCCATACTATGGTGACTATGCCAAAAACAAACAGCCACCACCCAAGCTCACACGCCGAGCTGAATTGGCCAAGCGTATCAAAAAACCACCAGCAGCCTTGGACTACAATTTTGAAATCATTGATAGAAGTACCAACAAACCTGTGGATAGATTTTACGCCGAAGAACCCCGAACAGCACAGGCTATCTTTTCACGCTGGCTTGAAATCAAAGGCCTACCCAACGACAGCGAAGATTATGGCTACAGACCCATTGTACGAGCACAGGTTGGAGAACCACAACCCGCAGGTGCAGTCAGAGACATCCAACCCAACGTAGCACAGAACTTTGATCAATCACAGCAGGCTCGTGATGCCAATGATGTGCCTGTATGGGAAATATATCAACGTGACAACAACCACGTGGTACATACCTTTGCCAACCTGGAGCAGAGCAGTGCCTGGACACAGGCACGTCAATGGCTACAAAGTGTAGGTGCCGAACCCACAGCCTACAGTGACTTTAGTGTGCGACCCAAAATGGTCAACCAAACCACAGAATCCTTGGCACTGACCAAAAAAGTTGTCAGTGAATTGGATTCCTACTTTGATGATGTGGTAGATCCTGCCAAGAAACGATTGGGTGTCCAATGAGAGCACGTGATATCCAGCCCAGTAAGTTGGTTATATTTGACATAGACGATACCTTGGTGCATACACAAACACGAGTACACGTAATCAAAAACGGTCAAGCAATTAAAAGTTTGAACAGCCACGACTTTACACACTACCGACTACAACCCGGTGAAACCTTTGACTTTGGTGACTTCACCGATGCCAGAGAGTTCTTTGAAAAAAGCCGTCCTATCATCCCCATGATGAATCAGCTCAAGCAAGACATAGCCACTGGCAACAAAGTGGTCATGGTCACCGCCAGAAGTGACTTCGACGACAAGGAACTGTTCTTAGACACGTTTAGAAAGTACGGTGTAGACATGGATCGTGTACATGTGTATCGTGCCGGCAACATCACAGATCGCATGGCCACAGAAAAAAAGAAAAAATTGATCATACGTGAACTGCTCAAGAAGGATTACTATACCAAGGCCATCATGTATGATGATGCCGAACCCAATCTACAGGCTTTTGTCAGTTTGAAAAACGAATTTCCACACACCCGATTCTATGCCTGGCATGTGACTCGCGAAGGACAAGCTTCAGAGTATCATCGCACAGATGAAACACAAACCGCCCCTAAGGGCGGCTTATAATCGAATTGTTTTTTGTTGTTATAAAAGGGCAAAGTTGATTGTTCTTGTTACACCTTCTGCATGTAGGTAAGGTGTGTAATTAAAATCTTTCCAGCGATTTTCTGTATAGTCTGCACTGTCAGCATAGTGATGCACTGCTGTGACCACGGTGCCAGTGTTGGTAAAACTCTCTAAACAAAAGCTAGATTCAAGCGTGTCAATCAAGGTTTCAAACATGTTGATATCTTCAGGATTGAATGTGTACACTGTGGTGCAACTGAAAGGTTGGTTGATACCTGTCTGTGTGTACTGCCCAGTGGGTGGAGTGGTCAGATTGTTGGCCACAGCATAGGTGTAATAGGCCGCATCAACTTCAATGGTGATTAGGTTTTTTGAAAAATTATAAACTTCGAGATCGGCAAAAGTGTCAATGTTGGTTTTGGTAAGCTCGTCTGAGTTAAATTCGTAGGTGCTGCTGAATCTACCCGAATCTCTGTAGGGTTTCATCTGTTCTAAATAATTTCTAACTATTGGTTGTACAGGTTCGCCGGTCTCGGGTGGAATCTTGGCATTAAAAAACGCCACTGCTGTGCTTGGTCTGCTTGAAATTTTGGTTTCTACGATTGCCATGGTAAAAATTCCTTGTGATAGTGTATTTATGTGTCAACCTCTTTATACACAATGTTGTTTTTATGCAACAGAGTTTTGGTTGACTCAAAAATACCAAAATTGTATAATCTAAGTATAGTATTTAATCAGGAGAGCAAAATGGCCTTTGAAAAGACAATTTTAGCAGTGTGTGAAGATGCTGGTATCGATGGTGCGTATTTTGCCTATGGTACCCTTTTTGTGCCTGTGGACCAATATCTGCCCAATTTGTACTCGCACTTGGAACGGGTGTTTGATCAGTATTCGGTGCAGATCCACTCAGCTGGTGCAGAAATAGCCGTGGATTTTGTGGCCTAAAATGGTTGACCCAAAAATACCAAAATTGTATAATACTTGTATTGTAACTGAAAAGGAGTAATAGTATGTCTAAGAAACACTTCGAACTACTCGCCCTGTACATTCAGAGCATCATGGACCCGCACAGCCGTCTACAGGCCGCTTGTGCCGTGGCTTCGGCCTGTAAAGTGGCCAACCCAAGATTTGATCAGGATCGTTTTTTCTCAGCCTGTGGAGTACAATAATATGAACATCACTGACATTCGCAGTGCCATCGTTTCGGGTCAGTTCACCAGTGCCGAACTAGAAACCCTGGCCCAGGCCTTGAAGTTTGCCCGTAACCAACTTTGCCGTCGCAACACCTTTGCCTTTAGATCTGGCGACACAGTGAAGTTCACTAACCCAAAAACCGGTGTCACATTCCGCGGCAACGTGGATCGTGTCAAACAGAAATATGTCTTGGTTGCAACGCCTCAGGGCCGTTACAATGTTCCTGCCAACTTACTGGAGACCGCATAATGACCACTCAAAGCCTGGCACAATTTCGTGAGCAATTGAAGACCATGCCCATCAAGGAACTGGACGCCAAGATTGAATTGTATTCTGGCCTGCGGTCCAAGGGGGTGCGTGACGAAGTTTTACTCGGCTGTTACCAGGCCGAAATGGAACGCAGATTTGCCAACTGGGAAGCCTGTCAAGCATGATAGTGATTGACATTGGATTGGTGCTCATGATCTTGGGCATGGCGGGTTTGATCGCGACTTTTTTGATTTGGAGATTTTATGGTTAATGATAACTTTTTAATTGAAGTAGAGTATGATCCTGTTAGCGGATCTTATATGGCCTGCTATGCTAATGGGCAGAACATCTTATTAAGTGGCAATACTTACCAGGATGCTGTGCTGGAAGCAGATTTAATCAATCCCGAGGAGTATGCATCATGAAAGCATTTATTTTAGGTACCATCTTTGGTTTGATTTTGGCCACCGTGGGTTTTTCGGGCATCGCCAAGATCTTGGACAAGGGTGTGGAAACAGTCAAAACACAGAGCCAGGAGTTGGCCAAATGAAAGATCGAATCATCGCTTTCGTTGCCACCAACAGTTTTAATCTGGGCTTGATCTTGGTTGTTGTTGTGGTTGCGGCCATGTTGGCCGGTTGTAATACTGTGGCAGGTATGGGCACAGACATTACCCGGGGTGCCAACTGGACCGCAGAAAAAATGTCAGGATCCAAGGATCCAAACCAAAAGTAATTTTGGTAAAAGGAATTTCTTATTATGGTTGACTCTTTTTTCGAAATCAGCTATAATATGAAATATGTAGAGTGTGTCTACATTGGTAGTTTTGTTTAACTTTAATAAATCGGAGTATATATGGATAAGCAGTTCAAAGTTGGTGGTGTTAGTAAATCATCTGGTGGTCAGTTCAAGGTGCGTTTTGCAACAGACATGACCCGTGTCAAAATCTTGGCCAAGACTGATAGCGATATCAATTTGGTTGAGTTGCCAACTGCAATGACCAAGCCAGAGTTGGTGACTTTCTTGAAGGGCACTGATCTCTATGACAATGCCAACTATCGTGCCGCTATTGACGCAGCCGATATCAAGTACAACGGCACTGTCAAGACCAAGGCTGGTAAAGTCAAGCCAAGTCTTGAAGCTATCAAAGCTCGTGCTGAAGCAGTAGCTGAGTAATACCACAGGGGCTCAGGCCCCTGACATTGGAAAGTGTTTGGGACGAAAGTACGGGTATCGTTATAGGACGCTATAACTAGGCGGGCTGGATGGGCCATCTACCAGTCCTGAGATAACCGTGTCAATGGCTAAGGACCGGAAGCACCGGACTCCAAAATTTGACACTCAAACATTTTCCAATGTCAACCCAACTCTAGGGCAAATAGAGGGTGGACGCCAGTCACCTTAGAAATGGCGGGTTGGTGGCAGTGAGTCCTGAAACGTAGCCACACCGACAGCGGCGGGATAGTAAACAGCTCATCGAATTGGTATTATTCCAGCCCGGGGCCTCAGACATAAGGTAGCCGGGCATTTTCTACTCAACTAAATACTACACTATGGAACAACAGAAAAAACCCGTAGACAAGTTCTACTATTCCAAGGAAGAGTGGGATCGTTTGGGTTGTGGGCCACTACCACCCGAGCGTGATCGTTCTCGGCAATTAGAAAATGTCATGGCCAAAGGTAATCCATCCACTGATGGTAAAGCTGTAAAAGGTTATAACTAATCATGTTTATGACCTGGATAGCTGTGTTCATCTTGGTTTGTGTTCTGTTGTACATCATGATCGAGCTCAAAGACTGGATCGACAGGTAATCAATTAAGGAAACTTATGCTATTTGAAATTCACGCCGAGCGTAATGCTGACGATAAAAAGATATTCTACTACGACAATGAAACCAATCGCCTGACCGATGCTGCAGGCAAGATTTTTGAATATCCCAAAATCGTCAAAGCCCAACGTGAAGAATATAAAAGTTTTGACAAGGATCGCCCACTAAAAAAATCACGTCACATACAGTTGTTGAAAATCCAGTTGGGGCTCAGCTGTAACTATTCCTGCGATTACTGCTCTCAGAAGTTTGTGGAACGTGCTCCAGAAACATCAAAAAAAGACATTGACGCTTTCATGGAAAAATTGTCAGTGTTGGAGTTTGATGAACAGCGTGGTCTCAAAATTGAATTTTGGGGTGGCGAGCCTTTTGTGTATTGGAAAACTCTTAAGCCTCTGGCCGAAGCCATACTGGAACGATTCAGTGCATGGAAACGCAAACCGCAGTTCAGCGTGATTACCAATGGCAGTATCCTCAATGAGGAAATCATTGATTGGCTCATGAAGTTGAATTTCAGTGTGGCCATCAGCCACGATGGTCCTGGTCAACATGTGCGTGGCCCAGATCCTTTTGAGGATCCTGAACATAAAAAGTTAGTGTTGGGCTTTTACAGACAAATGAGCCGACTCAAGAAGGGTTTCAGTTTCAACGCCATGCTCAATGCACAAAACATCAGTCGTAAAAAGATCTATGACTGGTTTGTAGATTTTACCGGAGATCCCAATGTCATGCTGGGCGAAGGTGGCATAGTAGACAGCTACGATGCTGATGGCATGCAAAACAGCCTGCAAACCAAACAACAACACTTTGAATTCAGACGCCAGGCCTTTGCAGATATTTTTACCACACAAGGCAACATTGGTTTCAAAATGCAGTTGGATAAAATCGACGGGTTCATCAGAAATGTGTTGGCACACGACGAAGCCCGTTACCTGGGTCAAAAGTGTGGCATGGATGATGAACATACCTTGGCCATTGACCTGCGTGGCAATGTCATGACCTGCCAAAACGTCAGCAGTCTTGAAACCGGCAAAAACGGCGAAAGTCATCACGGCGGCAACCTAGCAGACTATGACAACGTGGCCATCAAAACGGCCACACACTGGTCAAATCGTGCAGAATGTCCCAAGTGCCCAGTGTTGCATCTGTGCAAGGGTGCCTGCATGTTCTTGGACAAAGAGTTCTGGGACGTCAGTTGTGCCAATTCGTATTCCGACAACGTGGCCATGTTTGCCTTGGCCGTTGAGAAAATAACGGGTTATATTCCCACCCTGATCAAGCAAGATGAGCTGCCCCTGGAACGCCAAGACATATTTGGTACCATTTACGAGCACAAGGAAGACGCCAAAAAACGCATTATACCTATCAAGATTGTCAGCGAAAAAATCGGCGAAATCGAAGGTGTGGAAGTCTACGGCAAGAGCCGTGTTGAACAATCAGCATAAATACCAGTATGACATTACCATCCAGCGGACAAATCAGCATACAAGACATAGACGGCGAGGTTTCACCAAAGCCGTCTGGGTACAGTGCTAGCCTAAATTTTTTAAACGAGTTGATCAAGCCAGGACAACGTCCTGCCACTCCAAACATGGATTCGTTCCACGGCAAGGCCTATTATCAACGCAACAATGATGGTAACTGCTCCAATGGCAACTGCCCTAACTGCAACAACTGTCCCAACGGTAATTGTACTTCCAACTGCAACTGCGGCAACATCCAGTGTAACAACTGCGTGATTGCTGGTGCTTCAGACTGTGCGGTATGTAACAACTGCTCAACGGTCAACTGTGTAAACTGTGACAGCCAAAGTTATTTGCAAAGTGATTGCAACTGTGCCTGTACCTATAACTGCAACTGCAACGCTGCGGTCAGCTACAACTGTACCACAGGTCAAACTTCCTACAACTGCAACTGTGCCTGCAACTGCTCCAAGATCATCTGTGCCAAATTATACGACTTTGGTCTCATGAATCAGAATATCTGGGCCGCTGATCAGATGTACGGTCAGTGGTTGCGTAAGAAGGATCGTCGAGTATATCGTGGTTATGTGCGTTGGGCACGTATCGTCACTGCCTGGATGGACGGCAAAGGTCCGGTGTACATGCCCTGGATCACTGATGCAGAAAAACGTGCGGCCCGACAAAAAGATCGTATTGTAGACATGGCCATTAAAATTGGTACACCATGGTCCGAACACATGGCCTACCTAATGGGAGCCTTGCCCGAAGACAACATCCAAGGTCGCATACTCATGGAGATCGGCAAGCCCATCTGCAGAATAGTAGACATGATGCCACGCCGACGCCGAGGGCACAAACACAATCTAGGCACACTTTACACCATGTGGGCCTTGTTTTACGTTTCTTATTACACATCCAAGGCCGGTGCTGGCCTATATTCTGTGTTCAAAGGTCTTGGTCTTGGACGGCTGTCACAGAAGACAGCAAAATAACCATGGTTGTAGATGCCAGTATTTTTGCCAGCAGTGTGAAAGAATCTCTATGGGAATGCCCAGTCTGGCACCAACGCACTCCGTTCAGTGACGCATTCAACCGAGATCTACTCAAGGAACTTTATCACATTGCCAGCACCTTCGACGAAGAATCTGGCAAACGATCTTTGTTGGAATATCACAGCCCTTGCATCGCAGAGTTGCTTGACTACAAAACTCAAGCCATAACCAAGACCGTGAATCAGTACATGCCACAAGGGCAACGCACAGTGTTTGAACCCGTGGACACCTGGTGCAACGTGAATGCGGCCGGAGAACGCATAGAACTGCATGCTCACCCAGATGCATCAGTGACCTGTAGCTATTACATCCGGGTATCAGATCAGGGTGGAGATTTTTATTATGTGGACACCGGCAGAGTAGGCGAGCACCGCACCCAGGTACGAAACATATCTCCTCAAGTGGGAGAAATAATATTTTTTCCGGCCTATGTGTTGCACGGAGTTGAAATGAACCAGGGTAGTACACGAGTAAATCTAACCACAGATTTTCGGCACCAACTCACCGAAGACAGCCAAGATCGGTTGGTGCTAAAGAGCTTTATAAACTCTATGTTAAGGATTAAGGACCTATGAGCGACGAACAAAGAAGTGTTACCAGCAATCAACCAACCAATTTCAATGCCGATGAATACAATCGGTATATCAAGTACTATCTAGACAACGAAGTCAGCGGCATAGTATTCAATCTCAGCACAGCTGAACGAGATCGGTTTTTCGAAATGTGTCATCGTTATCCAGACCTGATGGTCAAGATCTTTTTGCTACCGGGTGATCCATTAATGAACTATATCATGCACGGGCACGAATTCTATGACGCACTCAAAAAACCACATGAGGGCATAGACTACAATCCAAGTCCCATCGTGGCACAGTACCGAGAGTGGGCCAAGTTGAGAAATATCCCAGAACCTGCAGACCAGGTGGCCTTGGAAGGTCTGGACCTCACACCCATGCTGGAGTTCCAGAAACGTCTATGAACCTGTATTACACCAAACTAGACAGCATCAGTCCTAGTTTGTACGCAGATTTCAAGAACCTGGGCCAACAACATGTGTGCGGCGGCGGCTGGACCAGATACTACCGCACTGATCTCAGCAGAAACATCCTGTTGCCAGATCACATGAAACACAGTTTTAACCTTAGTTACATGACCTTTATCGGTGACAATGCTCATCCACATGTGGATCTAGACATAGGATGCAGGATAAACATCTATCTCAGTGAAAACAACTGTCCAACCCGGTTCTTCAGTGTGCGGTCTGAGCAGTTCAACAAACCTCGACCAACAAGCTGTGCAGACTGCACAGTAGCCAAGTTTTGTGCCGGCGAATGCCAGTGCAGTTACAAACTGGAAAACCTGGTAGTAGAGGACGAATTCACTGCCCGGCGTCATGACATATATCTCTTGAACATACGCAAGATACACAGTGTAGAGGGATTATCTAAAACCAACTACAGAGAAGCCCTGAGTTTTACCACTGATCTTCCTTACGAAACAGTTTATGAAGCCTTGCGTGACTATGGCGCATTCTATGTTTAAGAAACTGCTTGACAATGCTCGCATTGACTATCAAGTACTGGATCAACGAATAGAGTTTGATCTGGATTCGCAAGGCCGTAAAATACAATACTCCAATGTTACCTCACAGTACCTGGACGATTTCATGGCCAGTCTGGGTGACCATGCCAGATATTTCCACACCAGTTTTGTCAACATTGAGGCCACAGTACCTCCACACACCGACATTGTGGATCAGGTCAACATCAACTTCTACATAGAAACCGGCGATTATCGCACTACATTTTACCGAAGCACCAGCGACTCAGCCGGATTCACCTATGCTGATCACGGCGACGGTCATGCATATCGCATGGAAGATCTAGAACCCATGGCCAGTTTTGTAGCCCAGCCGGGTGATGTGTATGTGCTGAATGGCCGAATCATACACGGAGTCACCTGTGACACTGCTGCGCCAAGAAAGGTCTTACAGATCAGCAGCAGAGACCTAGAGTACGATCAGGTCATAGATATCTTGAGCCGCGTATGTTGATCACGATTTACACCATCTTTACCATACACTTGGCCTGTGTGTTGGCCAGCCTGTACATGCACAGATACGAACTACACAGGCAGTTCTCAATGACCGCAGGCACAGAGGCCACCATGCGAGTTGCATATTGGTTGTTGTTTGGCACAGTGACCCGGGACTTTGTAGTACAACACCGAAAGCATCACGAATTGTCGGATACCTGGAACGATCCGCACACTCCCAGATATGGTTTTTGGACCCTGCTGGGCTGTTGCCTGATTCCGGATTTTTTCAGATCCTATAAAATAACAGTGACTGATCAGGAATATAGTCGTTATGGTGTAGACAAGGTTGTGACCGAAACATTTACGGATAGACATCCACGCTTGGGTGTGTTATTATTGCTAGTGATCAACATCATGTTGTTTGGCGTGTGGGGTATGGTTGCCTGGCTGGTACATTTGTTTGTGGTAAACTTCTTGATCATTGCTACTATCACTGTGTTTGGACACAGCATTGGCTACAAAAACTATGAACTGGGAGACCTTACTCGCAACGTGTTTCCCATTGGTGTGTTGTGTGTGGGCGAAGAACTACACAACAATCATCACAGAGACAGCAGGCGCTGTAACATGGCTGTGAATAAAAATGAATTTGACCTGGGCTATTGGTACCTGCGTGTGCTAAACAGATTGGGTCTAGTAGAATTCAAAACGGAGAGTGCATAATGTTTTACGAAATACTGGATATCAAGTACGATCATGACCAATTGGTCAACGATGTCAAGAAACATGTGTTTCCCCTGGGGCAACAGGTCATACAAGGTGAAGAATACGAAACACCGGCTTATCATGGATTTGGTGGCTGGAGCCTGCTGAGTCGCACCGGTGACTGGCGAGACGGTTGGGACTTTTTCCAAAACGACGAAGGCGAAGCCATGGAAGTGTATTTTCCCAAAAACGACAACAACTACAAAAGCCTCAAGTTTTTCAACATTGCCATGAGTACCGAACACTCAAACCCCACACAAGGCTACCAAGGCGAAATAGCACGTGTGTTAGATCGCATTCGTGATCTGGGTTTTTATCCCAGCCGTGCCCGAGTGACCTGCTTGCAGGCCGGTGCCAAAAGTTTAGTACACAGAGATGCCGATGACAACGAATACATGGCCCGCATACACATTCCTTTGATCACCAATCCGGCCTGCGTGTTCAAGTGTGACGGCGAAGATTTATACATGGAACCCGGACGAGTGTACATGGTCTGGGTCAATCGCTGGCATCAGATACGCAATGATTCGGATCAAGATCGCTATCACATAATCATGGATGCCTACGACACCAAAAAAATCACCCAGCATTTCAAATACGAAGCCGATATACAACAGTTGATTGATTTTCACCAACAGGTACGCAAACAAATAGATGCGGCTGTGATCACGCCTGAAGAATACGAGCGTTTTGAAGCAGTTCGTCAGACCTTTGTGACCAAACCCCGGCACAAAAAACCTGAATATTTGGTTGGTTGACAAACAAAAAGGTTAAATATAAAATACAAGTATTGTTGTATGAAGTGAAGCGAAAGTTGTTTTGGACGTGGGTGCGAATCCCACCACCTCCACCAAAAAATACACTCACACGCCGCAAGGGTGCAAATTGAGACCTGATAACAGGTATCGCTGGGTAGACGTATCCAGAGTGTGTTTTTTAATGGGGGTGACTAGATTCGACAGGGCGATGAGTAACAGAACAGACAGCACGACAGGAGTAGTCGTAAAAAGCAAACAACGTAAACGCAAACGACGCACAGTTCGCATTGGCAGCCTAGGCTGTCTAGGGTAGGAAATGCCTCGTAACAGAAACAACCACGGTGTTGCCTAAAAACAACACCTCAAAACCCCCTTAAATGGGGGTTTTTTGTGGGTAGAAATTCTGGTTGACCCAAAAATACCAAAATGCTATAATACTTGTATAGTTAATAAAAAGGAGCAGAAAATGGCAACAGAATACAAAGTTGGTGACGATGTAAGTTACGGTATCAATTGCGATCGTTACTACGATGGTAAAATCACCCGTATTACGAAACGCTTTATTTTTACTGATTCGGGTCGTCAATATACACGCAAAGTGGCCCGTGATGGATCGGTTCATTACACCCAAACTGGTTGCAAATACTGTTATTTGATGCAGGGCCGTCATGAGTATTTGGACCCACATTTTTGATGTGGTTGACCCAAAATTCCCAAAATAGTATAATACTTGTATATTGTTAATAAGGAGCCTGTGATGAATTACACCCAAGAACAAGTCAACAACATTGTAGAAGAAGCCAAGACGGCGGCTTATATTGCAGCCGATGCGTTTTTCAAAGACAAGTTAGGCGGACGAGATCAGTATGCCTGTGGCTTTGCCTGGGTGGATATCCTGGGTGTCCGTAGCAATAGTAAAATTGGCCAGGCCTTGCAGTTCGGTGGTTTCCGTAAGAGTTACACCCGTAGCCTCCAACTCTGGAATCCTGCAGGTCTTGGTGTGCAGAACATTGACACTCTCGAAGCCGGTGCCCAAGCAGCCGCTGAAGTATTTGAGCGTTATGGTTTCAAGGCCTATGCTGGTAGCCGTTTAGACTAATGAAGTTCTATCAAGAAACCACGGTCTGGGATGGCAACGTCCCAAACCACATTTACTTGCTCAGTACCGACAAGAGCAAATTGTATGGTTATATCAAGAGTGGTACACAAGAAACACAGGTGTTCCGAAAAGCCATTGCATTTGATCAGCGTGGTAGACGGTTTGTGGAAGTAACGCAGTTAGGTGAGATTGATCTAGATGAAGTGCGTTCAGAAAAATGGGAGTTCACTGGTAGCCGGGGTGATACCTATATTGTCCAAAAAATAGACGATGTGTTAAAATGCAGTTGTCCTGGTTACACTTATCGCGGTGACTGTAAACACATCAAACAAGTAGAGGAGCAGGCATAATGTCAACACGTTCAGCAATTGGTATCAAACATGGTGATCGCATCAAGGCCATCTACTGCCATTATGATGGCTACACCGAACACGTGGGTCGTGCCTTGCACACCTACTATCAAAGTTCGCCCAAGGTCAATGGGTTGATTGCCCAAGGTGACATGAGTTCCATTGGTGCCAACATTGGTGACAAACACCCATTCAACGACCGCAATGAATACATCGATGAGTGGATTGCCACCCAGTGTACCTTTTACGGTCGTGATCGCGGCGAAGAAAACACAGGTTTTAGATCGTTTGCCAATGAAACAGATTTTCTCTCATACTATGATGGCTGTGGTGCTGAGTTCTACTATCTGTATGATCACGGTGTTTGGTACGTGAGCGAAAACTACCAAAACAATTTCCGACCCCTACACGAAGTTCTTAACCGGGAGACAGCAAATGCCTAATTGGTGTTCGAATACCATGACCCTGACACACGAGGATCCTGCAATGATCGCTCGTGCCAAAGCAGCCTTTGCCCGCGGACAGTTCTTGCAAGAATTTGTTCCTGTGCCCAAAGAACTGTCAGACACCGTGGCTGGTAGCCACAGTGATAAGGATGCACAGGCCCGACTCGTGGCACAGACTGAGGACAATATAAAAAAGTACGGCTACGGTAACTGGTACGATTTCTGTGTCAATGAATGGGGCACCAAGTGGGACATAGGCTGTGATGCCGGCATACAAACATTTGATGACCACGAACTGATTGTGTATTTTGATTCAGCCTGGAGTCCGCCCATAGCGGCCTACGAACGGTTGCTGGATCTGGGCTTTACTGTGTACGCAACCTACTACGAACCCGGCTGTGCGTTTGCTGGCATCTTTGAAGATGGTTCAGACGATTATTATGATTTGTCAGGTATGGATTCAGGCGATGTGCAACAGCAGTTGCCGCAGGAACTGGACGAAGCATTTGGTATTTCAGAGTGCATGGCTGAGTACGAAGCTGAACAAGTGGATGAAGTCACTGCCTGGTACAAGGAAGGTGTAGAAGATTGTAAATTAGAACCACACGAAAAACCTAAATCATAATGTGGATAGTTTACGCAGGTGTTGGAGTTGTAGTTTTTATTTTCGGTGTGTTTGTTATTGGAACGCTAGTGGCTACGATTATGGATTGGGATTACCAACGACGAAATAGAGCATGGATTGAACTACAGCGTGACCATAGCAAACCGCGTAGACCGGCGGCCAAATAACACTTGCTGAAAAAATGCCAAAATGTTATAATATAGTATTACAGTATCGGAGCAGACAATGTTAAAACCCTGGCAAGTGATTGCAGAACTAGAAAGCGAAAACAGTCGCTTGTTCAAAGAGTCGGTGATACGTCGTGAAGCCCAAGCCGGCAACGCCGACTTCTTTCGCGGTGCTCGAGCTGCCTTGGATGCCATGATCACGTTTGGTGTCAAAAAAGTGGCAGAAAAATCCGGTGATGGTCGAGGCATCCGACCCGAAGCTTTTTGGCAGACAGCACAAGACCTGGCTGAACGCAGACTCACAGGCAACGATGCACAGACCGCGGTCAACTATCTGCGTATGAATGCCACCGAATCAGAATGGAATGGATGGTATCGCAGGATCTTGATCAAGGATCTACGCTGTGGTGTTTCGGAAAAAACCATTAACTCAACCGTGGAGACCATCAATGGAGATTATGTTATACCTGTTTTTAGTTGCCAACTTGCTCACGATGGTGCTAATCATGAAAGCAAAGTCTCAGGCAAAAAGCTGGTGGAAGTTAAGCTGGATGGAGTGCGTGTTATTACTATCGTCTACCCAAGTGGGAATGTTGATCAGTATAGTCGTAATGGTAAGGAACTAGTAAATTTTGAACACATCAAAAGACAGTTTGCCAAACATGCACGATTTTTAAAAGAACCCATGGTATTTGATGGCGAAGTCATGAGCTCCAGTTTCCAGGATCTCATGCGACAGGTGCATCGCAAGAGTGATGTGAGTGCAGATGATGCTGTGTTACACCTGTTTGATATCTTGTCACTGAAAGAGTTTCAGGCCGGACGCAGTTCAATACCGCAAGCAGAACGCAGTGCGGCTTTGAAGGTTTGGTACAATCCTATCCAAGATCATGTGCCCAGCATCAAGATCTTGGGTCACGAACTGGTTGATCTAGACACCGATGCGGGTCGCAGTCAGTTTACTGCCATCAACCAGCGTGCCATTGAGGGCGGCTACGAAGGTATCATGATCAAAGATCCCACAGCACCATACGAGTGTAAACGTACTACAGCCTGGCTCAAACAGAAACCCTACATCGAAGTCAGTCTTACCATTGTGGGTTTTGAAGAAGGAACCGGTCGTAATGCTGGTAAGTTGGGTGCTATAATTGTAGAAGGAGTAGACGATGGTAAACTTATTAGGACCAATGTCGGAAGCGGACTTACTGATGCTGATAGGGATGACTTTTGGCACAATCGTGATAGTCTCAGCGGTCGTGTTGTGGAAGTACGTGCCGACGCTGTTACGCAAAATCAAGACGGATCGTACTCGTTGAGATTTCCTAGGTTCAAAGGATTCCGCGGATTTACATCAGGAGAAAAACTATGAACGGAGCCGCAGAACCTAAACCGCCAGAACAGGCCACTGAAAATGATATAGCAGTGACCTTGTACGGCGCTATCCGCCAGTTAATTTTAGAAAAGGATTATTTTTACCGTAGTTTTCAAGCTGAATACAGTCATTTGACTGGCAACGGTGAACGTGCTATAATAAATCTCATCAACCAGTTTGGACCTAGATTGCTCCAGGCCATACACGATGACGATGTAAAACGCAGCAAAGAACTAGTGATGCAAGAACTTAAAAAGGAATAACATGCGACCCAATCATAGAATTCACTGGCGTGAATGGCCGGCTTATGTAGTTTGGCGTTTTAAAAAATTTGTTAAATCACTTAAATTTGGAGTATAAAAATGACCTGTAGAGGATATGATAGTAAAGCAGTCAAAGTTTCAAAATCAGTCAAGCGTATGGCTGCTACAATTTTGAACAATCAACAGCGGCGAGAATTCATCCGCGGCTATGCTCACGCAGAGGCCTCCAATGCCAGAATGGCCACTCGACGCAACCGCAGTGAGTAATGGGACGTATATTTGAACGTGCTGAACAGTATTTAGACAGTATCGATCCTGGATTATATCTAGAAATAGGTACCAGTCGCAATGGTGACGATGGCAGCACCCGAACCATTGCTGGCTGGGCCGCGAGCCGCAGTACATTTCTAATTACTGTGGACATGGATCCTGAAAACTGTGAGTTTGTTAAAGCCATGTATTTACCAAACACCCAGGTCACACACAGCACCGGCGAGGATTACCTATATCATCGTGCCTACAGCCAACGGCCCATAAGTTTTCTTTATCTGGACAATTTTGATTGGGACTGGCATCCAGATCGCACCGAAGACTTTGTACGCAATCAACAACTAAGATATCAATCATTTGGCGTGGAAATGAACAACGTCAACAGCCAACGTGCTCACTTGACTCAGGCCATGTATGCTGTTCCACATATGACATCACGATGTTTGATTGTGTGCGACGATACCTGGTATAATCGATGGTGGGGACACTATTCGGGCAAGTCGGGCTCGGCCATACCATACCTTCTTGGCCAAGGATTCGAGGTTCTTGACACCGAAGAACAACCCGTGTATGGAACCATTCTCGGACGTGGAGTCAAACAAAAACCCGCCTAAGCGGGTTTTTTTAAGTCGCAAAAGATTACTTCTTCTCAGCTGGCTTGGCAGCAGGAGCAGGAGCAGAAGCAGCTGGTTTAGCAGCTTCTTTCTTTGGCTCTTCTTTTTTAGCAGGTGCTTGAGCAAATGCTGTGACCGCAAAAGCGGATGCTAATAAAGTTACTAATGATTTCATTTTTATTTCCTCATAAGGTTAATTGAAATACCCAAGATTTGACTCCTGGATAATATATTTAACGTTCTACAGGTACACTTGGTTTACAAATCTACCAAATTTTGGTTATTTTGATTGTTTTGGTAAAATTGCATATTGCAAAACAATAAAAAATAGTGCATAATACTTGAACGCTGTAGTTTTACAGCCCTTTAATTTTAGGAGAATGAAGATGTTTGATTTGAAAACTAAACAAGGTAAGTTGTTTAACGCTCTAGTGCTCCAAGGTGAAACTTTGACTGCTAGCCAGATTGCTAAACGTTTTAGCATCAAGAACCCAACCGCAACCATCAGCGAAATTCGCCATGCTGGCTTTGCCATCTATGGCAACAAGCGTGTGGCAGGCAATGGTGTTCGCGTTACTGAGTATCGTCATGGCAAACCAAGCCGCCGTATCGTGGCTGCTGGTTACAAGGCCTTGGCCATGGGTTTAGTCTAATCCAGACTGTAACAAAACTGTCAAAAAGGGCGCCTTGTGCGCCTTTTTTGTTGGCGGGCCTTAAATATATTAATGCCACGCAGGGTTTATAATCTCGAACGTGATCTTCGCAGTACGAATTGGATGATAGACAAGATTCGTACCAAAGAGATTTACGCTCAAAATTTGTATGCGGCCTTGTGCAACAATGAATATGCACCCAAAGATGTCTGGGGCATACTCAAAAACATACACTGGGATTGCTCGTGGCGTTATGCGGCCAGCCTGATAGCCGAGATCCGCGAAGACGAAAGTTATCTAGATTGGTACTGCTCAGGTACCGGATTTCAAGGCATAGACTTCACCGGATTTGTTGAAGAAAGCTATGTGACTCCCGAGATCGAATCGGACTTTGATCAAATTGGTTGGTTGCTGGTAACCAAAAGATTTGTAGACGTTCCATAGACTTCTGACCTTTTCTCTGTTATAATAATACAATGAAGATAAATGTTATCAGTGACCTGCACCTGGAATTTGAAGACCTGACCTTGCCAGGAGGCGATGTCCTGATCATTTCTGGAGATGCCTGCGAAGCACGCAAACTCAAACAGGATCAGTATCAGCGTGATGGCGTGACCATGTTGCCACATGAAAAAAGCAATCTGCGTCCAGATCGCTGGTACAGATTCTTTGAAGAAGAGTGTGCCAAGTATCGCGAAACTGTGTATGTCATGGGCAATCACGAGCACTATGGATTCAAATATCACAAGACCTACGAGCACCTGCTGACCAATCTGCCAGACCATGTGACCTTGTTGGAGAACCAAACACATACCATTGATGATGTGACCTTTGTGGGCGCCACCTTGTGGACAGATATGAACCAAGAAGATCCCTTGACCATGTATCACATGACTTCAATGATGAGCGACTACCGGCAGATCACCATGTTCAACGAAGCCAAATCGGTGTATCATAGATTGCAACCTGAACGCACTGTGGCAGACTTTTATAAGAGTCGGGACTATATCCGTCTGGTAGTTGAAAACGATCCTACTCAAAAGTACGTGGTGGTCACACATCACGCACCTACCCGGGTCAGTACTCATCCCAGATATCAAAACGATACCTTGATGAATGGTGCCTACAGTTCTGATCTGGCAGAGTTTATTCTCGAGCATCCACAGATTCGGCTATGGACACACGGTCACACACATGATCCTTTTGATTACATGATTGGATCAACACGTGTGGTTTGTAATCCACGTGGGTATGCTGGCTACGAATCACGTGCTGATTTATTTGATCCACGGGCTGTAGAAATAACCCTATAGAACTCCAAAATCTTCAATTTTGGTACGATTATTACAAGGTTAATTAGTAGAAATACTATATAAGTTTTGTGTTTTGTAAAAGACACACTTTTTAAAAAGGAAATAAAATGAAGAAGTTATTATTTGCATTATTAGTAGCAGCCGGTGTAACAGCGGCTCAAGCACAAGTAACGGGCAATTTAGGTTTGACCAGTGACTATCGCTTCCGTGGTATCAGCCAAACCCAAAATGCTCCTGCTGTTCAGGGCGGTATTGATTATGCACACTCAAGTGGTTTGTATATCGGTAACTGGAATAGTTCAGTATCCAGTCAGCTTTATACCAGTGGTGCTGGTGTAGAAAATGATTTATATGCTGGTTACAAAAAAGAAATCGTTAAAGGTATCAGCATTGATGTTGGTAGCTACAACTATTTCTATCCACGTGCCACAGCGGCTGGTACTGGTTCAAACTTTGACACTTACGAGGCATTTGCTGGTGTGGGTTTCAAAGACATGATCACAGCCAAGTATAGCCAAACCTTGGGCAACGGTTACTTTGGTACCACCAATGCCAAGGGCACCAAGTACATGCAGATTGATGGCAAACTACCAGTTCCTGTTGTCAAGAACTTGGCCTTGGTAGCACACTATGGTCGCACAGATGTGGCCAACAGTTCAGCATTGGATTACAACGATATCAATGCTGGTGTGGTTTACACACTACCCAAGGAATTTGATCTAGGCGTTCGTTACTATACCAATAGTTCAATGACCAGCACATTCCAAAATGCAAATACTGTAAATGGACAAAAACTTTACAAGAACGCAGTGGTAGTGAGTTTGACAAAAACTTTCAACTAATCATTGACAAGCAGTTGAAAAGAGCCTATACTTGATGTATAGGCTTTTTTATGACCAGCAAATCTAACGTTACCTGGGCCACGTTTGGTCCCCGTGGTGGACTGGTGCCAGGATATGGTGCGGTTCCGCCAACCAATTACACAGCAGAAGTAGACATGACCACTTGTAAAATTTCTGATGCCAGCACCCGTGGCGTCACTGTTACCATACCCAACAATGGCTCTACCAGCTTGACAAACCCTATCACTACCACAGCCTCCATAAACACGGCTCGGGTACGCATTACCGATCAGGACATAGAACTGGATGGTATAAGCCTTAAACACACCTTGACCAAATTGCACGAACGCATGGCTATCATGATACCAAATCCCAAATTGGAAGCAGATTTCGAGCAACTGCGTGAACTCAGACGCCAGTACGAGCAACTGGAACAGGAACTGGTCGAAAAATCCCAGATGTGGAATACGCTCAAAAACACTGACACAAAATAGTAAATATGTTATACTAGTCCTATGACTACTATAACCTTAGACTGTAAAAACAAAAACATACCCGAAATCATTGAATGGTGCAACGACCATTTTGGTGCTGACCGTTGGAACTGGCGCAGCCAGTTTCCCAGCTACAGATATGATTTTGTCCTGCCCACAGAACAAGCGGCCACACATTTTAGATTGAGATGGGCATGAAAGGCATCGAAATAACCGGAGTGATCGTTGATGACGTGTCTTGGAACGGTTGGCGAGGAGTTCAAGGTCCATGGCAACCTGTGTTTGCCTGGCGGCCTAGACGAGACATACACGGCGCCTGGCACTGGATGCGGCGGATCTATCGTAGAGAGAAAAACAGGATAGTCTGGCCCTCACAGGGTTGGGAATATGGTACTGTGTTTGATGCGATCAGGGACGGGCAATGAAAACTCTTCGAAGAACAGTAATTATTCGAGACACAGATCTGGACAGCCTGTTACAAAAAACAGTCAAAAAACAACTGTACGATCGTGTGGATGTAGAGACCCTGACCTATGCTAGCCTACAACAAGAAATCATGCTTGAAGTACTCAAACAAGGTCACACAGGCTGTCCAGAATTTCGTGTGTTGCCTGACCTTTACGAACAGATGCTGTGGAGAGAGCCCGGTCTATATGATCGTAGATACTTGGATTGGAAGTTTACCATGGACTATCCGGCTGGCCAGATTTATGTACAGAGTCGTGACAAACATCCAAGACAACCCTTGTATCGTGTGACCTTTGAGCGAGACTACTGATGGCTGGATACGTACCTAGCGAATATCAACTGTTAGATCAACTGCGTCTGGATGGTTGGACCTTGCAGGACATGACTGCCTACGAACGGGTAATTTTTAAAATTGTTCCTTGGTGCAGAGAAACCTTTGGAGACATGTTGATCATGTACGAAGCAGATTCGTGGCGTTGTCGCTGGCATGGAACCACCCTCAAGATAAACGACAAATACCTGCCCATATTTGCCTTCAAAGATCCAGCAGATTTAACTCTTTTACAACTTAGGTGGACCCAATGACCATAACCATCAGAGTGCCCTGGTCTGATCCTTACAACAAGGATTTTATGTGGAACGAACTTCTAGCCTGGACTTGCGAAACTTACGGCCTGCCTGGAGATGACACCTGGCGCTATCATCCTACCACAGACTACATGGACTTCCATTTCTATACTGAAACGGATGCCATGATGTTCCAGCTCAAGACAGCTGGGCAACGCTGGGGCACTCAAGAACAGGCCGTGGATCTCATGGGAGTTTATGTCAATGGCCGTTAAAACTGTGCTACACACTTTTCGCATGGGCGATGTGGAAGATCCCTATCTATATGCGGCTTTCCCTATCGGCGAGTGGCAAAAAACTGAGCATGGGCGTTGGTGCATGGAACACACTGTGGGCGAACCGGTGTTTTGGTGTGATCCGGATCCTGCAAGTCTGGGATATCGTGTGAGCATAACTGGTGAGCTAGAAGAACAGGACTACACATTTTTCCAACTAAAATGGGCACACCGGGTCAAGCATGATCTATAACGTCCACGGACCCATGTTTGAACAGCTGGACCAGGCACCTTGGCCTGCGGACGCTGACATCGTGATAGTGCGTGATCATTTTGAACCCGATCTGTTGCAAAAGTTTTTAGATCAGCGACCACCACAAGTGTGTCTACAAAGTTTTTATGCTCGTCCCTTGGCCGGCATGGAATCTGTGACTTGGATACCTGTTTTTCTAAAACAGATATCAGAGCAGATGAATCGCTGTGTCATGCTGGATCAACCTGCTACTGAAGCCTGTTTTGGTTTTATGATTTTCAAAAATCGTGACATGCGTACCATGGCCATAGAAAGCATAGAAGCCGCTGGATTGACCACAGACTATTACACCTTGTATCTTGACCCACACCTACAGGGTCGATATAAACATCAAGCAAGATTTTACCCTAGCCGTGGTCCGTATCATCCCACAGTGACCTACGAAAACAACTGGACTGACTTCCTGCAGGATCGTGTGTATTCGCCCACAGCGGTGAATTTGATTGTAGAAACTCTGGAACTGGCCTGGGGAGCCAACATGACCTATACAGAAAAAACAGGCTTTGCCATGTGCGGATTGAATTTTCCAATTTGGCTGGGTGGATACGGTCAGGCGGAAACCTGGACTGACCTGGGATTTGATGTGTTTTCAGATATCATCAACCATGATTATCAATACATCACAGATCCAGCCGAGTCCATGCGTCGGGCCTTGTCAGACAACCTGAGCATATTAACTGATCTTGACCTAGCCAAGCAACTGCGAGCACAGGCCATGCCCAGACTCTTGGCCAACAGAAAACTGTTTCTTGACCGACCATTTGGCCGAATGTTGGCTGACATAGTAGAACAACAGTATCCTGATCGGGCCAAAGAAATCAAACGACATTTTAGAATTTTTGATGTTAGCGATCAAAGTAAGTAACGCACAACAAGCCATGGAGATGAAACAACAGGTCTTGGATCATGGTCTACGACAGGATCATGATTTTACCTGGGAGTACATACCAAACCAGTATGACGGATGGGATTATACTACCCAATCTCATCCCATGGTGCGATTTTATTTCGTTGAGCAACAGATGGAAACATTTTTTCAATTACGGTGGTCATAGTGATCAATTACTATTATGAAATCCGAGACGGAGTCACAGTGTTTGGACAGCCACATAAATATCTGGCCCTGTTTGATGGCCATCCTGGGCAAGGATCATTCAACTGGCGCCTGCATGACGAAGCACTCAAACACAGCGAACGGGTCTGGTTAGAAAATGCCAATGGTGTGACCTTGGTCAAGGCGCCCAGCACAGATACCAGCTGGGGGCAGGTTGACCCACGAGAACTAACTTGGTTAAAACTGCGTTGCCATGATATCGAACAACTCTAGGACCGAATGGCGAATCAGCGATGATCTGACTTTGATTCGTGTAAAACAAAATAATCAAGAATTACTTTTTTTAAATGGTGTGTTATTGGATAAAGCCAAAAATCGATTTATTGTAGTGCCCGAAGCAATAAACTACAAATACTGTGTGGTCATTGAAGACTATAACTGGTGGCACAAAAATCACTTTGACATTACCGATTGGATGGAGCAACACCTGCCTAGGGGTGAGGAACACGCACAGGGCATGGTCATTGACTTTGATACCGAACAACAGCGTGACTGGTTTTTGTTGAGGTGGATGTGATACTGCCCGATACTGAATGGCCTTATGTGGAATATACCAGCCATCCTTGGCCTGAAGTGTGTGCCTGGTGCGAGCAAAACATTGGTGAATTTGATCAGGACTGGTACAAGCTGGGCGAGGATATCGCAGCACAGAGCATAATGACTGATTACAAGAGCACATACTTATTCAAGCGAGAACAGGACGTGTTGCTATTTAGATTGAAATGGATGTAGAGTGTCAGAGGAACGTTATCACATAGTTCGCATCAAACCCGATTCACGAAGAATTTGGGTAGAAGTTTACCTCTGGGGAGAAAACGTTTTTCACCGAGAGCCATTTACAACCTTGCCCACTGAGCAACAGATGTCTAACATACAAATTTGGTGCCATGAACATGCCTGTGGGCGGCGTATGAGTTTTCAACAGTTTGTGTTTAAAACAGAAAAAGAATTAAATATGTTTATGCTACGTTGGGCATGATCAAAGAAAGATTTCATGAAAGTTAAACAAATAATCATAGTAGGTGGTGGTACCGCTGGCTGGCTCAGTGCTGGTTTTCTCAGCAGCCAATTAGACGATGTAGAAATCACAGTCATACACAGCCGGGAAGTGCCTATCATTGGTGTGGGCGAGACCACAGTGCCACAGTTCCGCAACCATTTGGAAAAGATGGGCTTGGCCGAAGATACGTGGATGCGTGAGTCCGGAAGCACATTCAAGTACGGTGTGACCTTTGACCGGTGGCGTGATGGCCGGGACACACGCTGGCACGGCTTTGGTGACTTTGTCACAGAAAAGGGTATAAATCGCAGCATGGACGAATTTGGCAAGCGTGTGAGCGTGGCCCGGGATGATCAGGTGCTCATGGCCGACTACTGGATGGAACTGTGTAAACGCCGTACCTTTGGTGGAATACACTATGATTGGTATGCATCAGATACCTATCATTTGGTCAAACATGGTCGAGCCCACAGAGATCTGGCAGGACATCAGTACATGAGCCGTGTGCCAGGATATGCCTACAACATCAACGCATTCCGGGTAGGACAAACAATTCGAAATCACGTGGCCTTGCCTAGAGGTGTGCGTGCCCTGGAACGGCACATCGTAGAAGTGCGTCGCAACGAAAACGAGGAAGTCACTGGCTTGGTGGATGACGGTGGTGAAGTGCATACTGCTGACCTGTACATAGACTGCTCGGGATTCAAACGCCTGTTAATTGGACCTGTGGCTCGGTGGATCAGCTTTGAAGATCGATTGCCTTGCAAGAATGCCATTGGCGGACGTGTGTATTACGAAGGTGACGAAGAACGATTCTGTGTGCCTAACCTGCATGCCACAGCACTCAAGCACGGTTGGTCGTGGCGTGTACCCTTACGTGATGACATGGGCTCAGGCTATGTGTATGACACACGTTTCACTACAACAGATCAGGCCATTGCCGAACTGCAAGACTACTGGACCAGCCAAGGCAAGCAGTGGGATCACAAGGTCACCTTGACATTTGAAAACGGCATCTTGGACAAAAGTGCTCATCGCAACGTGATAGCCTGTGGATTAAGTTCAAACTTCCTAGAACCGCTTGAAGCCACATCAATAAGTTTTACTACCTTGATCAACGAACTCTTGGTAGCTGTGTTGAAAAAACACGACAATCACTGGAACTGGAAAGAAGCCGAAGTAATCAGCAGACTCATGCACAGAGAAATCAAGATCACCGGTGACTTCCTGTGGTGCCACTATGCCTTGACCCAACGCAAAGACACCGAGTTTTGGCTGGATCGTGCCCAACAGCGTGAAGAAGCCATTGAGACTTGTCACAACTGGTTTGGACGGCATTTCTCAGATATTTACAGGCGTGAAAAGGATTTTGACCACACACGCTACAACAAGTATGACTGGGGTCAGATGATTACTACCATGCGTATATTTGATGATTGCCCCACACGTGAAATTGACCCTGGCTTGTTGGATCGAGCCAGACTCTACTACGAATATCGCGATCGCATGGCCGAGAGCCTGATCAAGACATTGCCCACACATTGGCAACTGATACAGCACATAAATGGCCAATAACAATCACCTGTACGCCGATCGACTATCAAGATTAAACACCTTGATAGGTCAGGTCACCGAAGCGTCGGTAGACAAATATGAACACTGGCGCACCTTGCAACAGGCCAAGGCTGAATTTGATAACACAAGGATTGCCAATGGCCAAGCCTGGGAACTGGGTGCTTTTGCCGACTGGCTAGAAAACACCTACGGTGTACAATTGGAAAAAGAAGAAGGCATGATCGGTCCAAAATTCCACATAGTAGATGAACAAAAATACTTGATATACCGGTTAAAATTCGAATAATGAAAAAAATTGACATGTGGCCACCGCCGGAAACCTGGACTGAGGTAATCATACCTTGGTCAGACATGTTGGTGCCGCATACTTTTAGGCAACCTGTTCGAATATTGAACTGGCTTGAGCGACAACCCGGTGGTCGATATCACTTGCATGGTTGGCGTGCCACTGAAGGATTTGCATTTAGATTCGAACGTGCTGAAGATGCCACAGCGTTTGTGTTGAGGTGGAAATGATTAACTGGGCATATATTGTTGCTAGATTGATTTCAGCCATTGGTTCATGGATAGAGGCCAGTAATCTCAGGAACCGTTGCTACAAAATGGCCGAAGAAGCTGAAATCATGATGACAGCCTTGGAAGACATAGAACGCATGAGCACCGAAGATCGCATTAAAAAATATGCTAGAAATGCCATACGCACAGTGCGTGATTTGCCTGTGGATCAAGTTGACCAATAAATCCAAATATGCTATAATGTAGTTGTAGTAGAAAATTTAATCAATAACTTCGGAAAGCGAGTATATTATGAACTTGAAAATCAAAGCCCTTTTACAAATCGTTGGCATGACAGCCATGGGTATGGCCATTGGTTTGGCCTTTGCCTTTTACAACCGTCTGGTAGGTGATGTAAACACCATGTACACTATTGCCGCTGTGAGTATGGCCGCATTGTTTTATTCCATGTATCGACTTTTATTGGATCGCTTGGAATACGAAGAGCAGATCAAACGCATCAGCAAACAAGTGGACGAAATCTGCAAAAAATGAAGATTTATAAGTCAAACTATCGTGACCATTGGATCAGTCCATATACCATACTAGAGTATGTGTTTTTTTGGACTGCGTGGTCACGTTGTGGTCGCAACCAGGGTGTGATTGAAGACCGGGATTATGTTGACCACCCAGCCTGGGCGGAACGTGCCGCCAAGGCGATTGATCCGATTTGTACCCTGATCAAACGTGTTTTGGATTTTGTACACCCACAAATCAACTACATCAAAATCGATCGGTGGGACACCTGGAGCATGGATCATACCTTGAGCGATATCATCTTGCCCATGTTGCGACAACTGCAAGCCACCAAGCATGGTGCTCCACATGTGGATGATGAGGATGTGCCCGAACATCTACGTAACGAAAACGCACCCAAAACACAAAACGATTGGGACACTGACGAATTCTGGCATGATCGCTGGGACTGGGTCTTGGCAGAAATGATCTGGGCCTTTGAACAGAAGGTCACAGATGATGCAGAAAGCCAGTTTTTTGATCACACAGCCTATGACACCGGTGACACACTCAATGTCAAGCAGTGGTGCGAGGACGTGACTAATCGGGTCAGCAAAATCAAGTATGATGAAGCCGGACATCGTGCCTGGCAGGCCCGCAAGAGCAACGGCCTGCGGTTATTCGGTAAATATTTTGAAGCACTTTGGGATTAACATGTTTGAAGATATCACAGTAGGTTTACTATGGTTGGGTACCACATGGTTTGTGGCCAACATTGTGTTGGGTGTCATGGACGGTCTGCGAGCCGCAGAAGTTGAACTGCGTAGCAAGATCACCAAACGCCTGGACGAAGTAATACATCGAGTACGTGAAGAGCGGGACGGAGATGTTATATACTGGTACGATCGAGATGACAATGAGTTTTTGGCACAAGGACGCACACAGGAAGAAATCATAGCCGTGCTAAAGTCTAGGTTTCCTGATCACTTGTTTTATCTGGAATCTGACCACATCTTGGGCAAAGGTGCCTGGGAACCTAAAAAATTAGAGCTGTCTCAAATTGTCATCAAATCTAAATCTTGACACTGTTACACAGCAACTGATTGCCTGGATGCAGGATTTTGTGGAACGTCCAAATCCTGCCCTGGGCGATTGGGCACCTTGCCCGTATGCCAGACAGGCACGCATCAACAATCAAATAAAAATCCTGATAGCAGAGCCGCATCTGCTACGAACTGCGGTCTACGACAGCATACAGTATCTTGGAGAATACGAAGTGGTAGTCATAGCCTTTGATCACGCCCGAGTAAAAGTTCCTGTATTTGTACAGGACGTGGCAGACTGGAATCAAGACCTCATGACACAGAATGTGGTCATACTTGAGGATCATCCTGATTGCCGTGAGTCAGTCAACGGTGTACATATGAATTTTGGAAAAGCTGGATTGTTGATTGTGCAACACTTGGACAAACTCAATGCAGCCGCTGATCAACTGCGTGGCAAAGGGTACTATGATTCCTGGTCTGACGCAAACTTGGCTAACGTGGTTCACTGGCGTTATAAACAGCCAACTCATACTGCTTGAAATCCTGTATGGCAGTTTCTCTGTCGCAGAGCCAGGCATAGTGTTCTGTGTCCTTGCTCCACTCAGAGCCGGTCCACCACTCAAATCCAGCTATACGACTTTTATACACACTACAACTTTCGTAGCCAGGTCCTAGATACATGTATTGATATCCCAACTGTCGGGCCCAGGCCAGTTCGTGTTCAAGACTGCGTATGCCCAGATGTAGTTTGGGATTGGCATAATTCCAGGCAAAATAGGCAGCTTCTAATTCACCGTGGTATTGATGAATCTTGCTCCAGGCCACCAGCTGATCTTGATCATAGTATCCCCAGATTAGATCTGCGGCAGTGATCACGATATCGTGCGGAGCCAGGCTAAAATTTTTGTAGCTCAAAAATTTATCATTGATTTCTAGCAGTTCGTCGTAGTCATAGTCTGCCAATTGTTCTGCCGTGGGCAAGATTTCATAATTGGTTTCTGTCAGTCGACTTCTTGTGCTACGACACTGTCGCCAGGCACCAGAACGATAAAGGAATCCTTGCTCCAGGGCCTGACTGTGCTCGTTGTCGTTGACTTCGGCTGTGACTTCTGTTATAATAAAATCACTTTGAGTAAACTTACCAAAACTGTTTGAATAATGGATTTTCATAGGTAAGTATATTTACTTTTACACCAAGAGGCAAAAATGGATTTATACACAATATGGGCAAACAAAGAAGGTGACATCTCTGATCTGGAATGGGTCACGGGCATGAAATCCTTTTTTGATCATTTGGTCGCAGAAGGCAAGATGGAAAGTTATCGTATCACCAGATGCAAAATGGGATTCCGAAGCATCGCAGACATGCCCGAATGGATGATTATCATGGAGTTCAAAAACATGGCACAGATGGATGAAGCATTCCGTCGTGTGGCTCCCTTGGAAGGCGAACTAGAAACCAAACACCGTTCGTTCAATCAATTTGTAGCTGGGGACATACAACACGCACTGTTCCGCGACTGGCCAGATCAGTTCTGAAACTCTGGATCATACACAGGCACAGCCTGGAAGATGGGTGTGCCTGGCAAAATTTGGCCAATATCGCCTGACTGTACAGCCAAGACCATTTCTAAATTGTAGTAATTAAAATCAGGATCTACAGGGTATTCATAGTGCCACATGGATCCAACATTGTTTCCTTGAACTTCGTAGTTGGGAGCCACTGACCCCGAAAAGCAGTGCCAATGCCGGGACCAGTCCAAGGGATAATCATTGATCAGCAGTCGCCAAGATTTAGGCATTTTGGCACGCCAAGGAAAACTAATCACAAAAATACTCCACACATAAGCATCGTTGAGTTTTTCTGTCCAGCAGGTTCCGTGTAGTTGTTCAGGGTGAAGATCAAACATGCGATAATGATTTTGCTCAAAAGACAAGGTGTAGCCAATGTTGGGTAACCCACGCAATCCCAGACAATGTCTGGCTGTACGATAACCAAATTCTTGGGTGTACTCTCTGAGATTGCCACGCAGGTCTTTAAACCATGCAGGAAAAAAATCTTTCATGGGCACAGGTTGGGGTGTGTTGTTTTCAGATTCCCAGCTTTTCTGCCAGGTTAAATACTCAGTGGCCTTGATTTCCATTACTGTATTTAGGCTCAAAAATGGTTGACCAAAAAATCCCAAAATAGTATAATATTAACATGTTCGTAATTGTGGGTATAACTCTATGACAATGCATCTTGAAGGTCCGTGGTTGACTACTACAGGCAAGGCCCGAGGACCACGCAAATATGCTTCTGCTGAAGCCAAACGCCGTGCCGAAGTCCTGCGCCAGGAATGGGAAGCACTCAAGGCCGCCAATGGTATCCGGGACGAACGCCGTACTCGTGCTCGTGACGTCAAAGGTGCTCTTACAGTGAGTTTTAAGGTTCCCCCGGGTCGTGAAGTGCCGGTGATCAAGAGTGTGGACACAGGCTGGGTGGCCTGTGTCAAACCGCAAGACCAAGAGTACACGGGTACCAAGGTCAAAGGCATAGGCACCATGCACAAGTCAAATGCTGTGCCTATTTTTAGTGATGAAGAAGCTGTGGATATCAGCAAGATGCGTAGATGAAATTAGTTATCTGTACCGGTGGGTTTGACCCCATACATAGTGGCCATACTGCTTATCTCAAGGCTGCCAGGAATCTCGGCGATCATCTCATAGTAGGCTTAAACAGTGACGCTTGGTTGGGACGTAAAAAAGGTCGTGCATTTATGCCTTGGAGCGAACGTGCCAATGTGTTGAGCCATTTGGATTCTGTGGATCGTGTGATAGAATTCAATGACAATGACAACACCGCCATTGATGCTATAAAAACAATCAAAACCATGTTTCCCTGGGCCCAGATCATATTTGCCAACGGCGGAGATAGAACACAGCACAATATTCCAGAAATGGTGTTTGACGATGTGGAGTTTGTGTTTGGTGTAGGCGGAGACAACAAGGCCAATTCTAGTTCGTGGATCTTGGAAGAATGGAAGGCTCCACGAACTGAACGTGCCTGGGGCTATTATAGAATACTGCACGAAGTACCTGGTGTCAAGGTCAAGGAACTCACTGTGAATCCCGGTCAAGGCATCAGCATGCAGTATCATGATCATCGCAATGAATTTTGGTTTGTGACCCAAGGCCGAGCCAGTGTGTACACGCTCAAGGCTGGTCCTGATCCGGTGCTGTGTGGACACTTTTTACCACACGAACATTTCTGGGTTGATTTGGGACTTTGGCATCAGCTACGCAATGAAACTGACCAGCCGCTGAAAATTGTAGAAATACAGTACGGCGACAGGTGCGTAGAAGAAGACATCGTGCGTCGCTAAATAGTTTGCAAAGGAGAAATCAACTAAATTGAGTAAACAAGACTTATTGCGTTTTAGTGGCCAGGTAGATGAAGTCCTGCCCAATGCCATGTTTAGAGTAATATTAGACAACGAACAACAAACCCGCATCACCGCCACGCTTGGTGGCAAACTCAGACAAAACAATATCCGTGTCCTGCTAGGAGATCGAGTCGAAGTGGAAATAAGCCCGTACGACCTGACTCGTGGACGAGTAGTTTATCGTGCTAAATAGCTGTATGGATATCCGCGAAACACTAGATCTCTTAGAAGCAAAAAACCGAACCGAACTAGAGCAAATCAAATTGCCTTATGCTCGTACAGCTCTGGCTCCGGTGACCAGCAGCGCCACCATAGACAACCACTATGGTAAGTTGTACCGGGCCTATGTTGACCGTTACAATCGCGGTGAAGGAGATCGAAACTTCAACGAAGCCGGCGCCTACTTGCACAGCATCTGGTTCAGCCAATTCCGTAGTCCTGGCACAAGAAAACCTCATGGTGTCATACTCAGCATCATTGAGCGTAACCACAAAAATTTCACAGATTTCAAAAAGAAATTCAAAGAAGAAGCCATGAAACTGCAAGGATCCAACTGGATTTACTTGAGCAAGTCAGGAACCATTAAAACTATACATAATCATCAAAAACGCACAGACATAGCACTCTTGGTAGACTGGTGGGAGCATGCCTGGACCTTGGATTATGGTACCAACAAAGAAAAGTATCTAGACAACCTATGGCGTATCATTGACTGGGACGCTGTAAATCGCAGACTATGATCACAATCACAGACGCAGCAGTTGTAAAACTACAAGACATCTTGGCCGAAGAAAATAACCCAAGTTTACGACTCAGGGTTTTTGTACAGGGCGGGGGCTGTAGCGGATTTAGCTATGGATTTACCCTGGACGAAAATCAGGCCGACGATGACTGGAGTCTGGAAGTCAATGGCGTCCAAGTCCTGGTAGACAGCATGAGCGGTGGCTACTTGCAAGGTGCTGAAATAGATTACCGAGAAGATCAATACGGCAGTAGTTTTGCCATCAAAAATCCCAATGCTGTGACCACCTGCGGTTGCGGATCAAGTTTTAGCCCATACTAGCCCAAAACACACGTTTACTCAAATCCGATAAATAACACTATAAGAGGATTTGAGCTATGGCATTATTTTCTGTTGGTTATCAAGTTGTAGACATCAACGAGGGTTCTGGCCCTAACACGGGCACGGGGGAAACTATACTTGATGCGTTTTATAAAGTAGATGCTAATTTTGCAAACGTTTCGAACTTTTTACGCAGCGATACCGTAGATTTTAATAATGCCAATGTGGTTGGTTTGTTAAGAACTGCTGTGGCCAACGTGGGAAATTTGTTTGTTGGCAACATAAACAGCCAAATTGATTTCCGTTCAAATCTCAATGTCTACGCCAACATCGTTCCTGGTGTGGCCAACGAATTTGACCTAGGCAGCGCCAGTCTTCCATTCCGTAACTTATATGTGGGTACCACTGTCAGTACCAGCACCGTGGCCACATCAGCTGACGCCGGTCTCCTGAGTTTGCACGCCAACATTGACGTGGGACTACCTGAACAACCAGACGTGGGTGTGTTGGGCAAATTCTACAAAAACTCAGCCAACAGTTTTGCATTTTTTGGTTACCAAGACGAAACTGGTAACTTTGTTTACAAGATCACCAACACTGATGCTGCCAACGCTTCCATAGTGGCCAATAGTCGCATCTATGATGGTGTGTACGGCAACGCACAGTTGGGCAGTTTGTTTATCAGCAACGCCACTTCAGCCACCAGCAACGTCACAGGAGCACTTTTGGTACGTGGTGGTATCAGCAGCCAAAACAATATCTATGCTGCAGGAAACGTTTTCAGTTTTGGTAGTCGTGTTTTAACTACCAGCGATGTATCGGCCTTGGGATATCCTGTGTATTCCGGTGTGGGCAGTTTGTTTGTTGGTAACACTGTTTTTTCCGCAACCACACCCAGCACCAGCACAGTGACTGGAGCCGTGGTTGTCTTGGGCGGTATTGGTGTGGCTGGCAATGTCACAGCAGGAAACATTTACAGTAACCTGGTGGGTCAGGTAATCACAGCCAACCAACCATTTATCACTGGCTTGGGCACAGTCGGTAATCTCACTGTGTCAGGCACAATCACCACAGGTCAATTACAGGCCACCAGTCTGGGTGCTACTGGTATTAGTGCCACAACAATCAACACAGGCACACTGACAGGCCTGACCAATCTGGTGTTGGGTTCACAATTGATCGCCAACACTGTGAGTGCTGTTACGGTTGGTAATGCAGGTATTACCAGTTACACCGGCGCAAGATATCTAAGCTCAGGCAACATTGACATCACTGGTGGTAATCTAACCATTAGCACAGATAACACAGCCATGAGTTTCAAGACTGCAGGCAATCTGACCAATGCTATACTAACTGCCACAAAATCAGTAAACAGTTTCTTGCAGGTGGCTGCACGCAATGGTAGCAATGGTGCATCAGCCAGCACAGACTTTATTGCCTATGCAGATCGATCTGACAATCTCAATGGCTTTATTGACATGGGTATTGCCAGCACAACGTTTAGCGATCCAGCCTATGGTGTGACCAAGGCTGGCGATGGATACATTTTCTTAAATGCTCCCAAGTATGCCAACTCGGTGAGCACTGGTGGTAACTTGGTGTTGGCCACAGCTGATGGCGCCTACGGAGACGTGGTGTTTGCTGCAGGTGGTTTTGTCAGCGGCACAGAACAAGGTCGTTTCGTAACCAACGACGGCCTGTACCTGACAGGTAACTTGGTAGCCACCACAGGCACGATTTATCAAGGTGAAGGTGCCAAGACTCTTGAAATTGACGATTACTTTTATCCAGGCTATGTGGGCCTGACCAATGCTTCAGGCATATTTGTAGGCAATACCAACGCATTTGTACAGTTGGCCATGCGTAATCACAGTCCGGGTTCTGCTGCCAGTACAGACTTGATCGCCTACAGTAGCAACGGTGACAACGATTCAGGTTGGATTGACGTGGGTATCACCAGTGAAACTTTTGCTGATGCCACATTTGGTGTGACCGGTCCACATGATGGCTACATATTCATGAGTGCCCCTGTAGGTACCACAGGCAACGGCAGCATGTTCCTGAGTACCAGTGATAATGGAGCCCACAACGACATTGTGTTCAGTACCGACGGTTTCAATTATGGTACAGAACGCATGAGAATCGTTGGAGTAGGTCGTCCAGGACGTCCAGCTGGTGTAGAAGTCAATATCGCTACCACAGCAACCAGTACCACAACAGGTGCTTTGCGTGTGGCTGGTGGTATGGGTCTACAAGGAAACTTGTATGTGGCTGGTAATGTCAGCATCGTAGGTAACTTGACCTTTGGTGGTAACGGCACACAAGTTAGTACATCAACCTTGACTGTTGAAAATCCTATCACATTCTTGGCAAATTCAAACCCAGCCAACTCTCAAGACATTGGTATGGCCGGACAATACACACTAGGGGCTACAACTTTTTATACCGGTCTAGTTCGTCAGGCCACCAGTGGACATTGGAGACTGTTTGAAAGAGTCAGCAGTAGGCCAACCACGACCGTAAACTTCAACGGTGTACACGCTGGCTTAGAACTTGGCAGTGCAAACATAGCAAATACCACAGTATCAACCAGTACCACCACTGGCGCACTGACTGTGGCTGGTGGCGTGGGCATCCAAGGTAACTTGTTTGTTGGTGGCACACTGACTGTAGCCAATATCGTCAGCACCAGTACTACAACACTAGCAGTACAAGACCCCATGCTGTATTTGACCGCCAATGTTCCTTATCCTTGGAACTATGACACAGGATTCTTTAGCCAAAGCATTGGCGGACCTGCCAACACATATGTGCACCACGGCATGGTCAGAAACGTGGCCACAGGACAGTGGAATTTCTTCAGCAACGTTCAAAGCGAGCCCGGCGCTACCATTAACTGGAGTGACGCCGGCATAGCCTATGATACCATCAAAGCAGGTACCATCATACCTGGTGCTAACCTGACCTACAATCTGGGATCAACCACAGCTTGGTACAACAATGTATATGGTGTGGCCATACAGGCCAAATATGCTGACCTGGCAGAACGTTATGTGGCAGACGAAGAATATGAGCCAGGCACAGTTGTGATATTTGGTGGAAGCCAAGAAATCACAGTGACTCATGAATTCGCTGACACACGTGTGGCTGGTGCTGTGAGTACCAATCCCGCCTACTTGATGAATGCAACAGAGCCTGGATTGCCAATAGCATTGAGAGGTAAGGTACCAGTCAAAGTATTTGGTCCAGTCAGCAAAGGAGACTGTTTGGTTACTTCAGATAGATCTGGATATGCTGTCAGTGTGGGCAGAAGCCAAGACCACGGTCGGGCCATATTTGCCAAGAGTCTGGAAGACAATCAAGAACCGGGTGCCAAGATAATTACCGCGGTCATACTATAACATGACAAGAAATTTAAGTTGGGTTACTCCACCAGGCAGTTTGGCCAACTTTGCGATTGGTCGAGAGTCTACTGTGGATGTGATTGCTGTAGACACTGCCAACACAGGTGCCACCATATCCTATTCGATCATCAGTGGCCAACTGCCCCCTGGACTCAGTCTAAATAGTGCCACTGGAGAAATCAGTGGAACACCAGTCTACAGTACCTCTACCAACAACTATTTTATCAGCTTGGATTACAATTTTGTCGTGCGGGCATTGACGTCTGACAGCCGAGCCATTGACGGTGGTTTTAAAATTATCATATCCAACACTGTAAATCAAGATTTTAACTGGGTAACTCCGGCCGGCACGCTTGGTACAGTGCCCAATGGTCAATTTTATAGCCTACGCATCGAAGCACAAAGCCAGGCCAATCTAGGAATCACCTACAGTTTTGTCAGTGGAGAACTTCCACCGGGCATGCAGTTGATCAGCAATCAGGTTGATAAGGTAGTAGATGTTTCGCAAAATATTCCCAACAACACCTTGATATTGAACAACACCCAAACAGTTTCTATCAATGATTTTGTTTATGGTAACAGCATTCCAGTACAAACTCGTGTGACCAACGTGGATGTGAGAACTGACACTGTCACGTTGAGTGCCAACACAGCAAATATTATTTTGGCTGGCGAAACTTTGAAATTTTTCAGCCCTGGTTATCTGCAAGGAGTTCCTACCATCCTTGACCCAGTGGCTGTCAACGAAAGCAGATCTTACAGATTCACGATCCGAGCTACCAACAGTGTGGGACATGTCAATGATCGAGCTTTTAATTTAAACGTGACCAACATCAACGGTCCAATCATTGAACCACAGACTGTGTTTTTGGGATCCTATTTTGATGGAAGTTTTTACAGCAAACAACTAGAACTCATACAGTTGAACCCTGCTGTGGTGGTTGACTGGTCAATCACAACCGGAGATCTACCTCCTGGTCTGGCCTTGGATCAGAACGGAGTCATCAGCGGTTACCTAGAGCCAGTGGACCTGACAGGTAGTTTTGGACCAGCAGGTTTCGACGGTGAAGAAACAGTGGGCGATGTAGTTACCGAACAACAGGGCTATGACATAGGTCCTTATCAGTTCAACCAGTTGAGTCAGAGTATTGCTTATACTTTTACTGTACAGGCCTATGATGGTGCCAACTACGATTTACAAACCTATGTGCTGAATGTTGTAAGCACTCCTTTGTGGACGGTGGACAGCACTATCCCCATTGATGACAGTTACTTGACCATTGACTACGGCAATGTGTATGTTCCGGTGTTGAGAAATCGCTCAACCACGTTACCGGCCGGGCGCCAGGCCAGTTATTATGCTTTTAAGTTTGATGGTTATGATTTTGCCATTGGTGGTAATGCATCACTGACTTACAGCTTGGTCAATACCGATGGTACCTTTGACGGCAACGTGTATGACCCACTATGGTTTGATGTGTATGGCGGAGATTTTACACCACGATTCAGTTCCAATGCTGGTAGCTTCGACAATGTTACCACCACAGCCAGCAATTTGCCCGGGGTACTGCTTGATGCCGGCACAGGATGGTTATATGGTTTACTCAGTAATGTGAATTCGGCCTTGGAAACATTTACTTTTGGTGTACAAGTGAGCAAGACCGAAGGCAACGTGGTTTACAGCAGTACGCCAAGATATTTTACCTTGCCCGTGATTGGAGATCCTAACAGCACAGTGAGCTGGACCACACAAGCCAATCTTGGTGTGATTGACAATGGCACCATCAGTGATTTGGTGCTTGAGGCTGTGAGTGCCACCGGCAAAGAATTGATTTATACCTTGGTCGATGAATCCGGAACCAGTTGTAGATTGCCGCAGGGACTACAGTTGTTGCCCACAGGAGAAATCAGCGGACGTGCCACATTTGAAGCATTTACTCTAGATAACTATGCTACTACCTTTGACAACGAATCACTGACCATTGACCGTACCAGTACCTTTACAGTCAAAGCCGAAACCGTAGATGGTACCAGTTCAGCAGAAAGAACCTTTAGTGTGACCCTGAGAGTGATTGACACTGAGCCTTACGAAAATCTATATCTGAGAGCCATGCCTACCATATCTCAGCGAGAACGCCTGAACAGCCTGTTCAATGATTCTAGCATATTCGATCCTGATCTGATTTACAGACCCACTGATCCAAACTTTGGAATACAGGCAGAATTAAAAATGTTGTTGCTGTCAGGCCTGACTCCCAGCCAATTAACTGAATATCAATCGGCCCTGACACGCAATCATTTTAATAAAACATATCAGTTGGGTGACGTAAAGACTGCTTATGTGTTAGACAGCACATTTAATGTTACCTATGAAGTGGTCTATGTTGAAATCACTGATCCTGGAGAAAATGAAAACAATCAAGGTCCTGCGTTGTCAACCGACTTGAGTGGCCAGATCACCAATCCTTATATTGGACAAAACGGCGATGAGTATTTTGTGATTTATCCCAACAGCACAGAAAACATGCAGACCAGATTAGAAACCGCCATTGGTTATCAAGATCAAAGCAGCCTGCCACCCTGGATGACCAGTAATCAGCCTGATCCAAATACCATCACTGGATTTACCATACCCTTGGGATATACCAAGGCCTGTGTGTTGGCCTACGCCAAGGCCGGCGCCGGAGAAAAAATCGCATACAGGATCAAAAAAACTGGATTTGACTTCAGCGTTATTAACTTTACTGTGGATCGTTATCAGATTGATAATTTCTACAGCACACACTACGATATCGAAGAAGGCACATACATACAAGACCGAGAAACCACGTTTGATTCAGACAGCAACGTCAACGTGGGAGCCATTGTGGCTTCGGTCAACTATGCGGTCGAAGTTCCGTTCAGCGAAATCAATGGTAGACCCATAAACTATATAAATTCTGTGTTCAAGGGCATAGACGGAGTCACTAATTTTAGAGAAGGGGAAACCCTGATATTCCTCAAACAAGAAAATTTTGAGAATCCTGGGCCCTATGATGGTTGGGTCGACTACTCAAACTCCTACATTGGCGATAACACCGAAACTGCCGAGACTGAAGGGTTTGATAGCACCAGCTATGATACCTACACGATTATTCCTGGTTTCCTAGAAAAGAGTCAAGGTACCAGTGCCATCAATTATCGCGGCGGTGTGTGGAGGATCACTATAACTGAAAACATAGTCAACCTGGTGTTTGAGCAAGAAATACAGGTCAACGATCGCATCAAGATCCTGTTTGGTAAAAATTATGCCAGTGCTGTGGTTTATTACAGTATCGAACTTGCCGCTGGACTCACTGTGCCTTACTACAGAATATTCACTAGCAATCCTGTGATACGTCAACGAACAACATTCAACAACGATACTACCAAGTTCTTTACATATCGAGATCGCTACTACGAGCCCGGTAGCCAAGATAAATATATCAAATTCCCACAATATGGAGTATTTGAATAATGGCATCAACAATAAACCCTAACAACATTGACATTTTGTATCCTATTGCTGGACAAGATAACGACACACAAGGTTTTAGAGATAATTTTAGAAATATCAAAAACAATCTACAGGTAGCACAGCAAGAAATTTCTGCCTTGCAGGCCAACGTGAGTTATGCTCCCAAAATTACCTATGTCAGCAACAACGTCAATGGCAACGTAGATATTCCAACCAGTGCCAGCGATTCGGGCATACGTGGTCAGGTGGCATTTGACAGCAACTATCTCTATGTTTGTGTGGCCACAAATACCTGGGTAAGAGCAAACGTAAGTACCTGGTAAACATAAGATAAATACTTGATACTTAGGATTCTAACAGATGACATCAAGAATAGTTCCAACCAACATTGACGGTACCTTTCCTGTAGCAGGACAGGACAATTCCAGCCAGGGTTTCCGTGACAATTTTACCAATATCAAAAACAACTTTACTTTTGCTCGTAACGAGATCAGCGATCTCCAAGAAAAAGCCTTGTTGAAATCAGCCTTGGATGGTACCACACTCAGCAATGACATGAGTGGTACACAGCTGGTTCGTCCACAGTTGAGTGCATGGACACAGTCCTATGTTAATTTGACATCTGTCAGCGGTACTGTAAACATCAACTATAATTCAGGCAATCTGCAAAAGTTGGAAACAGCTGGGTCTGTGACCTTGTCGTTTATCAACTGGCCTGCCAGTGGCTATGGCATCCTGAGATTATGGGTAGAGGTAACTGACGTGAATCACACTGTGACCTTGCCAAGTTCAGTTACCATGGGCACCTATGATTTGTTGGGCTACGATAGCACTGCCAGAACCATAACCTTTGATACCGTTGGTGATTACTATTTTGATTTCAGCAGTGCTGATGGCGGAAGCAGTTATTTGATCCAAGATCTCACACGCAATCGCGACAGTAAAAGATCCAATGCATCTAACTTTGTGGCCAATCTGGTGGCAGGGCAAACATTTTTTGCCAACATCAACTACAAAACATATTTCCTTGACACAGTGAGCAGTGCTACCATTGCCAATGCCAACATCAGACTGCCAACCACAGCCCAAGATGGTGAAGAAATACGTCTGTCCTTTTTGGCACCAATCACAGCAGTAAATGTGTATGCTAATACCACGCCAGTGAAATATGTCAATACCAATTTTGCTTCTGCTGGCAACGCCTTGGTGCGTTTGGTATTTGATTCTGGTACAACCACCTGGTATCGTTTCTAACCTACCAAAAATCATTGACTCCTTGACATAATTGCTATATAATTATATCAAGGAGTTTTCTTTTATGCATCCGTTGACTGAAGATCTTAGTAAAATGAGCCTAGACGACCTTACCAAAAAACAAGGTGAGTTGTTGAACAAGATCACCATGGCCTATCGTTGGGGCAAACCGGACATGGTACAACAACTGCAAATGATGTTGGACGACTACCAGCAAGAAATAAATCTACGCAATCAGCGTCAGCTCGAAGAGATGCAAAAAAACAGCAAAAATTTTAAAAATATCATTGACATCCAATGAAGTATAACCAGTACGGTCAAGCATATACCACTGAGCAGGAACTCTGCGACATGCTGTATCAAGATCCAGACTTGACCCTGTCCAGGTTCATGGTCGAGGATCCAACCAGATATAATCAGGCGGTGTCAAAAACATTTGCTGATTTTGATAAACTCAAACAGTATCTGCCCATCGACTACAAAGAAGAAGTACCATTGGAACTGTTTGATCATGCCCAACAAAGTCGCTGGCACATGCCCGAAGAATATGTGCAACTGGACATTGCCAAATGGGCATTGGATCAGTGTCACAGTGATGCAGAACGACAACGAGTGGGGCAAGAATTATTGCTGTTCCAAGAAAGAGATCTGTTCAACTTACTCAGATATCTCAAGTATTTTGTAGATACCATGCGAAAAAACAACATAGTATGGGGACTAGGTCGTGGTTCTAGCGTGGCCAGTTATGTGCTGTATCTCATTGGAGTACATAAAATCAACAGCATGTACTACGATCTGCCCATAGAAGAATTTTTGAAATAATCAAGCCAGTTAAATATAAGGTAGCAAGGAGACAACAATGACCAGAGTTTATAAAACCGCCAAAGGCAAGACGTTGGACATGGATAGGATCAAACTAGCCAATGAAACCACCACGGCTGTAGGCAACATGAAAGTAAATGCACGTGGAGACAAACTGGGTCCTGGTGGACGCATTGAAGCCACAAGAAATCAAGTCATGGATCGAGTTTATGCTGTAGAAGCCGGTGGTGGCTACAGTCCCAATGATCCAGAAGAATTTGCCCGACAACAAGAAGTCCTGCAGGCCAGCAAGTCCAAAGAACTGCACGATCTCACTTCGAATTTGATCAACACAAATACCGAACCCTTGGTTGATTCTGACACGCCGGGCACAGCACCAGCACGCGGCAACCTGGCCAGCTCAGTGGCCAAGACTGCTGTGGTCAAACAAGAACCCATGCCAGACCCAAAGAAAACCAACGGACCCACAAGGATTTAACATGTATCAAGCACATCAAATCAAAAATATCAGAGCACTCAAAGACCATATCTTGGTGGCTGACATGAATTTCCAAGCTCGTCGAACCAGTGGTGGAATACAGCTCTTGGATGACGATGGGCGTACTGCCGGTATCAGACCACGCTGGGCCAGAGTCTATGCCACTGGACCAGAACAACAAGATGTACAGGTAGGACAATGGATCTTGGTAGCACATGGTCGTTGGACTCGCGGTGTTGACGTTGAAGATGCTGACGGCAAACACACCATACGCAGAGTTGACAACAATGATATCTTATTGGTTTCGGACACAGCCCCGGCTGACGACACTCTCAGTGACGCAGTGCTGATGGACAGCAAGCAGAGGTGGTAATCATGCCCATGTATGAAACCACGGTGCGTACACCCGAAGGTGAACGGAAAGATCGAGTCTGGGCCCGAGACCTAGCCGAAGCCCGCATGCTGTTTGAGCAACGCCATGGTCCACGTAATGTTCCTTATATTCCACATGTTGTACCAAGTTAATGGGATTTCGCAAACCTGATTTCAATCATGCCTACACCGCGATACGTGGTATTTTGGGCGAAATATCTAGTCCCTACAACGACGGATGGACAAGTTCCAGTTGCAAACAAGAATTATATCAGTTAAAATGTTGGCTAGAAGATGAATACAGTAAGTTGCCAACTTTTACCGGAGAAGAAGCATGGGAACAGGAACGAGTCATACAGATACTCAAAAACAACTAAGCAGCAAACCACCAAGATGTAGTATTTGCCGCCAGGCGATCAAACCCGACTGCGATTGGATGCAAGGTCGTTGTCCGCACAGACAAGAGAGTGCTCCAGTCACAGTGGTGCGATCAAGAATTCAAAACTTAATTAAATTTTTTACAGGACGAAAATGAAAGAACTTTGGACAGAAAAATATCGTCCCCGATCTGTCAGTGAATATGTGTTCACCGATGAAAACCAACGCACACAGGTAGAAGCATGGATACGTGATAAAGCCATACCACATATCTTGTTGAGTGGCAGTCCGGGCACAGGTAAGACTACCCTGGCCAAGGTCTTGATCAATGAGCTGGGCATCGAAGATTATGATACCTTGCATATCAACGCCAGCCGCGATAACAATGTGGATTTTATCAAAACTCGTGTGGAAGGCTTTGTGAGTACCATGCCATTTGGCACGTTCAAGGTAGTGCTCATGGACGAAGCAGATTATCTCACACACAACGCACAGGCCATCATGCGTGGGCTCATGGAAACCTATCAAGAGTCTGCACGTTTTATCCTGACTTGCAACATTCCCAGCAAAATTATTCCGGCCTTGCACAGTCGTTGCAAGAGTTTTCACATTGACAAAAGCGATCAGACTGAATTCACAGCACGTGCTGCCACAGTCTTGGTCACAGAAAATGTAGAATTTGATCTGGAAACCTTGGACAGCTATGTCAAGGCCACATATCCAGATCTGCGTAAATGTTTAAATCTGCTACAGGCCAACAGTGTCACAGGTACACTGACTGTGCCAGGAGAAAACGATCGCGGTGTAAAAGATTGGAAATTAGATGCCGTGGCCTTGTTCAAAGCAGGAAAAATACGCGAAGGTCGCCAGGTCATTTGTCAGCAGGCTTCGGCAGCAGACATGAACGAAATGTTTCGCTGGATGTATGACAACTTAGAACTCTGGAGTACCACACCCGAAGGACAAGACGCTGCTATCTTGGCCATACGCAAAGGCTTGATCAACGTGACCTTGGTGGCTGATCAAGAAATTAATCTCAGTGCCACACTGATCGAACTCACACAGGTAAACCAATGACACGAATCAAAGACATACATCTGCTGGCTTTTTATGTACAAAAACCACGTGCCGGAGTACGCACCTTCGAAGCCGGATGGAACAAGAATCCTGAAAATATCCAGTACGATGAACGCATAGAATTCACACGTGGATTAAGCAACAAAGATCGACAGTATGCAGGAGTGATCTTAAATCTCGCTACCAAGAAAGTCATCTACAACAAGTTTGGCAATCAAAAAACCTTTGATGAATTATTTAAATATTTTCTTGAAGCATATCCCAAATATGTGATCAATGTAATGGCACAGTTGGACATGCCTTATCTAGAACAGTTTATCCCCAAAGAAGAAAAAGAATTGCCAGAATCTGCCTGCACATCAGAGACAGTGGATGAAACGCCACAAACTCAGTGAAAGCGGTGATCGTGGTTGGTTCATAGGTGCGTTTGATCGTGCCATATGGAAAACCACAGCCTACGAAGTCAGTTATCAATTCAATCCTCAGGGAGATGTTAGCCAACGACATGTACATAAAATTGCCAAAGAGTTGAGTTTGATTACCCAAGGACATGTGATAGCCAATGGCGAACATTTTCAAACTGGTGACATGTTTGAAATTGATCCTGGTGAAGAATTAACCTGCGAATATCTCGAAGACACCTACACTATTTGTGTTAAAGAACCCAGTGTGCTAGGCGATAAATATTACGTATGAGTATGTTTGACATGTATCGAGCCAAGAAGAAAAAGGTCGTTGACCCCAATGCTCCGCCACGCCCAAACCTGCTCAACCATGAAAAACGTCTCAAAGAAACCACAACCACAGTGGAAGATCTACTTGTCCAAAATCAAGAACTCCGGCGCAGAGTAGAACAACTAGAATCCAAACTAGCCAACCAAACTGCTTATCTCAGCACACTACATCAACACATGGTCAGCAGCAAACGCAGTTGACCAAAAAATCCGTTTATGCTATAATATAGTATGAATCGGAACTGTGGAGCCAGCTTGAAATCAAACAAATCTTCATACACACCTGCCCAGGTATTGGCCGCGGCCATACGTGCTTATCGTGCCAATGGTCGCATCAACCGTGAATTTGTTCGCGAGGATGGCAAGGAATATCAGCCCAATCGATTGATAATAACCAATGCTGTGAATCAAAATCAGTTCACAGATCAGGAACTGACAGAAGCCCACGACATGACAACCTATCTCAAAGAAACTGTGATCATGCAGACTTTGAAAAAAGGATCAGCTGATCAATTTTTAAAAAATATTGTAGAGATGTTGAGTCTAGATTCGGTTACTGCCAGAGAATTTGGCTTGCTGGCCTGGGCACCCAAGTTGGCCGCTGACTATCAGCGAAAAGATCAATCAAGACAGATAAGTTCGCTGTATGAAAATCGCAGTGGGCACTTTGGCCACATTGGTGAACGAGTTGAAATTGAATTCACCCTGATTGAAAGTGCCTACATAAAAAATTATGATTGCTATCGTGTTTATGGCTACACAGACTCTGGCAATCTGGTCAGTTACTGGGCCAAGGACACGAAAAAAATCGTAGAGCAAGGACGCATCCGAGGCAGGATAAACAAACATGTGCAAGACAGCTACAGGGCCAATGCCTGTGTAACTATACTAAATTATGTACGGGCTGTAGAAAAATGAAAGAAAGTGTGATTTTAGTTGACGCCGACGGCGTATTACTGAACTGGGAATATGCATTCAATATCTGGATGACGCAACACGGTTTTGAAATGTTGCCCGGCGGAGAACTCAACTACGACATAGGACAGCGATTTGGCATCAGTGGCACACAAGGCAAAAAACTAATCAAGATGTTCAACGAAAGTGCTGCTATTGGATTCCTTCCGCCCTTGCGTGATGCCATACACTATGTCAAACGCTTACACGAAGAACACGGCTATGTGTTCCACTGTATTACCAGTCTCAGCACTGATCCCAATGCACAACGTTTACGTGAAATGAATCTGGCCAAGTTATTTGGTGACACGGTGTTCCAACGCATCGTGTGCTTGGCCACAGGTGCCGACAAGGATGAGGCACTATATCCTTATCGCGATACCGGTTGCTGGTGGATCGAAGACAAACCCACAAACGCTGTGCTAGGCGCAGAGTTGGGTTTGAACAGCCTGCTCATGGAACATGGACATAACATGAATCACTATCATGAGCATGTGCGTACAGTAAAAAATTGGGAAGAAGTTTACCAAATAATCACAGGTGTAAATTAACGTAGGCCTGATAAAAACTTTTTAGTCTCGAGTCGAATATCGGCTCACACCCAAAAAATTCCACACATCGAGTTAGTTCTGCAAGGAATTTTTCCCATTCAAACACAGTTGACATGTCAAAACCGAAATCAGCACGCACATGTTCATCTATTTTTCCATATGGTGGCGGCAGTCCCATTTTTAATCGCACAGCACGGCTTCTAAATTTTTTGTAGTTTTCCAGTCGTATGGTTCGAGCCTTGGAAAAATAACTTTGACATTGACGTAGAACTTTTTGATTGTGTGCAATCAGAAAGCCATAGTGATCTGTTAAGATTTGTTTGCTGATGTCAAATATCTTAGATTCTATGGTCCCAGGATCTGTCAATAGACCTTCGGCATGATTGCCCCAAAAGTCGCCACACTGAAGTTCATAGCTTCCCCATTGTCTACAACTTTGTTTGTCAGGTGGCAGAGTTTTTAAGATGCTGGGTATCTTGGATTCGAGTTGTTGTTCCACAGGCAGATGCTGATTGTCTGTGTTTCTTAGTAATGATATGCTTGGGCAAAATTTTTCATTAAATCCCAGACAATTAATTACAAACTTGCCCCCAGCATAATTAGGATAGTAAACTATGATAACGTTTTTACTATTTGCGATCATTCCGTATTTATTGCACTATGCCTCCCCATATATTTTCAAAATTTCAAGCACCGCAGGATGACGCTGTATGTCTCTGTGATCAAATTCAACTCCGCTCACATACTTACAACGCTGATAATCGGATACCAGACGTTGAAAGTCTAATAAACCGTTGTCATCTTCTCGGCGGTCTGCCTGACGTGTATCGCCAGTAACAATCATCTTGCTACCTTCTCCTAATCGCGTGAGTAACATTTTCATCTGACTTGGTGTCGCGTTTTGCATTTCATCTGCAATAATCCACGAGTTTTTAAATGTTCTTCCTCTCATGTATGCCAGTGGACTTATTTCTATTTGTTTTTCGTCTAGCATACGTGCGATGTCGCTTTGGCGATAGTACTCTCCTATGATATCAAATATGGGTCTGGTCCACGGAGCCATTTTTTCATTGAGATCTCCGGGTAAAAAACCATGCTCTTCATCATCAACTCCCACAGCTGGTCTGGTGACCACGATGTGTTCGCAATCACCGGCTCTGAATGCTTTGAGAGCAGCCAAGACTGCCAACATGGTTTTTCCTGTTCCGGCAGGACCGGTAGCAAATACTATCAGTCGGCTGGGATCAGTCAACAAATCAATGTAGGTTTCTTGGGTAAGGCTCTTGGGAATTAAGGTGATTGGTCGTTGTTGTGTTTTTTTATATACATCAAATCTTACTGCGTTGTTGCTGCTAAAACTGCTTTCGTTTACTAGTAGAGCTGACGCTCTCTTTTGCCTTCTAGACAAAGTATACCTCCTGTGAGTAATTAGTGGGGTACTGCACAAATATTTAGAACAGTTTAGAGCAATAATTAAACGTTGCTTTTTATACCCTGCACAAGAGATAAGTATTAGACTACCGCTGAATTTTCAATAATACCCTGCCGCATCAATCCTGATAAATAATTACATGGCAACAGATATTAAATCCCTATTGGACAACACCAAAGACATATTCATGACTGATTCAGCAGTGAACACACTGTTGGATTTTGAGCGTGTGATTGATGAGCTAGACTTGTACGCATTCGCTCACTGGAAACAGGGCGAACTGGTACAGGGTCCAGAATACAGCAAATTTTTTGTGACCTGCACATTTATGTGGCCTTACAAAAAGATGCCAGACCCACGCGGTGCTGCCAGACTGGCAGAATATGACTGCGAAGTGCAGTACATGGAAGACACATTTGAGCATCCAGGTAAAGTAAGAACTCCCAACGATTTCAAACCTGGAACCAAGGTTCCGCGCCTGGTACAGAGTCCCATATGGCTGGTCAAAATAGCCATGCCAAAAAAACTCATGCAAGACATACAGCAAGGTGCTCTGGAATTAGAGTCCGGCACCATTGACATGGAAGATGTGGATCAGGCCTACGAAACTGGTGCCGATGATGACACTAGAAATCCAGAGGAAATTGAAAATGCAAATCAACCCACAAGTCAACCCACAGCTCAGTGAAGGTCTAGAGTCCGGGGACTTGGCCCGACTAGTACACCCTGAACTGCACATTGATGAATTCAAAAGCAAACTGGGCGACGACGAAGATGTGATCGTGCTCAGCTTCAAGGTCGACAGCAAAGAGCCTGCCATCAATCTGGTATCATTCATTGAAAAAGGTTACAGCTGGGTGGTAGATGCAGACTTGAGCTCAGGTGAAATGGACGACGGCAGCTACATAGTGTATGTGGAAATAGATCGCAACGAAGAAGCACCAAAAAACATCATTGACTTGGTCGAAGACATACTTAACTTAACTGATCAGAAATTAAGTGACTGGCGTGTGAGATATCACAAGGCACGCAAAGAGCGTGAACTCAGCCTAGAAGCACTCACGGAACTTGTACCATCCACACCAGAAAAGTATCTGCAACTGTATGGCGAGCAGGATCTAGATCAATTGAAAACCGCAGCTGGTTTGCCTGTAGACACCAAGGCTCCCAAAAACGAGTACACCGAAAGCCTGCGAAATCTTGCAGGCATAATCCGATAACGTTATAGAACTTTTACACGCACCTTGTGGTCAGCATACACTTGGCTGTACTCGGCTGGCGGCGGAGCGATGCGTAGTTTTTCACAAAGTTCTTGATTATTATAAACAAAGCTGGCCAGATCCCAAAAAGGTTTCATGGCACGGTTTTGTTTTATGATTTCTTGATACATGTTTTCAATATCTTTGTAGTAGGGTCGGTAGTCAGGATAGGCGATATCAAATCCGCCACAGCGTACCCACCAGCCCAGACAAGCATCATCACCACGATGTACCAATATGATAGGCGAATCAGGCCAGGTGCGTCGTAAAAAATCTATGTGGTACATAAACACATGACTTTTAATTATGCGTATGCCTGTGCCGCTAAAAGGGCGATCAAATTCTGCTTCGCACTCGGCTGGGCTGTGCTGATCTAATCGATCAAACCACGTGCCGAATTCCATGCCAGGATCAAAATAGCTACCCAGATGCATGGGCGAACCATTGTAGGCACTGGCATGAGCATAACTGCGGGTAGCTAGATCATCGCTGCGATCTATGCTGGGGCTGTAATAAATGTTTTTGACCACCGAGCTCCACTTGGAACCTGGTGCGCCTGCTACAAAGATATATTTCACTTGTTGTCTATTCGTATGTTTTTAGCGATAGGAGCAAATGCTGTGCGTAGTTCTTCGGCATAGGCCATTACTCCACGAGGATTTAATTCATCTCGGTCTACTATTATATAGTTCTGTTCGGCCCAGTCCTGATATTCTTTGCTTAGAATAGCTCGGCTAAATTTTTCTACATACCAGTCCACAATCAAGTTAGGAGTCTGTGGAGGTAGCACAGCAATCCAGCCTGCATAGACTTTGAGTCCTGGAATGGTATCGCTGAGTAAGGGCACATTTGGTAGAGCTTTTAGTCGGGGACCTCCGGTGAGTCCAATGGGTCTTACCTTGCCGGCTTCGATCAAGGGCTTGGCCACTGCTATGGGCATGATGCCAAATTCTGTGCCAGTCCGGCCATCAAAGCCAGCCACACTTTGCACCGCAGGTGCTGGGCCTTGAAATGCCACGTGCTGAATTAGTTTGGGATCAGACCGGGTACGCATCATGATGTATTCATAGGCCATTCTATGAGCACCGCCACCTACAGCAATATTCACAGGTTGCCCTGAGGTAATATATCGAACAAACTCTTGCGGAGTGTTTACGGTGCTCTTGCTTGAAGCCACTAGGACCAAGGGACTCTTGCCCAGGGTCACCACAGGTTTAAAACTGTTGTATTCAAAACGTTTGATGTCCCGTTGCCAGATGTCGTTTGTGACAAACAGGCTCATGTGGCTGGGTATCATTAGGTGTAAGCCATCACTGGGTGCTGACATAAATGCGTTTGAAGCTACAGCAGCATCGGCGCCGGGTCGGGTTTCTACCAAGAAGCTGACTCCTGGATTTTGTTTCATTACAATATCTGAAGCTTTGCGGAAACTGATTTCGTTGCCTGATCCTGGAGCAAATCCAATGGTGGTGTTTACAGTTTTGTTAGGCGACCATTGTGCCCAGGCCAGAGTTGGCACCAATAGCAGTGCGGCTATTAATTTTTTCATGTGTGTTCCTTGTTGTAAATAGTTATACGAAAATTTTGAAAATAAAAATTTTTTTGATAATTTTCATAATTTATTTATATGTTTAGGAAAAAACTTAATGAATACTAAAATTTTTAAGCTGATAACTGAAAATTTACACAAATCCTTTAATTTGCCCAAGTATGATGCAATTCGCAGTCAACTTGGTCCAAGCACAGTGTTACGGGACTTGCCATGGACTCCGGCACGTTATCAAAAATTTTGTCAAGCCATAAACGAACAAATGCAACTTGAATATGATTTTCAAGGTACCATTGAACAAATTGTAGATGATCTTGATAAAAGATATCTCCGTAGATTTTTTGGAGAAATATGGAAACCCAGGACCGGAGACTATCAATGGTCAGGCTGGGCCATAGTAGATGAAGTCTTAAAACACAAACCCAAGAATGTTCTAGACGTGGGTTGTGGTTACAATCAGTTCAAAGAACGTATTCCCAATTTGATCGGTATTGATCCTTACAATGACTGTGCCGATTACATGGTAGATATTTTGGACTATTCAGTGCCTGGCGAACAGTTTGATGCTATAATCGCCCTGGGCAGCATCAACTTTAACAGCCAACAAGACATAGAGCAACGTTTTGCCCACTGTGTGAATCTGCTGGCACCCGGGGGTAGATTTTATCTGCGTGCCAATCCCGGACAGCAGTGGTCCAACGGTCCTTGGGTAGATATTTTTGCCTGGAATTTTGCTTTTGTCAAAGAACTAGAAAAACGCTATGATTTGAAGCTGGAAACCTATAAACAAGACGGTTATAACAGTCCCTGCGGCCGTCTTTATTTTGTTTACAGTAAACCATAAATACTGTAAACGGAGTTTCAAACATGCAGATTACACCTGAACAATTAAATCAAATCATACCCGGCAATCCACACATAGAACATTGGTGTCATGCCCTAAACTTGTTGCTACCTGACTACGAGATTGACACACCGCAACGTGTGGCTGCTTTTATTGCTCAGTGTGCTCACGAAAGCGGTAACTTTAGATTCCTAAAAGAAAACCTAAACTATCGTGCCGTGACCTTGCGTAAAGTATTTCCCAAATATTTCCCCGATGATGCCACAGCCGAAGCCTACGCAATGAAACCAGAAATGATTGCCAACCGCGTGTATGCATCACGCATGGGCAATGGTGACGAAGCATCGGGCGATGGTTTCCGTTATTGCGGTCGTGGACTAATACAGCTCACAGGCAAGCACAACTACACAGCCTTTGCTGACAGTATCGACACACCAGTCGCAGAGATTCCTGAATTCCTATCAACCTTTGAAGGTGCTGTGCAAAGTGCCTGCTGGTTCTGGGAAACAAACAATTTGAACGTTCAAGCAGATGCGGGTGATATCAAGACCATGACTCGCAAAATCAATGGTGGCTTTATCGGTCTAGAAGATCGCATCAAACACTACGAACACGCCTTGCACGTATTTGGTGCCTGATCATGTGGCAGATAGCCTGGATGTGGAGTCTTATACCAACTTCGGTTCTCTACTGGATAATTAATCTCATTATCATTGCAGGTTTGGTCGGTGTCAGTGCCGGATGGTTGGCAGGTCTTATTCCCTGGTTTCAAATCTATGGTCGATTTATAAAACCCATTGGTGTCTTACTACTGGTCGTGGGTGTATGGATGCGTGGCGGCTATGACACAGAAATGGCCTGGCGTGCCAAGGTTGAAGTACTGGAAGCCCAAGTCAAAGAATCAGAACAAAAAAGTCGAGATGCCAACAGCAAGTTGGCCAGTGCTGTAAAAGAAAGAGATCGTGCCATACAAGGTGCTGTGGCTGCTGCCAGAGGTACCATACGTCAAGAAGCTGCCGCCATAGATCGAGAGTGCCGACTAGATCCCAAAGTAGTGCCACTGCTTAATCAGCTGGCCGACGATCCCACAAAGGCCAAAAGATGAAAAAATTACTGGCCTTGATTCCCATATTATTGCTGACAGGATGTTTGAATACTCCTGTCAAAAGACATTTTCCTGAAGTTCCAGAAGATCTTCTCAAAGCCTGTCCTAACCTAGAAAAAATAGATCCTGCGACAGATAAATTAAGCGACGTGCTGAACGTGGTCGCTGACAACTATGGACAATACCACCAGTGCAGAGTCAAAGTCGATGCCTGGATAGAATGGTACAAGACACAGAAAGCTATTTTTGATAGCGTAAAATAATTTAAAGGAACAGGCAATGCCAAACAAAAAAGCAAGAGCAACACATATTAAGAAAGAATGGGAGACCAACCCACGTTGGGATCATATCCGGCGTAATTACACAGCAGAACAGGTAGTAGACTTACAAGGATCAAATCCTGTGGAATACAGCCTGGCACATCGAGGTGCTGACAAACTATGGATGAGCTTGTTGGAAGAGCCATATGTGGCCACTCTAGGCGCACTCACAGGCATGCAGGCTTTGCAACAGGTCAAGGCTGGACTCAAAGGCATTTACTTGAGTGGCTGGCAGGTGGCTGCTGATGCCAACACGTCAGGCCAGATGTATCCTGATCAAAGCCTATATGCAGTTAATAGTGTACCAGATATGGTACGCAAGATCAACAACACGTTTACTAGAGCTGATCAGATACAATGGATGGAAGGTTCGGGCGACACAGACTTTTTCCAACCCATCGTGGCTGACGCAGAATCAGGCTTTGGTGGAGTACTCAATGCCTACGAACTCATGCGTGCCATGATTGAAGCCGGCGCCGCAGGTGTCCACTTTGAAGATCAGTTGGCATCGGCCAAGAAGTGTGGACACATGGGTGGCAAGGTTCTTATACCAACTCGTGAAGCTGTCAACAAGCTCAATGCCGCAAGACTGGCAGCTGATGTCTGTGGTGTGCCCACGGTTTTGTTGGCAAGAACAGATGCTGAAGCAGCTGGTTTGGTAACTTCAGATGTAGACGAAAACGACCGTCCTTTCCTGACCGGTGAGCGTACTGTGGAAGGATACTATGTGACACGCAACGGATTTGAACAGGCTGTGAGCCGTGGACTTGCTTATGCGGCCTATGCTGATCTGATCTGGTGCGAAACCGGCACTCCAGATCTGGATTTTGCCAAGAGATTTGCAGATGCTATACATGACCGATATCCCAACAAGATGTTGGCCTACAACTGCTCACCTTCATTTAATTGGAAGAAGAACTTAGATGATACAACAATATCTGTTTTCCAGCGAGAGCTGGGTGCAATGGGCTACAAATTCCAGTTTATCACTCTCGCTGGGTTTCATAGTCTTAACCACGGCATGTTTGATCTGGCTCATGGGTATGCTAGGAATGGTATGTCTGCGTTTGTGGAACTACAACAAAAAGAGTTCACAGATGGCGCACGAGGTTTTGAAGCAGTCAAACATCAAAGAGAAGTAGGCACCGGTTACTTCGACCGTGTGACCACAACCATTGAGTCAGATGCCTCAACACAAGCACTCAAAGGTTCAACCGAAGAGGAGCAATTTCACTGATGCGTAAACTGATCATAGCCCTGTTTGCTGTATCATTGTCCGGCTGTGCCTTGTATGATGCATACATGATGACCGGCTATGATCCCAATGAATACCGCATTATCACAGAAATTCGCACCGATGCTGGTGAGTATAAAACACAATGCGAAGATGCGGCACGTAGTCGCATCAACGCAGAAGCCATGGCTCGTAAAACAGCCCTGTTTGAAAACTACAGCCAAGAAATACCCAGAAACAAAAACGGTATCAATGCCAGTCGTAATCTAAACGAAATAGCTGTAGGTCTGCGTGACCGCTACTACGCAGGTGGCACAGTGAGTCCAGCATTTTGTAAGTTGAAGTTTCAAAGCATAGAAAGCAGTGCTAAAACCATACAACACGTGGTAGGGAGTAGACCAAGATGAGCCTAGATAACATACAGTCACAATTAGCAGAAATAGTCAACAGCGGAGATCCCACTTTTGCCAACTTTGCCAACGAAATAAACCAGGTTGTTGAACAAGCCAAATCGGGGCAAATGAGCAACGCCGAGGTAGCAGAAATTCTTGCAGATGCACAACGTCAGTTGGCCATCCTGGAAGACATGAGCGATCTTGCATTTAAAGAAAAGCTAAATGTAGCCATCAACGGCCTGATAATGATAGCCCGAGCAGTATAAATATTATAATAAGAACACAAATGTTCATCAAGGAGCTAGTATGTCAACAGAAGTCAAAAGCGAAAGTGCAAAGAAAAACGAAGATTGGATGAATTCAAAGTGGCGTCCAGCCATGGGTTGGATGTACATGTTGGTATGTACTGCTGACTTTGTGTTCTTTCCAATACTATGGAGTCTGGTACAGGTACTAGGCGACGGCAAAGTAGAAACACAATGGAGTCCAATTACCCTTCAAGGCGCCGGCCTGTTCCACATGGCCATGGGTGCTATCTTAGGTATTGCGGCTTATGGTCGCACACAAGAAAAATTAGGTGACAAAGCAGGTGCAACGCTGTCGGTTCCACCAAGCACACCCACACCAAGCACACCCAGTTTTGGTAGCCCAACACCCACACCAAGTTTTGGATCACCAACTCCAGCAGCTACACCCAGTTTTGGAAGCAGCGGAGGATTTGGAACCACAGCAAGTGGTAAAAAAATAGTACCTGAAGAACCACAACCTGTGCTATAATAGATCAAGGAGAAAGATTATGAAACTGTTACTATCCATGTTTGTTGCACTGGCACTTGCATCTGCTCCGGCCATGGCCAAAGAAGAGAAAAAGGCCAAACCAGAAGCATCAAAGCCAGCCAAAAAAGAAGTCAAGAAGCATAAGAAAGCCGAAGGAACCAAAGTTCCAGAAGCCGCACCAGCCAAAAAAGACGACAAGAAAAAGAAGTAATCTTGCGTTGACTGTTCCAAGGCCGGCCAGTTGACTCTGCCGGCTTTTTCATTTATAATATATCAATGAATCACTACGAAGTTTTGGGTGTACACAAACAAGCATCTGCGGATGACGTCAAGCGAGCTTATCGCCGATTGGCCAGCCAACATCATCCTGACAAGGGTGGAGACAAAAACAAGTTCCAGGAAATACAAGCAGCCTATGACACTCTCAGTGATCCACAACGCCGTCAGCAGTACGACATGGAACTACAGGGCTTTGGTGGTCCAGGCGGCGTCAGATTCCAGTGGCATGGTCATCCTGGCAACATAGATGACATATTTGCTCAATTTGGCTTTGGTGACGTGTTCGGCGGCGGTTTTAGACAACAACGTCGTAACAAAGATCTGCGAATAGAAATCACCATACCCTTGGCCAGCACCTTGGAAAGGCAAGTCAAAACCATCAGTGTGCAAAACACCAACGGTCAACGACAAACTGTGGAAGTAAACATACCCAAAGGTATCAGTCACGGCACAAATATCAAATATCCTGGCCTGGGAGACAATCTGTTTAACACCATTCCGCCCGGTGATCTGTATGTGCAAATCAATCTTGAAACAGATCACAATTTCCAGGTACATGGTATTGACATCTTCACCCAAGTTAATGTAAACTGTCTACAAGCCATGGTTGGATGTAATATAACAGTCACTGGTCTGGACCAGCGTGTGTTTGAATTGGCTGTTCCACCAGGCACACAACCAGGAACAAAATTCAGACTGCCCGGTCAAGGTTTGTATCAAATGAACAGTGAACACCGCGGCAATCTTTATGTAGAGGTTTCCATAACTGTGCCGCGAGACCTGACCGATGAGCAACAAACAATCATTAAAAACTTATTAACTAACCTATAAATATTTGTATGATAAATCACAATCCTGAAATAGAGGTTATTATTGCCAATGCCACAGAGCTGGCCAAACAGTACAATCACGAATATGTGACCTTGGAACATCTGGCACACGGCTTGGTCAGTTACAAACCTTTTTATCAACTGTTGTCCTCCTTTGGAGCCGATGTTGACGCCTTGATCAGTGACCTCGAGGATTACTTACAAAAACAAAGTTATATCATTGAAGAAAACGCTAATGCCGATCCCAAGAAAACACACAGTCTAGAGCGTGTGTTCAATCGTGCCTTTACACAGGTGCTGTTTTCAGGTCGACATCATGTACAGGTCATTGATATATTTTTAAGTCTAGCCAACGAAACCAACAGCCACGCCAGTTACTTTTTTGTCAAGTATGGTCTAGAACGTGGAGAAATGGTAGATTTTTACAATGAAAATTATGTGGAGAGCAAGACAAAACGCTTGCCTCCAGACCATAGAGCCGATCAGATACTAAAAGAGCACTGTGACAACTTGAACCTAGCAGCCAAGGAAGGCAAGATCGATCCTGTGGTGGGTCGTGAATTTGAATTGGATGAAATAGCACAGATCTTGGCCAAACGCAACAAGTCAAACGTGCTCATGGTAGGTGATGCAGGTGTGGGTAAAACTGCCATTGCCGAAGGTCTGGCACGAAACATCATCAACGGGCAAGTACCTGAGTATCTCAGAGATTATACCGTTTATAATTTGGATATTGGAAGCCTCCTGGCTGGTAGCAAATATCGCGGCGAGTTTGAGGAAAAGTTCAAAGACGTCATTGGTGCCTTGCAGGTCAAAGGCAAATGTATCTTGTTCATTGACGAAGCACATCAGATGCGTGGTGCCGGATCAGGATCAAACAGTTCAGTGGATTTTGCCAACATGATCAAACCTGCTCTGGGCAAAGGTCAGATCAAGGTATTGGCTTCGACCACCTGGGAAGAATACACACAGAGTTTTGAAAAAGACCGTGCTCTCATGCGTCGCTTCTGCAGGATGACCATTGAAGAGCCCACACCTGAAACTGCTAAACTGATCTTGAATGGCCTGCGTGAATATTTTGAAACTTTCCACGGTGGCGCTATCAGTGACGAAGCCATTGATGCTGCTGTGGATCTCAGTGTGCGTTATCAGCCCGACAAACGCTTGCCAGACAAGGCCATTGACTTGATTGACACTGCGGCAGCAAAATTAAAAATCAACGCCTTGGCCTGGACTGTGCGTAAGAGCCACATAGTAGATATTATCAGCAAGTTCACTAAGATTCCAGCCGAGCAAATTGGCAGCGAAGCTACCAAGAGCCTGGTCAGCTTGGAGGACACAATCAAACACAAGCTGTTTGGACAAGACCGGGTCATCGACACTGTGCTGGAAAAGATCTATGTGGCACGTGCTGGACTCAAGGCCATGAACAAGCCCATTGGTAATTTCTTGTTCCTGGGACCTACCGGAACAGGCAAGACTGAATTTGCCAAGTTGCTGGCCGAAGGCATGGGCATGAAACTGCTACGCTACGACATGAGTGAATATCAAGAAAAACATGCTGTGGCCAAGCTGATCGGTGCTCCTCCTGGATACGTGGGCTATGATGACTCAAACCTGGGTGGCGGACTCCTGATCAGTGACATTGAAAAGAATCCCAACTGTGTTATCTTGTTTGACGAAGTTGAAAAGGCTCATCCTGACATCATGAACATCCTGTTGCAGATGATGGATGAAGGAACCATAACCAGTAGCAATGGCAAAAAAGCCGATGCCAGAAATGCTGTGATTTTGCTGACCAGTAATCTTGGAGCAGCCGACAACGAACGCAATACCATTGGCTTCAGCACCAATCTGCAAAAGACCGACGAAGATGACCGAGCTGTCAAGGAATTCTTCAAACCCGAATTCCGCAATCGCTTGGATGCCATATGCAAATTTAACAAACTAGATGAAATCAGTATCAAGAAAATAGTAGCCAAGAATGTCAATGAACTCAATGACCTTCTCAGTGAACGCAGTGTTCGAGTGCGTTTGACTGAGCAGGCTGTAGAAGAACTAGCTCGAGTAGGATATGATTCCAAGATGGGAGCAAGGCCATTGGCAAGAAAGATCACAGACCTGATCAAAGTGCCATTGAGTAAAAAGATTTTGTTTGAGCAAATACAGCCCAGCACAGTGATCGAAGTTGATTTTGTGGACGGAGAATTTGTGTTCAACAACCTTGGACAGTACACACCTAATGCCCCTATGATAGACAGCAATGGATACATCGTTCTGGATTCAGTGCAATCCTAAAATCTCTGTAGATTACAGTACCAAAAAGTACTACGGACAGTACCTGTACAAGTTGGTATTGTATGCTCCAGCGGGCCGAGTATTGGACAGCAAGGAAAGCGTGGAACGAGCCATTGATATCAGAACGCAGGCTGCGGAAAGATCACGAAACATAAACTTTGGTGGCTATTGGGGAACGTTCTGGAAAAATTTAGATCATGTGGACGTTGAGTATCTGAAACTGCTCAAAGAAATCAAACATGACCGGAGCACCAAATTCAAATTCCGCATCGAGGAACCACACATACAGATCTATGCCCACAGTCTAGAATCTCTGCAAACGCTCGTGGCTGACAATTTTGATCCACGATACTACTCGACCTTTTTAGAAGTATGTGGACCAAAAGACACCGAAGCAGCAAAATTACTGGACAGTGGTGCCATACTACGCAAAAAAGACTGTGGCTATCAGTACAAGATAATCATCAAAGATGGCAATTACGGCAAAGACGTAAAACGCAACTTGTTGAATTATTTGGAAGAATTGGATCCTGGAGTGATACAGCTGACTCCGGCTGGTCGAAGCATGCTGACATCTGCCAGCTCATACATATGGAATCTGTATTTGTTCAGCAATGATCCTGGCATAGTGAGTTTTTTAAATCTCATGCATCCAGGTATGGTGTCAAATTATCATAGGCTGGTGATTGTACCCGATAAATAACTGCATATTATCAAGGAGTGGCACATGGCCAAAGTTCAATCAGAAAATGTAGTTATTACATTCAGTAAACTAGTAAAAGATTCAGACGCAGAATCCACAGCGATCATCAGCGACGATGTGGCTGTGGCTCTAGAGCAAGTGGCACAGGAATTGGCCGGTGCTGGCGTTATCGTAGAAATTCAAGTAGCATAATTAACCAAAGAGAGATATCAATGAGCGATAAAAAAATCAGTCAAGAAGACGCAGTCAATCTAATCAAGGCCGCAGCTGCCAAGCAAAAACAGCAACAGGCTAATCCACAGCCACAACAAGGAGTGCCTTTTGATTTCCGCAAGGTACACCTGCACATAGGAATCCCCTGCTACGGTGGCATGGTGTCAGAACCTACCATGACCAGTTTCCTGCGTTTTACCTTGTTGGCACAACAGGCCGGACTAAACTGGAGCCTGGACACCATGGTCAATGAATCATTGGTAACCCGTGCCAGAAACAACTTGATGGCCAAGATGATGACCAACAAGGATGCCACACACTTCATGTTCATTGATGCAGATATCCGTTTCCAGCCAGAGTCAATCTTGCAAATGATTGCCTATGACAAGGATGTGATCGGCGGATTATATCCTAAAAAAGCTCTACCTGTTAGCTATGTTATTAATCTTAAAAATGAAACCAAGATCCAAGGCGACATTTTCACAGTGGACACCATGGGCACAGGTTTCTTGTTGTTCAAACGCAACGTATATGAAAAACTGATTGCGGCTCATCCAGAATGCAAATATGTGGATGACGTGGGTCTAGGCAAACAGTACGAACCCATGATGTACTCGATCTTTGATGTACAGATTGACGAGCGTGGTCACTATTTGAGCGAAGACTGGTTGTTCTGCCGACGCTGGCAAAAACTGGGTGGCGAAATCTGGGCACACAGCAAGGTGTTATTGAACCACGTGGGCCACTATGAATATGCTGGTGACTTGGACAAGATCGCCATTGGCAAGCGTGGTAGCATGGGCATCATTGAAGATACTCTGGCTCAACAAGGTGCCAAGGTTGCTCCAGCCACAAACCCACAACCAGCCAACTAAATCCGATGGCTGTAGAAAAGCTACATTTTCGCATAGGGCTGGCCGGAACATATTGGCAACGTCGTCCCCAGTATTCGGTCAGCATCAACGATCAAACCGTAGCAGAATCCACAGAAATCCAAACCCAATCAGCCACTATCAATGACCAAGGTATTGTCCAAGCCACTGATGTGACCTATCTTGAATTTGATCATGAAGTCACAGAAGGAACAGTGACCTTGAACATCAGATTGGAAAACAAAACCAATGCGGACACAGTGGAAAACGAAGAAAAAACTGCTATTGTCAAAGACATGTTGCTAAACATACGCAGCATAGAAATAGACGAAATAAACCTAGGAAATCTAATCTACAGCAAGAGCATATTTCGCGGCGACGATCCCAGTCGCCCTGTGCTAGACAACTGTGTGGATCTGGGCTGGAACGGTACCTGGACTCTCACGTTTGAAAGCCCCTTTTACATTTGGTTACTGGAAAACATTTAAACTAAATATAGTAATAGATTGTCTGTTACTATGTTTATTAATGAACTTGCCGAACCACAACTGATCGTAATTTACCCAGGTAGATTCCAGCCTTTTCACCGAGGTCACTATGCTGTGTATGAGTGGCTGACTGGCCGGTTTGGGCGTAACAATGTTTACATAGCTACCAGCAACAAAGTAGAAGGCGATCGCAGTCCTTTTGGTTTCAGCGAAAAACTGTATTTCATGCAACTCACAGGTGTGCCTGTGGATCGCGTGATACAGGCCACACAACCTTATCAGATTGAAAATCTCATCAGCAGTGGACTACAGGTGCCCAATCCTGACAACACTGTGGTCATATTTGCTGTCAGCGAAAAAGACATGGCCGAAGATCCACGTTTTAGTTTCCGCACCAAAAAAGACGGATCAGCACCCTACTTCCAACCCCTAAAAGATATCAAAGATACTGTGAGCATGAAAGAACATGCTTACATCATGACTGTGCCCACGTTCCAGTTCAACGTGGCTGGCGATCCCATGCAGAGTGCCACAGAACTGCGTGCTGAATATCGTGTGGCCGATGCCGCCAAAAGACAGCAGATAATCAAAGACCTGTTTGGACGTTACACACACGAAGCTGAACAGATCATGAGCAAGATCGGCCAGGCCGCACCCGAGCTCAATGAAAATCTACCTGCCAAAAATCTCAATCAACTATATCAGATCAAGCATCAGCTGTTTGATCCAACAGCCGCTGAACCTGGTTCAGCCACTGTGGCTGAACCACAACAGCCCGAAGATCTACAGGTATTGAAACAACGTCGTGATCGTTTGTTTAAGCTAGAACAGATTAAAAAGAACATAGAAAAACTACAGCAACAGGCCCTGGCACGCACCGGTGGTGAATTACCTCCAGGCTTGGCTGCCGACCTAGAAGATTACTATACCTTGGATGATGTAGACTCGCATTTTCCAGACATGCTGGCCAGCTATGAAAAACAACTGGCAGCTTTGAATACATTCTTGAATAGACGTAAAAAAGTATTCAAACCAATTTCTACCTTGCGTACCGGTGTGCAAACCAAGGAAGCTGATACTTCAGCTGTGGCTGCAGACGCCATTAACAAACGAGATGTTGGCTACATCAAGATGATAGCTTACAGATACAAAAAAAGCCCTGGCTCGGTTAGTGCTAAGGAAAAAGAAATTTTATCCAAATACCTAAAAGACCTACAAACACAACAGGTCAAAGAAGAAGCAGCAGGAGTAGGAGTGGTTCGCGGCGGTAAAGATCCACGCTACATGACAGCCACCATGGGCGATCAAAATGATGTTGACAGCACCACATTGGGCAAAATGATGAAGGCTTACAGTTTGGTAGGAGTCAAAGCTCCACATACCAGACAGACCGCTGTGAAACAAAACATAGGCAAGGGTGTGCGGGAAACACGCGAACCTTATCAACAGGCCATTGATCGTTTGGAACTGGCTGAAATTGAAAAAATCAACGATGAGATTGATCGCATACTCAAACGTTTTGCCACAGAACAACTGCCAGACAGCTACAAAGAACAACTGAAAGATCGTATAACACAGTTAAAAAATACCAGACTGAACATGTTGTTGGGTAAAAAAGATGATCAATGAAATCACTGTTGATGTGTATGCCAGCTGGAGCGATTCGGCACCAGTTTATCGCATATACATGGACACAGATTTGTTGACTGAAAGAATCTTTCCCTGGCCCGGGCACGAAGCGTTTGTGCGTGAAAAGATCATAGTTGATCTGGAGCCGGGCACACATGCATTAGTGGTAGAACAGATAAACAAAAACGGTAGCATCACAGTCAAAAACATGCAGTTGAACGGTGAGCCAAGTTCTTTGAACTTTACAACACACGAATAAATACATTAATAACGGACAAAACACATGAAAAGCCAGGATTTTGTAAATAAGAAACCCAAAATTGTTGAATCTGCAGAACCGGCCCAGGCCGAAACTGTGGCGGAACTGGTATTCCCTGAATTCAACATTGAAAGCGTGCAGGCCAGATTTGAGCAACTGTTGGCAGAAACAGCTTCAGCTGGTGCCAGTGCTGCTGGCAGCGTGGCCACAGTGGTAGGCGAACTGGGCGGACAAAGTCCCAAGGAACTGCGTAAAAAACAACAAGGCTACACCAACGTGATAAAACGTGGTGGCACCGTGAAAGCAAAAAAATAATGGATCTCTATCAAATTCTCGAAAACCTCAAACGTGTGGAAAACAGCAACATGCCTGTGGCTGTGGACAGCACCAGTCCTGTGGGCGGCAGTGTTAAAGAAAACGATGACTACGACGACTACGAGGATGACGAAGGTGACTACGTAGATGATCCGCGTGTTCATGCTGCAACACAAAAATCTGCACCTTTGCCCGATTATGTTCAACAACAGATTATAAAAAATCCTGCCATGCGTGCTGATATCATTGCTGCATACAAACGACAGCAAGGTATGGCTGAAGGTTCCAAGTTTGCATTTGCCAATCCCAAGCAGAAGCCTGGTGACCAAGTGCGTGGAACAGAACGAGCAGTCAAGAAAAAATCCGGCGAGCATCCGTTCAAAGGTCGCTTGGTAGGTGCTGCAGAATCCAAAGCCATCAGCCAACGTCTGGATCCCAAGTGCTGGAAAGGCTACAAGAAACAAGGTACCAAGGTCAAAGGCGGAGTGCGTGTAAACAACTGTGTGCCCATGGAAGAAGAGTGGGAAACATATATCAATGAATTTGGAGCTGACAATCCTGGTCAACAAAATCAAACTGCACAGGATCAGGCCAAAGAAATTGCTACCACACAACAGAGTTTGAACAAACTAAAATCAGCGGGTGCCAACATAACCAATGTGCAACAGGCTGCTCGCACAGTTTTGAAACCTCAAGACAAGCCCATGGATCCCACAGACATGAAACAGTTATCGGGTTGGGGCAAAGACATGGAGCAAATGATAGACTCCGATGATCCGGCCATAATCAATCAATTGGCCGCACTCATGCAAAAAAGTAAAAAAGGTTAATCATGTACGTATTTGATTTGTTTGAAGGCCACGAAGAACGCAAAGATGCTCCCCAAGCCGCGGCCAACCAATCTTCTGACCAAAGAGGAGTCACCAAAGGTGTGCGTGGTGACATATACAACAACACCAACATTGCCGGAGTGCGTAGAGCCATTGATCAGGCCATTGCCAGCGAGCCTGGTGCCAAGAGCGAAATAGAAGCCATAGTCAGTTATCTTGACAAACAAGCACAGACCAATGCCGAACAAGAACGTGAAATTGATCGACTCGAGCGTGAAGAAGAACGCCTACGTAAAACACAAGACGACCTTACCAAAGATCTGCAAGACAAAGAAGCCAGATTTAGAGAAATCACTGCACAGTTGGCCGCAGGCAAAATTGATCAACAGCAAGCAGCCAAGATGGCGCAAGATGTTGAAGCCGGTAAAGCACCTGAAGTTCCAGCAGCACGACCTGCACAAGCCGCTCCTGCCGCACAGGCTGAACCTGCACAGGCACAGCGTCCTGCATTGAGAGCAGTACCCAGTGGTGCTCAACCTGTAGCCGCTCAACCCGCAGAACCCGCCGCCGCACAGCCTGCACAGGCTCCGGCCAAAGACGCCGGATCTCGTGCGTTTGGTCAGATGGCTCAACAACTGACTCCGGGTCGTGTGATCAAAGGTAAAAATCAACAGGCCCAACAAACAGCACAACCCACACAAACAACCACTGCCGAACCACCATTGGCTGCCAATGATGCCGGCAATGTTAGAAATCTACTACGAGTAGCCGAATCTATCACAGAACAACAACCTGGTCAAATTTTAAGTATTCCTAAAAACAATACTCCAGAAGAAATAGCACAGGCCAATTTGGATAACATTAGTCTCATGGCAGTGGCAGGAAAACCTGTTAAATTATATTTCAGTGACGGCCAAGGTCCAACTTTACCTTATCCACAATTAAAAGCCTTGTTTGATTATCTCAAGGTATTAAATCCACGCGACGCTGATACCAAATCTCGTGTGATTAATTTGTTGAGCAACAGCAGATTTTTTTACGAATATATGTTGAACAACATAGTGGGACAGACTCATGTCAATCCTGTGCCAAAGGGACAACCAGTTCCAGATGAGACACCAGGTGAACCGGTCCAAGGAAAATTATTAGAAGGTGATGTTATCAGGCTAGCCAATGTTCCACAAGCCTCTGAGAATCTCAAGGCCTATAATCTTGCTTTAGAAATAATCAAGGCCGCTAGAGATCCACGCATATCCACTGCCAAGGTAGATCAAATGAAACAGTTTTTGTTTAAAGATTACCAGGCACGTGTTCAGCAGGCACCCGACGGCAGTTTTTATCTAAATCGCAACGGCGTAAAAAGTCGATTACCCAGTGCAGATTTTCCATTAGAAGAAGAACCACACGATGGCAAGAATGCTTTCAGTGATGGCCAAGGACAATGGAGCAGCGAAAACAATCAAATCAGCAGTGGCAACAATCCACACGGATTCAGCGAGGCCGAAGTATCAAAAGACAAGACTGGTGCACGTATGTACCAGGCCAAAGAAAAATTCTTGCTCAGTCGAGATGGCAAACAAATTGCTTTTTATGACAACATGATCCAGGCACAGCGTGATGCCGAACGCATGCAAAATGAACTTGGCGGTCAAGTGGTTGTACAACGTGTCATGCGTGAGCAAGATGTAGCAGAAAACATGCCCCGCGATTCTATACAGAGATATCTTGCCATTGATGCCGAGGATGATGTGGCAGCAGTAAAAGCAGCCATTCATGCTATCAGCAAAGATCCAGAATTAAAACCCACAGCCAAGGCCAGATTGCTGGGGCAGGTTGGCATGATTATTAAAACTCATAGACTGCCCATTGGCCGAGCATACTATGAATTCATGCAACAGTTTATGGAGGCCACCAAGGTTCGAGAAGCGGACAGCAAAATGGATAAAGTATTCAAAGGACACCGCATAGAAGTTGAATATCCAGAAGGTCGAGGTCGCAGTCATATCTATCATCGCCAGGAGCCCATGGATCTCAAAGGTATTTTTAGTGATGCCAACAGTGCGGCCGCACGCAATCCACGTGCCACTATCAATCTCTTTGTCAATGACGAATACATACCCAACTATGAATGGCAGGACGGTGTTGAAATGCCCGCACAAGGCATAGGCGAAGCCATGACAGATTATCAAAAGCGTAGACAGCGTGAACGTGATGTTGACATGGGTAAACCTGTTAAACCCTTGCCCAAGAACCCCAAAACTGATTATCAAAAGAAGCGTGAACAAGAACGGCGTGATATGGAACTGGGTGAGTCCCACATGAAAGATTTGTTTTACAAAGCCCAAGAAGATCTTAAAAATCTCACTGATGCTCAATTTATCAAAACACATGGCATGAGCAAAGTAGCCTTCCAGCAACAGTATCGCACCTTGTTAAAACCAGCCGCACAGCAAGACGTTCCTGTGGCAGAAAGCAAAAACTACTGGCATCAATTGCAGGAAGAACGCCGTCGCAAGGCCAATACCTATGTGTCAGAATTAGAAAATGCCTTAAAGGATATCGAATAATGGAAGCCTTGCAGAAAGCCGCCAAGATAGCGTTTGCGTCGGAATACACTTTTTATTTGAAAGCACATTTCTTTCATTGGAATGTGGAAGGTCCTGACTTTAGCCAACTGCATGACCTATTTGGAAAAATCTACGAAGAAGTGTACGGCGCCATCGATGACTTTGCTGAAAAAATACGTGCCATGGGCACCTACGCACCAGGCAGCAACAGCAGATTCAACATGTTGAGTCGCATTGAGGATGAAACCAATATCCTACCAGCTGAAGCCATGGTAGCAGAATTACTACAAGATTCAGACAACATGGTCATACTGCTCAAGCGTGTGTATGACATCGCCGAACGCGAAGGCGAGCATGGTTTCAGCAATTTCCTTGCTGAACGCATGGATGCACATCGCAAACACTCATGGATGCTACGTGCCACAGCAAAATGAATCTCTATGATCTAGACGACATCCTAAACGAAAAATGGAGCCGCAAATACAAGCGTTCCATAAACTGCAACAACCCCAAAGGATTCAGTCAACGTGCTCACTGCCAAGGTCGCAAGAAAAACGAAACAGTGACGCCGATCACACCTGTACCAACAACAAATACCAAGTTGCCCACACAGCATCGACAAGTACCTTATCACCTTGATCCGGCTCGCAAGGATACGCCTGCGGCTGTGATACGATTAAGTCCACAAGCACAACAACAACTAAAAGACAAAAAAGAATCTGTAGACTCTGAAGCATTCAACGATCTTGACAAAGTACTGGTAAAATTATGTAACATGGTAGTTGAAGGACAACTGCAAGATCCAGAACGTTTTGGCATGGTGGCAGCCTGCATCATTGACCCCGATGGACGTCGTGTTTATGGTATCAACGTGCCTGATCGAGATGGCCTACGCAGACATGCTGAACGTGTGGCCTTGGACAGATATGTAGAACAACACGGTGATGTGCCCAATGGTTCAACCTGTGTGACCACATGCAGTCCTTGTACCCGAGACATGACTGAACGCCATGGCGAAGACTGTGCTGACTTACTTAAAAGTTATAACATCAAACGTGTGTACTGTGGCTATCGTGATCCTTCTCAAGAGGATCGTGACAATTACGAATACACAAAAAATCCTAGAATACAAAAATTATGTGCCGAATTCGCCAGCACATTTATCGACAATGAGCCCAACACCATAAACGAAAGCACAGAAGTAACTAACAAATTTATCCAACGTTTCTTGCCTTGGCTACAAAAAGAAATTGGTCTTGATCAATTGCCACGCATCAAACTGGTAGACAAGCTGGATGTGCCCAGCTTTGGTGAGTGGGACGATGTAAACAAGATATTAGTATTGGCCACTGCTGGACGTCATCCTGTGGATGTGTTGCGTACCATGGCACACGAACTCACACACTACCGACAAAATCTAGAAGGACGACTGAACCCAGAATCTGGCATGACCGGCAGTGACGAAGAAAACGAAGCCAATGCCGAAGCCGGTGTGATCCTGCGTAAGTTTAATACCGAATATCCTGAATACATAGCCACCAATCTTGACGAAAATTTTGCTGGTAAAAAACAAGGAGAAACTATCACCCAAGGTGATGTGTTACGCCTGCAAGGTCAGATCAGACGATTAAAAGACGGCACAGCCCAACAGCGTGAACGTGGTATCCGTCTTGAACGTCAACTGCGTACTTTTTTAAACACACATAAAAAACCCAACTATGCTGTTGGAGTCAACGAAGATCGTCATCCCAACGATGTTCCGCCCGGACCAGAAACCAAACCCACCATGCCTCGAGGCACTGTGCGTGTGGATGTAAGTGATGTGTACGATTGGTACAAACTAGGAAAAAATTTTGCCAACCTGGATCGTGCCAAGGCCAGCGAATTTGGCAAGGGACCTCCCAGCACCATAGTGTCTTTTGGTGACGAAGAAACAGAACACAAATATATCAAAGATCTGGAAAAACTGGGACTTGATACCACAGACATTGATCCTGTGGATCCTGATCAACCGCCTGGCATGCCGCGCCAAAAAACAGATCCCACATTTAATGTGGACGAAAACTTTGCCGATGGCCGGGTCAAAGGCAAGAGTCGTCCGGGTCGTGTGAAACGATCAGGTGCATCATGCAAAGGTTCGGTAACAGATCTACGTGCTCGGGCTCGTAAATACGGCGGAGAGAAGGGTAAAATGTATCATTGGTGTGCCAACATGAAGTCAGGTAAGAAAAAATGAACCCATATCCTGTGTATCCTGATGATGATGGTACGGATCGACCACTCAACCCTTATAGCCCAGTATGAACTTGAAAGAAATACAACTAGGTCGTAGCGTAACTTATAACTTCTACGACATCTATGCCTTGGTCAAACAGCGTGAAGGCCGTCCTGGTCTGACCATACGCTTACGCAACGATCGTCCACCTGAAACACGCAAGAGTGGTATCTATGTGTGGAAACATCCAGACTGGGGTTACTTTTATGTGGGAATAGCTGCCGCAGACAACTTCACGGCACGCTGGCACAAACACATACAGAAACTGTTGGATCAATGCACATCGGCTGCACAGATGCACAACTGGAAAGAGTTTGCTGACAAGTTCAAAGCAGCTGGCTATGGCATTGAAGATTTGAAAGACGTGCAACTGCGTTTTTATCCCATTACCACAGTGGCCGAACACGGTAACAAAGAATTGTTAAAAGCGGAACTCAAGGCCATTGAAGATCGGTTGACCGCTTGGTTGAATCCGGCCTGTAACTATCAATACAATCCTGCCCGGCCCACGGCTACACGTTTTCCACCACCTCGCGGATAGTGTGCGGTGATGTTTAATGAAACTCGCCTGCCAATTCGTTGTTGCCCAGATGAAAAATACGGAAAGTCATCAGGTTCTTCAATCCACATCGGTCCGTATTGCAACCGCACCCAGTATTTATAAATACATACATTATGCGAGCACAAGAATTCCTAGTTGAAGCCAGGATACCCAGAGCAATAGAACAGTTCCTGGACAGTTTAAATCCTGACGACTGTGGTGTAGATGAAATAGGTCCATACAGAGTACACTATGAAGGATTCACCAGCGACTGTAAAAGCAGTGCAGACTATCGCAGAGATCCTGAAGCTGTGTATCAACAAGTGTATCAGGATTTTATACGGCGTGAAGGCGGTGCCCAACCCCTGTTACAGGACATGGTAGGTGACGAAGATTTTCCTATCCTGT
>JACCDW010496045.1_pt1 | contig 112226 bp, 176 predicted proteins | sample 7449781 | NCBI WGS metagenome assembly JACCDW01 (sample SAMN15323449, study PRJNA562643) | freshwater metagenome | isolation source: river surface water | place: USA:Blue River Watershed | collected 2017-08-18 | reverse complement strand
TAACTTTCACGAATTTAGACGCGAGTCATTTGCCAGCACTCTCAAAGATGCTGTAAGCGCGGTGTTTGGATGGGACCGGACGCTGTTAGAAGGGCGTACCAAGGAAGCCCGAGAGTGGCGAGAGCAAATAGATCCGTGGTGGGCAGAGCGGTTGGATATGCCTACACTTACTCCCCGTTGGGTATTGCAATACTGGGGTACAGAAGTCTGCCGCAAAGGCTTCCATGACGACATCTGGATCGCCAGCTTAGAAAACAAACTCCGTAATTCTAAAGATCATGTTGTAATTTCTGATTGTCGCTTCCCTAACGAAATTTCCAGTATTAAAAATGCTGGCGGAATTATTGTTTGGGTTCAGCGAGGCGATCTGCCAGAATGGTATGATATCGCCCTAGCAGCTAATCAAGGCAGCAACATCGCTGCTAACGAACTCAAGATGAAAAAGATCCATGCTTCCGAAACTGCCTGGGTAGGTACGGACTTCGATCACATCATAGAAAACGACGGAACTGTAGCTGATCTTTATGCCAAAGTCGCTTCAGTAATCAGCGACAAGGTCCCCTTGACGCCAAGTGATGCCCTCCTTGTGAAGCACTTGAGCACAGTTGGAACAGATTGTTTTTAAGTTATTAGGACGGCAATTATCCAGATTGCCGTCTATGTGAAACACACGAAACACTTCTTGATGCGGGCTTTTATACCCGCATTTTTCACATTGATTTTTCATTCTATACCCGGCACGTTGCCATCTCGGTATACCATGGTATAGGCCGTTAGCTAGGCAAATTTCGCATAGGCTACGGTAATAGGTTCTATCACCTTTTTTATAGTTTATAGCCCTGGGTCTTTGGCCGCATTTGCACAGTGGTCTCATACATATATTTAAGAAACTGCACCTTTTTTACCCCTTTAAATACAGTTATAACAAGCCAAATTTACTCTGTGCCGCTAAATAATAGAAGCAACTATTACCAGGAGAAAAAGTAATGGCACTAGTATCCCCAGGCGTAGAGATTACGGTTATTGATGAGAGTTTTTACACACCAGCTGAGCCTGGTACTACTCCACTTGTCGTAGTAGCTACAGCAGAGAACAAAACAAACGGAGCAGGAACAGGTACTGCTTCGGCAACAACAAAAGCAAATGCTGGTAAAGCATTTAGATTAACTAGCCAGAGAGATTTGTTAGACCTCTTTGGTGTACCTTTCTTTGAAAAGACAGCGAGCGGATCTCCAATCCACGGATCGGAAAGAAACGAATATGGTCTTCTAGCAGCATACAGCCTGCTAGGTGTAACTAACTCAGTATTCATTGTTAGAGCTAACGTTGACTTAGATCAACTAGAGCCAAGTGCAGAAGCACCAGGTGCTGCTCCTAACAACGGCCAATGGTGGTTGAATACACAAACCACTGCTTGGGGTATCAAGCAATGGAACGGTGCTGCAAAACCAGCAGGACAAAAATTTGAAAACAAGACTCCGATCGTTCTAACAGACGCAGACGATACTAAAATCGAATCTTCAATTGACGGTAACAAGCCAAAGGATTCAGTCGGATCAGTCGGTGACTATGCAGTTGTTATTCTAGCATCCGACGATGCAGTGGCACGTATCTGGTACAAGAGTCCAGGTAGCCCATTGGTAACTGCTGGTTCTTGGGTATTAGTTGGTTCAGCTGATTGGTGCCAGAGCTGGCCTACTGTAGAAGGCGGAGCTGGTTATACTGGAAGTGCATTGACTACTCCTGCACTAACTGTTAACGGAACTACAATCAACAATGCGACTGGAACATTAGACAGCGTAGTGACTGCAATCAATCAGGCTAACATTACTGGTGTAACCGCAGCTAAAATAAGCAACAAATTAGTTTTATATTCAGACGGAACATCAACAAACAATACTATCGTTCTCGGCGGTCTAGGAACTGGTGCAGGCAGCACAGCTACATTACTAGGACTAACTGCTGGTACTTATAGAATCCCTGCTCTACAACATAGCCCACACAGCTCTGTTCCAGAGTGGAAGTCTTCTGATGCGGCTCCTCGCCCAACAGGATCTGTTTGGATCAATACAACTGAGCCTAACGGTGGCGCAAGATGGCGTGTTAGCAAATATAGTTCTGCTACAGCATCTTGGGTTCCATCAGATGCACCTTTATACAGAAGCACACACTCTGCTCTATATTTCTTAGACAGAAGCGGTGGTGGCTCTAAACTAGCTCAAGACAACTTGTTTGTTCAGTATAATACAACTGAACAGAGCGACCTAGGTGATTCACCAAGTGTTGATACAACACCAGAACTATCTACTTTTGCAATCTGGAGACGCAGACTATTAGCTGGTCAAGAGACAGTTATCAGCGGTCAGATCGCTGATGGTGTTCTAACAGCAGGTCCAGATGATATCATCTTAAGAGAATCACTAGTAGGCGAAGATACTTTATCTGCTGAATATGTAGTTTCTTTTAACGCTGTAACTGGCGCATCAAGTGGTTCGGCAAACGCTGTAGCGATAGCTACCGCAATTAACGCACTAGGAATGGCCAATGTTGTTGCAGAAGTTTCTGGAACTAATCAAGACATCCTAAGTATTAAACACAAGAAAGGCGGTGACATCCGTATTCTTGAAACAGAGAAAGAAGCAGCTTCTAAGATTTTCGCAGGATCTGCTAACTTGTATGCACTTGGTGCAGCAGCTCTGTCAGATTCAACAATCCAAGGTCAGTGGTTGGCCACAGGATGGCAACCACTAGTAGTTACTGGCTTCAAGTCAGCGGCTGATGCTCCGACAAACGAGCCAGTTGATGGACAACTATGGTACAATCCAGAAGTTAGTCAAGTTGACCTAATGGTACACAATGGTAAGACATGGGTTGGTTATCTAAACGCATTTGGTGCTACTAGCCCAGGCGGTCCACAGGTCAGCGCAACTAGACCAACAACACAGAGCGACGGTACTGCTCTAGTAGACAATGATATTTGGATCAGCACAGCTGATTTAGAAAACTTCCCAACAGTCTATAGATATACTAATGCAGGTACTGCTGAAGCAGGTTGGGTATTAGTTGACAAGACCGATCAAGTAACAGAAGATGGAGTACTATTTGCAGATGCACGTTATGGTCTAAGCGGTGCTGCTGGTAATACAGCAGGAGCGATTGTTGACCTATTAACCAGCAACTATCTAGATCCAGATGCTCCAGATCCAGCACTATATCCAAAAGGAATGCTGCTATGGAACACACGTAGAAGCGGCGGTAACGTTAAGCGTTATGCTAACAACTACATAGACACAACCGCAGACAATCCAAGATTTGACCCAACAAATAGTCCTACAGGAAATACATTTAATTCTGGTCAAAGCATGAGTGCTTATGCAACTGATCGCTGGGTAACAGCATCGGCTAACAACGAAGACGGTTCAGGCAGTTTTGGTCGCAAGGCACAGCGTAAAGTTGTAGTATCTGCGATGAAGAGCGTAATCGACACAAGCCAAGAAGCTCGTGACGAAGAGCGTAGAAATTACAATATTATTTCTGCTCCGGGCTATCCAGAAGTATTGAGCAACTTGATCAACTTGAACATTGATAGAGGTCTAACAGCGTTCGTGGTCGGTGATACACCATTGCGTCTAAAAGACGATGCTACAACACTGACCAGCTGGGGTACAAATGCTCGTTTAGTAACAGATAACGGCGATGACGGTATCGTAAGCTTTGACGAGTACGCAGCAGTTTACTATCCAAACGGATTTACAACTGACCTAGGCGGTTCAAATGCTGTTGTTCCTGCATCACACATGATGTTAAGAACAATTACATTAAGCGATCAAGCTAGCTATCCATGGTTTGCACCAGCAGGTACACGTCGTGGTGGAATTACTAACGCAACATCAGTTGGTTATATCGACAGTCTAACTGGAGAGTTCCAGACTGTGTCGTTGAACGAAGGTCAGAGAGATGTTCTTTATGATCTAAAGGTTAATCCAATTCCGTTCTTTGTTGGTGTTGGTTTAGTTGCCTATGGTCAAAAGACTCGTGCAAGAAATGCTTCTGCACTAGACAGAATCAACGTAGCACGTTTAGTTGTGTATCTACGCAGTCAGTTGAAGAAACTAGCTCGTCCATACATTTTTGAACCAAATGACAAGTTCACAAGAGACGAAGTTAAACAAGCAGTTGAAAGCTTATTGTTAGAATTGGTAGGCTTACGTGCTCTAAATGACTTTGCCGTGGTCTGTGATGAGTCTAACAACACTCCAAGCAGAATCGATAGAAACGAATTATGGGTCGATATTGCAATTGAACCAATCAAGGCGGTTGAGTTCATTTACATTCCGCTCAGAGTCAAGAACACAGGAGAGATTTAAAAATGCCTATTTCAACATTAAATAAACTTAGCGTACCAACAGGCGGCGCAGGAACTAACCAGGCATTATTAATGCCTAAGATGAAATATCGTTTTAGGGTTACTTTCACAGGTTTTGGTACATCTAGTGCGGAAAGTCTTGAATTAACCAAACAGGTTATTGATGTTACAAGACCTTCTGTAACTTTTGAAGAAGTTACACTAGATGTTTACAACTCTAAAGTATACCTAGCTGGTAAACACAGCTTTGAAGCGATTACTATTAACTTGCGTGACGATGCAACTGGTCTAGTTACTAGAGAAGTTGGCGCACAGTTACAGAAACAGTTTGACTTCTTTGAACAAGCCAGTGCTGCTTCTGGTATCGATTACAAGTTTACAACACGTATTGATATCCTAGACGGTGGTAACGGTGGTATTGAAGCTAACAGACTCGAATCATTTATGTTATGGGGTTGTTTCTTAACTAACGCTAACTACAACGATTTGAACTATGCCACAGGTACAGAACCTGCTACTGTTGCACTATCGATCAGATTCGATAACGCTACACAGCTAGGTGCAAACAGCGGCGGTACAGATGCTCCAATCGAAGGTATCGGACGTCAGATCGCAGAAAGAACAATTGGAAACGCAGCCACAGGCGGTTAATCCAAGTTCAGCTTTATCAAAGAAACCCCGTAAAACTCGGGGTTTTTTTGTGACATAAATATTTGTATGGCAAATAAATTTACAAGATACCTCTCTAGTTTCGGAAACGGATTAGCTAGCGGTTTAACCAACCCCAAAGGCATAATGTCTGATTATAGACACGGTCGTCGATTGTTCATCGACAACACTATGCGGCTAGCACCTAGACAAAAATTTCAATTTTACGTTAATTTTGAACTAGACAAAGATGCTGTAAGATCTACACAATTCGTAGATAAACACAGTCAAGAAGTGGGATTTCTTGTTAAGCAAGCCGACTTACCTAAATACACTTTTGATTCTGTTGTCAAGAATCAATACAACAGAAAAAAAATCGTTTATAAACAGATCAATTATGATCCTATAAACATAACATTCCATGACGATGCAGCAGGTGTTGTCAATGCTCTGTGGGCACTATACTATGGTTACTATGTTCATGATAGACATAATTCACTTAAGGCCTACGGTGAAACCAAATATAGAGCTACTAAGACGACCATGGATAATTTTAGATACGGGCTCGATAATCAAATAGGACCTCCGTTTTTTAAAACTATCAATCTGTATACTATGAGCCGAAGAAGATTTTTAGGCTACACTTTAGTAAATCCTAGAATCAAAAGTTGGAGTCATAGCCAGGGCGATTATGGTACTAGCGAAGCGATGGATCATAGTATGCAATTAGAATACGAGGCTGTGATTTATTCAGGCGGTCGTGTATCAAGAAATAGTCCCAAGGGTTTTGCGACACTATATTATGATAATTTACCAAGTCCGTTGAGTATTGCCGGCGGTGGCGTATCAAGATTAACTGGAGAAGGTGGCGTACTAGACGGCCTAGAACAGATATTTGGAGATGTTGCCAGTGGTAACGCATTTAGCAGTCCAGGAAACTTCTTGTCTACTGCTATAAAAGCGGTAAACACATATCGTCAAGGCGGAAAATTAAATGGCGATTTATTAAAGGCAGAAGCATTGAGCGTGTTAAGTAGCCCTGCAGGAATAGCTGCTGGCGCTAATGTGATCGGTGGTATTGCCGGCGCAGTATTTCCTAAACAAAATCCAGCTAACGAGCCTACTACAGCTACTCCTAGAAGAACAATAGCTACCGCAGCATTTACTGGCGCTCCAGTTACTGCCCCAGGCGACGGAGGATAAGATGACTAATAGTATTAGAACCAATCTTCCTCTACCCGAAATAGCAGACAGTGCAGAAAATACCAAAGTATTTTTTAATACATACGGTACTCCGGATATAGAATTTAATGCTGTTGATGTCGATGCAGCAGTTTCTTTTTTTACCTCAAGAGGATTTGAACAAGATGCGGCATTAATTACTGCATCTGTAATTTTAAAACAGGCCAAGGTCGACGAAATGCCTGTGAGAGAATTATTAGATACGTTGAAAACGTTTGAAGGCATTCAGCTTTCTGCACTAATAGCTGAGATTTTAAATAATAATCGTACCCCTATCTCTACACTAGGATTTAGACAACGGTCAGTGAGACCTGATCAAATTTCTAGAAACATCGCAGCATAATGGCAAAATTCGCTCAAGGTCGTTTTGAAATGAAAAACCCTCAGAAGTATGTGGGCAAGAAAACACCTTTAGCTCGCAGTTCTTGGGAATTTGTATTCATGAGAATGCTAGACGAACACCAGGGAGTAGAAAACTGGGCTAGTGAAAGCGTACAGATTCCCTATAGAGATCCTATATCAGGACGTAGCACAATTTATGTTCCGGATTTCTTTATTGTGTACAATGATAAAAATGGCAAGAAGCATGCAGAAATAGTAGAAGTAAAACCAGCTAGCCAGACTTTCAAAGAACAGGTAGGTAAGAGTGCTTATAATCAAGAACAGTATGTAAAAAATCTAGCTAAATGGGAAGCTGCTAATGCTTGGTGCAAACAGAAAGGCATTAGATTTCGAGTTATTAACGAAGATGATATTTTCCATCAAGGTAAAAAACGTAGATAAGTATTAATATGACTAAAAAACTCGAAGATCTTTTTAATCTAGAAAAAAAGGAATCTGGTGAACCCGAAAAGGAAACCAAACCTAATCACGAAGAAATTACCAGTATCGACAAAAGCTATAAAGCGGTGGCGGAAATAACCAAAGGGTTACCGCAGATACAGGAATTAAACGATCTTGACGAAACAGAACTAGACCATCTTGCCAATAAAGCAGAGCAGGCCTACGACGATTTGATGGATTTGGGAATGAACGTCGAAGTTCGATATGCCGGGCGGATTTTTGAAGTTGCAGGATCTATGATGAAAAACGCCATAGATGCTAAAAATGCCAAAATAGAAAAAAAGCTCAAAGCTATTGATCTACAGCTTAAAAAATACAAAATTGACAAAGATGTACAAGGAAAAGATGACGGCGATGTTTTGGACGGGCAAGCCTATATCATAACTGACCGTAACGAGCTCCTTAAGAAATTGGGTCAAAAGGAATAAATACTACTATGAAAACTTTTAGAGATTATCTTACAGAAAGTAAAAAAGTTTACAGCTTCAAGGTAAAAGTGGCGGGAGATCTGCCTGAAAATTTTCAGGATAATCTTAAGAAAAGCCTAGAAAAATTTGAAGTCGTAACTTTTGATAAAATGACAACACCAGTTCAAGAAAGCCCTATGGACTTTCCAGAACTATCAAACCGATCAATTACTATTTTTGATCTAGTTTTAGAATACCCTATCACTGCTCCAGAAATTTCAGCGTATGTCAAAGAGCAAGGCATACCGGAAGAGCTATTCCGCATCAGAGGTAGCGGAGAGCCTTCGGAAACTGATCAGCGCATTGTAGACGAAAATGGCGAAGCTATTTTAAACGATCCTTTCTACAGAGAAGAAGCAAAGATCAAACACAAAGATTATTTTGGTGATGATTTTAATAGATCATTCCTTAAGGACTTGGCCAAGACAGCCAAAGAACGCAGAAAAGAATTGGGTCAGGACAAGGGAGATCCAGATGTGCTAGGTTCAGCTCCCAAGGTCAAAGAAGATAAAGTCGGTGCTAAAAGCGCCGTAGGGAGTTAATTAAATGGATTTTCATCAACTATTAGCAAGAATGCAGGAACTAGATAGACCTGCTACAGAATCACAGCCGGTACAGGCAGATGAATGCGGAATGCCTCCGCCTGCATCAAGTATGTCACCTGCACCAACAGAACCACCAATTCCACATCCGAGCCTAAGCGTTAATCTTAATGCACAAGGCATGGATAATATTGAACAGATCATGAGATTGATCACAAAAGTCAATCCAGATGCGGTTCCACAACAACCACCTATGCCAACTATGGCACCTCCTCCAAGTATCATGAGCATTAAACCAGAGCTACCTCCATTGAAGATGCTTCCTGATTTCGATGCAGACAATGATGATATGCCAGGCGGTGAAAAAGACATGGATCATGACATGGATCATGACATGGACGAGCCCAAAGACATTATGGTTAAAATGGGTGACGATGGCAAAGACGACGAAGGATCTCAACCTGGCGGTCTAGCAGCGACATTAGATCGTGACGGTGATGGCGACCATGACATGGACGATCATGAAATGGAGCCAAAAGACGACGAAGAAGATAAAAAAGAAGCATGGGAAAATGAACCAGACGAGTGCGAAGCTGACATTGACTATATGAATAACAAGCTAGCAGGCGGAATGAACAGACCAAAAGACACATTCCCTAAAGTAGCTGGTGGCGACAATCCTATGCAGCGTGTTCGCGAAGCTTCTGATCTTAAAGATCAAATCAAAGCAGAACTACGCAGAAGATTAGCAGAAGCTAAAGGAGCAAGATAATGGCTGATTTATTCGCATATGATGTAGCTAACGGAACTAGTATTACTACAAATGCTAGAAAACTTCTTGGTGATGGTACCTCAGGAGTTGGTCCTTACACACGTTTTGGTACACCACAGTTACAGGCATTAAAAATTATTTCTGCGACTGTAAACTTTTCAACAACACCATCTGCTGCCAATAGTAATCTTTACAAAGCAGTAACAGCTTTACAAGATCTAGCTGAAGTTTATTATGTCGGTATTCCGGGTAATACCGCTACAGGATTTGTAGCATTGGTACATCTTAATAAAACTGATATTGGAACTGGTTTTGGTGCATCTAGCAGCGCAGATGGGTCTTATGAAAACATCGAAGACGAAATCCGTGCAGCACTAGGTACAGCCGAAGACGATGTTACCGTAACAAACGTATCATTAAGCGGTTTAACTTTTGCATAATTGATAATATAAAATCCAAATAGGCTCTTCGGAGCCTATTTTTTTCAGTAAATAACTGTATGGGAAAATCATTAGACGGCGTACTAGTTAAAAAGGCCTTTGCCAAGCAGAGATACACGCTTGAAGAAGTTAAGCATCTTGAAGCCTGCCTAGATCCAGTTACAGGTCCTTTATACTTTTGTAAAAACTTTTTAAAAATACAACATCCGGTTCGCGGAGCCATTGCCTTCGAACCTTACGAATATCAAGAAAGACTTATACAGGCCTATCATGAAAACAAACAATGTATCGCCATGTTACCTCGACAGATGGGTAAAACTACCTGTGCTACGGGTTACCTATTGTGGTACACTATGTTTATTCCAGAAGCACAGGTTTTGATTGCCGCACACAAATATGAAGGTGCGCAAGATATTATGAACCGTTATCGTTACGGTTATGAGAACTTGCCAGATTTTATTCGCGCTGGTGTGCATAGCTACAATAGAAATACTATCGAATACGACAACGGAAGTCGTATTCAAGCAACCACAACAACAGAAAATACCGGTCGTGGTAAATCTCTTTCTTTAATTTACTGTGACGAGTTTGCGTTTGTGCAACCGCCAGAGAAAGCCAAAGAGTTCTGGACTGCACTATCTCCAACATTGTCCACAGGTGGTAAGTGTATTATCACATCAACACCAAACTCAGACGAAGATCAGTTTGCGTTAATTTGGACTGAGGCCAATAAGAAGTTTGACGAACACGGTAATGAACAGAAATTAGGTACTAACGGATTCTACAGTTATTTTGCACACTGGAATGAACATCCAGATCGTGACGAACAATGGGCACAAGTCGAACGTGCAAAAATTGGCGATGAACGTTTCCGTCGTGAGTTTGAATGCGAATTCTTGATCTTTGATGAAACTCTAATCAACGCAGTAAAACTGGCAGAGATGCAGGGTGTCGACCCAGTCATGACTATGGGTCAAACTCGTTGGTACAAAGACATTGATCCTAACTGTTCTTACTTGATAGCCCTGGATCCTAGTTTGGGCACAGGCGGAGACTACGGTGCTATCCAAGTCTTTGAAATGCCAACTATGGAACAGGTTGCAGAGTGGAGACATAATTTAACTCCTATACAAAATCAAGTAAAACACATGAGAGATATTCTGCGATATATACAAGATAGAGCAGCAGAAAAAGGCGCAGAATTACAGCTTTACTACAGCGTAGAAAATAATACTATAGGTGAAGCTGCACTAGTGGTTATTCGAGACATTGGAGAAGAAAACTTTCCAGGACTGTTTTTAAGTGAACCTATCCGCAAAGGGCATGTGCGTAAATTCCGTAAAGGATTTAATACCACACACAGAACCAAAATTACAGCGTGTAGCCAACTGAAAAATCTATTAGAAAATAGAAAAATGGTTCTAAAATCTAAACCTCTAATTTCTGAATTAAAAACATTTGTAGCACACGGCGTAGGTTTCGGTGCTAAAAGCGGAGAACACGACGATCTAGTTTCTGCAACATTATTGATTATACGCATGGCTAATGTACTCAGCGACTGGGATCCTAAGATCTACGAAAAAATGACCGAAAAAATCAGCGAAGAACAGATGCCTATGCCTATCTTCGTAAGCACAGGATTCTGATAAATATAACTATGGATGCAAGAAGCAGTATTGCCAACGATTTATTTTACAAAGTGCGTAGCCGATTCACAGGGCTAAAATTAGGTACCGAAACTGGTACGATAACTATTAACCCCGAAGAAGCTCGTTTCTTTGATTTTGACTATAAAGATGGTGAAGTCCCTATGGGTCATGTCACTATCAGCCTAGCTGAACCTAACAGTATGAAGGTTTATTTCAGCTCAGGTATTACAGAAAGTATGGAAAAGCCTCAAAAGAAGAACTGGTATAATTTTTTGAGAGAGTTGCGTGAATTTGCCAAGCGTAGATTAATGGCATTTGATACTCGCGATATTTCAAAAGACAATCTAGATCAAAGAGATTTTGAGTTTCTTACTACAATTAACAAGCCACAAGCAGCTAAGGATACTATCGTGAAACCCGTCGGAGAATCAATTATGAATGAAAGCCAACTATATGGCACAAAAACTGTTAGCTATCAAAAGCTAATGGACACACGCCTAATCATCAAACACAGTCAAGCATTAACTGACGATACTCAACCGGGCGCAAGAAGTCGAAATATTTCTGCACTGTTTGTAGAAAATCAAGACGGTGAAAGATTTAAGTATCCTTTCATTCATCTAGCTGGTGCTCGTGCTATGCAACGTCACGTAGCCAACGGCGGATTACCCTACGATGATGTTGGTAAAAGTCTTATTAAGATGAGCGAAGAAATCGCACAGCTCAAAGGTTTTCAAAATTATGTAGTTAGAAACGATCTAATGAATTCCGACAATAATTCGATCGTTGAACGTGCAACAACAGCACTAAACAATTTGCGTGAGCAAATGGCAAAACTTAGCAAACAAAGCTATTATGAGGCTTACAAAGAATCTTTCCAGGCACATCAGGAATTAGAAATCCCAGAAGATGTTATTGAAGATTATACAGATAAATTTACAGTCCGTAATTTTAAAGAAGATATCAAGAGTGTTTTCCCTATCATTTACAGACTAATGCAAGAAGACAGCAAGGTAGACTATGACGACATAGTTGCCATGACTACCACTGAACACACAATTAACGACGAAGCAGAAGTTGACCTAGAAGAAGAACAAGACGAATTAGCTAATTTTGAAAATTGGATCATGGACCTCGGCGAAGCCAGTCCTATTCAAGGCAGCGAAGAACAACTAGTAGCCATTGATAATCTCAATAAACTAGTAGGAAATGTATTTCCAGCAGGTGTTGATGGTACAAATGCTATCGAAAGCCTTAAGGGCATTATCGATGATCCAAAACTATTCAAAGAAATCAAAGACGCAGCAAGACAAAACCCACAGGAAGATGTTCGTCCTATGGTCAAGGCATGGCTAGAGCAAAATGCAGAAGAAATTTTAGGCAAGATTGAATTCGGTGATATGGAACAAGCAGCAGGTGCCGACGAGCCAACAGATGATATGGCTGCTGATACAGGCGCGACCGATGACGAAGCAGGAACAGATGCAGCAGCCGCAGGAACAGATGCAGCAGCCGCAGGAACAGATACAGCCGGAGCAGAAGGTGAAGAGGAAGAAGGAATTCCCGGAGTAGATACAGAAGCCCCTGCTGAAGAACAGCCCGTAACTCAAAGCGACGACAATATGGATCGCGGTGGCCAGCGTTCGCTAAATGTCAAAGAACTAGCAGAATTTATTACATCATTTTACGATAGAGATTCAGGCACATTCCCTAAAGGTCCAGAAGGCGTTTGTGTAATGGTAGGCAAAAAGTTTGGTGAACAGGCAGAAAGTGTAGCTCGTAAATTTGTAGAAAGAATGGCTCCTCAACAAACTACAGAAAATAATCCAGAACTTGCGGAATTAGCTAGAATTAAGTCGCTAGCCGGCATGAATGAAGTAAGCGTTAGCCAAAGCAGTTACGCTGCTGTAGGACCTCAAGGCTACGATTATGTTATGAAAGATCTAGTTGACCTACCAGGAACAGAAATTGAGCCAGATGAAGAAAACGAAATGGCCACTGTAACTATTTTAGGCACAGCAAATCAAATGACTAAGGATGCTATTAAAACAGGCCTTGAGAAGAAATTACTCAAACCTATCGCAGACTTTAGTCATCGTAAAGTTGGTGGTATTCCTGCAGGAACACCATGGAAAGCAGATAAAGAAGAATCAACAGAATTGGAAAATATCAGACGCTTATCTGGTATTGCACAAGGCATAGGTTTTTAAAGATTGTTCGTAGCAGTTAGATTGGGCACTTCGGTGCCCTTTCTTTTGATTAGTTTTACCAAATTAAGTTAACGGAAATGCGACCGGTAACGTTATATGTATAGTAGTAGAAAAATTCTACTACATTAACAAAATGGAGATTTTCATATGAAATCAATCGTTGCATTAACCGCTGCTCTTTTCGCAGCCACAACAGCATTTGCACAAGCACCTGCTAAGAAAGATGAAGCTAAGCCAGCTGCACCTGCCGCTTCAGCACCTGCCAAGGATGCTAAGGCTGCACCAGCACCTGCTGCTCCAGCTAAGAAGGAAGAAAAGAAAGACGCAGCCAAGAAGTAATGAGGCGATTGAAGAGGCTCTTTTTAGAGCCTTTTCTTTTGACTAAATTTTTAGTACCTTGGGAATAGTAGTCAATAAATAGAGTTCGCGAATCAGGAATAATATAAATGGTAACACTTTCAGAAGTTAGGGCGCAACTCGCTAACAGAGATGTTATGTTCGATGATATCAAAGGTAATGAAATACTTTTTGACGAAAATATTGATTTTTTTAAAGAATGGAATGAGTATACGATTACTATCGACTCATTAAAAGGTCCTTTAACTTTAAAATGGAAAAACGTTCAGCCGCTGGCAGCTAACTGGTTTATGCAAACAGGCTCTTGGTCTAAGTCCGCTAACCTACAAAAGTTTTTTGATTTTTTCCCACTTTGGGTTAATTTTAACTGGTGGCAAAATTGTCAACGAAATCTTTACGACCTACCGCATAATTCGAAAATCATCGACATAGGAGCAGGTAGTAGTGTATTAAATCTTTTATTACATCAGTACTTACCCGGTACAGAGTTTTATCTAATAGATAGAAATAATTTCATTGTCAACGATAAAAATCTAACATATCCGTCAAGTGATAATCCCTGCTGGAAACATTCTTGGAGCATAGTCGAAGATGCTATTGAATCATCGAATTTAGATCGATCTAAATTTCATTTTCTCGATATAAACGATGAGTGGAATATAGAAGCAGATATGATAACGTCCTATATGGCTTGGGGTATGCATTTTCCAAAAGACGTTTATTGGAAACGAGTATTGAAAAGTCTTAAAGTCGGTGGCCGACTACTCATAGATGTGAACATCATGTGGGAAAAAGAAATGATAGAAGAAATCAGCGACGAGCTAAATTGCAGACATACTGTAATAACTTCAATACCTGTAAAGATAACCAATCCTATTACAGCCGGTGCGATTGCACAACCTAATCGAGATAATCTTAATATAGCTGCATATCGTTGTTCTTGGACTCGATACAAATAATTGAGCTTTTGGTAAAAAAATCTAGAAAGAGTATTGATCTCGCTAAATAAAAAGCGCATAATAGTTGTTATGCGAAAGGCATATAAGTCATTTAAATTTAAGGCATAAGGAGGCTATAAAATGGCAACACTAGCAGAAATTCGTGCGAAACTTCAAGAAGCACAAAACAAGGGCGGTAGCTCTACATCAAGCGGCGGCGACAACGCAATTTACCCACACTGGAACATGCAAGAAGGCAAAGAAGCCGTAGTACGTTTCTTACCTGACGGTAATCCAAACAACACATTCTTCTGGGTAGAACGAGCAATGATCAAATTGCCGTTTGCAGGTGTTAAAGGTGAAACAGACAGTCGTCCAGTTCAAGTGCAAGTTCCTTGCGTTGAAATGTACAACGATGGATCTGTATGTCCAATTCTTTCAGAAGTTCGCGGTTGGTTTAAAGATAAATCGCTAGAAGAAATGGGTCGTAAGTATTGGAAGAAGCGTAGTTACATTTTCCAAGGCTTTGTAGTCGAAGATCCTATCAAAGAAGATAGCACACCAGATAATCCTATCCGTAGATTTATTATCGGTCCTCAGATCTATCAAATCATCAAATCAGCACTAATGGATCCAGAGTTGGAAGAATTGCCAACTGATTTCCTACGCGGTGTTGACTTCCGTATTGCAAAAACATCTAAAGGCGGTTTCGCTGACTATTCTACTTCTAAGTGGAGTCGTCGTGAACGTGCTCTAACAGACGTTGAAAAAGCCGCTGTTGAAGCACATGGCTTATTCGACCTTTCCAGCTTCTTGCCTAAGAAGCCAAGTGATGTTGAACTCAAAGTTATGAAAGAAATGTTTGAAGCTTCTGTCGATGGTGAAGCCTATGACATGGAACGTTGGGGTCAATATTTCAAACCAGCTGGTATGAGCCAAGCAACTGGCGATCCTGTAGCCAAGTCTGTTGCACGTCCCGCAGTACAAGAGGACGATGACGCCCCTTTTGACACTGCGCCAGCAGCGGCGCCTGTAAAAGAAGCTGCACCGGCAGCGCCAGCAGCAGCATCGACTGAAAATGCTAGTCGTGCGCAAGATATTCTTGCCATGATTCGTAATCGTCAAAAGCAATAATGCTAAACAAGAGTACGGCTTCGTGCCGTACTCTCTTTAGATAACAGGAAAATAATAATGGCAAAAGCATTTGATATTTCAAAATTTAGAAAGTCAATTACTAAGAATATTGAAGGACTTAGTATTGGCTTTAACGATCCTACAGATTGGATCTCAACAGGAAACTACGCTCTAAACTATTTGATCAGCGGCGATTTCCACAAAGGTGTACCACTAGGTAAAGTCACTGTATTTGCAGGAGAGTCCGGCGCAGGTAAGTCGTATATCTGTTCAGGTAACCTAATTAAAGCAGCACAACAACAAGGTATCTATCCTATTTTGATTGATACTGAAAATGCACTTGATGAAGATTGGCTTAAGGCATTGGGTGTAGATACAGCCGAAGATAAGCTGTTAAAATTAAACATGGCTATGATCGACGATGTAGCAAAAACTATCACTGAGTTTGTTGCAGAATACAAGGCAATGCCAGAAGACCAGCGTCCCAAGGTATTGTTTGTTCTGGACTCGTTGGGTATGTTGTTGACTCCTACAGATGTTAATCAATTCGAAGCAGGAGACTTAAAAGGTGACATGGGTAGAAAACCAAAAGCACTTACGGCTCTGGTTCGTAACTGTGTTAATATGTTTGGTAGTCTTAACATCGGCTTGGTGGCTACTAATCACACATACGCTTCACAAGATATGTTCGACCCGGACGACAAGATCAGCGGAGGACAAGGATTCATTTACGCATCTTCTATCGTGGTTGCCATGAAGAAGCTAAAGCTTAAAGAAGACGACGACGGCAATAAGATCACTGAAGTTCGTGGTATTCGTGCTGCTTGTAAGGTTATGAAAACACGTTATGCAAAACCGTTTGAAAGTGTTCAGGTAAAAATTCCTTATGAAACAGGTATGAATCCCTACAGCGGACTTGTCGATCTGTTCGAAGGTAAAGAAATGCTCAAGAAGGAAGGTAACAGTCTAGTCTATGTTACATCAGATGGTGAGATTATCAAACAATTCCGTAAAGCATGGGAACGTAATGAGAATCAAGGTTTAGATCGCATGATGGAAGATGTGATCAAAAACGGTGAAAAAACCAAATCTGAGATAACTACAGATGTTGTACCAGAAACGGAGAGCGTATAATGAAAGAAGAACTTATTGCCGATATTTGGAATGTAATGGTTGAACACATTCCAGAGAAGTCTAGAAGTGATGTGGCCTATGATTTTGTAAACACACTGCTTGATTATGGAATTAAAGACAGTGTATTAGAAAGTCTATTAGGTGTAGATCCGCACCTCGACGATGCTATCAATTATGCGATTGATGGTGAAGAGATCGAGGAAGATGAAGATTATTACGAAGACGAGGAATAAGTGAATTGGTACGATCGAGTCTCTAAGGACATTAGTAATATTCCTGATGCTGTGGCATACTATGAGGCCGAGTTACAGGCTGCAAAACACGATACTCGCATAGCGGGAAACATTGAAAAGGCAGCAGCCAGTATGCCCGGTATTGTTGAGAATCGATTTAACCAATTGCAAGAAATCGAAGCTATCTTAGAATATCTTAACATAGAACTAAGACGGCTTCGAAGTCAGCATTTTCGTAAATATCTTGAAAGTTATCAGCGTCAGCTTAGTTCTAGAGACTGTGAAAAGTTTGTAGAAGGCGAAGCAGATGTTGTGGACTTCGAAAAAATCATCAACGACTTTGCCTTACTTAGAAATAAGTGGTTAGGTATAATCAAAGGTCTTGACATTAAACAATGGCAGTTATCAAATATTGTTAAACTAAGAACTGCCGGACTAGAAGACGCTACACTGTAAAATTACTATAATGGCCTACCTCTGGAGGCCAACCTTGGTAAAATACAGTCATTTCTTGAGCATCACCAGATTCCCATTCATCGTTAGAAAATTGACTCCACGCGATGTGTTCGTGCCAGGCCTCTCTACCTTCTGGTTCTCTCGGATCTTTCCAGTTATCTAGCGTAGGATTTTGACAAATCCAAGTCGGACAAGCTCCTAGACTTATGGACTTTTTTCCGTACCAAAATGCTTCAACAGTGACCGCAGAACTAAAACTAACAACTAAATCTGCCCAATCAAGGTCATTCCAAAGAGTTGAATATCTACCTCCTTTTCCTTTTCCCTGTTGATTTTTATATCTAATTTTTATATTAGAATCTGGAAAATTTTTAGAAATGTTTTCCGCCCAGGCTGTGGTTTCTACTCCTAAAAACGACGGAATACCTAAGTTTGGCGGCGCGATTAAAACATTATTAATTGTGTTAACCTTCCAGTCGTGACGTTCAAGTCCGATCTTTTCCCAACGAGAGTGGGACATAACATTTCTTTTAATAGGCGCGAAAGAATTTACAGATACACGCCATTGATTTCTGTGTTTAGTTTTATGAGATCCTAGATATGGTCGATTTACTGCAATGTACGGATAATGATTTTTAGCAACATGTTGATATAATGGATCGAGAAATTTAGCTCCGGTGATCAATGTTATTTCTGGATTATATTCAGATTCGTTTTCTAAAATAATTAACTTATCTGCCCAGCGTTTCCACCCATTAATAAACCACTCTTCATTTCCTTGTTTTAAAATTTGTAAAACTTTTTTCATTTAGTAACCAACACGGCCCCATCTTTCTTTTTTCTTACCTGCATAATGATCGGCATACTCACCGAAGGTTTTTCCAACTGGATTCCATTGGTGTGCAGGAAGAGAATTAAAAATTATTTTTTTATCGAAAAATAGTTTATTCAATAATCCTTGTCCGTCGAAGGGATATTCGTATTTTAAATATTCAGTAAGATACGGTCTTGTTAAATCTAATATTTCTTTTGTAAGATACATGAACCCTGCATTGAAATACTGATTAGGCGGAACACCTAATTCCTCAGCTAATTTAGGAGCCGATTTTCCTGCATCGATACATGCCGAAAATTTATTTTTGCAGAGTAAAAATAAATCAGGAGCGGTATCTTTAATAATATAATCAGAATCAAAATAAACAATTTGATCGTATTGATCAAAGTCATAGGCTTTTAATTTTTGATAATCGAGATGTTTTCCAGCCGCTAATTTAAAATCGTCTGGTTTTGATACGAGATAATAGTCTGCGTCACATCGTTTCGCATAGTTTCTTGCGTTTCGTTCACTGATTTTATACATATCAGACATAAATGTATAAGCAGTGGGCTTTGACGTAACTATGTAGTTTGGAACGTTTATTTGAAAAACTAATTTTTTTGTCATATGCTAATCATAAAAACATATTTATGATGCTGTTTTAATCAATAAATAAAGAAAAATTTAAGGAGTTTAACGTTGAAATCTTTAGTAACAGGCGGCGCCGGATTTATTGGATCCCATATCGTCGATAGATTGATTGAGTTAGGGCACGAAGTAATAGTAATCGATAACGAAACTTCACAGGTACACGATAGTTTCTATTACAATAATAACGCCAAATATCATAAATTTGATATTGTAGATTATGAAAATACAAGAAATTTATACAATGGTGTAGATTATGTTTTTCATTGTGCTGCCGAATCTCGAATCCAGCCAACAATATTGAATCCCTTAGGCGCAATTAAAACAAATACTCTCGGAACTGGAACTGTATTACAGTGTGCTAGAGAAGCTGGTGTTAAAAAAGTGATGTACAGTTCTACATCATCCGGCTACGGTTTGAAAAATGAACCACCATTGAGTGAAGATATGCCAGACGATTGTCTTAATCCGTACTCTGTTTCTAAAGTATCCGGAGAAAAACTCTGTTCCATGTATACTAAATTATTTGGATTGAAAACTGTTATTTTTAGATACTTCAATGTTTACGGAGAACGAGAGCCTCTAAGAGGTCCTTACGCACCAGTTGTGGGATTATTTCTACGTCAACATGCAGCAGGAGAAGAATTAACTATTGTACCAGATGGAACACAACGTAGAGATTTTACACATGTAAATGATATCGTAGAAGCTAACATATTAGCAATGGCACACGATGATCATAATCATTACGGGGAAGTGTTTAATGTAGGAACTGGAACAAATCATTCAGTCCTTGAATTAGCTGCAATGATTTCAGATAAGACCAGGATGATTGAACCTCGACAAGGCGAGGCTTATATTACCCTAGCCGATAATACAAAACTAAGAACTGTATTTGGTTGGAAACCTTCTAAGAAATTAGAAGATTATGTAAAAGAAAAATTAAATTAATTTCTTTGTTTCTTGTTTAAGGCTTGTACTGATTCTAAAAGTTCAAGCCTTAAACTTTGATCTTTTGCATGTTCTATAATGGCAGAAACATCTTTAGGAAAACATGCCCCGCCGAATCCAAACTTGCCGTCTGGTCCCGGTACATCCCAATGACTGTTGCCTAATCTAGAATCGTTACTGGCTATAGATTTAATTTCTTTCCAGTTGATGCCTAGATTATTTGCAAGATGATACATGTCATTCATAAATGTAACTTTAGAAGCCATTAATGAATTTGCAATATACTTGAAAAGTGAAGCTGTGGCAATATCAGTTCTATGATAATGTGTGGCAGCTATAGAACTAGACTTAATGATATCTATGGCAGATTCTACCCAAACATCATTTCCTCCTACCAGAACCCATGTTGAAGTTTCATAATCCTGGGTAGCATTCGCAGCGGTTAAGAATTCCGGAGCATGTACAACATTAGGATATTTTTTTTGTAGTTCTTTGTAGACTCCTGGCGGAACAGTGCTTTTACATATGATAACTTTATCATAATTTTCTAATTCGGCCAAAACATTTTTGACATACGAATCGTCGCAATGGCCGCTGTCGGACATCGGAGTTGGAACACAGACATACACAGCATCACAGGTTTGAATTTCTTCAATTGATGCAGAGTCTTTTCCAAATTTTGGATCTCTTTTTACCAGCTCGTGGTGTCGATGTGTCCATGCTACGGCTGATCCAACGTAGCCTAAACCTAAAATTCCAATTTTCATAGATATATTTAGTGGGTAGTTTATTCTAATAAATAGATCTAGAATCGATGGAGAAATTAATGCTAGACATACCGTTTACAACAGAATCTAGATTAGAGTTAATCAACTTAGCAATTAAAAAAACTAATGCAAAAAAATATTTAGAAATAGGCTGTGATAAAAATAAAATTTTTAAAAGAATAGATTGCGAATATAAAGTTGGTGTTGATCCTGCTCGAGGTGGAACACATAGAATGTACAGCGACGAATTTTTTTCGGAAAATAAAGAAACATTTGATGTTATTTTTATAGACGGCTTACATCATTACGACCAGGTATCTAGAGATTTTAATAACTCCCTGAATTGCCTTAATGAAAACGGAATTATTATATTACACGATATGATGCCAACATCGGAGGAAGAAGCTGTCGTTCCAATTCCAGAAATTCTTCCACATACATGGGTGGGAGATGTTTGGCGATTAGCCTTTGATCTATCGAACAGGGATGATGTGATCTTTAAATTAGTGTTAATAGATAACGGTTGCGGAATAGCCTGGAAAGGAAAACAAAAATCTATTAGTATCGAAGCCGGCTCAGATTGGAAATTTTATTCTGAGAACTGGAAAAGATTACCTTTAGTTACATTTGAAGAAATAAAAAAGGACTTGGAAAAGTAAAATGCATCAATCGTCTTTGGATAACATGAGAAAAGCACTGTCTTTTATAGATATTTCTAAAAAATTAACTATATTAGATGTTGGCGGTCGTGGCCTTAAAGGAGATAGATCTTATCGATCTATTTTCGAAGCATATATCAACGAATACCATATCGCAGATATTTTAGAAGGCGAAAATGTTACACATGTTATGCCTGCACCTTACGTTATTCCTAGCCCTGATAATTTTTATGATTTGATAGTCAGCGGACAAACATTAGAGCATGTAAAAAATCCATTTAGGCTAGTTCAAGAAATGAAACGTGTGTTAAAACCAAATGGATACATTGTGCTGATTGCACCCAGTGCCGGTCCTAGACATGATTTAGTTGACTGCTGGAGATTTATGGACGATTCTTTCAAAGCTATTGCCGAAGAAATAGATCTTAAGGTAGTGGCTAATTGGATTGATTCCTCGACTTCTGATAAAAAATCAGTTCCTTGGAGGGATCATGTTTTTGTGGGACAAAAGATTTAATGAAAACCATTGTACTTGTAACAGGAGGATTTGATCCTCTACACTCCGGACACATTGCCTATTTCAAAGCAGCTAAAAAGCTCGGAGATATACTCGTTGTTGGCGTGAATTCAGATGCTTGGCTGACCAGGAAGAAAGGCGCACCTTTTATGCCTTACATGGAACGTGCGACTATCGTGCGCAACATTATAGGTGTAGATTTTGTTATAGATTTTAACGACAGCGACGGTAGTGCTAAACACGCTATTCAGATGGTGAGACAAAGTTATCCTCAAGATAAAATTATTTTTGCCAACGGCGGAGATCGCACTTCGTCGAATATCCCAGAGATGGATATTGTAGACGACAATCTAGAGTTTGTTTTCGGAGTAGGCGGCGAGGATAAAAAGAATTCTAGCAGCTGGATATTGCAAGAATGGAAAGCTCCTAAAACAGAAAGACCTTGGGGCTACTACCGTGTACTGCACGAAGTTCCGGGAGTAAAAGTTAAAGAATTGACAGTTGAGCCCGGAAAAAGTCTAAGTATGCAAAAACATCAACTTAGATCAGAATACTGGTTAGTCAGTGAAGGTTCGGCAGTAGTAAACCGATGGCACGAGGATTACAACCTGCCGCCTGTAATATTAAACAAACACGACGAATACTGCATTACTACAAACGAGTGGCATCAACTTACTAATCCTAATAATGATCCTGTTAGGGTGGTTGAAATTCAATACGGAGAACAATGTATTGAAGAGGATATAGAAAGAAAATGAAAGAAATAATTTGGAAAAATCCATGGAGTGATAGATTTTTATTTCTTGAAAAATATATTCCGAGTAATGTATCTATAGTGGATTTTGGTTGCGGGAATAAACAGATTCTAGATTATTGTTCTCCAAGAAATTATTTAGGAATTGACATTTCAGAGGATGCTGATTTACAGATAGATCTTAATAAACCGTTTGAACTAGACAAAACATTTGATGTAGGATTAATTCTTGGTTTATTAGAACATATAGAAAATCCAGAATTTACTCTACAGCAGTGTATTAAATATGCTGATACTTTTGTAATACTAACATCTACAGCAAAAATGAAAGCTGAATGGAAGCAAAGATTTGACAAAGAATCTATCGAGATGTTATTAAAAAAATATTTTAAAAATGTAAATTGTTATAGCTATCCGAGATATACTATTTCAATTGCAAAGGAAAAATTATGATACCAATTTTTATAGGATACGATCCTAGGGAAGCGATAGCGTTTCATGTCTGTTCTAATAGTATTATTAGACACAGTAGTCAACCTGTCGGCATCAATCCTTTAGCATTAAACATTCTTAAAGATTATAAAGAAACTCATACCGACGGTAGTAATCATTTTATCTACAGTAGATTTTTAGTCCCTCATTTGATGGGCTATAAAGGCTGGGCAATTTTTATAGACGGCGATATGATTCTTAGGGACGACATTACAAAATTATGGGAGCTAAGAGATGAATCAAAAGCAGTCCAGGTTGTCAAGCACGATTATAAAACCAGACTTACTGAAAAGTATTTGGGTTCGAAGAACGAGGATTATCCTCGTAAAAATTGGAGTTCTGTTATTCTTTGGAACTGCGGTCATCCTGCAAATGCTCAAGTAACTCCAGAATTTATCCAATCAGCTACGGGTGCTCGGGTACATAGATTTACATGGTTAACTGATGATTTAATTGGAGAACTTCCAAAAGAATGGAATTGGTTAGATATTGAATATGATCATAACGCCGATGCTAAACTAGTCCACTATACCTTAGGCACACCTTGTTTCCATGAATTTTCAGATCAAGGATCATTTGCCAACGAATGGCACAGAGAGCGAATCTATACAGAATATTGCCAGCAACATGATCTTCCTAAGTAAAAATGGAGACGATCCATATATTGAAATGTTTGCCAAGGGTTGTGGTTACAAAGTAACTTCGACTGACGATTTTGTTTATGAAAATTCCAAAGATCCTATTATATTAAGAGGAATTTTAAAACACAAAATAATGAAACAGTGCTGGGAAGATAAAAGAACTTTCTATTATGTGGACACTGGATACTTTGGCAATGAAAAAACATCATCAAATCCCAACGGTTGGAAATACTGGCATCGCATCGTAAAGAACGATCTCCAGCATGGAGATATTGTAACTAGACCGGACGATCGCTGGAAAAAATTTAATAAAAAATTTAATCCTTGGAAAAAAACAGGATCTAAAATTTTAATAGCAGCACCGGATGAAAAGCCCTGTAAGTTTTATGGAACTACACAAGAGCAATGGGTTACAAGTACTGTCGAAGAAATTAAAAAATACACTGACAGGCCTATAGAAGTAAGACAGCGAGCACCAAAACGCATAGATAGAATTTCAACAAATACGCTACAGCAAGCATTGGACGACGATGTTTTTGCACTAGTTACATTTAACAGCGTAGCAGCTATTGAAAGTATATTTCACGGGATACCTGCATTCACACTAGCACCAGCAAATGCTGCTAGTCCGGTTAGTTTGCAGGATTTAAGTCAAATAGAAAAACCCTATTATCCTGATCAGGATAAATTATATGCATGGGCCTGTCATCTTTCTTATGGACAGTTTCATGTAAGTGAACTTAAAAATGGTTCAGCATTGTCGATGTTAAAGGAATGGTATGGCAGCTAAATTTGTAGTGGTACACAGAGTAGATGGAAATAACGTAGGGGATATGGCTAGTAATCCTTTACAATATTTTTTGAATAGAGAAGACTATGAAGTTGTTGATGCCGCTTCAATTGGCAGTGCTATCTATGATCCACATCTTCCAATGATAGTAGGCGGCGGCGGGCTGGTTGATAATGATTTCATGGGCGAGTTTTTCAGTCAACTATTTGAATCACCGGATACTCAACAACTACAGCGTATGAGTGCCGACAGATGGACACTTTGCAATCCTATATACAAAGAATTATACGATCAATTTAACATTCGATATCACGGTCTAATTGAAGAATATCTTAGACAGATGCCTCCATCGACAGCGCCTAGATTTATTTGGGGGGCTGGACATAACGGACCTCCGGAAACTGAATTTATAAAAATACGCTGGCCTAAGGCATTTGGAAAATTTAGATTAATAGGTTTACGAGATTTCGATGCCTCGTCTAAGTTTCACTGGGTTCCTTGTGCTAGTTGTATGCACCCGGCGTTTGATAAAACCTATGAAATTAAGAATGACATAATTTGGTTCGAACACAAAAAGCAATTAATCAAAGATTTTGGTACTGATCCTATTCCTAGGTTTATTAATTCTGGCGATAACATGGAACAGACCATTGAACTCCTAGGCAGTGCTAATACTATTTTAACCAACAGTTATCATGGCGCTTATTGGGGTACACTATTAAAGAAAAAAGTTATTGTAGTTGGCGGTGCCTGGAGTAGTAAATTTAAATTTATGAAATATCAGCCAGTGTTACTGGGCAAAAAAGAACATTGGAAAGATGTTATAGAAACAACACCTATATACGAAAATGCTCTGGAAGATTGTAGAAGAGCTAATAAAGAATATTGGGAACTAATAAAGACTCATCTATGAAAACAGTAGTTTCCTACCTCGCAGGAGTTCCTTCGTCTCATAAAAACGGACACAAGACCGAGTTTTTAAAAAGGTTTATCCTTGGAGTTAACAAAGTCGGCGACCGGGGCATTGCACATCAAGGTAATAATATACTTCCATGTGATGTGGCAATTTTACAAGGCTGGGTACATGAAGGTAGTCCTAACTCTCCTCATCTGATGTTAAGAAGGAACGTTTTTAATTATCAACAACAGCGTGGTAAAAACACAATCATTGTTGACAGTAATCTTTTTAATTACAAAAATAAAGATCATCCTATAAAATATCTTAGATACGGTATGGGAGGTGTTTTTCCTACCACTGCGAACTATTTCTGGGACAATCCTGATCCAAAAAGATGGCAACAGATCAGCAGCCATTTAGACATTCCTCTTAAAGATTGGAGGAAAAAAGGCAATCACATTCTAATATGCACACAGCGTAACGGAGGATGGTCTATGAAAGGTCTCGAAGTAACACACTGGCTCGAACAAACTGTTGACGAGATTAAAAAATATACTGATCGACCTATCATTGTAAGAGGCCATCCGGGCGATAAGTCAGCTAAAAATTATCTACAATCAAAACCGGGTAGATATACAGTTAGTACCAACGAACATATTTTAAATGATTTTGCGGGTGCATGGGCTGTGGTAACTTATAACAGTAGCCCAGGCGTTGCAGCTTCTATAGAAGGAATTCCTGCTTTTATTACTGATCCAACACCGGAAGTCAGTCAAGCATACGCAGTAGGAAATTATGATCTTAGTAAATTAGAAAATCCGGATTTAAGAGATAGACAGCCGTGGGTTGAAAAGTTAGCTATGTGTCATTGGAACTTTAGCGAGCTAGACAGCGGAGCTGCTTGGACTCACATGAAATCATTTATCGATTAATTTTCATTCCAGTATTTCGTTCTGATTAACGAAATATTACCTTCTTTTTTCGACCTAGCCTTTCCCATCATATAACTGTGTATTTGTATTGAAACCAAATATTGATTTATAGCATTGTCTGCGGGTAAAAAAGAATTTTTATATGCGTCGACTAATTTCTTAGCAGCATGGGGCTTAATTAAATATCCACCATTACCGGGCATCGTTGATTGTTTATAGGGAGCAGCTATCGCATCGCCGGTGGGATTATCTAAATAATCTTTGTATAGCAGATATTTTTTTGCATGACTAAACGCTACTGATAATACATCTTTCCATTCAACTGGGATAAAGCCTCGTTCGATTACTACGTCGTCTTCGAATACAAAAATTGGTTCGTTTAATTCAACACATTTTTTCCATAGCCTATAATGACTATCGAAGCACCCTATCAATCCGGGAATTAAAAAGGATTTTTTTACTTCATCAGAATATGGGTTATCTGGACCTTTTATTCCCCAATCGTGGCAAGTTCTGTTTTGTTCGATATATTCTTTTATTGTTACGTTACCGTATGAACCTTCGAACAGTTCTGCATCTAAATTAAATTTCTGTAATGATTCTTTTACTTTTAACGCACTTGATAAAGATGATTCTACTTTTGACAGATGAATTATAAAGGCTTTATACATATTTTTCCCACATCTTAGTTTTTGTTAAACTTTTTTTACCGTTGGCTTTTGTTTTAGCTAATCCCATGATATGACTATGTATTTCTATTTCTATTAAATTTTTATTCATAGCATTATCTGAAGATAGATATGAATTTTTATATTCATCAACTAATTTCTTAGCGGCATGGGGTTTTATAGCATATCCACATGTGCCCGGCATAGAAGATTGCAAATAAGGTTTAGCGACAGGCTTTCCGTGAGGAGAATTGAAGTAGTGAATATATCGTTGGCTCTTTGCAGGATGTCCTAATGCAACTATTAAAACATCTTTAAATGATACATCGGCATAGGGCCTAACAATTTCTATGTCATCTTCCCAAACAACAATAGGTTCATTAATTTCAATACATTTTTTCCACAAAAAATAATGACTTAGAAAACACCCTTTGACTCCGGGTAATTGCATTTTTCCTAAGTTTTTATTGTCTTCTGTTATAGTTCCTTTGACCCCAATAGAATGCAAAGTTCTGCCTTCTCTTTCCATCATAAGCACAGCATCATTTCCGTATATGCCTTCAAATAATTCGGCTTCTATCCCGTGCTCTAACAAATTACTTTTTAATTTTATCGCAGATTCAAAGCTAGAAGATATTTTAGAAAGACATATAATGAAATTTTTCATTGCCAATAACTTTCTGTTCTTTTAACTTTAAGATCTTTTGACAAACTGCGACCAATAGACTTTCTTTCACCTTTAAGGTGATCAAGATAAGCACCCCATTCACTGTTAATCAGAGGATGTCCTTCACCTTTAATAACGCCTGCGGTCCAGTTATTAAGTTTTAGTGGTCTGAAACGATTTTTGACCGCATCAAACACAAAACTGTCATGCCATTCGTCTAATGTGAAGATTCCGTTTTCGGCATCGTCATACATTTTTTGAAATTCTTGAAGAAATCCTAGCGTCCTTACACTGCGCAGATTCATGCTGTACAGTCCACACTCGGTATATTTGCCTTCTCGGCCTAAATATCCGATGTCCATATTTGCCGGACAGAATTTTTGTATAGTTTCTAAACTAATAGGACTGTGGCACACTGTGTCAGCATCCATCCAGAACAGAACATCTGCGTCTGTGTTTCTAGCACAGTCAAAAATTGCATAAACTTTGTGAGCGAACCTCACTGCGTCCCATTTAAAACCTTTGCCGGCATCTTTTCTCTTACTACGTACAGGATCATCTGTTACATCGCCGTTGGCCTTGGGTACATTTGCCCATTTATTTTTAAATTCTGTCAACTTTTTTACAGAATCTAAATCAGTAAGAGTGACACGACTGTGATCTGATATCCGAGGATTGCATTTTTCTGGGTAGATATGCAAAGTTACCTCTTTAGGCCAATTTTGTATAAAAGTATCGATCATCCGCTGACCGTATTTCTTAAGACCTTCCTCGTGGAACGTAGTAACGACTGCTATTTTCATTTTTGACTCTTCCATATGTGAAAAAATCCTAATAATTCCACACATCTAAATCCGTGATCATACAATGGTTTAGAATGTGTGCGTTCTATAGGATCATTTCCTTCGATTATTACAATAGGCCTGTTTTTTGTCCATACAACCGGCATATAGATTAATTTATCCAATTGGTCAAGGTCAAAGAACACAGCCTGGATCTCATATAAGTCAGATAAATTATCCATAGACTCTCTATAGACTAATTTCTTATGTTTGAGTTCTGGTTTTTTATCAGAGATCACAAACACTGTTTCAAAAACTTCCAAAATCTCTGGTAAAAATCCAAATCCTTGACCCACAACAATACAACTGGTGCGGATATCAAGTAATTTTTTGACTCTTTTTGAAAACTTACTCATATAAGAATTAAATACTCAGTTATTTATAGGCGACGATGAAGTTCAAATTATATAGAGAGCATGGTGCTCTCAATAGTCCACCAGTTTTCTCAGCCATCGACCGTGGACTTAGAAAAATTGGTCATACTCTAGTGCCTTCCGGTGAGGATGTTGCCATCATATGGTCAGCATTATGGTCAGGCAGGATGCTGCCTAATCAAAGAATTTACGAATCGAGAAAAAATTCCGGAAAGCCGACGATATTTGTTGAAATAGGTAATCTCAAACGTGGACAAACGTGGCGTATCAGCGTAGATCATGTCAATGGTCTTGGCCTATTCGGTAACAAGGTTGATCTAGATACCGCCAGGCCGGAAAAGTTAGGTATCCGACTTAAAGACTTCCAAGAAAATAGAAGACCGGAAATATTGATTGCATGCCAGCATGCCAAGAGTTTGCAATGGGCAGGCATGCCTTCAATGGAACAGTGGGCTATGGATACTGTTCGATCTATCCGACAGTACTCAGACAGACCTGTTATTGTTCGCCCACACCCAAGGCATCAATTTAGGATTAACGCCAAGTCGGTAAAATTAGAAAATCCAAAAAAAGTCATAGATACCTATGATGATTTTGACATAGACTACGGATATCACTGTGTGATCAACCATAATAGTGGTCCTGCTGTTCATGCTGGCATCAACGGTATACCGCTGATCTGTGACTATAGTAGTTTGGCTTCCGCCCTCTCTATGAGAATAGATCAAATTGAAACACCATACCTTCCGGATAGGCAACAATGGTTCCTTGAACTGACACACACCGAATGGACAATACCGGAAATCGAGGAAGGAATTCCATTTTTACGGTTAGACACTGATCTTAAAAATTATTTCTAATATCTCTTGCAATAAAGTATTATGTCTGTTACAATATATAAATGTCAAAAATCAGAACCATTGAAGACCTGTTTGTGGAGTTTTATGATGTCGTACAAAAGTACAGTCACCAGCTCCAATATTTTGACCAAAATGCTGCCTACAGCTTTTATATCAATATTTTGTCCGATAGTTCGCTGACAAAAAATCAAGGCAACTACATAGTTAAGTTATTAAAAAAATATAAGAGCTTTCTCGAAGCAGAAGGTCACGACGTAACTAATCTTTTACAAAATCTTCCCTGGAAGCACTCTTTCAGAGTTATTGACAATACCAAAAAAGTCAGCATTGAGTTCGACGAAGACGGTATTCCTTGGATTTATCTACAGTTTCCTTTTGGCATGAAACAAACCTTTGATCATGAATTCTCTGATCAAATAAACAGCATCTGGGACAACGACAAGAAGGTTAGAAAAATTCCTCTCTACTATGTGAATTTTTTAAAGATAGAGAATTTTGTTGAAAAAAATGCCTTCGAATTGGACACAACCTTCTTAGACTACAAAGATCAGATCGATGACATCTGGCAGAATCAAGAAGATTTTTGCCCCTTCTGCGAAATCGTTGATGACCAGGTATATCTACGAAATGCCAATGAAGAAGCCGTCACTTACTGGGAACAACAACGAACCGGAAAATTAGCTGTTGATCTATTGACTGCCAGAGAAATGGGGTATTTTCTCAAAAAAAGCCGGTTGGATACACCTGTAGAGAGAATAGCTGCATCAGGAAAAAATCTATTCTGGACCAAAGGTATCAAAGACTTTTTTGAAATCTATAAAGCCACAGATGCCAAGACCTGTTTGATTTTGGATCGAAGTTCTGAATACTTCGAATGGTTGAAATTTTTCATAAATTATGCCGATCAAGCCGGAATTTCTAGAAAAGAAATAAAGGTGTGTTTTAGAGAAGACGGCAAGTCAAATAGTCGAGTCAACCAATGGATCAAGGACAATCAAGTCGGCGGAAAGATTGATGGAGGGAAGATCTTTATCTTTCTAAATTCACCTGCAAAATGGTTGTATAAAGAACTAGATTCGTTTAAAATAATTGCAACTAACGGCCTTTTTCCTTTCACTAGTAGAACGTTACAATCTCTGTTAAATCATCATCCGTGCGTGATAAACATCAGTGAAACAAAGCCGTCAAAACAAAGAGAAATAGAAATTGAAGAATTGTAAACTTGTAATCAAGGATGAAGTCAATATTAAAATTGACGGATTGCCTGTAGAAACTAGAAGAAAATTAGTTAATAGTCTTAAGTACGATCTTCCCTACGCTCGTCACATGCCCGCCTACAAACTAGGTAGATGGGATGGTACGAAAACATTTTTTGGTATCGGCGGCACAGGTTATCTAGCTCATCTTGACACTATACTTCCTATATTAGAAGATGAAGGTTACGACATAGAAATAGAAGATTTACGTCAACATTATCAATTTAAATTTAATCCTATCACAGAAAATTATTGGGCCGATCAAGGCAAGACTTGGCCTAAGGGACATGTCATGGAAGGACAACCTATCGTTCTTCGTGACTATCAATATGATGTAGTTAACAAGTTCCTTGAGAATCCACAAAGTCTGCAAGAAGTCGCTACAGGTGCAGGCAAAACAATTACCACAGCTACACTAAGTCATCTTTGCGAGCCATATGGCCGAACTATGATTATTGTTCCTAACAAGTCTTTGGTTGTGCAGACTGAAGAAGATTATCGAAATCTAGGTTTAGATGTAGGTGTATACTTCGGCGATCGCAAAGAATTAAATCGTACACATACAATCTGCACTTGGCAAAGTCTTAATGTTCTAGATAAGAAAAGTTATGATGATGACACATTGACCTTAGCAGAATTCTGTGAGGGAGTTTGTGCAGTGATTATTGACGAAGTTCATCAGGCCAAGGCTGATGTTCTGACAAAGCTGTTGACACAAAATTTTAAAAACTGTGCCATACGTTGGGGATTAACTGGAACTATTCCTAAAGAGAAATGGGAATTTCAAAGCATATTGGCTAGTATAGGTCCTGTAATCAATCAAGTAACAGCACACGATCTTCAACAGAAAGATGTCCTGGCACAATTAGATATTAAAGTTCTACAGACTAACGATGTTGAAGTTTTCAGAAACTACCAAGAAGAATATACTTGGCTAGTCACTGACGAAAAAAGATTGACATGGATAGCCAGTAAAGTGCATGAAGTCAGTCAAATGACTGAGGGTGCTGCAAATACATTAATACTGATCAATCGAATTGACACAGGAAATAAACTATTAAAAATACTCAAGGAAAAATTCCGCATCGATGCTACATTTATCAGCGGAGAAGTAAAATTACAAGACCGCAAGGATGAATATGATGAAGTTAAAACAAGCGATAACAAGATTATTGTGGCGACTTATGGTGTGGCCGCTGTGGGTATTAATATCCCTCGTATTTTTAATCTGGTTCTTATTGAACCCGGAAAAAGCTTTGTCCGCGTTATACAATCAATTGGACGCGGTATTAGGAAAGCAGAAGACAAAGACTTCGTCCAGATCTGGGATATAACATCAACATGTAAGTATGCCAAGCGCCATCTTACAGAACGTAAAAAGTATTATAAGGATGCCAAGTATCCTTTCACAGTAACCAAGGTAAACACATGAAAATATTAACATTAGAAAACCGATCATTTGATCTAAACGAACTACCAGATGAGGTAGATGACGATACAAGATTTTCAGTTCTTGACAACAGTAATCCACAAGAGCCCGATTTCTTTTTCATGCCGCTGATTTTCTTAGAGTCTTTTAACAGCCCTGCTATTGTTTTAAAAATCGGCGAGTATGAAGTACAGATGCCTTTAGATTGGTGTATGGTAGTTGGAGATAAAGAATGTGGACTAGATCCAGAAGTCCTGCCACTAACAAGTATTAATGAACGTGGTTTCGATGCATTGATTTTTAATCCGGTGAATGGATTTAGACAAGAATATTATCCTGTAGAAATACAAAATATTTTCCAGGATGTGCGTTGGTATTTTCCTAAAATGAAAAACGGACAGTTGTTAACGGTTCCTTTACATGACGGACCCAATCCTCCTTGTGCATTTTTTGTTAAAGAAATTTCTAGACAAGGCGAAATTATTCAACTAGATAAATTAATCTAATGTCAGTTACTGTTGTTACTACTCTACACGAAGATGGCTATAAACTTTATGGCCAAAGAAATTTAGGAACTTGGAGTTCTATGTTTCCTAGTGACTGGAGTATTTTATACTATAGCGAAAAACATAATGCCACGCTGCCTGAAAGAGTAAAAGTTTTAGATTTCGATCAAGTTTGTCCAGAATGGCAACAATTTTATAACACAGTAAAAACACAGTATTCCCAAGAGGGCACTGTTGACGAAAAAAGAAAAAACTGGTACAAAAAAGCTCTTCGTTGGAGTTTTAAAATGTACACAGTTTTACACGCTATGAAAAACTGCGGTAGTAAATATCTCATATGGATAGACGCTGACGTGTGGGCCAGTAAACCTCCAGGCAATAAGTGGATAGAGGGTTGTCTTAAAAACACAGCACTGGCCGCCCAACTAGAATTTATCAAAGCCGGTGGTCATATAGAAACAGGAATTCTTATATTTGATCTTGAACATCCAGATACAGAAAAAATATACGATTGGATTCATCGAGGGTATGTGCAATACAAAATTCTAGAAGAAGAAAAACCCTGGGACGGAATCTGGATGGCCAAGTTGTTAAAGAAAAATACAGTATCTTGGAATAATCTTACTATGGTAACTAAAAAAGACCTAGCTGTGGCATTTAGTAATGAGCGTCTGAGCTGGTTAGTACACGGCGTCGGCAAAAAGAAATTTAGGCAAACAGAGCTTAATGTGCGCAGCGGACGCACAGACAAAAACGAATTGATATAAGGAAGAACTATGATAGCAGGTAAAGTATGGGGACAGACAGAACTACTCGAAGCCAATGGAGTTTTAGAATTCCATCGAATCGATATTAAGAAAGGCGGAGTATGTTCTAAACATAAACATAAGTTTAAATGGAACGGATTCTTCGTTGAAAAAGGAGCATTGGTTATCCGAGTATGGAAAAACAATTATGATCTAGTTGACGAAACCGTTTTAATGGACAGAATGTATACCAAGGTAGCTCCGGGCGAATATCATCAATTCGAAGCCCTGGAAGATACTGTAGCTTTTGAACTGTATTGGGCAGAGTTTGATCACGAAGACATTGAAAGAGAGACAGTGGGCTTTAGTAAAAATGGGTAAGTTAAAACCAGGTGCTACTTACATCTATGAACGAGCCGACGGGGTAACCTATGCTCGAGAAGTAGGTAGTCTGCATAGAGAAGCCATAGGATGGGATGCTGATGCAGACCCAAATGGATCGCATCAAATGCTGCTGAAAGAAAGTCATTATTGGCGAGAAATTCTAAAGGCTGCTAAATCAAATCCTGTGTTGCAAGAAGCGGTGGATCGTGTTAAAATATTATATGAACTGAGTAAAAAAGATGGGAAAGAATAAACACGTAGACCTATTCAAAGACATGATACCTGCCATAGATATGGGGGTTAAAGAGCTATGGGATGCTGCCACAGACGAAGGCAAGAAAGAAATCAAAGGCGATTTCTGGAATCTCATGCGTTACATCAGCAGCGTCAAAACCAGTAATAGAGAACTACAAGAGCACTTTTTACTCACTGTTAACGAGTTTTATAATAAAAATTGGAACGAAATACAACAACATCCTAAACTAGTTTGGATGACTCTCTGTATGTGTAGCCATGAAAGTAAAAAGCCTCAATTTCACGAGTGGCTTCCTCTTAAAAGAGAGAAAGACAAGAAAGTAGAATTTTTAGCAGAGCTATTTCCAAACATGAAGATGGCCGATGTTGTAGCACTCAGCGCCATTACCACAGACAAAGAGGTTAAACAATATTGTGAAGATCTAGGCTGGGACAAATCTCAGGTCGCAAAGATAAAATTATGATTTCAAACGAATATAAAAAGATCCTTACAAATATACATGACTCAAGCCCATTTGGTAAACGATCAAAAATTCCTAAACATCTTGCAGAATTTATTCAAGAAATAAAACCTACAAGCATACTAGACTTTGGCTGCGGCAAAGGTCGCCTTGTACAAAGATTGCAAGAAGATTATCCAGAAATCGCAGTTACTGGTTATGATCCCGGTAATAAGGAATTCGATACTACGTTAGAAGGCAGACATGCAGATTTGATTATTTCTACAGATGTCTTAGAACATGTAGAACCAGAACACATTGACACTACATTAAAATATCTTTCTTCTAAAAGCAGATACATTTATCATCTAATAGCTCTAAGTCCAGCTAAATTAATTTTACCCGATGGAAGAAATGCACATCTAATTCAGGAGTCGCCGGAGTGGTGGAGAAACAAATTTCTAAGTTTCAATTACAAGATAATCAAAGAAGATTACATGGAATTTTACAAAACTCCCAAGGGAACAAAAAAGACCATGTTGGTAAAAAAATACTTCATAATGGCGGAAAAAATTTAAAAGCTATGTATAGATGTGAATACTGTCAAAAAGATTTCGCTAAAGAAAAAACTTTGGTTGTACACATCTGCGAACAAAAACGCAGACATCTTAGTAAAAATGAAAAACATGTACAAGCAGGTCTGTTAACCTATCAGAGATTTTATGACATTACACAAAAAGGAAAAACACAGAAGACATTTGACGATTTTGCATCAAGTCCTTATTACACAGCCTTTGTTAAGTTTGGTAGTTTCTTGGTCAATACTGCTCCTATATATCCTGAGCGTTTCATAGACTACGTGATTAAAAGCGGTGTAAAACTGGATCACTGGTGTAGAGACAGTCTCTATGACGAATACATCGCAGAACTGATAAAAATAGAGCCTGCAGACGGTGCTATACAAAGAACTATAAAAACTATGATGGATTGGGCTGATGAAAATTCAGCGGAGTGGACACATTATTTTGCCTATGTAAATTTAAATCGTGCCACGCACCACATCAAAGAAGGTTTGGTTAGTCCTTGGGTCGTATTAAATACCAAGTCTGGTAAAGACATGTTAAAACGAATGAATGACGAGCAGTTAGAAATCATATCTACGGTAATTGATCCGCAGTTCTGGATTAAAAGATTCCAGGCAGTTCCCGGAGATCATGAATTAGTCAAAGATATTATCAAAGAAGCGAAAATACTATAATGACCACAGAAAACGAAAAAGAATTACCGGAAAACGAAGAACCGATTTCTAGAGATGATCTAGATATTGAAGTCGCAGTAGCCAATGATGAACCGGTTGTATATGTAAAATTTTCCGGCTTTGATGACGAAGAAGACGCCGAAGAATACGCAGAATTTTTAGCCGAAACACTACCATTACTACTTTTTGAAACTACAAGAATGCAATGACAAAGACTAGAACCTTGTTAGATGGTAATGATGTTCCGGAATTGGACAAAGCAGTTACCTTAGAAGTCTATACAAAATGTCCAGAAAAGTATATGCTTATAGATATGCAGACTGGAGAGAGATACATCGGTCACAGTGATCCAGATGCAGGTCCTTCACATTGGAAGAAAGTAGAAACATGCCGGACATTGACATAGACTTTGCAGACAGAGACCAAGCACTGAAATTGTTTAAACATATCGGTGCTAGTCGTCTTGACAACGGAAAATTAGTCAAACACAATACCGGCGTATACTTTCACAATGTTCCTGTGAATGCCGAAAGTGGTGTATGTGCTGTTCCTTATGATCAAGCAGAAGAACAGGGATATTTTAAAATAGACTTCCTTAATGTTTCGATATACAAAGGAATAAAGAGCGAAGAACATCTTGTAGAATTAATGAACAAAGAACCGTTATGGGATCTTTTAGAACAAGATGATTTTGTTAATTTACTTTTCCATGTAAATGGTCACGGAGCTATCTTGAGAAAGATGAAGCCGACTAGCATAGAACAGTTGGCTGCGGTACTGGCCATGATCCGCCCGGCAAAAAGGCACTTGATTGGCAAGGACTGGAATGAAGTAATGCAGGAAGTATGGTTAAAGCCGACCAGCGGAGAGTACTTCTTTAAGAAGTCGCATGCTACTGCTTATGCTGTGGCTGTAGCAGTTCAGATGAATCTAATCTGCGAAGAAATTAGTTACGGTTATCTGTAACTTTTCTTACCAACGTAATCGATTTACGTTTGATTCTTTTTACAATAATATCGTTAAGACTAGTACAAGGCCCAAACAATACCTTAACGTCTTTACTGGAAAAATTCTTAATAATATATTTGAAAGGTTGTATTTCTTTAGCTAGAAATATGTTAATGGGAATCTGTCGATTACTTTCCCACCACCAAGCTTCGCCTAGTTCTAAGAACAGCTTTCTTTCATCTTCTGTTCGAAGAGCACTATAGTCGTAGATGCTGGTTATAGCAGAATCCTGGTTGATAATGATACCCACGTACTCTTTATCTACGTGGTTTATGACACTGATAAACGGAAAGTTATCCTGTAAGTTTTTTGTTATTCTCATCGATAAATATTAGATGCAACTCAATCCAGTTTATTTATATCCAAATCGAATCTCAGCTTACACAAGTTCGAGCTGGACTACAGAGAGGTTTCGACAAGTGTATACACGTAACATAAAAATCTACAGAAGTACTGATAATCAATTAGAATTCCAAGTAAAAAACGGCGATCAAAAAGCCAGTAATATTATAGGCACAACTATTGTCTTTAATCTTTTTAATCACGAAACACAGTCTCTTTTACTTACCAGAGATTGTCAAACCCTAAGTAATATTTCTGGAAACGTTAGAGTTGTATTAACTGAAAAAGATCTTTTAGATCTAGAACCAGGTCTATATTCTTACAGTATCATACAAGAAATGAGAGAAGTAGATGTAGACGACAGTTACACAGTCATATCAAAGAAACCTCTTTATATCGACGAACAGTTTGGTGCAGTTTCTACTTTAGAAATTGTTGGAGATGTACAAGGCGGATTAAGGCCAACTACCGTAGTAAAAGAATTCAGTTACACAAATCCAGCTACTGTTGGAGAGAGTAAAGAATTGTATTTTATCAGCAGTATGATCGATGCTAGACCCAAAGTTACAGATCCGCAGAGTCTACATACATTTCAATTCTATTTCAACGATTTCGACGGTGCAGTAACCATTCAAGGAAGCTTATCCGACAGTGGAGATCCAATGGATTGGGTAGACGTTCCAGATAGTGCTATCAGCCCAGGAACAAACAATTTCACTCCTGTGTCAGGCACTTCGATTTCTTACAAAAATGTCGTAGGAAAATACAATTGGTTTAGAATCAAACAAACTGGACACCAAGGACGTCTAGCTAGTTTCACTATTAGCGCAGATCCGCTAACACCAAGTCAATATGATGTAACCATTCAAAACAGAGGATCTGGTTATCAACCGGGCGATGTTTTAATTATTGAAGGAAAAAGATTAGGAGGGGACACCCCCGATCACAACCTCAGCATCACTGTAGAAACTATCACAGGTGCCGGGTTGATTGGAACTATATCATATACTGGTACACCAAAACCTAGCCCTAATTTTAGAACATACGTTCTAGAGCCGATCACTAATGTGAACGGAAGGCTTGACAAAATACTCTACAGATAATATAATAAGTCTATGACTCTGGTCGTAGATAAATTCCGTTTCTTATTGCCTCCTAGAACTAAAGCTAGCCCCAGCGGCTGGACTAGTTTTAATGCTCCCTGCTGTCAACATAGAGGACACAAGCCCGATACCCGTAAACGAGCAGGCATCCGATTTGACGGTAACGGAATAGTCTATAACTGCTTCAATTGTAAGTTTTCAACAGGTTGGCAACCCGGTTCGCCCTTTGGTGAAAAGATGAAAACATTGTCTCGTTGGCTAGGTGCTAATGAAGATCAAATCAAGGAAATGGTGTTTGAAGCCCTTAAGACAGAAGGCGAAGAATATCAACCTGAAGAATATCAACCAAAGATTGAATTTACAAATAAAGATTTACCAGAGGGTGCATTACCGTTAGTTGAATGGTTAGATGTAGATTTAGACTCCGGAAACGAAACACATTTGGCCAATGCTGTTCAATACATTGTTGATAGAGGGCATGATCCGATTAAAGGTGATTTTTACTGGAGCCCACTTCCGGGATACGCAGATCGTGTAATCATTCCGTTCCGCTGGGAAGGGCGTATTGTAGGCAATACTGCAAGAAAAGTCACAGACGGAAAACCTAAATATCTGTCAGATCAACATCCACATTTTGTTTTCAATTTTAACAATCAAGAAGAAAAACAGAAGTACATATTAGTATGTGAAGGTCCGTTCGATGCATTGTCAGTAAACGGTGTTGCATTGTTAACTAACGAAATAGCAGATCAACAATCTAGGATAATTAATAGTCTCGGTGCCGATGTTATCGTGATACCAGATCAAGACGAATCCGGATTGGTGTTGTTTGACAGAGCAGCAGAACTAGGCTGGGCAGTGGCTATGCCTAACTGGGACGACGATATCAAAGACTGCGCCGATGCTGTACAGAGATACGGAAAACTCTTTGTAGTTATGGATGCGATCATGACTGCTGAAAAAGGAGCGATCCGAATTAATATGGCCAAGAAAAGACAAGAACACAAATTACAGAGAATAGCATATGAAAAAAATAATTGATTTAATTTTACGTCCTTTTAGAGAACTGATAGAAAGAAGGCGAATGCAGAAAAAAATTAAAGCGATGAGAGAACGGGATCCGTTTATATACAAATGATTACTTGGGGAATAAACGCTCTTAATCACGGCAGTAGTCTCGCAGTCTTTCAAGGCGGGGATTTAGTAAAGTTTGAAATCTCCAAAGAAGACACATTAGACAAATCTGCGATATATCATAGCTTAAATTGGGGAGGCCCTAGTCGAATATACTGGTACGAAAGACCTCTTCTTAAAAAACTAAGACAGCTGACAGCAGGGCAATGGTCAGACGCTGTTGACCTTTCGGTGATGCCTAGGAGATATCTTAACAATAATAACTTGAAATATGCGAGATTATCTTATACGCCTCATCATGCTAGCCATGCTGCCGCCGGGTATTATACAAGCCCGTTTAATCATTGTGCTATCGTAGTATTGGACGCTATCGGAGAATTTGAATGTGCTAGTATCTGGGAAGGCAAGCACGGAGAAATAAAAAAGATTTGGGGCAGAGACTACCCACATAGTTTAGGATTATTTTATTCTGCATTTACAAAACTCATAGGATATACACCGATAGTTGAAGAACATCTTCTTCAGCGAGACAGTGAATTAGGCGATCCTAAAAGATTTTATAATGATGTGAGATCTTACTTTGGTGGAGACATAGTCCTTTGTTATAATTTTCACAAAGGCGTAAGAAACTGGAAACATCCTATCACTTGCGATCAGGATCGTTGGGATATTGCCGCGGCAGTACAGAGAGTGTTTGAAGAACAGATCAGCCTAGTAATGACTATGGCAAGATCTGCGGTTGGTACTGACAGTTTAGTTTATATGGGCGGTTGTGCTATGAACAGCCTAGCTAACAAACGTGTAGTCGAACCACTCTTTGACTACATTTGGAGCTTGCCTAACCCGGGTGATGCATCGAGCTCAGTGGGTGCAGTGCTTTACCATACCAAACACCGTGTAAAGTGGCGTCATGGGATTGCAAAACATATTACAATTAATGTATAATAAAGAATGATTAAAGATTACGGATACGAAGTACAAAAATTATATCTTGAACTGATGCTGGCAGATGCCGAAGTATTTGTTCGCTGTCAAGGTATTTTTGATCATACATTGTTTGATCGAAAACTACAAGATGCCGCAGAATTTATCAATGTCTATGCCAAAGAATATTCTGTGATGCCAGAATTTGATATGGTTAATGCATCTTGCAGAACTGACCTAAGTAGACCCGACGGTATCAAACAAGGCCACTTAGATTGGCTCATGGACGAGTTTGAAAACTTTACTCGACACAAAGCTCTAGAACGTGCGATCATCGATTCGGCAGATTTACTAGAAAAGAAAGATTATGGCCAAGTAGAAGCCAAGATCAAAGAGGCTGTTCAAATCAGTTTGACCAAAGATCTAGGTACAGATTACTTTGAAGATCCCAGAAGTCGATTGATGAGAATCAAAGATAAGAATGGTCAGATCAGTACTGGTTGGCCTACTCTAGATCGCAGACTGTTCGGAGGCATGAATCGTGGTGAGCTTAATATTTTTGCTGGTGGTTCTGGTGCGGGTAAATCGTTATTTCTCGCGAACTTGGGTGTTAACTGGTGTCTACAAGGTTTGAATGTTTTATATCTAACACTAGAACTTTCAGAAGATCTTGTGTGTATGCGTGTGGATGCGATGACTACTGGAGTTTCAACTAAAGAGATTTTCAAAGAGCTCGAAGACATTGAAATGAAGGTTAAGATCATTGGTAAGAAGGCAGGTAAATTCCAAGTCAAATACATGCCTTCGGGTAAGACTGCCAACGATCTAAGAGCGTACATGAAAGAATTTGAAATCAAAACAGGCGCGAAGATCGATGTGTTGTTAGTTGACTATTTGGACTTGTTAATGCCTGCTAGTCGTAAAATTTCAGCAGAAAATTTGTTTATCAAAGACAAATATGTTTCTGAAGAATTGCGTAATTTGGCGATGGAAAAACAATGTATTCTTGTAACTGCGGCACAGTTGAATCGTGGTGCTGTTGAAGAAGTTGAATTCGATCACAGTCATATCTCGGGCGGTTTGTCAAAGATTCAAACTGCTGATAACGTGTTTGGTATCTTTACATCTAGAGCTATGCGTGAGCGTGGTAGATATCAAATACAGCTAATGAAAACTCGTTCATCGAGCGGTGTTGGACAAAAAGTAGATCTAGAGTTCAACCTAGAAACTCTAAGAATTAGCGATCTTCCTGAAGAAGAACAAGAACAATCATCCGGTGGATCTCGTGGTACTAGCAGTATTATCGAAAGCATAAAGAGAAAAACCGAAGTTGTAGATCGAGAAGATCCCAAAGAAGGAGTATCTGCTCCTAAGGTACGTGCTCATGTAGAAAGCACAAAACTACGAGAAATTTTGAACAACATGAGCGGCGATGAAGAGTAAGAAAATAGAATTATATAAATGGCTACCTTCAGAAAACGAAACTATCGAAATAGATTGGCCTAAAGTACATAAAACAATCGGCGTAGATCAAACCCGCTGGTTACTGAAACAATCGGCAGAAAAATGCCAGCTAGTTCTAGAAAGAAAGGACATGCACTGTCGATTAATCGCTGAATTTTACGACGATCACGCATTACTAAATTATCACTTAATGTGGGCTAAATAAGTGGATGCGAGCCAAAGAATTTATTACAGAACGTAAATTTCCTAGACGTAAGGGCGATCCTATGATGGCCACTTATAACTATCCCACTATGCCCAGTGCAGACCCTTATCAAGCATATAGATTTGGACTGGCTATGGCAGACCACACCTTAGATCATGCAGTAGGACCTACGAATAGAGACGCTGTAATTATAGCTTACATGCCACAGGAAGAAGAAATAATCAAAGGTGCAGAACGTCAAACAGGGCATAAGGGAAAATTGTTAACTGACAAAACCAGTCACGAATACAAAGACACCGGAATCATTAGCCCTGTGGCGAAACCTAAAAAGAATCGCTACGGTGTATAATGAAATTAAACGAATTATTTGAGCGGGCAAATATCGTTACGGTCAATAAAAGACTGAACCCAAAAATTTGGGACAACGATGAATTAAAGCCAGAAGTTATTGATAAACTCAAAGATATCGCAAGAGCCTTTGAAGAATTTGTTGGTGTAGATCTAGATGTTATTGATTATACAATCACAGGATCAAATGCCAATTACACATGGACCGAATACAGTGATCTGGACCTACATCTTATCATTCCCGGTACGCCCACGGAAGAACAGAGAGAGCTTTTCAATGCTAAAAAAGCTCTTTGGGGCGAACAACATAATATCACGATAAAAGGCCTGCCTGTAGAAACTTACGTACAAGGTGAAGACGAACCCCATCATTCAACAGGTGTTTACAGCATCGCAAAAAACAAATGGATCGTAGAACCTAAGAAGGTCAAGCCTCAAGTAGATGATGCCGCAGTAGAAGCTAAAAAAGATTCTATCATGCGAGATATTGAAACTGCCATGCTCAGTAAAGATCTAGCTAGACTGCGACTAGTCAAAGAAAAAATTACTAAAATGCGTAAAGCAGGATTAGAACGTGCTGGTGAATGGTCTGTGGAAAATCTCGTGTTTAAGATCCTGCGTAATCTAGGCCTTATTGATCAAATCACAGAAAAGATCAGAGAATTAGAAGATCAAGAGCTGAGTCTAGAACAACAAGATCCTAGAAGTTTAGATCAATAAAAAAGCAGCCCGGAGGCTGCTTTTTTTGTCCCTGACTAAATTAGTCTTTGCGACCGCCGAACAGTTGTAGCAGGCTTAGGAACAAGTTGATGAAGTTAAGATATAGACTCAACGCACCAATGATTTCTTCTTTGCCTTCTCCGGAATCTACAGAAACTACTTCACGGATACGCTGTGTATCGTAGGCAGTTAGGCCAGTAAAGATGATCACTGCCAATGCAGAAATAACCATTGCTGTTACACTGCTGCCAATAAAGATGTTAACGATACTGGCGATAACGATACCGATCAGACCAATAAACAAGAACTGACCGATGCTGGTAAGATCACGCTTGGTAAAATATCCGTATACACTCATCGTACCAAAGAGCACAGCAGCTCCCATGAATGCCGACACGATACTACCGATAGTATAGATCACGAAGATAGTGGCAAAGCTTAGACCCATCAATGCTGAAAATGCATAAAGAAAAATCTGTGCCTGCGACTTGGTCAATTTATCTAGACCAAAGCTTAGTGCTAGGATAGCGACCAATGGTGCAAACACCACTACCCACTTCATTGCACCTGTAAAGAAAAATGCCATAGCGCCTGCGCTAGAGCTAACCAATGCTGCGGTAATCATGCTGATCACGATGGCCACGAACATATTGTTATAAACACGGATCATTGCGGAATTAATATCCGATGCTGATCTGTAACTAATTGCTGTCATTGTTAACGTCCTCCAAACGAGTTATGATAATGTTATAATAACATCAATCAAAGAACTTGTCAACCTTTAACGTCTGCGTGTGGGTTCATAGCTTTTGACAAAGCCTCTCCACTGGACACCAGTACGTCCGCTCAAATCTTCTGCCAATTTGTCAGCGAAATGTTGTGCCAAAGTTCTTTGTGATTGAGTGAACCTAGTACCGTTTAGGTCTTGGGTTTTCACGGTTTCCCCAGTCACTGTATTTCGTGCCATGGGCAGTAGATATTCTACGGTCATTTCAGTCTCCTTTGATAAAATTATTTATCGGTAATTTGGGCTGAAAATATGCAATTAAGCACGAATCTGCGCGGGTCTTTAGTTGGACCAAAACCTCGATGTTCTAGCTCGCTGGGAAATACGATAGCTGTACCAGAAGATCCTTTATGGAATACACCCTCGATTTCTGTGCCGCCATCGCTGTCAGAAAGATTGTAGACCATGCTGTACATTCCGGGATCTCGGTGATCTTGATGCACGACTCCCTGGCTGGATCTATTGTAGTAATTCCACATGATCCGGTGGATCTGTGCATTTTCTAATCCAGTATTGGCCAGTGCGGTATGCAGTATAGTTTCGGCTAGATTATTGAAATAACCTCGATTGATATCCTGACTGTTGATCATATTCCAATCGCGATCATTGGCATAGGTATAGTAGACGAAACCAGTATCGCTGTGCTGTTGTTGATCAGCACCTTCATGATAGTAGTGATCGAGACTCATCCGCCATTCTGCGGTTTTTTGCAGCCGCAGACACAGGTAATCGTTGAATGCTGACGGTAATAGGTCTCGAATGGTATAGATCATTTGACCAAGTGTTGAGCCAATACCATGCAGCTGATCCATACCCAAATGGTATTAAATCCTACCAGCGTGGGTAATAGCTTTTTATTCGACGCCCAGATCAATGTAAGACTGGTCGCTAGGGTAAAGAAGTACAGCCACCATAACTGTATTCCAAATATAAGCCCCGGCACGATGATCACCGCCTTGGCCAACCAGCTGGCAAACTCCACTATATTATAGTCAGTCCAATATTCTCGTGTGAACCACATGCCATAGCAGTCTCGGATTTTATCCCAGTGACTGTGCGCATATACTACCGCGATACACACAGCCCAAACGGCTGTGGCTGCTACTATCTGTGTTAAACTCATTTCAATCATTGTTTTTCCTCATGTCGTTGTCTAAGATCTTCTATAAAATATCTGTGATGCATAGTGGGCAATTCTATTTCTGGAATCGCTGTCAGCGGTACATCGGCTAATTCGGGACTCACAGGCCATTGCACATCTCTAGCAGCTAGTGTATGATAGAACATCATGTGATGATTCCTGCCCACAGCACGACCTATGTTGTCAATGTTGGCCATGATCTGTTCATAGGGTTCGAAGTGTACAGATTTCTGTGCTCGCCAAAACTCTGTGTCGTTTCTAGTTGAATGTTTATACTGTGCTAGGATAAAGCTGGCTAACCAATTGATTCTGGACTTGCTGATCATATTGATCCTGTCCATGTTCGACCTACGCTGTTCAGTGTTCCAATCTAGGTACTCACCGATCTGCATGATATTATTCACTGCCATGTCTAGACCAGGTGCATCCAAGGGTTCTAGAAAGCCAGATGCCATGCCCAGAAAACAGTGACGTTCAAAATATTGTTGTCCTATAGTTCTAGGTTTAAAGTCTACTACAAAAGGCTTGCGATCGAGATCGCCCGCATCTGTGAGGAATTCTGCGACAGCTTCTTCATCTGAACAGAACCGGCTGCTGAAAGCATAGCCAGAACCAATCCTGGAAAATGTAGGTGTGATCCAACGCCAACCATACTTCATGGATCTAGCCACTGTGTAGGGATGAAACTCTCGGTCTAGATCCTGATATTCTATGGGCATGAACACAGCACGATCTGTGAGCAGCACATCACCTAAGCCGTGATATTCGGCACGGAACACACGTTGATTAAAGTCTGTTTCACCTGTGCTGATCACGAAATAGTCTGCGGTCACAGAGCCTGTGTTTTCACAGACCACAGACTGCATCTGTCCTTGAGAATCCCACCGGCAGTCAATGACTCTATCATCTATGACACGGATCCTAGGATCACGTCGGGCTCGCTTGGTCATGTAGCGTATAAAGCAGTTAGCATCAAAATGCCAAGCATTGATGTATTCTCGAGGCATGGTGCCAAAAACTTCCGGGGGTACAGAACCCAATTCCAGCAGTCCGTAGGCCTGTGTGCTGACATGATTATGTCGGGTAAATTCCCAGACTTTGTCTTCTATGAGTTCGTGTACACACTGACCCTTGGGCTTTTTGCCCAGAAGCCTACCATACTGTTCTTGATCCCAGCCCTGCCGTTGGAAGCTGAATTGGCTCTTAAATCCATGTAGGAAAGTCCTAGGACCCCAGCCTTCGTACTGAACCCCGTACTTGACCGCAGCATCTGATTCTGTGACAAATTCTGCGGCATCCACGCCTAGAATTTCCAAGAAGTCATCGAATCTGCCCGTGGTTGATTCTCCCACTCCTATGGTGGGAATCTTGCTAGATCCTATGACTGTAATTTCAGTGATACGGGGATTTAGCAGCAGATAATTCGCTGCCATCCAACCCGATGCGCCCGTGCCAATAACACATACTTTCATTGTTTAATCCAAACTTCGTAGTAGGGATCATAGCGCCAACCCGCGGGCGGCGTCAAGGGATTGTAGTCCTGAGGATGTGTCCAGGGTGTGTGCTGAGGAATGTGTCTAGCTGTGTACTCACCAAGGATACGATCTCTGATCGCTATATCCCTGTACTGATCCGCATACCAGCCTTCTACCAAAGGATCGTCCCACTGATGATCCTGCTGAGCCCACCATCTTTTAACTGCTCGAATTATCCTATTCATGAGATATACCCTGTGTTAATATAGACATATATTTAAAGTAGCTAGCCATTCGGTGGGACAATTCAGAGCGCGAAGCGCAGCGCGGTTTTTGCGCACAATTACGAAGTAAGCTGCGAAGCAGCGCAGCGCACAGCGCAAGATCGGCTAGCGTTTTTTCAGTGGCTCCGGCGATCTAGGATCTACCGTAGTCTAAAGTATCCCTCAGGAGAAATCCATACGATAAGTACTAGATGCGATTTATCACAGTAACCGATCTACAGTCAGAAAAGCCTGTCACAGTCATCGTTGACAATATCTGTAGCATACAAGAATCTACAGATACAGTAGGCACAGCTATAAGTTTAGCCAATGGTGATGTTGTCATAGCTCGTGAGACTATGATAGAAATCATAACTGAGCTACAGACGCAGCGTAGTTAGAATAGCCAGTGTATACAGGCTAATATCACTAACAGCACTGCCACTATATAATAGCTGTTTTTATATGGATTGGGTGTCATAGATTTTCTGCGTTATGACTGATTTTAGCAGATTTCAATTGATCACGTAACTTAGTGATATCACTGACGAATTTCACTCGCCATCCGTGATCCTGCATGTAAGCTATGGGATCATCTATAGTTTGTTGGCTAGTGGGTTTACCGGGTCTATCGCTGACGTATTCACTGCCACCCAAACTGCGCTTGTCTAGAGTGCGTTTGAACGTTTTGGGATCAAATGTTGACACAGTGGGTCTATATGCTTGTATACGCTCACGATCACTGACATCAAATGCTATGACATTATCACCAGTTTTGGGATCTACGTAAGCTACACTTTTAACAGTTCTAGGCACTGCATAGGCAGCGGCTAGTTTACTGTCACCAGCGAAAAGACCACGTGTTGTACGATCTAACTCTTTGGGCACAGGTTCATCATCTTTATACTGTCCAGAACCCGACCAATCTGCGCTGTGACGATAGGTCTTAAGATCACGATCAAAGTCCTGTATAGGCTCTGCGTCTATCCTAGTCACAGGATCTAAAGGACGGCCCGTGACACGAGTGTAGAGCTTGCGGGCACCTTTTTTTACAGTATCTGCAATGCCCGCTTCAGTGACTTCATATATGCGCATAGTGTATTTATTGCCCAAAAGGATCCTGTAGACCAAAAAAATGCTGTGCGTATTTTTTTTCTAGGGTAACTATACAGTGGCCAGAGGTTGTTTTTGACAGTGCCCAAAAGGGTCCTAGAGGGTAAAAAAATTGCTGCGCAAAAAATTTGTGTGGAGTACTTTTCTTTTCATGGTGGTGATTTGCTACCCCTACTGTTGTTTTTTAGCTACAGTATACGCTATACCCCCCACCCCCACCATGCCCCACCTGATGCCCCTCAACACCTCGGAGTCTGGTGCCTCTCACATGACCTCAAGTGGCCGCAACAGATCTTGGCAGCGTTGCCGTCCCAGTTGGGGATCTGATCGAACAGTTGACCTTGACCGGGCCGGGGATCCCAGGCGGCATCCCTAGGGTCGCGCTGTACTTGTTCCCACACTGCTGCGCAGCCTGCGAGCTGTAGTGCTACAAGTACTGCTATAGCTTTACCTAGCATAGTGTATGCCCTGTAGGAGTTCTGCCCTAACGCCATCACTGGTCAGGGCTGCTGCGGCTCTGATGGTATTGTGAGTGACCACGGCAGAGTTGAGATCCATCGTGGCACAGCCCGTGAGCCATATACTAACGGCAGCGATCAATACACGCTTTGACATCATCAGTGATCTCTTGATATTGATCCATCACAGCAGCGATCATCAGCTGATGTATCACTACTGCATCCTGCTTGTATCCTTGTGGAAGGTTACGGATAAGCCTGTCCACATCCTCTTGACTCTCACAGCTCCAGATCATGTCCGCGATCTGGTACTGTTGTCGAGTAAGTCCTTCTAGCTGTATAGTCATACCCACCACTCCACTCCATCATACTCAAAGGATTCTTGTCCCTGATCCCTGGCGGCGAACCAGGCTGCTCGCCACAGTGGATCACGTTCTAGCCTAGCCCGTTCTTGCTCAAAGTATCGGACCACGTCTTGATCTGTGCGCAGGATCATTGGCCGCTTTCCTTGATCTTCTTGAGACTGTTACGGGCTTCCAGCTTTGAGAGCTCTACATCATATACGAACTTGATGGCATAGATCATGAACACCACGGTCCAAAAGATGCCCACAGTGGCGATGCCAAAGTAGTTAATGGCTAGACTGTTAGCTACGCCCAGTGCCACAGCACCTGCCACGAATTTCGCCACGTTCAACATGGCCATTTGTTTGATCGTCATATCAACCTCTTTCATCATAATAATTTGAGTTACGCATCGCCACAGTTGCGACCCACATCAGGAGCAGGCCTACTGCACTGACAGCTACAGAGCTCAGCAGTTCTACATCTGCGATGCTGTTTTCTACGCCGCCCACGCCAAACATGGTAAGGATCAGGCCTAGCATGAAAATACCGAATGCTGTGTTAGTTTTCATATCGCGCTCCTTGTTTGTTTACTGTACCTATAGTATACGATCTATTCCGGCTGTTGTCAACCAAAATGCCGGAGTAACCCTACGACACACAGGGTCATAGCTACTACATTAATCACCATCTGCGGGTAGTTACGGACACGCAAGGTCCACGTGAAAAAGCTGACCGCACCCAACAGTCCGAACAGTTGGATGAACACGATGTGCTGGGGAAACACATTCATCACCAAGTACATCAGCAGCACAAACGCTGTGCCCACCCATTGTATAAGTTCATTTGCTTTCATCATAGTCTTATTGTATGCTCACGCTGCCCGTCTGTCAACCAATTTCAGGTCTGGGGGTCCCTGGATCCGCCCCCCGTTGACGGTCTGATACAGCTCGGCCACTGAACGCAGGTAGAACTGCATACGCTGCCCCGAGGGCAGGATCAGTGTGTACTGCATTTAAATTGCTGCCAGTTTGAGGAGCACCATAGCGCCAGCTGCAAGCAGGATCTGTGCGATGCCCGTGTAAAACAGTGCAACAGTAGCAGCTACAACAACAAACAGTTTCATCTCTGGCTCCTTTGTTTAACTATGTGTGCAGTATAACTGCACTAATCCAATCTGTCAACCAAACGGGTCAAAGACCCTTTAGCTGTTAATGTTAAACACTGCACACACAAGGCCCACTAGCAGAGGGCTGGCTGCAAACACACTAACACACAAATAAGTTTTGAAGTCTTCCATGTCAGCTCCTTAACAACAATGCTAGTAGTGTACTAGCGCAGAGCCAATCTGTCAACCAATTTTGATGATTGAATCAACTTCGGCGTAGAAGCTGACATACCTAGGACCCCTGTCACCGTGCCGTTTGAGATGTGCCTCAGCTTCGGAGCGGCTACGGGCCTGGACGATGACCATGTCATGATCAGTCTGCGACCACTCTAGACGGAAAATGTAGTATTTCATCTCTGGCTCCTTTCTTCTACTGTGTCTACAGTATATCCTCAGGACGCCAATCTGTCAACCAAAATCTCGGTCCCGTTCCGGTCTTTTCTTGTTGCGCTTCCTAGAATCTCTTCGAGGATTCTCCAAGGAGTCATCCCAGGGATCTCGCCATTGATCACGTTCGCGCCGATCGCGGCGACGGTGCTGATTACGATCCTCAGAGAGGTCCCAATCACGGTACTTAGGCATGATGCTAGTGAGGTAGTTGCGGGGTTTTTAGGTGGTCTTTTGGGCCAGCTTCTTGGCCGCTTCTGTGATCAAAGCACCACCGTGGTCCACGTCACAGACGACTCGGACGTTGGTTGGATACTTGGCCAAGATGCGTTCCAGAAGTTCATCACCGTCACGGCCCTGTGCGATGAATGTATCCTTGTGTAGATCGTAGGCAAACAGTTGCCCCTGCACGGTTTCTACCTTGATCTCGATCTGGGTTTTGGTGGGCTGTGCCTGGGTGTCTTCAACCACTTCCACACCGTTCTTCTTGAGGATGCCCTTGAGCTGCTCGGGCGTGATGTTGAGATCTTCTAGGATCTTCTTGAAGCTGCTCACGTGGATCAGCTCAGAGATCTTGAATCCTACAACGAATGCCAAAAAGGCGATAATAAAGAAATCCATAGTAATATATTTAATAATCTACGCTCACAGAACCCATAGCAGCGTCGTAGGTCAGGAACACCTTGCCCTGGGTATCTTCTCCCAGATGCTGATCGAAGAACGTGACCCGGTAGCAGAACTGTCCACCGTTGGTGATTCCGATAAATTCCGCGGTCTTGAACTCTGATCCTCGGTGGCCTGAGATCTCCAAACCTTTGGCAAGGGCCACAGGTGTGAACGAGGTCAACGTCTTCAATCGATCTGCTGTAATCAAGGTCTGCTCCTATTAACTTAGTTCTAGTATAAGATATTTTGGTTCAGTTGTCAACCGCCGGGCAGCGGGGCCGGTGGTGGTAAAGACCCTACTGCTAGTAGGGCTTTGTTGTTTACAGTAGCACGTCAAGCATTTCGTATACAACACTTTGGGACTGTAATGATTCCTCTGTACGCTTGTTTAGCAGTTCTGTGTTAAGGGTGTGCATCCAATCGTAAAACATTTGTTGTGTATACCCCGTGCGCGGGTCAAACTTTAGTTGCTTGCGTTTGTTGCAGTTAACAGCTACTTTGTAGAAGCTTTGCAGCGCAGAGGGGAAGTCCCCATTGTTAACGCTTTCTGCTACTTGATCTAGCAGGAGGAACTGTGCTTCAACAAACTGGGTGGACATAGGACTCCTTTGCTTTGGAATTTGTATTGTGCTGTCTCCCAGCCAATCTGTCAACCAAATTAAAAAGCCCTAGTGCTAGTAGGGCCTTTAGTGTTATGCGTATTGACGTTGCTTTGCTAGATAAGTGCTGATAGCACTCTCAACTAGTTTTACACTACGCACACTTTTACCACCAACATGCCATTCAGTAATATTTTCTTTATCTAAGCCGCGAGCGCCTAGATAATTACGTCCATCTTTATAATTGTAGATAGTGCAAACAGTGCCATTAATACTGACGAACCAGTTAGCGTCACTTTTATAAGGATCACCTTCTTCAGATTCTCCAAAAATATTAACTAGCGTTGCATAATCGCAGCTAATATAACCCTGCAAGCTAGTGCCAGAAAGCACACGCCAATCAGTAACTTTTTCAACTTTAAACATGTTCATCGTTTACTCCTTTACAACAATGCACGTAGTATAGCGCAGGCTCGCCAAACTGTCAACCAAAATGCAAAAGACCCTACGCAGCAGTGGAGTATTTAGGATATTCCTTGTTGCCTACAGTAATGTACCAATGCCCATCCTCACGCATATAGTAGCCCTGTTTATACCAAGCTGCTGCCTGTGCGCGGAGGCTGCGGTGGTGGCTAGGATGCTGTATGCCGTTGCGGATATTTGCTAGGACTTGCGGCAGGGTTAGCTTTTGCATTTACGCTCCTACGATTTTAACAAGTTTAAAAGTTTTTAAGCTGTTAACTTCTTGCTCAAACGCTGCTTTAGCTTGTGCTAGTGTGCAGGGCTTGGTTGTAACTGTGTAAGGTTTGTTTTTGTATGTGTAGTGTATTACGTACTGTTGCACAGTTGCTCCTAGTTGTTTATCGTATGTGTGTATTATAGCGCACACCGTCCAAACTGTCAACCAAAAAAAGACCCTACTCGCACTAGGGTCTTTCAGGATCTCAACCGACCTGTGATCTCGCCCGGGCCAACAATCTAGGATCAGCACGGGTCATCACTTCGAGGAGCATACGCTTCTCGACGAGGTAGGTCTCGGCGAACTTAGGATCGTGTGCCATGATCGATCTAGTATTCGAGATAAGATCACAGCACTTGATGGTCTGAGCCTCAGCAGGAGCTGCCGCTGTATGGGCACGGTCCACAGCCTTCCTCGCGGCACGGTTACCATGATCGGGTCTAGAGACATCAGTGAGCCACCCGACGAGATCGCTGACCTCAGAACCGAACTCAGCTCGGATGGTTTCGATGGTGACTCCTGTGTCTTCTACCACATCATGGAGCCAAGCAGCCGCTACCATCTCAGGGGTCGGATCCACGGTCTTGAGGATTTCAACGACCTCAGTAGGATGCACGATGTAGGGTTCGTTGGTGTACTTGCGGAGTTGGGCAACAGCACTATGGGCCGCAGTTGCGAATACTCGGGCTCTTTCTTCAAGTGTCATAGTCTGCTCCTTCATGTTTCTATTATACGATCAGTTGCCCAAAACGTCAACCACGTGACGGCAGTTGCCTCGGAACGTAAATCCTGGGCAGGTACAGGTCTTGTCCTGGACATTTACCCAGTAGGAGTTGCCCTTGGATCCTTTGACCTCTACAGCCACTGGTTCGGCTTTCTTGTTGAGATCTTTGAATGGATTGTCCTTGAGCTTTTCGAACTTTCGTCCACGCCTATCGATCTTGAGCGAGCCTTTGATGACTCGGATTTCTCCAGTGCCCCAAGGCCTGTAGGCAACCACTCGATCCCCGTCGAGTAGGTAGTCGTGGTTGGGTGTCCGATAGTCCACCCCCGTCCAAACAGTCGTTTCACGTACAGCCTCCATTAGCGCCAATCCTTCTTGTCACCATAGCGTTCATTGTAGTCGTAGCCAGCCATGTATTCTGCTACGCTGTCTTTATCGCTAACTGTCACACGCGGACCGCTTTCACCACCTACACCACCGTAGTGCGGATCGCGTCCACGGCCGTAGTAGCTGTCAGCTGAACCTCTGTCAAACAGGCAACCGTGTGTACCACGCACAAACTGCCATCCACGCAGTGCGCGGACCACTTGTTCTTGTTCAGTTTCAGTCATCAGTTTCATATACATATTCGCTCCTTAATCTCTTAGTGTTAATAGTATAGCACCTGCTAGCCAAACTGTCAACCAAAAAAAAAGCTGTGGCATCTAAGCCACAGCTTTCAAGTTACCGCTTTACCGGGAGCGAATCGGATTTATTCTACGGTAACAGTCTCTGCTTTCACAGCAGTAACAGTACTTACCTTAGCCTTAAGGTCGACCTTGTTCTTTTTGGCCAGGTCTTTGATAGCTGCCTCGATAGCAGCATTGCCCTTGCCAAAGCCTACTTCGACCATGTGAGTCACGATCTCAGCCTTGGTCATTTCACGTGGCAGCTCGATGAGCTCAACGTCGCTGTGGCCGTTCTTAGCCAAGATCTTGACACGCATCGCATCGTTAGCGAAACGGATCTTGGTTTTACCAGCGAGCGTAGAAACACCTGCAACCGCAAACTTTTTATCTGTAGCCATTTTAAATCTCCTAAGTGTGTGTGAGTTAAATCAAATCTGCCTTACTAGCATTATCATTAGTATAACACAGTGTTGCCAATGTGTCAACCGTTTTCTTACCATTCATTTTACCAAATTAACCTGTATCGTTACAGACTCCTTTTCATCTAGAGCTTCGATGAATTGATCGTCGAAAACCAAATCCTGCATGGCTAGATCGACCAATTCCTCGACTCGTCGTTCATTGGCTGTGCCGTCTCCGGCACAGGTTACTGTAAATGTGAATGCGAATGAGCGGCTCATGCTTTCTCAACCAATCCACGCTTCTCAGCGCCGTCTTTGAGCCACTCAGTGAGTTCTTCCTCGTTCTCTGCTTCGTATTCACGGATGGATTCTGAGATACCAAAGCACTCGTCCAGCTCAGGATAGTTCTGCTCAATCTCATCGGCACTCATGCCTTCGAGGCTGAAATCATCGCAGTTGCCATCTGAGTAAGTTCCGGCAAAAGCCATGCCACTCTCATAGAACTGTGCTTCTACTCGGAAACCTAATGCTTCCAACTTCTGATATGCATTAACAGGAGGGCTCCATGCTGAGTCGAACGATGTGTGTAGCATCTTACCTTCTGGGTGGATGTCAGAACAGCCCTGCTCACCTACATCCCATTTAGTTCCCCACTCGCCTACGCAGTAGTCATACCAGTTGCCGTAGCCATACTTCTCTACATTAGCTCGAGTCTGTGCTTCCAGTGCGGCCTGCTTCTCGTCATCACCGTAGGATCCAGCGATTGTTTCGGTAAGCTCTTTAGGCACTGGAATGAACTCTTGCAGGAACTCTCCACGCTCGAGAGCGTCAAAGGCTCGCTTGATCATTGCAGGGTCATCGTGCTCTAGCACTAGATTGTTTGAACACCAATTTGGCATATTCGCTCCTTATTCGTAATCAACAGCACTTAATTCAACAGCACCTTCGATCTCGCTGTATAGATCGTAGATCTTCTGGACGATGATCTTCTTCTGTCCAGGACGGATTGGCAGACCCGAAAGCAGTTCCTCAATCTCATCCAACTTCACATCGATCTCTTGGATCGCAGTATCAACTTCGCTAAAGTATCCCATATGTCGCTCTCCTTAGTATGTGTATATTATACACTCAGGATTTCAAAATGTCAACCAAACGATTGCGTTCCATGTTAGTGTCTACTAACAGACAAAACTCTTCTTCGAGCTTGTCTGCAGATCGTGTAAGGATCTGACCCATAGTTCGTTCGATCTTTACTCTCTGAACCAACTCCAAAGGTTCTTCCAGGGCCTTGACGGCTCGCTGAATGTATTCAAACTCTTCCGGGGTCATTACGCAGTCTCCTTGATCATCTTAGCCAAATGTTCGTTCTTCTGCTTCTGTGCCATGCTACGGAAACGCTGACGCATCTCTTCCCGCTTAGCCTTAGGCAGCTCGCTAATCAGGTCTTTGACCATAGACTCTAGAGCGCCACAGGCATAGGCATAGTTGCCGTAATTGTCGTAGCTGGCACTGATGAATTCGGTGACAGCATTTGAAGTTTCCCGGCTCTCTGCTAGGTATTCGTTGAACTTTTGTTGTGCTGATTTAGGCATTTCTCGCTCCTTGTTATTCACTATACCTATAGTATACTACCGGGCATCCAATCTGTCAACCAATAAAGATCCAATATGCCCCAACGGCCACAGCGTAGATCAGCAGGGCCTGGCCCGCCAACTTGAATTCTTCTTTGAACATGTCTTCCATTTTACTCTCCTAGAAAGGCCCTTTCGGGCCCAGGGTTAATCCAAACGTGAGCCCGAGTAGCAGCGATCCAGACCCAGCTCTTCTTTCATCACCGTAGCGTAGGCAGTTGCCCCGTGCTCAGCAGCATCGATGCTCTGACCTGGCCACCACTTGTTCCACAGTTGCAGCGAACCCTGGTAGCTCTTACGGAAGCCCACTTCAGCTAGAGCCTTGCCCAGTTTAGAGTTGGAACGCACACCGTAGACATCTACCCAGGCGAAGCCGCAGGCACCGCCATCACGTCCGCCCATGTGTTTGTCTGCGAATGCACGAGCTGCCTTCTGTGCAGCGTCCATGGCTTTCACGTGGGCCATCTGGACTTTGATAGTGTCGAAGTTTGCCATCTGTTTCGCTCCTAAGTTGTTTAACGATATGTCTATTGTACGATCAACGAACCAATCTGTCAACCAAATTATGCTACCCGGTACAATACCCCTTGAGGAGTTAGGGTCTTTGTGATCCCTTCCTCTGCCCACGCAGCCTCCATTTCGGCCAGTGCCTTACGGTCACGGACCCAAGCCTTGTCGATCTTGATGGCCACGCTCTTCTTGCGGTATGCTTCGTAGATCGTGCCTGAGTAGAGGTAATCCAGCACTCCCTTCATGGCTTCTACCTTGATCTGCACCTTGTCACTCCAGCGGCTCTTGTTCGCGATGTTCCGCATACGGGCATCCTGAGCTGCCCACCACTTGTTCGATGCCTGGGGTGTATCTTTTTCTTTGGTAATCATTTTCGCTCCTTGTTTTTCACTGTACCTACAGTGTAACACTGAGCAGCCAATCTGTCAACCAAATTATCGAATAACCACACGAGGGTTAGGGTTATAGTCACTGTACACCTTAACCCAATGCTTTTCGCGTATCCAGTCTACCAGGCCCTGGGGGTCCGCGATCATCCACTCCTCAACGGCCCGGAACTCGAGGTCGTCGTCGGTGGCCATCACGTAGATCTCGTAGCAGCGTTGAGAGTTGAACCTGGCCCTCAGCTTCATCATCTCGATCTGCTGCGCCAGGGGGTTGGGCTTGACCTTGTTACCTTTGAGGGCATCTATGAGCTGGCCCTTCTCGAAGTTATCCGGGTGGAAGTGAGTGATATCTTGCAGGCACTCAAAGCCTTCCCGGTCCCATGCTGCTAGGATATATCGCATTTGTATTCTTTCACCATCTTGTACAAAGGATCTAGTTCTTCTACGTGCTCAAGCTCGAAGTCATCTGATAGCCAATCGATCCATTCCTCGTATTTGACATCAGCATCCCGGACCAGCTCACGTGCTTCTTCTTCGGATTCTGCTTCCACTTCAAAGGTCTCTGCGACTATGCAGTTGCGCCAGAATGTGTATCGCTTCACGCTATCACTCCCTGCATACGCAAGGCACGCAGTGTATCGATCTCTGCTTGCAGTTCGTCTGCAATATCCTCTATCTTGTTATGGAGTTCGTAGCAGAGGTCCCCTGCACCCAAAGCGTCTTGCATCACAGAGTCTGCTTCCTGCAGTTTCTCTATAGCTGCTTCTAAACCTGCTATCTTTTGTTCCGCTGTTAACATTGTCGCTCCTTTCTAACTATGCCTCTATTATAAGCCCAAAAGAAAGCCCTGTCAACCACAGGGCTTCTAGTTTATACGCACACGTAAGCAGCGGGGCCTTAGGTCTTACGCGGTCTCTTCAGCAGTTGCGATTCCTTACGCATCTTGCCTGCCTGTCTATACAGCTCATCGGCTTCCTGACTTAGGGCATCAGATCTAGCCTGTGCTAGTTTGTCTCCTCCAAACTCTCTGCTCACATAGTATTCTACGAGACTGTTCTTGATCATAGTAGGAAGATCATTGGCATGCTCTTCGGGTACGATAAATCGAACAGGGCAGCGTCCCCAACCACCATACTCTAGGAACTCTGCGTAGTAGCGTCTGTGATCCTTGTTGTAGGGATCAAAGGCTACCAGTGGACGGCTCAGGAACTCTAGTCTACTCATGAATTCACAGTGTCGAACGGATCATAAGTTTCAACCCATTCTCCAAGGTCCTCATTATAAACTAAGTCACCTGGGTCTACAACATCTTCCCAATCGGCGTCCTCATCTACGAGCACACCATCTTCATCGTACATAGGATCTTCGGTCAACATCCCAAAACCAATTCGGCTCATCGTACGGTCTCCTTCATGACTTCTTGGGTCTTGCCCACAGCCTTATCAACAGCTGAAGCCACACCCGAGATGCCTACAGTTGCCACGAACATCCCTGCCAAGAATGCTAAAAGAACTTTCATGTACCGCTCCTTTCTGTGTATATGTGTATATTATACAATCAATCTGCGTCTAGGTCAAGTGTGGCAGAAATGCCACACCCCCAGGCACTTCCAAAAGTTGGGCGCAGAGTTGGCCTGCGTTTTGTTGACTCTGCATTAAGGCGTTACCTAGGATTGCCAATCGCCGCCCCTAACTTATGCTGTCTCAGTTTCGCGTTCGTAGATCACAGTCTGACCGAACGGGCTTTCTGCCTGCGTATTGCCTTTGACAATAAACAGGGTATCGCAGTAGTCCGGGTCACCCCAACTACCGCAAGGGTAGCCGTCTGTGAACATAATGAACTTCTTGGGTTGGATGCCCATTTCTTTCATAAAGTGGAAGTTGGCTTCGAAGTCTGTGCCACCGCCACCCTGAGGTTCGTATGCTTCCAGATCGTGACTGTTATCGTGCGTGATCTCTTGATGATTGTAGATCTCAGTATCGAAGCACCAGATATTGATCTTGAAGTCAACATACTGATCCATGATACCCTTGATCTCGCTCAGGAACACACGAGCGTCATCGTCACCGATACTACCGCTCATATCGATAGCGATAGCCACGTCAATGGTTACATCCTCACGCATACCCGGAAGGATAGCACCACTGTGGGCACTCTTACGGTTGAAGCGTTGGAAGCTGAAGTCGTTGCGGATGATGCTTTGGATCTCTTGACGCACCAGCTCACGCCAGTTCATCTTGGGCTCAGTCAAGTCCTTGATCATACGCATAATGCCTGCGGGAGTCTTGCCTGCACCAGCGGCCGCGGCACTCTGGATCATAGCCTGCTTGATCTCATCGCGGATAGCCTGTGCTTCTTCTTTGCTGAGGCTGGGCTTACCCTTGCCCTCTTTGTCGCCGCCTGCGCCAGCACTCTCTTGCTCTTTGATGTGCTCGTCGAGCAGTTCGCCTAGCGTAGAGATATCGATGAACTGAACATTCTTTTCCAGCTCGTCGTAGATCTCTTCCCAAGCCTTGCCACGATACTTATTGTCCAAGCAGATCTTAACTTCAGTGATCTTCTCACCAATACGCTCGTCTACGAGGATTTGATTGACAGCGAAGTCTTGTGCGATGTTCGCCAGTTGTGGGTTGCGACTGCCCAAACGACCAAAGTGATCGAACACGCAGTGGAGGATCTCGTGACCAAACAGGAACTCCAGTTTCTTGACTGAGAGCTTGTTCACGAAGTCTTTGTTATAGTAGAAGTTGCGACCGTTAGTAGCCGCAGTCGGGCACCAGTCAGAAGCATCGATGAGCTTCATGCGGGTTGCCATGTTGCCGAAGAACGGAGCCTTAAGAAGCAGACCGACCCGGGCAGTTGTTAGTTTATCAATAATTGTGTCTGACATTTGTTTCGCTCTCCTTACTGTATGTATCTATTATAGCACCTGCCCGGCACCCTGTCAACCAAAAAAAGGTGGGTGAGTGAGCCCTGAGAAGCCCACCCACCCTGCGATGGGCGAGGTCTTAATTCTCCATCGCTGACAAAACATACTTGCCAAAACGCTTGTGGAACTCGTCAAAGCTCTTCATCTTAGTAGCGTCCAGCGGAAGGTCATAGTTAGTAAGGGCAGTCTTAGCACCCATCACAACCAGCTCAGTCGGGAAGTTATCCATCATGTAGCGGAAGAAACGGTCTGCCATTTCGTCCCAAGACTTAGCCTTCTTGTCTGCACGATCTTTGAGTTCGTAGCAGAGCGAGGTAGTAAGGGTATACATGGCACTCACTTCTTTGATAGCCAAGTCCTTGACCTTACCGTCGAGGATGTCTTCTGCCTTAGGCAGTTTAGCGGCGATCTTACGGTGAGCCATGAACTTAGTAGCCAAGCCATCGCCAATAGCACCAGACACCAGCGTAGTCAGCGTATCAGTATCGATGTCGTCATCGCTGAGCAGGTCGCTAACGAAACTCCAAGAACGAGGAGTTGCGAACGCCTTAGAAGGGCTCTTAGGATCGAAGTCGTAGAGGTCCTGCTTGGCAAAGCCAACATAACCAACAACCTCAGGATGCACCTTGTTCAAGGTAGCCCAGTCTTGCCAGTCGTCAAAGTCAACCTTGGCTTCCAAGTGAACGAAGCGGTTAGCCAACGGAGCAGGCATACGGTAGGTAACACCACGGTCACCGTCACGGTTACCAGCGGCAACGATGTCAACGCCCTTAGGCAGTTTGTAAGTACCAACTCGACGGTTAAGGATCAGTTGGTAGGCCGCGGCTTGCACGGCAGGAGGAGCAGAGTTCAGCTCGTCCAGGAAGATGATAGCAGTGGAGTCTTCGTCCATGGGCAGTTCGCTAGGAGGAGCCCAAGTCATCTTACCCATGTCTGCATTGTAGTAGGGGATACCCTTGATGTCGGTGGGTTCCCAAAGGGCTAGGCGAACGTCAATGACTTCGCGACCAGCGTCCTCACCAATCTGCTTGACGATATCGGATTTACCAATACCAGGGGGACCCCACAGGAACACAGGACGGCGGACATTGATCGCCTTACGGATCGCCTTCTTGGCAGACTTAGGGCCAACTTGACGGACGGAAAAATCAGTGCTTTTGCTCATATAGACCTCGCGTTAAAAAAACAGTTGAAACAATTAATCTCTCAGTATCATTATTGTACCATCTCTGGCACTTCCTGTCAACCGACTCTTTTCACATAGTTTAGGGCTGTTGTTTTATCGCCACGCTGGGCTTTGATCTTGCCCTTGATGCGAAGTTCGCCCTCGATAGCAGAACCGTACCAAAAGTCCACAAAGCTCTCACCCATGCGGGCTGAGATCTTGTATTTGTTATATTCAGGGTTGAAGCGAGAGCGGATCACAGTGATGTCACCCACGACTACGTCACCTACACTGCCCGGGAGTGCTTCGGAGTTATAGATCTCACGCTTCTCATCACTACGCTGCTGATTGCGTCGTGCAGCATCAGGGAGACAGCTAACGATGGCAAAGTCCAGCATATCGCGTCCGGTGAAGCCTTCCTTCTGTGCGATCCTTAGAGCAGTCTGCTCGAAGTCGTTGATCTTACCCGTGAGCACCTTGAGGGTCAGGGTGTTGATCTGTGCTCGATACTGTTGCCCCAGCTGGATCTCTTCTGCTGTAGGCTGCTGGTTCTCGCGGAGCCATTGCTTGACTAGGACCTTATTGGCCTCTTTGAGTTTCTGATTATAGTCTATGCCGTGCGTGGCAGTTGCGGCAAACACGGGCTCTTTGCAGTAGCCCCCATTGAGTGTGTCTGCCCTAACAGCTAGACCCCATACTTGATCTGCGGTGAATTCCATTGTTCGCTCCGTTATCTCAGTATCGTTATTATATAGCCGACAGCTCAAACTGTCAACCAAAGTGTAGAAAGCCCGTGTCGGTCTTAGGGTCAAATTCTCCGCAGCTCTTGCCTTCCCAGTTCTCTGCCCACCAGAGCCCGGTCCAGTCCTTGCGAAGACCACAACCATCGTAGGTCAGTGCTTGGACCCACTGGCCGAAGTCATCAAACAGTTCTTTTTCCACGCTAGCCTCCGATCAGGGTGTTGTATTCTTGCAACAGTTGCTCGTCGCTGATCTCCCAATAGTAGTGTATAGCAGCAGGAATATCACCCATGGGCTCATCAGGGTTTTGCTTGTAAAACATGTACCAGTACTCTTCCAGTCTTGCGATAATAGCATGTCTGTTCAAGTTTCGCTCCTAAGCAGTTAGTTTTAGTATTATATGATCTGCTAGCCAAACTGTCAACTGGGTCGGAGTGCCGGCGGTGTGGCTTTTTTGCAACAGTAGGTCAAAAAGAAAGGGCCCTTGTGGACCCTTTCCAAAACCCGCCCCGGGAGCGAATCGGCTTGGATTTTGAGGAGCGACTATTAAACAGTGATGCCCAAAGACTGTGCCTTGTATGCAAGGGCAACCAGCTGGCGGCTTGCTTCACCGAGTTTGTACTCACGAACCACAACACCGTTACCAGCCTTGCGGGTCTTGGCGTAGACAGCGTAACCGTTCTGACGAATGCGGCTTACTTCTGCGCTGATGTTCTTGATACCAAAACGCTTCTCTGCTTGAGCAGCAGTGATCACGTCACCGTCCATCAAAGCTTTCTGAAGCTTAAAAGTTTTCGTTTCTTTAGAATAAAGATATTTCATTTTTGCCTTTCCTTTAATTAAGTTCAAAGCTGATTTATTTCTCAGCGTGTTAACAGTATAGCACTTCGCCGATTCGCAGGTCAAGTGCCGGTTCACCGAACTACCTTACTTCTTTACTCGAATAGTTGGGCTCAAAGCCGAACCCAAAATCAGAGCAGCTAGCCACGTCCAAACAGTGTAGGGGATGGCCAGTACCGGGAACAGTGTGTTCAGAGCCCACAGCAGCAGCAGGGGTCCTGCGACGATCAGCACAGCGATCAACAGCACTACTCCAACGATTCCGATTAGATTATTCATGACAGTTCTCCATTGCGTCAATTTCTTGTTGAGCCGCGAGTTCAGCGATTTCGCGATCAATGTCTTGAGCAGCTCGTTTGCCATTGATGCTGGTACCCTTTTGGTATACTCGCCAAATGTGATCTCCGCAGTAGGGCCTACCGCCCACAGTCTGGGCCCCACAGTACTTGATCGGGTGATGCTTGAGCGGATCCTGGTCCGCTCCGATGAATTGGCACCCTGACATTAGTATGCTCCTTTCATAACAGTGACCTTAGCCATGTTCTGCCAGTTAGTAGGGAAGCTCTTACGCAGGTCCGCTACTTTGAGCACAGTACGCAGGCTCAGCTCACGCATAGTTGCACGATTCTCTTCGATGAAGTTAACAACCTCGTCTTTGGCAACATCCTCGAGCTCGTAGTCGTTGAGCATGCCATCTTTGACGATCTGCTTGATACGCAGTACTTTCTCGCGATCAGTGTCCATACGCAGATCGATGTAGTGGCAACGGCTTTCAAGAGCGGCAAGGTGTTCTTGCAGTTTCTTAGAACGCACATTCTCAAACTTCAAGTTAGTGATGAAGATAGCACCACCCTTGAACTCAAACTTGTCTGGGATGCCCTCAGAGCGTAGCAGACGGCTGTCAGTGTTCCAAGAGATAGTACGCTTCTTGGAACTGTCCAAAGCGGCTTTCAAAATATTAAGCGCAATGTCGTCCAGCAGGATGCTGTCGCAGTCGTCGAACACAAGGATGTTCTTAGCGTCCGAGAACTGATAGAGCTTAGAGTACAGACCAATGGCACTCATAGCACCCTTGACGATCTCGTATTTGGGCTTGCGTTGGCCCATGATGTCAAACAGATCGTCCTTAGCTAGCACTTCTTCAACGCCAAACGATTTGCCTACGCCAGGAGGGCCAGTGACGATCATAGCACGGACATCACCTTGCTTGACTGCTTTGGTCATGTCCTTGAGGATCTCAAAGCGCAGTCGGGTACGCTCGATGATCTCTTCGTCAGTCTCGTGAGCTACAACAGCGTCAGGCACTTTGACCTGGGTGAAGTCAGTGACCTCAACACCTTTCACGGGCTTGGCTTTGAGTGCAGTTAACATGGCAACACCCTCAGGCACTGCCACAGGCGCACCTGCTACAGTATACGCACCCTGCTCGCAACGGATGCGGATGTTACGCTCAGGGAAGCCGTGCTGGCTAGTGCCGTCAACAGTGACGTAGCCTACACCGTCTTTGCCCACTTTGTAGTCTTCTACAAGCTTGAACGTCAAGCCTGCAACATTAGTAGGCTGGCCCTTGATGTTGTAGTAGCCCTCAGTGAAAGTAATATGCATGTTTCGCTCCATGTGTGTGTTTAACATTCCACTATTATAGTGCCACTGCCCACTAGTGTCAACCACTTTTGGGCAGTAACCCTAGAACAGTTAGGGTTATTATGCGTCCTCTGCCTCACGCTCAGCAGCATTGATCGCCACTGCTTCGGCATAGCGAACCAGCTTGCCCGAGATCCCAGTACCGTTACCCCAGCGTCCGTAGCAGTCACCGCAGTACCATTCTCCGTCCTTGAAGACATAGTAGTACTCAGCGCCGCAGCCATTAGCAGCATCTTTGAACTCTTCGAAGCTAGCGTAGTCCGTAGGGTCAACACCGTCCTCGCCGCGATCCTTGTAGAAGCCCTCTGTCAGCGAGCTGCGATCGCCGTGGCTGATCAGTTCTTCTACACTGGCCTGATCCTTGTAGTCCTGAAGCCAGGCACCCACGCCATCCAAATAGCCGTCCCAGTGAACGTAGACAGCTCGGCACTTGTCGCCAACCATAACACCAACCAGTGATCGTGTACCCATTTCGTCGCTCCTTCTGTTTAACTTAGCCTCTAGTATAACACGGGCCAGGGCCCGTGTCAACCAATTTATCAAATACCCTGGAAGTCCTTAAGGGCTTTCTGTGCATCTGCGTCCAGCATAGCAGAGTCTTCAGCTCGCTGGCGTTCCAGTTCTACTTCTGCCCTGTAGGCCTCAAGTGCCAGCTTCTTGTTCTCCATAGCAGGCCACACTACATCCTGCGGGTTGAGGTAAGGGCCGGTGTAGTCCACTTTGTCTTCTTTAAGGGTGATCTCGCCAGTGCGGATGCCCTCAAACACCATACCCCACGTGGGTTGCTGGGGACGGCCACTAGGGCCAAACAGTTCTACTGCCTTAGCCTGGATCTTGTCACGTGCGATCTCGTTAAGACGGCGGATAAAATACTCGCGTTGCGCTTGTTCCATTTTCGCTCCTTGTGTGTGTTAGTGAAGTGTATATTGTATGCTCAAACTGTCAAACTGTCAACCCCAAACTTACGGGCCCAGCTATCCAGGAAGTCCTTGCCCACATCCAGGCTCACATAGTCGTCACCCTGCATGCCCTGCTCGCTATAGCACAAGTCCACAACCAAGCCCTGCTCTTTAACAAACTTCTGCAGGTCCTTGTAGAACTGGCTGTCCGTGTAAATCAAGCCGTCCTTGTTAACGTCCCAAAATTGGGTGTCAAAGTACACACGCAACTCGCCAAAGTCGCTGTCTTCGTTAACATAGCCCAGCTGCATGTCTGTGATCAATACAGGCTTGGCAACGTTGGACCAGTAGCCGTCACCGCATGTGCTGAAAATAGTTTGTTGCATCGCTCGCTCCTTTGTGTTACTAAGCCTATATTATATGCTCAAACTGTCTCTGCGTCAATCACACGCTGCAAAGACCCTACGAGTCTGCGGGCTTCTTGTTTAGCTTCTAGCAGCGCCTGGAAGATCAAGTCCTCGGCCATACCGTCACGCAGCACCTCGCGAGCATCTTCGTAGAGGAACCCACCCACGATGTGCGAACCCAGCTCATGCCCATCCAGCAGCACACGGGCACGGAGCATGAACCAATCCAGATCGTAGCTGTCGATCTTACGGCAGATCTCATCGATGTCAGTTACTGAATCATCGAACAGATCACGTGGGCTGATATCTTCCCACGATTTGTCTACCACGATCTCGAAGCCCTCACGCGGCTCACGCAGCAGTTCGTCCCAGTGTCTCATAGTCGCTCCTTAGTGTTAACTAGCCTCTATTGTATACCCAATCACCCACGCTTGTCAACCCTAAGCTTGAGCAGCATCCAAAGGTGGTCCGCAGGGTTACGGGGCTCCCCCGAGCTGTCATGGCTGATCTTTTCATAGCAGCTAGGGCAGAAGCTGCCCGTGAACCCATAGTAGTTGTTGAGATGCCACCACTGCCCGGGCCGGGCATCCCTCTTAACAGCAGCGCAGCCCGTGCAGGTGATCTCTGACATCACATGCTCCAGTAAGATTCCGAACTGGGCGAGCAGTAGTAGGGGGTATCGTAACGTTCCTTGAACTCAGCCCCACCCATCAGGTTCTTGCGCAGCACGTAGGTCTCGTGGATCTCGCGGATGTACCCTGGGCGAACTGGGTTAGCTCGCTCCACAGCATCCAGGGTCATGTCAGTAAAGTCCTGCTTATAGGCCAGCTTCCGACCCTCTTTGCAGCGGCGGTCCAAACGGTAAATCTCTACAGTGTAGTCCATGTCAATCTCCTCTAGTGTCAGTGTTCAGTGTAGGGCGAACAGCCCTACGGATTTCAACTTCGCGCTTGTGGGCAGCTGCCTTGCCGCGAACGATCTCGTGAACTACAATCTCGATTTCGTCCTTAGATGCTAGCTGGCGCAATGCATGGCACAGGGCCCAATCTTTGGCTTCCTTCTTAGCACGATAGAAGTGCTTGGCCGCACGTGCCAAAACTGACTTATTAATAGTACTTTCAGTCTTGGCAGTGACGCCGATGTAGTTGCCACCTTGAACACGCAGTTCATAGATGATGTGATTACGATCTGATCTCTTTGCTCGCACTGTTCGCTCCTTCAACATATGTATATTGTACGATCGAACTGCCAAACTGTCAACCAAAATTTGGTGTGGCTTTTGGACAACGGATTGAGCTGCGCAGCGGCACTCTCAGCCGGAGTCAGTTAGCGCCTACTTGCCAAAACGCCTACTGAGTCTAGAACCCGCATAAAATGGAAGGTCTTTACCTGGTCGCCCACAGCAGCATCACGACGATGACCACGGCCACAGCAGCGTAGACCAGCCACCGCTCGGCGGGATACAGGCTGCGCAACCATCTGCGCTGTGAATCCCAGGGATCGAATGGGTTTGGTGGATCTATCATGTCTTTCTCTGCTGTGCTGCTGCTGTTACGGTGTATGGCCTGCCCGGAGAGGTTCGAACTCCCGACCCACAGCTTAGAAGGCTGTTGCTCTATCCAACTGAGCTACGGGCAGAATTTGGTGGGCCCTACGTGACTCGAACACGTAACCAACGGATTATGAGTCCGCTGCTCTAACCAATTGAGCTAAAGGCCCCATAACTGTTACGTTTGCTGCTGCTGTCCTTTCATGACGAAACGGTGCAGATCCTCCATCTGTTCCTGGAAGATCTCGGGCGCACCTGCTGCTGCACGGTCCAAGTCCCACTGTGAAGGGTAATGACGCAGACAGCCCGCAGCACGTGACCGTATGATCCTGGGAATCCTAGGCGTTTTCTTGGGATCACAGAGATCTCTCAAGAGCCGTTCCGCTTGCATAACAGCACGATAGCGTTCATCTGGTAGTGTCATTTCCGCCGCTTAAATTTCAAACTATGTGTATATTATACGATCTGAACTAGATTCTGTCAACACCCCTGCAGCGGGGTCTCAGCCTATTTTGAGCGATCACGGTCTAGGCACCTGCGGAAGATCTCTAGATTGCGATTGTCCCTCCAGATCATCTCCGCTACGCAGCGTGCCAGGAATCCTGTGGCCCATATGAATGCCATCAGCTTGTCTTTACTAGTATATGGGTTACGCCTACTGATTTCACGTAAGATCCAGTCTGCGACATCCTGAGTATCTTTCATATATAATCTCTAGCAGCGGGGCCTACAACCAAAACGCCACTGATGCTGCCAGTAAACAGCAGACAGTGATCCGACTGTGCTTTCTAGTAGACCAATTAGGGTTTGATACGGATTCGTATGTGAGTATTAGGATAAAAGGCAGTAGGGCTACAGTGTATAGCATAGGTTCGCTCCCGTACTAGTATATATGCGTATACGCAAATCTCCAGCAGCGGGGCCACCGTGTACAAGGGTCGCTGCGGTTCACACGCTGATCCTATAGTGATCTACTGATCAAAAAGTGTGATTTCGTGTACAGTAACATGCGTATAGAGGTCTACAACGGTGGTGGTCGGTGTGATAAAGTGTGAAAAAGTGCAGAAAAGTGTGAAATTAACACCGATTTTGCGCCTACTGAGCTAGATGCAAATAAGAATTAGTCGCATTTAGAAAAGTTTGGACGGTGGTTTATGAGGCTTAATAAAAATGGTTCCCCCACTCTGCATCCACCATTCTCTCACTATACGCATACACACGTATACACATCAACACGCAGCGGGGCCTACTATTTGAACTTGTTTATACTATACTCAAACCGTAGATCACTATGCCCACACCCCATCCAGCCAATGCTGCTAACAGTAAAAACTCCCCCACGCTCAGTTCTACCACTGTGGTTCTACGATTTGTTCTATCCTGTATTCTCACTCTATGACGTCCTCTTGTTCTACAGTATCTTCTTGTATGCAGTAGGTAGCGTCTACTATAGAGCCATCTGCTAAACGGCAGCGTTCCACTTCCCAATTATCTGCCAATTCCACACGCTCTACACGCTCATGAAAACCCAATCTTTGATTACGTGCTCGCTGTGCTATACGTGCTCCTGCTAGGGTTTTATAGTAGCGTAGGCGTTGGCCCGTGTCTTTGTGTGTTAAAAAGTATACTGTTCGCTGCATACAGCTATTTAAACCTCTCGGGTCTTTAGACCCATATTATTGTCCTTCCACTGTAAATACTTTGATGTATACGCTAGACTATAACATAGAACAGCTTAATCGCATGCAGGATTGGATCGCTGCTGGACAGCCACTACGCATTATACATATATTGTCAGACTACTCAGATGGCTTTTCTAGCTACTGGGAAGATAGATACATAGTGCTAGTAGACTGTGACCCAAAGATGTATACACTGTTATGTCTGATATAAACTCTGTACCCCGTAAGTTATACTGCTATCGATACTATGCATGGTCAGAGACTTCCTACGATGAAGAGGTCATTTGGCGTGATGTACAGCGTTGGAATGGTCACATCAGTATCCGGGGCGACTGCATAGACTATTGGGTACCCGCTGAATATATAAGTTTCTTCATACTCAAATACCCAGAACTCACTCGACAGCTACAGCTGGACTATCTATAGTTGTTTTTGATAAATCCCCAGGGATCGTGTATGGGTTTTACTGGCTGCTTAGGCTCTTTAAAGTATACGAGATAAGCTATGATTAACACTAGCACTTCTAGGGTGAGGAATACTAGATAACTTTCAAATAACACGGTTCGCTCCTTGTGATGATATTTATGGCTGTGAGACAAAAAATCGCGCGAACCGCTGCCGCTTCGCGGCTCTTGAATTAACCTTGGCCTAATTTGGCTAAGATTTGAGTGCTGATACGCTCATGCCACTCTAGGCCAGGATGTTGACGGTCCAGTGCTAGAGGTAGATCCGCCCATGAACATTCGGGAGTCAGTACGTCTAGCACAAGGTGATCTATGCCCAATTTTGTTAGATATAGCTCTGTGGCAGTTCTTATGATACGATCCTGTCTTAGTATGTCATCTTCTGTGTAAAGGGTGACCCAAGATTCAAACAGGCGATTATCGCTGGAGGGCAGTATGTGTCTGGGCTTACGTGCTAGACCGCGTGTGGTCCTGGTGGGCCAAGTCCACATTATGATCACTAGATCCTCTGGTTTGAATTCATAGTTTAACACTGAATCCGCGATCCAAAGATTACTGGCTCCGGGTTCTGACAAATTACGCAAGGGTATGTTGAGCTGTTGGGCTACTAATGCGGGCCAGGCTCGATCGCTGGCTCGTTGTCCAAAACCCGGGCGTACCGTGTCTAGGCCCTCACCCCAGGTAAAAGAGCAGCCCCATGCGATCAACCGTGAAATCATCTAGTATTTAAGAACTGGTGCATAGACGTAAATATCATTATGGCCAATATAATAGCACAGGGCGGCTTGAATGCCCAAACACTTGCTCTCACAGCTGATCAATATACCATACTAGCAGAAGCCGAAACTGCTGGTGCCCTGGTCGTGGGCGGCACACAGAATGCTCCCACTATACGTAGACTTACCTTAGACACTCGTGTACAGGCCCTGGATCTACGCATAGACATAGCACAGATACAACAGCGTGGCTTGCCCTTGTTGGCCAACTTTGCCATAAGAAGCATAACCATAAACGCTCGCAGGTACACAGACATCATAGAACTCAGCAGGGTATGGCTAGAGTATTATGCAGAGAATCAGCCACTGGAAGCTGCACAGATAGCACGTACACAGACCCAGGGTCAGGGCCTGCCCAGATACATATCCTCCGATGATCGTGAGCTACTGGTCAGTCGTTATCAGGTTAGGGCCGAAGACATCCTAGTACCCGGTACCACCCAGACCCTGGCACAGTTGACACCTCCGGCGCCACAGGCAGCTACCATCACCCTGCCCGGGGAAATAGTCCTGCCCGTACAGCCCCTGTTTACCCAAGAAGGAGAACTGAACCTTACTGTGGTAGATGTTGACATACAGGCGCAGAACTTGATCACTACCTATGCGGACAGCACACAACGGATCACAGCCCTACCCGTGCCCCCTTTGGCTGACTCTGCTACTACCAGTGGGTTCGCTGCTACTTCCGCCCTAGCTGATGTAGCCCAAAATCTCGCAGGGGGTAACTCGACCACAGGCCTGGGCTCTATACCCTATCAGTCAGCCCTAGACACTACCCTGCTGTTGGCACCCAATACCACTACCCAGCGTAGGTTCTTGATGCAGCAGGGCTCGGGTACCATAGGTGCTGCACCCCAGTGGACGCAGATCACTGCTGCTGATCTGGGGGTGGGTGTGGTCGTGGCTGACGTCAAGGGCAGCGTGGTCGCTGATGACAGCAGCCTAATGGTAGATGGTGTATCGGGTCAGATAGTAGGGCCCATACAGTCGCCGTCTGCCACTGTAGGCACACTCTCAGTTACTAGTACGGCCACGGGCATCACTGCTGCGATGGTAGGTCTGGGCAACGTTACCAACGAATCAAAGGCCACTATGTTCGCCAGCCCTACATTCACGGGCTTGGTCACTACCCCCACAGCCACGTACACACACTACTTTAGACTGCCCACTAACATCACAAGCATATCCACAGCTCAGGACTTTTTTGGCAACACGGATGCTGCTGTACTAGATGCTGACAGCTTCTACGAAATCTACTACTATCTAGAGTTCAGTAAGCAGACCACTAACAACAGCATAACCTTTGCGACCATAACCAGCACGGCCCCACAGCTGATCACTTCAGTGGTAGATGCCTACTACATTGGGGGCGGTAATGTCGCTATCACAGCGGCCAACCAGGGTCTAAATCGCAGCACAGCTACTACCAACACAGTGGCCACTACGGGTGTGATGAGCTTCAGCCCAGAGCAGAACGGACACGTCAGACTGCGAGTATTCCTACGTACCAACGGATCGAATGGGGGCAACATAAGGATACAGATGTCCACTACCACGGGCTCTTGCACAGCACTGGCAGGCAGCTTCTATTCTGTGGTCAAGCACCCTAGTTCAAATTACGGCACATTTGTGGTCTAAACCATAAATATTTTTACTGTCTGTGGGAGGTGCGTCAATGACAGCTAGAACTAGATTCCGTGAATTGATTCGTGAACACGAATATGAAACAGGCTTTGAAATGCCCGAGCTACTGGAAAACTATATAGTAGACCTACTCACAGAAAGACTGAACAGGGTGGATATCATACCCGAACCCAGCTTTGCCGAACGCTATCTAATCCTTAGTCAAAAGCCCAGATTATCAGAACTCAAAGACTATGCAGACTCAGCCCTGTTCTTTTGCAGTCTCATGCCCGAGTACGGTCGTCGTAGGGGGTTGAGCATGGACTACTATGCTACCCTAGGCATATCAACCTATTATACCGCAGGAGATCTAGCACCCGATCCCAGATACACACAGCTGGGCAATTGGTTCTATCACCTACAGAAGTTCCTTAATTCTGCCATACATCCAGAAGTAAGATTAGAGCTGTATAAACTCTAACCGATAAATAATTATACTATGCGCATTAACGAGATTCTAACTGAAAACATTTTTACCACAGACTACCACAAGGTCATGGACGCTGTGGCCAAGCTCTATCAGGACCACTACGACGTCAACATCTGGGAAAACGGCGAAGCACACGACGATGCTGCCAAAGTACTGTTAAAAGTACATCCCACAGACGAAGAACTAGACTACATCATTGACAATGGTGAACTGCCTGAGCGTTTTGTAGATCTAGATTTCCCCATCAACGACAGCATCATGTTTGGCGTAAACTCCGACGGTGATGACGAGCAGGTCTCAGAAGAACCCGCATCACGTGAGCTATGCACATCAGGCAAGCCAGACTCAGCTCTAGGTGCTTCTCAGCTAGCATCCTGCAAGAGCCAGGGCTATCGTTCACGTGACGGTGGAAAAAGCCACAAAGTAGGTGGCGATAGAATCAAAGTCCGCGGTAAGAAAATCAAAGGCAAGAAGTACGGCGGGCCACTACCAGACTGGAGCTGATATGGAATTACCAGTGAGAGGTGACGTATTAATAGCGCCTCCGCAGATGTTAGACAGCCGTTTTGAGCAGGCTGTCATTCTAATCACACATCGCGACATAGACGGCAGTTGGGGCCTAGTCCTAAACAGAGCCGGAAGAACTACCACACAAGAACTATTCTCTAGAGCTCACATAGACTGTGAACTAGATCTAGAATTGTATTGGGGCGGCCCAGTCAGCCCTGGCATTATATGGATGCTACATGACCCTAGCTGGAGCATGGACAATACCATAGATCTTGAGCAGGGATGGTCTATGACATCAAATCCCAACATGTTCAAGAAACTCAAAGAAGAAGGCTTTCCTAAACACTGGAGACTGTTCTATGGGTTCGCAGGTTGGGCCGCAGGGCAGTTAGAAGGTGAGATCCGTGGCACACATCCATGGAGCAGAGATCATAGTTGGCTATGGGCACAGAGCCTAGGACCAGAATGGGCCTTTGATCAGGACCCAGATCACTTGTGGGAAAACAGCCTGCAACTCAGTGGTCAACAGGCTGTTTCAAGCTGGCTATCTTAATTAGATTCGGCCTTCAGTTCGATAACGATCAACGGCTGCTTTAATAGCTTCTTCTACAAACTGATTAAAAGTCATATCACGCTCGTGAGCCATGGTCATGTACTTGAGCAGCTCTTCGTCACTGAAGTCTACAGAAATACTAACACGAGTATCGTAGTTTTCACCAGCACGGATAGCTAGGGCTTTTTGAATGAAGTCATCATCAACTTCTAGATCAACATATTCAACATTTTCCCAAGCTTCTTTACCGTCGGAATCTCTAGCAGTAGCTTCGTTATCATGACTATCTTTATAGTCGGGATTGAACATGCGATAAGCTCGTTGATTCCGATAGTCGTGTGCCTGTACTTCGTAGACTTCTTGAGTTTTAGTATCAAAGATGATAGTGAAGCTATGCCCGTCGTGATCACCATTCCAGCTGTCCAGCGCATAGGCATTGGGACCATAACAGTCCCAGCAGTAGTTACTGCCTTCGGTGATACGGTAATCAACGATTTCCATAAACTCTTTGAGAGTGATCATGCTACAACTCCAATCATAGAAATAAGGATATAAAGACCCATCATCAAGGCTACCACACTCATGAACAGATCACTGCGCTGTCGTTCGTTGAGAAAGATATTAAACAATACTCCCGAGGAGAACACAGTGGCAGTGCCCAAAATTAACATTAGCAGGATCATAGCAGCCTTTCTTTAAGTATGTGTATATTATACAGTCATTCGTCGTCCTCGTCAAGATCATCGTAATACATATCATCCTCGTCGATGTAATCCTTTTTAGCATTTTTTGGATCATCATACCATTTGTAGTAGGCTTCGTTTGGCATCAGCACACGGAAGGTAGTACCCGTCATACTAAGTGCTAACATGGTAAATTGAGCTTTGTCCAAAATATCTGTGATATAAAAGGTACTGGAACAGGCGCCGCCTATACCCTTGAACGGGCCATGTTTGACATTCTGATCTTTGATCTTTTCTTTGAGCTTCCAAAAGTCCTTGCCTTCTTTGACAATGACGCGAGTGATGCCTAGTTTTTGATTACGCAGGCGTATCTTATCTACAAAGGTTAGTTTGGAAAGTCTAGCACAATTATCATCGTCAATCTGTAGTAATACATCTTTGACTTTGATACTGCCTTTGGTATGACTGTTATCGGGCGTTTCTTTGGTGCTCCAAGAAACTTCACAGTCTACATGATTGACATAAAGGGTTTCGCCATGGAATTTTAAGACCCACATGGGAATGGTCTCGTCTTCTAAGTGCTTCTTATTAAAGTGGAAGACAACGTCTTTACATGCGTATTCAATCTATGACATTTTAGTTTATCTCCTTAAGTTTAGATTTAATGTCTTTGTGTTCTACAAACAAAATGTTATACACTTTGTCTTTGTATTTAATAGGCAGATCCAAATGTACACTTACTCTAGGATTCTGACCGTCGACACAACTGTCATTGCCCACAGTTCCGATAAAGGGAATCTTATTCCATTTACCGTAGATACGATCACCTATAAGCCATGTGGGCTTATAGGCAATACGTTCAAAGTAATCTGCTAGATTACCCATTAAAAGGCATCCCAGTACTGGAAAGTCTTTTCCTTGACCTTGGTAAGGATCAGACTAGCACCTTCTTTGTTGGTAAAGATGTACTTGGTACCATCAGCATCGATCTTCTTGAGTTCGGCAGGAGTGAATCGAATACCTTGCCAGTCCCAATCTTCGTCGCCAGTTTCTTCGTCTCGTTCGATAACCTTGTAGCTGATGTTAACAGGCTTGTTCAAGGGATTACCTTCCCACTCTTTGTCTTCGAAGTTGCTTTCAGTGATTTCTTCACCGTTGACAACCAGCTTGATAGAGTAGCGAGAGCTTGCACCGTACTCGGGTTTGGCGTTCAGCATGCTCATAGCTTCTTGAGGAGTTTCGTCGAAACGATTCATTTCCTCAACCAATGCCTTCAGCATATCAAAGTTGAACTGATCAAAGGTACCTGCGATGCCCACGATCTTTTCGATGTGTTCTTTGGCTCGCAGATTGTCTTCGCAGTACTCACGAATGAACTCTGCATCCAGACCTTTGTATTCGATGCTGTAGAAGATACGACCAGGACGGTTACGCATATGTGCGTTTACACGCCACTTGTCATTACAGGTCAGTACGAACAGTTTCTTAGTAGGATACACACCGTCGAGCAGAGTCAACATGAGTTCCTGTTCGTGTTCATCATAGACCTTTTCAAACTCGTCAAATACAACGATCACAGGCTGTTCGATGCTTTGGATGAATGCGTTAAAAGCATCACCACACCAGGCAGCATTGATAACAATAGTAGGAATGTCTTTGTCGTAGCCCTTGACGCTCAGCATCTTGGCCAACAGAGTCTTACCAGAACCTTTCTCACCAGTGAGCATCACACCGGTAGTAGAAGGACGATCTTCAAAGGCATAGAGAATACGATCTGCACGTTTATGAGTGTCACCGTAGACTTTGCCAGTGATCTCAAAACGATCAATAGATTCGAGAAAGAACTGACCAGTCAGTTCGTTCTTTTTAACTACATAGTTTCCTGCAGGCAAATGCTCGTAGAGATCCAAAGCTTCTTTCTTAGAAACTGAATAAGAATTGCCCTGCTTGAGAAAATAAGTCATTTCGCTCTTTCAATGTTGTTGATACAGTTAATATTATACGTCAAAAACAAAGGGCCGTCAAGGCCCTTTGGTTAGATTAGGCAAAAATTTCTAAGTGTGTGCCACACTCTGTACAGAATTTAGCAGTTGCCTTGTTCTGTTTGCCACAGGTTACACATTTTGGTTTATGCTTGACAGTGACCGGAATCTTAACTTCTTCACCGCCCAGCAGTTTGAATACCATGCTGTGTTTAGCACTTTCTAACGCACCTAGATAGGTAGTACTGAACTTCTGTTCACTCTTAGATCCAGGAACAGTGATACCTACATCGTTTAACAGTCCGTGAGCTGAGTTCACTGAAGTAGCATCGTAGGTCGCAGAAGTTGCAGAACAAGTAACTCCGTAGTGAACATCATTCACTCCACGTAAGATTCCATCTTGCGGATAGATTCCTCCGATGTTAGTGGTGTTCCAGACAATAGGGCGAGGCGGTTGTTCAAATTGAAACTCAACTCGAACAAGGCCGTCTTCTAGTTTAACTCCGCGATGTCTTTCTACAGAACCTGTGCGTTCGATAAACTTAAAACGATTACCTTCTGAGAGATTACCGTTCTTTACAGAGCGTTCTAGATCAACTTCTTGACCAGCATTGATAACGATACCACCCGGAACCATATCTTCACCGTCAATGAATACATTAACTACTGCTCTGGTTGTGTTGAGGTTTTTTAGTAGAATGCTATATTCGCTGCCGAATGGAATATAGACCGTGTCCTTGAATTCACGAAGGACTTTGCCGTTTACTTTGATAGCCGCGGCGAGCTTTGATTCATACATCATGTTTTCTCCTTTTACAGCGTACAGACTAAACGCTTAGTAATCTTAAAGTCTGTTGGTTGCAGGACCTTCCTGCAAAGTTATTTACACATTGTCTAGGCCAATGCGTGAATATCCGAGTTTAGTTTTAATTTCTTTTTGTTCGGCACGTTTAATAGCTTTGGTCATTTCGTATTCGTAGCCGCGAAATGCCGCTTCCATGTCGGCATCATTCTTAACAGCACCCCAAATGTCAGAAATACCTAGTCCGTCTTTGTATAGACGCTGACCAATCTTGAAAGGATCGTATTTTTTACTCATCTAGGTATTCTTCTATATAAGGTTCTTCTCCGGGAAAGTAATGCACATCGTACATCTTTCCGCCGATATTATATTCAACACAAAAACTACGCTGATTGTTAGTTTCCCTAACAGGTTCAGCCATCTTCAACATTAGCCAAACCTTTTTATGTTCTTCACCTTGGAGGATACGCTTAGGCGGCCCCATGATTTTACGAATAAATTCTTGGGCTTCTTCTTTAGTTTTGAACATCGATGTTGCCATTTAGACTACCAGAGAAATCAATGCAACATAGGTAATAGCGTGTAGATATTGATCAAAGCCTAGCAGCCACCAAAATTGTTCGTGTGTTTGCGGCCCCCAACCAAAACGACTGTTAAGGTTCATCTTGGCCCAGTCGATGTGATAGTGTACCACAGTGTCGATCAATGCAAGATAGACAGCAGCCATAGGAGCGAACCAAACAAAACAGAGATAGGTACCTACTCCGTGAAGCACCGCATGCAGGATTCCTCCTGGATGTCCGTAGGTTCCTTTGTTACTATATTGATAACGATGCTGTAATGGAAAGTCAACTACAAAGTGCTTGGTGAATAACAACAATACCAATAGTAGTATTTCGTTCATGATGTTTTCTCTATGATAGGTTCGTTCTTCTTTATATCCTCCGACATAGGAGGATTAAACGCTGACCAGCTGTCAGGAGTGAAGATCTTAATAGGCTTCCAATATTTGTGTATGATGTTGTTAATGACCACTACGCCAATCACAACAACAACTATTCCTAGCATTGACAAGATACTTCCGACTAAAAATGTAGCTGCCTGATCCATTTATAACTTTCTAAAAGAGTGGTGCGTCTGGTGGGAATCGAACCCACGCATCTGGAGTTTTAGAGGCTCCTGCTGTTCCATTTAGCTACAGACGCAATTAGATTTCCCAAATTGTTCGCATGTTTAACCAACGTGCTAGAGGTTTAACCACTAGCGGAAGTGTCAAACATGCTAACCAAAATAGCTGTAGTGGAATACTATAGTCATCTGTGAAATAGAAAACGTCTAGCATCCCAACTACAAAATAGATAGCGGACGTCCAAAACAACCAATAGCCACCCGAACGCCCGAATAGTTTCATTACTTTTCAACCTCTACACAAGTGTATTTGATAACCTTGGTTGTGCCGTGCTGCATTTTCTTTGCCTGTTCGCCTGCGGCCTGACAAGCGGCCTGTGTCTTAAACCCAGGAACATTTGTCAGAGACATTGAGTCTGAATTACTCATTGCCCCAGCATGAGCGAACAGTATCAGAACCCAGATCACTTGTTACCACCAAGCATCAACGCATTAAAGTTCGCAGGAACAACAATAGTCTGAACCTTACCGTTCTTAATACCTTCGGAGATGTTAAGAGCGGCCTGCGCCTGCATGAATGCAATAGAACTTGCAGAGTTGTTAGCTAGTGCAGCCATACGCTCTGCTTCCTTGCGAGCAGTTTGAACTTCAACTTCCTTCTGCTTGTATTCGTTCTTAGCACGAACAAGAGCGTTAGCAGATTCTACAACGCTGTCAGCAGGAACAACATTACGGATCAGCACCTGACTGATAGTGATAGTTCCGTCCAACTTTTCTTCAGCGAGGTTGCGAGTGATTTCTTCCTGAACCATTCGTTCCATAGCCTCGCGATTGTCCGCCATGTCCAGAGCTTCGTACTTACGAGCGGCCTTGTAGATAGCGTTACGAGCATTTTGAACGATGTAATTGTACATCACATAAGTGTCGCCTTTGAAGTCTGCATGGAAGGCTTTGTTCTTAGTAGAATACAGTTCAGCTACTTGTTGAGGATTGATGTTATAGACAATTACAGCATCAAAGTCTTTCATGGTGCTATTGTCTTTTGCCACAGGAGTCATATCGTTTAGAGTAACGTTGACATCCTTGACAGGGAAAGTCAAAACATCGCCGATGATAGTCTGATTGAAAGACCCAGGAAGTAGTTCCCCGGACTTTACCTGCTTGTCAAAACCGACTCGTACACCAACCTCACCGGTTTCAATACGAGTACAGCCAGTGGCAAGAACAGCGGCGGCCAACAGACTAAGTGTTGCAAAACGTTTCATTTAAAGAACTCCAATAGAAAAAAGATAAAAACAAACAAGAAAGCCGATGCTTACATAAGCGATACGACCGAGGATTTCAACTACAAGTTGACCGTACGACATTTGATTCCTTTAAAACAGAACTACGATAAACATCATTACCACTATCGCTAGCAGTGAACATAGTGTAGCGTAGCCTAGAGTTTTTGTCAAGTGCCATTTCTCTTTACCGGTCATCGTTCGAACGGTATTGATCGCAAATCCAAAAACAACGGCAAGAAATACAAATGCCAAAATTACTTTAATCATTCTGTTCTCCAAAAATATAAGCAGCCATCTTACGTTCCGCAACGGCTTTTGATTCCGGTGTAGCTGTGGCACAGTTAATACAGATCTGTTCGTCGTTGGGACCATAGGGACGGCATTCGTCCACTACTCCGCATATTTCACAGACCTGCGGCAGTTCCTCTGCGATAAATCCTCGTCCACTCATTGTTGACTCCGTGCTTTCTTATAGTCAAACCAACCCAGAACATCACGGGCTTCGCGACCTTCTAGAACTTTTCTTAGATGATCTTGCATAATCCTTTTCAAATACGGATAGACAGGCCCGGAACAAACTTTCAAATCCCAAGCTCTGGTATCGAAACCATTCGCATAATAAATGCGTTCGTAGTCTTTTTCCATAGCTGTTTTCATTTCAGGAGTAGACCATACACCAAAATGTTCCATGGCCATACACAGAGCCATAGAGTGTGGCATGACAATACCATTCCAATAAACGATATACTCGTCCAGATTATGCAGATATAGTTGTACAGGTTTAGGATCTAGCAGACTCCAAGCATGTTCAGAACGCATTTTGATAGTCCTCCGTCTCGGCACCAAACTGCCATTTGCCTATAGGATTGTTTTGTACTGCGTCAATCGTTCCTTCAACTGGACGATATCCGTAGGTCCAATACTTGACCAATCTTTTCATAGCATCAGGCTGTAAGGGCATCTTAAATCTAAGATTACGCTCTCGAATGTCGCGAGCAGTAAAGGGCCCGAGCTTCCAATCGTTACCACTTGTGCCAACTTCGCAGACAGTGATGTCGAAATTGTTGATCACTTCTTCAAGGCTGCTGAAATATCTTCGAGTGATCACTTGAATAGTCCATCTGCGATCGTAGGCTTCTTTAGACCAATAGTCTATGGTAACGGCATTTTCGCTTTCGAACTTAACAGAAAAGCGTCCGTAGCTCTTGATCTTTTCAATAATGTCTGCTGCCTGCTTGGCGTTGGCACAGAATACATCAATGTCGTTTTCTCCTACGGGCTGTCCTTGATACCAACGCAGAGCAGCACCGCCGGCGATCCAAGGACCACGCTGGATATCTGGCCAAATCAAATTGACGGGTTCATTATCATTTTTATGAACTGTAGGGAATTCGATGACCTCTACAGGCTTACCGTAGTTCACATGTTTGGATTCAGCCTCGCCGAATGCCCCGTTAAAGATCGCGGTCAAGTCAACCATTTTCTTCTTCCTGCTCTTGTTGATAAGTTGAACGAAGCATACGAATCAAGTGTTCACAGGAGTCTTGATTCATGCTTAGAGTCATAGAACCGCCACTGGCCGCCATCAATGTTAAGGTAGTCATGCCCTCGTCATTGAACCCTACACGGTAGTGTTCTTTGGGTTTAGGAGGTGCCACTGGCTTAATATAATCTACAGGCAACTTGACTACATTTTTAGGGTCAGTGTCTTCCATAACTTTTTTGATTCCTAACCATTCTAGAAAATTCATTTCATCTCCGATTCAACTCAGCCCAGACTAAAAATTGTTTAAAAGCATTATAGACTGTTTCTGCTTCTTTGTCATCTTGTGTGACTTTTACGCCACGAACATAGAATCCATCTCGGGCGACTCTTAGCATTTCAGTACCACCTGCGATCATTGTTAGGCTGTTCTGCATCTCTTCGTACCCTGGACTAACCCCAATAGTAGCATTAGTGATCACATTGTTCATCGCATCATTGATCTGAGTAAAATCGTATTGAGCCATTATTGGGATAACCCTGAAAAAAGAAGTTCACGTTCTGTCATATAAGCCACAGGTTTAATCCAACCACGGTCGATACATTCGGATAAAATCATTCCGTACTCTCGCGGGCATTGTTTTGAAATTTCAAATCCTGCCCTACCACAAGTTGTAAAAGTATCAACGATACGAAAACGAGGATCGTCTTGTTTAATAGTCCGTATCTGACTTGTATGAGATGTGATGTTCATTTTTTCTTTAGCTCATTGAGTACTTGTTGTTTGGCACGTTCGTTTAGATCAGCATCTTCTGCTTCTTTCATCTTGAACGCTACCAAGTTCATAAATTCTACAACGGCTTCTTTGCCTTCTTCAGTGAGATGACTGTAGCCAGCACCAACAGAACTATGATAATAGTAGTTGCGATTATTCAATAGCTCTAGCATACCACCGTAGCAGAGATCTTTGATAGCTGACTTTTTCATCTTAGATTTTCTCACCTTTTGTAAATCCGCGGAAACGGAGGAAGCGAGGAAAACGTAGCGACCATGTGTCCTCACTATCCTGGCTCCGAGTCGCTGCATCCGCACGGACTTCCACCACCTGACCAATGAGTGTATCTTTGTTTTCCCAAAACTCACGACGCTGAGCATCAGAGAAACCCGAGCCCACATTGACCTTAATAAATTTACCGTCATCTTCACCCTCAACAATTAATGCACCAAGACGGCCTTCGTTACGACCTGTGCCTTCTTCGTAAGCAGTAACAGCGAGGCTGTATTCAACGAATGGTTTTTGTTTGAGCCATGCAGTTGAACGCTTGCCTTCCCACTTTCCGTTAGGATCTTTGATCATGATCCCTTCGAATCCAGCTTCAACCATTTCTTTGTTGTAGTCTTTGAATTCGATTTCATCAGTGAACACATCAAGATCAAATTCTTTTTGTGGAATGATTTCGATGCAGCCGCTGTCTGCAAAAGTCTTAGAGAATTCTTTCAGGAATGCACTGCGACGCTTCTGTCCCATCACACTAGCACCTGCTTTGAATTCCACTAAAGGTACGATATCAAACAGCATGAGCTTGGCATCAGATGCATCAACATTTTCTTTGCGATGTACGGTCTTCATTAGATCTTGGAAACTCTTAGAAACAACCTCACCGTCTAGGATGTAAGACCTTGCAAAGTTATCGATGTTCTCTTCCAGGTATTTGGTAATGTGACCGAAGTTTTCTAGAACCTTACCATTGCGTGTGTACATAGTCACAGTCTTTGATTCAAAGTCTAGAACTGTGATTGCACGAACGCCGTCGAGCTTGGGCTCAACAAGTTTCTTTCCGGTGATCTTCGATTCGTGATTGGCACCGTCGTGGGCTAGCATGACTTCGAACACAGGCACACGATACTGATCTTTCTTCAGTTTCTTGGCTACAGAGTTCACACTCTTCTCTCCAAAACCCGCTCGCATGTCCTTTATGAGAATGCGACGGTACCACCACTGCCATTGATCTTTAGTTGCCACATCCATGGCCAATTTGATAGCATCACGTGCGGCATAACCTGTAAGCTCTCTGCGATACAGAGCTTCTGCCAGTTGTTTAAAATTAGTCCATGATAGACCTTGCCCGCTTTCTTCTGTTTTTTCGGGTACTTGTTTAACACCGAAGGTATACAATTTATCCAAAGCCATCTTGAGCCCATCAAAAAACTCGTCTAGCCCTTCTTCCATCGCTTCTGCGAGGATAGCTTCTTTGGCCAGGCGGCTGTTGTCTGCTTCAAGACGCTGAATAATTGTCTGTGGCTGTGTACGCAAAATCTGCTCCTTAACTGTTAACTATAAAAATATTATAGCACCAAACAGTCAGAGTGTCAACTGTTGATGTAGGCTACTTCTTCCGCGGTTAATCCGTAGAATTTATAGATATCTTGTTCAGTGATTGGTTTGGAAAGATCTATTTTGGATACAGAATTGATCAATGACCCTTCGTTGTATTGGGTGAATTTGTTTTTACCTAGCCAACGGATCAGTGAAGAATTAAAGTAGACTCTGGCGCTGTCTATCAGATCATTGTCTTTGAGTAATAGTGTGTAGGCATTTGATACGCCCTGAACTCCGTTATCGATCACAAAAAGAAACTTAGTACCATTATAGGGTAACACCACTTTCTTTTTGTTTTGATATTTGCAGAGTTTAGAACTGTAGACAGTTTTATCCAATCGATTAGTATTGCCGTTAATCTTGGCATAGGGGAGATCGGGACTAGGATCAAACTTAATCTCCGTCCATTTTTCCGGCATGATTGTCCTGACAAAATCCCATTTGTCTTTTTTTGCAGAGATCTTTTTAATGATACTGGTATTGATGCTGTTAGTGTCTTTGGCCAACATCGGCATGCCCTGTATGTCGATGTCTAGTCCTCTGTCACCGAAATCGATAAACGTTTTGGTATAACTGCCTTTGCGCAGACAGAACCATGTAAACTTCTGCCCAATACCATTAAAGTATTTGCGACCAAGATCGGGATCAACATTGATATAGAATGTATCTTCTTTGGCAAAGATATCTCGCATTACGCTACGACGACCCTGCCTGATATCGTTAGTCGGGCTCATCCAACCCGCAGGAATGATCATAGAAAGATATCCGCCGTTGGCTAACAGTTTATGAGACTTATCTACGAACCTAGCCCAAAAACTGTAATCTCCGTCTTTGGGTGCTTGGAATGGAGGACCTCCGATGATAACATCAAACTTTTGATTGCAGACCCAAGACAAGAAATCCGCAGTCACAACATTTGTATAACCTTTGCGATGTGCTCGGTTTGTGAATGTTTGGAACTTGTCAATTAACCAAATAGATTCTTTTACCTGTGATTTATCTATGCCCAAGTTGATCATTCGCTGAGCCAAAAGATCAGCTTCTGTGCCGTAGCCAAAGGCCACATTAAGGATCTTGACATTGGGCTTGAGCAGAACATCGTCGGGAATTTTATCTAGGATAGAATTCCATAGTGCTGGACTGTCGGGTTCTCCTAGGATACCTTTGGAGAAGTCCGTGACAAATTTCAGTGAGTTAGACATTAGAAAAGAACGCTTTCAACTTGTTTACTGTTTTGTACGATAACATCAAGGATGGCACTGTTAAGCACACCCTCGTCTACTAGCTTGATAGCATCTTTAGAACTGATTCCGTAGAGGTCTTTAAACTCTTGATCGTAGTGTTCGTTGACTGAAATGGTAGCTAGACATTCCCGATAGCTTTCCCCACCATTGGCTAGATCGTAGACGCTGGTAGCACTCATGTTAAGAGCTTTGATAGCTTCGTTGATGATCTTTTGTATTTCTTTCTTTTCTTGATCTGTGAGTTCTCGAGTTTTGCCATCCTCGCCCTTTTTGACAGAGTTGATAGCATCTTCGCCCACGATGTCTTTCTTGTCAGCTTTGTTTCTTCCGTCTGCATTCACAGAAGAAAGAATTTCAAATACACCTGATTCCAACGCAGCTTTGATATCTACAGACACATCGGCTACTTTGAGCATGGTATCGTTGTCGCTGAAGATACCAAACATAGCTTCTTCGTCGATCTCTTCTGTGCAACCGTACTCGTTGATCTTAAACAGATCGACACTGCTAAGAACAAACTTAACTGCTGAAGTGAAATCGGTATTTTCGCTACGCTGTACCTGGATCGCTTCTTCTAGGATCAGTCGAACAACGTTTTCGGATCTGTTAGGATCAAAGCTTAGATCAACAATAAAGCCGTGAGTCTTTGTTTCATTGTTATAGGTCATGCCAGGAGTAAGGCAGCGACTTACCTTCTGTACAGTTGCGTCAACGCTGCCACGGTCGTAGGCAATAACTGTTGCCTGGATCTCAGAAACAGAATAAGATCTAGAACCCATTTGGTTCGCGATAATAAGCACACCCTTCTTGCCTGCAATCTTGGCTTCGTTGATTTCTTTGATAGTTTCGTACTCTGCATCGCGATTGTTAGTGTAGTCTCCATTGAGCACTTTCACATGCCATTCAGGAACATACTCTTCTGCGATCTTTTTAATATCGCCCATTTCTTTGTTGTTAGCACTGACCAACAACATAAAGCAGTTAACATTAGTTTCAGCCATAGCCGAAAGGTTTAGTTCTGGTCGCAGGGTATCATTACCTACAAGGCTTTCGATCAGCTTGCCCACAAAAGACTTGTTGCCAAACGGCTTGGCCCAGATCTTAGTCCAGCTAGGTTGAACCTTTTCGTTGAGCTTTTCAACTTCTGTTTTTAGACTAGCGACTTCTGTGCAATAGAAACGACGCTTGACCATTCCTGGCTCAGAGTTTTCAAATTGCGAATAGGCAGTATAGATAACGCCATCGATGCTCTTAGAGCATTTGGCCAGTCGCTGTACATTAGTGCCTGATGCGTAAACTCTTACAAACATAGTTGAGCCTCTTTGTTAAACAAGAAGTCTAATTTGGCAGTTTGGTTCTCTGTGTGAGTACCAAAGTCGCCTTCATCTGCAAACATAAAGATTTCATTGTTGTTAATGTCAGCGATCCAATCGTGCTTCTTGCACCACATTTCAAGATCGCCGTGTAGTGAAATTGGAATGATAATACGCTTGCCTGCTTCTAGGGCAACTTCGGCTTCTCGACTAGCATTAGCATCATCTACGTCAATCTGCACAATGTCAAGAAAGTCATTGTACTGATCCAGCTCTCCGATAAAAGAACTGTGTGCGCTGAGCCAGTATGCTGGCAAGAGCATAACACGATTTCTGTATTTCTCTGTGATTCGATTAAACAAGCTCAGTGCCCAAATCGTTTTACCAAATCTAGGACAGAGATTAGCGATCAAAGATGCTTCTCCCTTACCACTGGCAATCATTGTCATAGCTTGATCTAATGTACGCTTCTGGACATCTCGTAGCTTTACTGATTTGCGTACACGCTTGCCTTCAACGGATGTGACAAGATCATCTAGATAACGAAACGCTTCTTCAACAGTCGATCCAGGAATCTTGAACCATTCAGTTCCCGAACCTTCGTGGTGGTGCAGTCCTTTTTTAGTTAGAATTTCGTGTACCACAAAGTCTCGGCGAATCTCTTTAAGATTGAGCCAACTACCTACTACCACTTTCTTTTCGTATTCAGCAGCACCACCTTGTTCGTTCATTCGAACACTGACGTCACGATGACTATCACCAACTTTGGTTAGGATGTATCCATCATCTATGAATTTCTTCATAGCGGCAGGGTATGTGTATGCGTATAAATTAATCATTTCTTTTTCAACTTCTTGTTGCACATTTCTTCGAAAGTTTTACATTCATAGTCCCACCATTTCCTGCTAAGATCTGGAATTCCTGTGAATGTAGGCTCGCCGTCGCGAACGGTATACTGCTCAATACAAATTTCTAACACTCCATTTAGATGCTTGTAGGCATTGTAAGGAATAAAAAAATAATGGAAATCATCTCGGATCTTATTATATGCCATGATCCGCAAAGGACCAGTCTTGGTTTTAATGCGCCTTACTGGAAAAGTATTCATCCATGTTCCGCGAGAAATGTGGTTATTCCTTGCGACACTGACTACACTTTTGGCATCAGATCCATCGCAGAAGTCTTGTCCGTTAATACTGACCACATCGTGTCCGCCGACATTGGCGATAGCCATTTCAACGACTCGATCTCTTTGTATGATTCCCATTGAAACAAAGTTTTTGAGATGCTTGATCTCTGCCCTGGAAAGACCAAGATACGGAGATAACTTTTCAATAAACTTAATATCGTATTGTATAGAATTATCTGTAGTTGACACAAAACCCCCTTAGGCATGTTGTAAGTTTATAGTATAACAGGACCCTAAGGTCCTGTCAATCAAATTGGAACTTATAACATACTGTTAATAAGTTTATTCAACTCCTAGGTAGTCGTTCCAGCTTGAGTGGCCTACATGATAGCCTCTCTGCTTGCGCTTTTCAACCAAATCCCAAAAGTGAGGCTTGTAAGGGATCTGCTTTGGTTTCATCTTGCCCACATGAGCAGCTTTCTTGTAGTTACAAGGTTTGCAGGCTGTGGTACTGTTTTCCCAAGTAGTTTTACCTCCTAGAGAAACAGGATGGACGTGATCCAAAGTAGCAGTTTGGTCGTTGACTTCGCAGCCGCAGTATTGGCACTCATATCGATCACGCAAGAACACATTACGCTTACTCAAACGCATGGTGTTTTTGGGCTTCTGATATTCTTTCAGCATGATAACTGCCGGGACCTGAGTTTCCCAGCGAGCGGATCTTACGATCCAATCGTCATGCCATGCCAATACTTCTACCTTGTCAAGAACGAGGTAGCGTATGGCTTCCTGCCAATCTACCGTGCTTAGAGGTAGAAGGCTAACAGGTTGCATATCTGCGTTCAAAAGTAGTGTGCTGCTCATGATTGTTTATTTCGGTTAAAAATGTATTTAACCTTGCAATTATATGGCAAAATCAATCTAGCGTCAACCAAATATTTTTGTTAATATATACTCTGTCTACAACAAAAAAGGAAAACTATGACACTAGTACCAATGGTAGTTGAATCTACATCCAAAGGCGAACGTGCTTTTGACATCTACAGCAGACTGCTCAAAGAGCGTATCATCATGCTCAACGGTCCCGTAGAAGATTATATGGCTAATTTAATCGTGGCTCAACTGCTGTTTTTGGAATCGGAAAATCCGGACAAAGATATTAGTTTGTTTATCAACAGTCCCGGCGGAGTCGTTACTGCTGGACTCAGCATCTATGATACCATGCAGTTTATCAAGCCCGATGTAGCTACCTATGTCATGGGACAGGCCTGCTCAATGGGATCATTCCTAGCTAATGCAGGAGCCAAAGGCAAACGCTTTATGTTGCCCAATGCACGACACATGATCCATCAGCCCAGCGGCGGTGCAAGAGGCATGGCCAGCGACATCGAAATTTCCTATAAAGAGATCATGCACATCAAGAAGCGTCTAACAGAACTCTATGTCAAGCACAACACCAAGGGCAAGACCTACGAAGAGTTTGAGCGTGACATGGATCGTGACAAGTTCATGAGTGCAGAAGAAGCATTAGAATACGGTCTAATTGACAAGATCATCACGGAGAGACCATGAACATACAGAAAACAGGAAAAATAGACAAGGGCTGGGGATTTGAAATCCTTTGGGCCAACAACGACAAGTTCTCTGGTAAACTTCTAGTATTCCCTAAAGCTGGCTCTAAGACCAGCATGGTGTTTCACAAAGAAAAACGCAAGAGTTGGTTCGTTAATGCAGGTAGGTTTAAGATCAACTTTATCGATATCCAAACAGGCTCTGTCAATGAAGCTATCTTAGAAGAAGGCAAAACTGTAGATCTAGCAGAACTAGGACCTCATCAATTAGAAGCCCTAGTTGATAACAGCGTTATCTTTGAAGTTGGAACTACTGACTTTGTAGAAGATCGTTTTAGACTTGCACCTGGTGATACGCAAAAGAGCTCTTCAACGCAAGAATAAGATCTTCGATCATTCCATCATCATGAAACGGAGTAGGTGCGAAACGTAACCGCTCCGTTCCCACATCTACAGTAGGATAGTTAATGGGCTGTACATAGATGTTATGTTCGTTCAACAGAGTATCCGATACTGCTTTACACTTCTTAGCATCACCGATCAACACAGGAACTATGTGAGTAGTAGAACATTCCATAACATGTATTCCGTTATGGTTTAATCTATGCTTGAGCTTGCGAGCACGTTCTTGATGTTTCTCTCTAAGGTCGTTGTGTTCTTTGAGATATTTCACAGCAGCCATAGCACCAGCACAGGCCACAGGCGACATTGATGTTGTGAAAATGAAGCCAGCAGCCACACTACGAATAGCATCAATGACCTCAGCATCAGCAGCGATATATCCGCCCTGTACACCAAAGGCCTTACCCAGTGTACCGTTGACAATATCAACACGATCCTGTAGTCCCAGTTCCTCTAGCTTACCTGCACCGTGCTCACCGTAGAGTCCTACAGCATGAACTTCGTCGATGTAAGTGATAGCATCATACTTGTCTGCTAGATCGCAGATGCCTCGGATATCTCCCACATCGCCGTCCATAGAATATACAGACTCAAACACTATGCAAGGAGTTTGACCTGCAAGTTTTATAGAACAAAGGATATTTTCTAGCTGGTCTAGATCGTTATGGTTGAAAACAGTTTTAGGTGCGCGGCTGTGACTCATGCCCACAATCAAACTGTTGTGATTTTTAGAATCTGATACAAAGTGTATATTTGGGATTATCTTACTCAAAGCGATCAAAGCCCACTCGTTGGCCACGTAGGCCGAACTGAATAATAAACTACGCGGTTTATTATGTAGAGTAGCTAGTTCATGTTCTAGGGCTACGTGATAGTGGCTGGTGCCCCCAATGTTACGAGTACCGCCAGATCCTGATCCAGTTTGATCTAGAGCTGTGTGCATGGCATCGATAACTACTTTGTGTTGCCCCATGCCCAAATAATCGTTTGAACACCAGTTCACGATGTTTTTGATGTTGTAGGGCCCGTACCAAATAGCGTTAGGGAAATCTCCTCGCTCGCGAACTATGTCGTTGAATACACGATATTTTCCGGATGCTTTGAGATCTATGAGAAGTTGTTTGAATGGTTTAAGATCTATCATAAACTTATTTAACACGGTAAATATATAACTATGGACACAATCAAAATCAACGTACCCACTTTTATACGCTTAATCGAACTAGCTCGCGAAGAAGTCAAAAACGATGCAGATCTGCACGATATGGCTGAAATCGTAGTGAAACTGACCCAGGAAGAAGGTGTAGTTACTATGGATCATTATAAAACTATAGTCAACTACATGAAGACACAGGGCAACACAGACGAACTAGCTCAGATTCGTAAACTAGGCGGGTTTTAAATGAGAGTCACTGAGATCATTAGAGGCATTCTGGATGCTATAGACAGCATCGAGAAAGGACAACCTATTGACTCTGCTGAGAATCAAGGTTATTCAGAAAAAGACATTAAACGATTTCAACAGATCGTAGACCTCGCACAAACAGAAAAAACTCCCTACGGTAATCAACCTCAAGAAGAATATGCCGACATAGACGCAGTTACAGTTGATGCTGGGGCAGAAAATATGAACGGTGCTAAACATCCTGCAGATATTAAAGGTGAACATCCTAGTTTATATCCTGGCAAAGTATATGGAGCGAAATAATGGCACTGAACGGAATATCAGAACTATCTACTAAAGAGGCTAGACAGTTAGCCAAACTAGAAATAGCAGAAGCCAAACGTAACGGTAAGGTAGTAGCCGACGACGGTACAGTTACTGGCCCAATAGATCCTACTAAACCCTACTATAGAACAAACAATGTTTTAGACATTTCAGAACTACCTACAAAATACTCGGGCAACACAGTAGTAGACAATATCAACAGTACTGGTCTTGTTGCCGGTCGTCCGTGGTCAACTTCTGAAACTCCGAACCTATTCTCAGGATTGGCCATATGGTATGACGCAGCAAACGCAGCAACCATCAACGGTGGTACATTCTCAGATGGTACCACCGTTACTTCATTAACTAACAGAGCAACTGGTACAAATGGTGCAGCAGGCGGTACTGGGCGAGAGCCAACAGTTCAGAACGGTGTGGGCGATACACTCAACGGTTATCCTGTGATTAGATTTGCCACGGCCACTACATACGATAATATTAGATTTACTACCAATAGTTTTGACAATGCCACAGGATGGACTGTGGTTATGTTGGCCAAAACAGTTATCACAGGGGGATTCAACCCTGCCTTGTTTATGATAACCAACTCTGCACAAAGCAGTTTAACTGGAGTTAGATATTTTGGCGGCAGTCAATTTATATTCTATGCTCCTACAGGATCAGCCAATGTGGCCAGCAGTATAGATCCAGACGGCACTTGGAAGATTATCACAATGCGTTACGATAGCACAGCAGCCGAAGCCAGCAGATGCACATTTAAATGGGCTAAGGTAGCAAGAACTGTGACCAACGGCGGAACCCCACCAAGTGGAACTGTTTCAGACACAGCAACCTATGTTGAAACTATGAGTGCTTGGGACGGCGACCTTGCAGAACAGGTGGCCTACAACCGCGCCCTGTCAGATGCAGAGATCATAGCCTTGGAAGACTACCTCAGCAGTAAGTGGGGAGTTTAATCAATGGCATTCCAAGGTCAACGACTTAACCCCAGAGAGCAACCTTGGGACACTACAGATTACGATCATCCTAAAGATCCCAACCTAAGCGAACTACATCGTGCCATGGAGTACGATCTTGGTGGCAAACCAATGGTTCGAGTGGCTGCAAAACTATCAGGCCCTAGTATCGCTGGACAAGTATCGGCATTCGGCGAACCTTTAGCTATCAGTCCCACGGCAGTCATCCAGCTAGACGGCATCTACGGTACTACCACAGATGTCATACAGACCTATGTCAGCGGCACAGGTGCTAGTGCCGGATCGGTAGATGGCATGTTTAGAGTGAACTCGGGAACCAGCCAGGGTGGTTATGGTGTGCTGCGTAGCAAACGATTCGTTCGATATCGTCCCGGACAAGGTATTCAATGTCGCATGACTGCTGGATTCACCCAGGGAGTAGCAGGTAGTCTACAGTTTGCCGGATTAGCCAATCAAGAAAACCGAGTAGGCTTTGGCTGGAACGGCGATCGCTTTGGTATCGTTCGATCATCGGGTGCCAAAGCAACTATTATGCTGATGACTATGACTGCGGCTCCTAACGGTAATCAAACTGCAACCATTACCCTAAACGGTGTTGCCTATACTGTAGCACTAACAGCAGGCACAGCCGCACAGGCAGTTACACAGATCACTAACCGGGTGGGCGGATATGGAACTTGGCTCGTACAACAAACAGACGGTGCTATGCTATGGTTAGGACCAATAGGAGTCGCCAACGGAGCATTTAGTTTTACCAGCACTGGCAATGCCACGGCTACATTTACTGTCAAACAGACGGGTGTAGCACAGACAGACTATTGGACCTATCAAGAAGATTGGAATATCGACAAGTTGGATGGTAGTAATGCTATTGATACTAATCCCAGCGGTATGCTGTTAGATCCAACTAAACTTAATGTCTACCAGATTAATATGCGTTGGTTAGGAGCAGGGGTGATCAGTTACGCTATAGAAGATCAAGCCAGTGGAACCATAGTCTATGTTCACCGTGAGCACTATGTTAACCAACACACAAGACCTCACACTGACAATCCTAGTTTCAAGATTACATATGTTGCCAGTAACACAACTAACACCACAAGCCTCTCAGTCTATGGTGCCAGTATGTACGGAGCTATCGAAGGCACTATATTCTTAAACGAACTCACACGTTCATACTCGGCATCAAAAACTAACATCACACAAAACACTACAGCACATTTAATGACTATTAAGAACTCAGTAGTTACAAACGGACTGGCAGGTGCTAACAATGGTAACTATGTTCTTAACACTAAAGACATGATTGTTAAAAGTCTAAGTGTAGCTGTTCAGAGCAATGACCCTGTACAGGTATTCTTATTCTTTGAACCCAGTAGTTTTTCTGCACAACACGAATACTATAATATTCCTCGATGCAACGAAGTACACAGTGAAACCGTAGGTACATTCGATACTACAATAGACACAGCAGTGTACACAGGATTATGCGGTATTAACGGTACTATTAACATAGACCTAAGCCAATATCGTATAGCTGTTCCTCCAGGTAGCTGGCTAAGTATCGCTGTGAGAGGTACTGCAGGTATTACAGCAGTTTCGTCAGCCTTAGTATGGAGTGAGGATTAAAATGTATCGCAAGTTAATAAACATCGTAGAAGCAGCTAACAAAGGTTGTCCTATCGCTACCTATGACATTGACGTTAATTTAAAGAATCGTCAGAAGGCCATAGATGCGTATCATTATGGTCCTGCTAATCCAGACGAGCCAGAATCGTATTGGAAGGATGCTGCCAAGCGTTGGGGCATTACAGAAAAGACTGCCAAGACTATGCGCTGTGGTAATTGTGCTGCCTTTGATGTATCAGACAAGATGTGGAAGTGTATTGAAGATGGCATTAAAGGTGATGACAAGGCTGTAGATGGCATGGCCACAATACATAAGGCAGATTTGGGATATTGTAATTTCCTACATTTTAAATGCGCAGGTGATCGTAGCTGTACAGCTTGGGTCACAGGAGGAGCGATAGATGACAAAGACAGAACAGAGTAAATGCAATCATTGCGGACATCCTGCTCATTGTGGGCATAGTTGTATAGACGACGCCTGCGATCACTGTCCAGAATGTAGCTGTGATTGTTGTGAAGCAGAGGCAAGAGCAGAAGAAAAACAAAACTTTAATCGCGGATATAACTAAAATGTTTCGCAGACATCAAGTTAAACTGATGTCAAATCCATCTTGTGAAAAACCTGTACAAGAATTAGATTCCAAAGATTTTCAGTACTACGACAAAGACGGGTTTGAATTAAATCAAGCAGAGCAGAAATTCTATGCTGCCATGGGACATCCTATCAATGATCCTATATTGAATCATCACTGCTGGCAGGAAACTTGGTTTGAATTAGAAAGCGACAAACTCAATCTCATATTAGATCACAGCATGTTCTTATGCCGCTGCAACTATGAAAAAGAAGCAGCAGAACAACTACAGAAATTAAAACAACGTATTCCTCTAGCAGACTATCTGCTAAAAACCAAACGCAAATGGGGCTTTGATTTTGCCCTAGATGCAGTTGCCCAAGACGGTTCGGTGTTTGAAGTCCTGCACGTAGAATATGATCACTATGACTACGAGCAGTTTAAAAATCGTATGATCTGTTTTGAATACACCGTAAGGCACACTGATTGGCAAGATGCCGCTGTTCAAGTTTGGAATCAACGAGATCAGTGGCAAACACTTACGGGATTCGATCAAAATCACTGGAAAGCTGCCTATCTGCTAGGTTGGAATAAATCAGAATACACTGAAAAGGCCGTATAAATAACACTATGAGAGCAGCAGAATTTATGAGGGCGTTAGCCGACATTATTGACAAATTAGACGGTGAGTCTTCTAACGATCTACCTCCCAAAGATGCAGAGGAAAAGGACGATAATCCCGTTATGGTTCCGCCTTTACAACAGCATCTAGAATTGGACAAAGCAGAAGCAGGCAAAGACAGTCCGATTATCCGTAAGCTCACACAAGACGAAACTGAGCATAATCCTAATAACCCTATTTTCCGTCGCTGATCAATAAGTTAGCTACCGATAAATATTGGTATGACTATCCAGAAGATTAGAGCAGGTCGCGTTCCTGGCCAAAATGTTGAAACCTATGTTGGCAATGATGGACAACTATTCTACGACGAATCTACAGGCATCCTGCGCATATCGGATGGTGTAACTCCCGGCGGCACCATTGTAAGTGGCGGTGGTGGATCCCCAGGACCTACAGGCGCTACAGGACCAACCGGCCCGGCAGGACCACAAGGAGCTACAGGACCTGCAGGACCACAAGGACCACAAGGACCTACAGGAGCTACTGGACCACAAGGTGAACAAGGCCCTGCAGGACCACAAGGTATACAGGGAGTAAAAGGCGACACTGGCGCACAAGGTGCCGCAGTTACCCTAAAAGGTTCTAAAAACAACGAAGCAGAAATCTTAGCCATAGTCAGTCCCTCAGCAGGTGATGCTTGGATCAATCAAGACAACGGCGATCTATACTTTTGGAATGTTACTGACGGTCGCTGGGATAATATTGGACAGATAGTTGGCCCACAGGGCTTACAAGGTCCACAAGGCATACAAGGACTAAAAGGCGATACGGGAGCCACAGGAGCTACTGGTGCTACAGGACCCGCAGGTGCGCAGGGCGCACAGGGACTAAAAGGCGACACAGGTGCTACAGGAGCAACTGGTGCTACAGGACCACAAGGCATTCAGGGAGAACAAGGACCAGTTGGACCACAAGGTCCTGCGTCAACATTTACTTTTAATGTAGCCTCAGACGACAGTACATTAATTGCCATAAACACAGAGGAAACTGTTAAGTTTATTGGCGGAACCGGTATCGATACTTCGTCAAATGACGAAGGTGCTATAACTATCGCTGTTGATAGTACTGTAGTTAGAACAAGCGACACAGGCAAAGTTACCAATGCTATGTTAGAAGGCAACATTGCCAATGCCAAATTGTTTAACAGCACAGTTACTATTGGTAGCACAGTTGTAGCGTTAGGTACTACGACCGCTAACCTAGCAGGATTAAACTCTGTAACAGCAACTAACTTTATTGGTAATGCTACTACAGTGACTAATGGTGTTTACACAAACAGTATAGGTGTTGTCACAGATATAATGTTGGCTGGATCGATCGCTAACAACAAACTAGCCAATAGTTCAATAACTGTGAATGGCACAAGTATTAGTTTAGGATCAAGTGCCACTATCACTGCCGCTAATCCAAACGCACTAACTATTGGCACTGGACTGAGTGGTACAAGTTATACAGGCAGCTCAGCAGTCACTATCGCATTAGCTACAGGTTACGGCGATACACAGAACCCTTATGCCAGTAAGACAGCAAACTATTTCCTAGCCGCACCAAACGGTTCTAGTGGTGCTCCAACATTCCGTGCTATTGTTGCCGCTGACATACCTACGCTAAATCAAAATACTACAGGTTCGGCGGCGACACTGACCACAGCCCGCAATATTAATGGTGTGGCATTTAATGGCAGCGCCGACATTACTGTCACCACAGCCGCAGGCACATTAACTGGAAATACCTTAGCATCCGGAGTAACAGCAAGTAGCCTAACATCAGTTGGAACATTAACTAACCTGTCAGTTACAAATACTATCACAGGATCAGTAAGTGGAAACGCTGGAACAGCAACTAAGTTAGCTACGGCTCGTGCTATCAACGGAGTTGATTTTGATGGTAGTGCAGCTATCACCGTAACAGCGGCAGCAGGCACACTAACCGGCACCACACTAAATTCAACAGTGGTCACAAGTAGTCTAACGTCAGTCGGAACATTGAATGGACTAACAGTTAATAAGTCAACTACAGGTACAGCGTTATCTATCACAGCATCTAATGCAGCACCGTACGGTGGCACAGCAACTTGGCAGTTTGTAGGCAACGGTAATATAGGTGGCCCTGGTAGTTGGATACAGTTCCCAGACAGTTCAGTACAAACAACTGCCTATACTGGTAATGCCGCAACAGTAACTAATGGTGTTTATACCACCGACACTGGCACAGTTACAAACACAATGTTGGCAGGTAGCATTGCCAATAACAAGTTAGCTAATAGTTCAATAACAGTTAATGGGACAAGTATAAGTTTAGGTAGCAGTGGCACAGTAACAGCAGCCGCAGGCACACTAACTGGCACAACGTTAAACTCAACGGTAGTATCTAGTAGCTTAACTAGTGTAGGGACTTTAACTAACTTATCAGTAACAAATACTATTACAGGTAGTGTCAGCGGCAATGCTGGCACAGCAACTAAGTTAGCTACGGCTCGTGCTATCAACGGTGTAGATTTTGACGGTAGTGCGGCTATTACTGTAACAGCCGCCGCAGGTACACTAACTGGAACAACATTAAATAGTTCAGTGGTTTCGAGTAGCCTAACGTCGGTTGGTACACTAACCGGTGTTACCAGTAATGCCGCAACAGCGTTCATTGCCGGCACTGCCGCCGAAAGTGGTGTGGCATTACAAATGCCGCGTGAAGGCGCTCTTCGCAATCTAACCAACGGTGCTAACTCAATGTACTTTGACGTTAGTATTGGCGGAACAACTCACGGACAGTTCCAGTTCCGTAGTAGCAATGCATTTACCAATGTGTTAACAATGAGCCCTACTGCGTTTAATGTCAACCCAGATGCCGTTGTTACAGCAAGGACTCCGAGTTTTGGTAGACTGCCGTGGAACTCGGCAATAGACACTGAACTCACTATTGATGACTATCGTTTCCGTATATCAAATCAAGGCGGCATATTCCCGCAGGTTATCAGCAACACTAGCGGTACAAAAAATAGTGCTTGGACAGTAGTGGCCGCAAGATCCGGCAGCGCCATAACACAAACAGGTAGCACTGGTACCCTTGTTCCAAACAATTCTTGGACTAGTTTATATACTAGTGGTGGTATGGATAGTGCTGGTGACACTTATGTAGCTACCCTACAGGACAAAAACTTAGGCCGTATCTATCGTGTTACATTTATGCGTAGCGATAACGGTAGTACAACAGGCTACAACATCATAGCTGAACGACTAATATAACAATAAATAACAGCAGTTAATTTAAGGATTATTTCATAATGAAAAAGTTTCTAGCAGTATTATTACTAGTTCCAACACTAGCACTTGCACAAAAAACACCACAGGGCGTAACCTACGATGCTAAAATTCTTCGTGTAAACGATGGCGATACGGTGGTGATCGCAGCTCCCTTTCTACCAGCACCCCTTAAGCCAGAACTCGCGGTCAGAATTTTTGGTGTTGACACCCCAGAAAAAGGATTCAGAGCCCAATGTCCAAGTGAAGATCAACGAGGAAAAGCTGCCACTGAATTTACAAAATCCGCAGTCGCCTCTACCCAAAAACATCAAGTTACCTTATACGGATGGGATAAATTCGGTGGTCGTGTACTGGGCGATATCATTCTAAACGGTGTTAGTCTACGTGCCGAATTGATTCGTAACGGGTTCGCTCGTGAATACTTCGGTGATGCTAAACAAAGCTGGTGCAATTGATCAAATTTAGAAAGTCAAAACCCACTAGATAAATATTGATATGCGACCAGAATCATATAAAATAATCGCCGAAATGTTTGAAAGCTTCATCCAAGAAGATAGTTCTGCTATCTCTATGATCGGAGATCTCACTGGCGGCAAAGCAGTTGCACAGAAACTTCACAAAGATATGGGTCTAGCCCACGATCAACAATTTAGCCCAGTGGACAAGATTCAATGGAGCCAGCTCAAGGACATGTACAAGGGCGGGTGGGTATTGATCAAAGGAGCCAAAGGAGCCGGTGCGATCAGAGCCAGATCTGGTAGTTACGAATCGGTAGCAGTCAATCCAGAAACAGGAGCCGTAGATGTTTTTCAAGACAGTCGAGGCGGAAACAATCTAGACTTTTTAAAAAGTCACATCGGTAAACTGATGGGATACTATGTCGGTAAAGACACAGGTAAGACTGCTGATCTAAAAAGAAAAAGAGATAGTTATAAAGCTAGTGCAGGACCTAAAAAGATTGACCAAGAAACAATAGTTAAAAAATTTAAACCTTTGTGGCTACGTTCCATGAAGGCAGCTGAAGCAGATGTCAAAGGTATGATCACTACGATGATCAAAAATGATGCCTATGAAAAAGCAGAACGCAAATTAAGTATTCTAAAAAATCTACAAAGAGCTTCTGAAGCAATGGAGTCAGGAGAATTAGACAGTGCTCCGGATTGGTTACAAGGCGCAGTGTCTAAAGCTATCATGATGGCAGCAAGTCATCACTATCCAGATGAAACAGGAGAACTACAGAGATCTAGATGGGGCGGTGGTGGATTAACCGCAGCTAACCCTGCAGGTCCTGCTAAATTGTTACAAGACATTGCCAATGGAGATACACCTAAGCTAGGAACCATCCTAGGATTTTTCAAAAGGAATTTGATCACAGGATGAGACTCAATCATATTTTTAGCGAAAATCTTGCAGAAGCAAATGTCGCAGCCAAGATCAAAGATCCTAGTCTAATTACTCGTATTGGCATCGCCATGAAACATGACGGCACATTGCCTCGTCATAAAGTTGCAGCACTAGGAGTTGATCCCACAGAAGAACAATTACTGCAACTATGGAGTGAACTATTAGACTCGTCATTAAGCCGTACACGTTATGGAGATGTGTCTAGAGATGGTAAGTTTGATCAATGGCTCACACGTTTATATGCCAACGGCCAAATTGACTACGAAGATCTTTCTGGAGAGTCGGGAGATGCCCTTGGTGCATGGAAAGCTCTAAGCGTTCGTAAAAAGTTAAAACCAGAACATCAAGACTTTAATAAATTTAGTAAGCTAAGTCAGATACAGGCTATTATCCAGAAGCGTGATTATCGTGATGAACTGAATAGAATCGCCAATGCTGCTGAAATCGAAAAACATAAGCGTGAAAGCAAACAGATCACAATCCTTGACGACAAGCGTTTCCAAGTAGTGGTTCCGTTCAACTACGGTAGCTGCTATACATTTAACAATGCCGCAGGCTTCAATGCTAGTTTCTGTACAGGTTCCAGCGACGGACTAAGATGGTTTAAACGCTATGCTGACGAAGGTCCAGTTATTTCTATAGTTGACAAAGAAAACTATGACAACGTTGATGGCAAGTGGCAGATACATGCTCCCACAAGACAGATCAACAACGGCAATCAACGTAACAACGGCGACGAGCGTTTCGCAGAATTATTTCCTGGCTTGTTGAAAAAGATTGGGGCAGGCTTACAAAAGAATGCACAAGCGATCAAAGAAGGCAGTAAAGAACTAGCACCGCCCGATGGTTATGATATCGAAGCTGCTGTAGCTGACCTACAAAAAAGATTTCCGTTGAGTTGGGCGTCTGAAGAAAAAGAAGAAGAAAAGCCAGAAGGCGACGAAGATTCCGGTCCAGGGACCTACATAGTTACATTGACCAGAAATGGTAAGCAGGCTAGAATAGAAGGCGACAGCAAAGAAGATGTTATCAATAAAGTTATTGAGCGTCATCCTTCGTTGTCTAGAGAAGACTTTACAGTGGAAAAGGCCACTGAAGAACAATAAGAACACCTACCTTAGGACGTTATCGTTACATAGGTGTGCCCGGCTGCTGGGCAGAGCGTTATGGGAGTCGTGCCCCGGAATGGCGTTCTAAGTGAGCACTTATATTCTCCAAGATGAAGATTGCGTTATTCATACATCAGCCAGTGTGCGCAGTAGATTCTGCTAACGGAATTATTAAAGCACTTTCTCCCCATCACAGTTTTAAATTATTTTCAATAGACGAAGTTGAGCCTACATTCTTTGATGATGTAGACTGTGTCTGCTTTCCTGGAGGGTTTGGTGACGCTGATAGATTTGATAGATTACTGAAATGGAATTATGATTCAGTAAAAAATTTTGTAAGAAATGGTGGCAAGTATTTGGGCGTGTGTATGGGAGCGTATTGGGCGGGACGACATTACTTTGATATATTAGATAATGTAGAAGTTGAACAATATATCAAACGACCTAATACCTGCACTAGACGACCTCACCCAAAAGCCATGCCAGTACACTGGTTAGATCAATCTGAAAGGATGTATTTTTATGACGGTTGTTGTTTTATTGGCAACGATATGGACGTTGTGGCTCGTTATAGCAACAATGATCCTATGGCGATTATACAAAGGAACATTGGGCTGATCGGCTGTCACTTAGAAAGTGAACAATGGTGGTACGATAAAAGTTATCTAAAACCGCATTGGCATCAGGGCGAGCATTATCAATTACTATTAGATTTTGCAAATAAACTTTAACCCCAGAAGGGGTTTTTTTATAGGGTAAAAAATGGAACTACACAAACGAACACTCACACGAGCGATAACATGGCGAATTACAGCCACACTAATCACAGCGATATGGGCAGGGTGGCAAGGTGCCATCTACGCTAACATTGTTCTTACATTCTTGCATTATATCCACGAGCGTCTTTGGTTGAAGATTGATTGGGGTAAAGAATAAAAAAGCCCCTTCCGGGGCTTTTTTATGACCTAAACAAATATCGTTTATGTAAATGTAAACGAGCCTTGTTGTATTGAACAAACGTTATAACAAGAGCAGCAGCCCAAGGAAGTATAGTAGCTGCCCAAGGCACAAGTCCTGCCCACCATGCAGCCATTAATGGCTCTTTCATCAACATCAAGAACGCAACGGCAAACAGTACAAAGCTACCAATAAACACAGTGTCTGGCCAGCGAGAAAGTATCTTACTGACTAATGTGGCTCCGAACAAAATGATTGGTACACTGATTAGTAAGCCGGCAATGATTAGTATAAAGTTCCCGTTGGCAGCAGCAGCGATACCTAGTGCGTTGTCTATGCCCATGACAGCATCGGCAACTACAATAGTCCATATAGCTCCCCAGAATGTGTCACTGGCTTTGACATCGTGTTCTTTGTTATCGAATACCAGTTTCCAACCAATCCATATTAGTGCAGCAGCACCAATGGCTCGTAGTCCGGGGATCATTAATAGGTATGTTAGTGCTGCAACTGATACAAAGCGTATTGCGATAGCACCAAAGGTACCCCAGAAGATCGCCTTCTTGTGCAGTTCCGGAGGTAGTTTGTTAGCGGCCATTCCGATAACTAGAGCGTTATCGCCTGCTAATACGATATCTATCAGGATGATAGCGAGAAATGCCCAGAGGGCTTGAAGAGTAAAGAGTTCCATAATTTTCCTTGATTACAGTCTCACCTCTTTGTCTATATACCGGGCGTATCTGGCCGTGTTGACGATATATAGAACCAGCCCTGCTGGTTGGTTACTCCCCAAGAATATTTATTTCTTAGTAATTATCTCGTAAATTTCTTTCCAAGATGTAACCCTAGGAATTTCTGCGTGTTCAAAGTCCATGTTGTGACCGTGTTCCATTAGCAGAGCTTTCAATCCAACTTTTTGTCCTGCGAGTGCGTTGGTGATTTTATCCTCTACCCACCAACATTCTGTATCACGATATTGTTCTAGCACATCGTCTTTGTCTGCGCCTGTGTCTAGAATGATAAACTTATCAAAGGCTGTTTCCCCAAACAGCTTACGGATATTCATTTTGCGTAGTTTTTGGGCATTTCGATCTTTACTCAAGGATGTGATGCAATGAAACACATAACCGTGTTCTTCGTGTAGCCGTTTTACATAATGTTGAGCATCCCTGAGTGCAGGAAGGAATCCAATAGCAGCAGATTCATTAAACATCTTGATCAGCTTTTTGCCCTGATCCATGTCAATACCGTAGCGTTTACCGATATTATAGACCAGCTCTCCGCCTTCTTGTTTTTTGAATCCGTGTTCTTCCATCCAAACGTGGAAAGCCCACTCCCAATCTAGGATTACGCCGTCAGCGTCTGTGAGAATAATTTTATTTTTCATATCAGTATTATATACGCAGTTTATTATCTAGTCAAGTCCTCTATAGGTCTTACAAACCCACCATAAATACTAGGCTTTAAGGAGACCCAGATGAAAAAGCGCAATTACACACAAGACACAGTCCGTAAGTTACAAGGCTCATTACAAATTGAGCATACATTAGCCAAACGTGGTGCTACCAAACTACGTGAATTACTAGCGACAGAACCATACGTTAACACGCTAGGTGCATACAACGGCCAAATGGCAGTACAGCATGCCAAGGCAGGACTCAAAGCAATTTATCTATCAGGCTGGCAAGTAGCCGCCGCAAACAACACAGCATTACAAACATATCCAGATCAAAGTTTATACCCAGTTAACTCTGTACCACAGGTTGTTAGAGGTATCAACAATGCGTTCCGCCGTGCTGATCAAATCGAACACTCAGAAGGCAAAGTAACCACTGATTACTTTCTTCCGATCGTTGCCGATGCCGAAGCAGGGTTTGGTGGTGCTCTAAATGCCTACGAACTAATGATGGCCATGATCGAAGCAGGCGCCGCTGGTGTACACTTTGAAGACCAGTTAAGTTCAGAAAAGAAGTGCGGACACTTGGGCGGTAAGGTATTGATTCCTACCAGTCAGGCGATCCGTAATCTAAATGCTGCAAGACTAGCTGCTGATGTAGCAGGTGTTGACACAGTTATTCTAGCACGTACAGATGCAGAAGCTGCGACATTGATTACCAGCGACCACGATCCGTTAGACAAGGATTTTATTATCAATGAAAGAACAGAAGAAGGATTCTACAAATTTAGAAACGGTCTCGATGCTTGCATTGCAAGGGGCTTGGCTTACGCTCCATATGCAGACCTATTATGGTTCGAAACTAGTACCCCAGACATCCAGCAGGCCAAGAAGTTCGCAGATGCGATCCATGCACAGTTCCCGGATCAAATGCTGGCTTACAACTGCTCTCCGTCGTTTAACTGGCGCAAGTTCTTGAGCGAAGAGGAGTGCGAAACATTCCAGCGTGAACTAGGCGAACTAGGATATAAGTTCCAGTTCATTACACTAGCAGGCTTCCATTCTGTTAACCTTGCCACATTCGAACTTGCAGAAGCCTACAAAGCTCGCGGCATGGCTGGCTATTCAGAAATGCAGGAGCGTGAGTTCGCAGCACAAGAACGTGGATTCACAACTGTAAAACATCAGAGAGAAGTGGGCGTTGGATACTTTGACTTAATCAGTGAAGCAGTAGGTGCTACTAGCACAGTGGCTAATAAACACAGTACCGAAGCTGATCAGTTTCATTAATGCGTAAGTTTGCCTGGCTACCACAACGAGTATCTAGCGGAAAGGTAGTCTGGCTTTCTTATTATTATGAATATAAAAAACTCTATGACGAAAATACTGGAAGACCTCCGTTAAACTCGTTGTACTTTGTCTATACCGAAACAGCCAAAGAAAGAACATTTAGAATTTTAAAAGAATCATCGAGAGGATATTAATGTTAGAAACAATCTGTGATATACTAGTAGAAGCATACAAGCGCAATTGGATTACCAGCAGGGACGGTAATATCTCTATTCGCCATCATGATAGAGATCACTTCTACGTAACTCCCAGCGGTGTCCGAAAACAGACAATGCAGCCGGATCAGTTTAAGAAAATTAAAATAAACAAATGGATCAACAGCGGTAATGGTGCTGGTGTATTTGGCTATACCTGGGAAGAAATGCCCTACAGTGATATTTCGATCGGACTAAAACCCACCGGAGAAATGCCCTTACACTTTGGTCTACAGAAAGAAATACACAAAGACGAAGTACGAGTAGTTACCCACATACATCCTACATATATCGTAGCTGCTATGCATGCTGGTATAGAACTAAGCGATCTAGCCAAAGACTTTCCAGAACTTAGTCGTTATACAAGGGTAGCACCTAATGTAGGAGATGTACCTCCTATTTCTCAAGAGCTAGGAGATCAATGCCACGAAAAGTTGGGTTTAAATCACAGCACAGGAGAGATTAAGTACGACATAGTAGGAATAAAAGGTCACGGGGTCGTGGCCATAGATTCTACGCCCTGGCGTAGTTTTGAACATATCGAAAGACTAGAACATATCTGCAAGATAGTTTTAGCTTCAGGAAATTATTAAAATGATAGAAATTACTTTTTTACAAGGGCTGTTAATCACCCTTATACTCACACACATTACCATAGTCAGTGTGACTCTGTACCTGCACAGAAGCCAAGCTCACAGAGGAGTTACATTCCACCCTGCACTTAATCACTTCTTCCGTTTTTGGGTATGGCTAACCACAGGAATGACTACCAAAGCATGGGTGGCGGTACATCGTAAACATCATCAGAGCACAGACGTAGAAGGTGATCCTCATAGTCCACATATATTTGGTATTAAGAGATTGTTGTTAGGCGGCTGGAGTTTATATCACGAAGCTACTAAAGATCCAGCATTTGTTTTAAAGTACGGCACAGGCACACCCAAAGACAAACTTGAACTATTTTATACTCGATATCACCGGGTAGGATTTATTCTTATGTTGATCATAGATCTTGTTCTTTTTGGCCTACCCGGGATATTAATATGGGGTATCCAGATGATATGGATACCTTTCTGGGCCGCCGGATTTATCAACGGAATAGGTCACTGGTGGGGTTATCGCAACGGAGATACTAACGATCACAGTCGAAACATTGGACCTGTTGGTATTCTAATTGGTGGCGAAGAACTACATAACAATCATCATCTAGATCCTGCAAATCCTAAATTTAGGCGTAGATGGTTTGAATTAGATGTTGGCTGGATTTATATCAAGATCCTAGAATTTTTTAGATTGGCCACAGTCAAAGCATAATAGAAAAAGGACCCGAAGGTCCTTTTTCATTTACTATAATATGATAAACCGCTATGCGGCGATATAACTTATATTAAAATATTATTTACTTTTTGTAGCGCCGTTGTTAACGAATGCGTACATTTTTTCTGCTGTCTCTAGAACTTTATCGAGTCCTGGAAACTCAGGCATATCAACCTTGGTAACGATCTGTCCAGTCTTTTCGTCACGTTGAGCAGTCATTTCCCAACCTTGGAACTTAACGTGGAAATCTTGCGATACTAGATCTTTTGCCATTTCTAGGATTTCGGTACGGATTTCATATCCGTTCTTGTTGAACTTAACTTCTGGTAGTTTCATTTCTGGTGTAAATGTGTTATTAGACATAATTTTCTCCTTGTGTGTGTTAGTGTCTATGTGCTTTTAGGCAGCACCGTCCTTCTTTGGAAACAGTACCTTAGATACTGATTCTACAGAATACTTAGCCACTTCAATGGTGTTGTTAACAGCCATCTTGGCGAATTGGGTTTGTGCATCGATATAAGCGTGTGCAGCCTTGTTTAGGGCAGCGTCTTTGAAAATCTGATCAGCAACTATTTTTTTAGTGCTTTGAAAAGAATCGATAAAAAAGTGTGGTGTAAACATAACTTCTCCTTGTGTGTTTGTGTATGTATTATTATATATCTCGAGAGGATATAAATCAAGAGCGAACACGATTTAAAATCTCCGATCTTGTTCGATCAGCTCTATCAATTTCTGACAATCTTCCCAGTCTGTGAATCTTCGAACGATTTTTCTGTTGTAGGGCGTAATGCTTTTTAACATTATATCATCATCGTCAAACTGAGCTATGATAGTAATATAGCCCCATTGATTTTGCCAGGGACCCCATTGATGATATGGCAATTCTTTGAAGCTGTGCATTTTAGTCTCTGAGCATGATTTCTTTGGCAAGGTCATGACGACCCATACGAGCAAAAGTTGTTGCGGCCTTGGCTCTACCGATTCCCTCTAAAATAGAGAAAAAACTAGCGATAAACGATTTCATATAAATTTTCCTTGTGAGATTTTGTATTCGAACTCTTTGGTAAAGTGTTCTACGTCTGCGGCATTCTGTGGATGCCTACTTGTGATATAGCGATCTAACTCGCTTTGGTAGTGTTGTTTAGGAAACATTTCTGCTAGTCTTTCTAGCAGGCTAAACATTCTGTTTGATAAGTGCTTCATTTATTACCCTCTGTAAGTGTGTGTAGAACTCTCAGTGTTTCTACTAATAGTATTTATACTAATCCATTGTGTACTGCACAAAATATAATGGTTTTGACTTAGTCCAGCTGTTAGTTTATAATGACTGATCTTTGGGTAAATATAACAATAATTCGGAATAACTATGAAATTACGAACTCGATCGATTCTACAAGAATTAAATGAAATAGCAGAAGTGCGTAACAAAGACGCACTCTACGAAGGCAGAGCTATCAATATCATAAATTCTGCTATCAATCTAATAGAATCGCTAAACAGCCACTACGGAGCCGAAGAAGCTGATGAATTGGAAAGACGTCTTATTAACGCAATCAAAGGACGCGAACCAGCAAAATTTACTAGAGGAATTCGTAAAATCTCCGAATCTAGAAAACAGAAAAAGACACTAGAGAACAAAGAAAATGAGTAATTTATTCGAAGGCGGCAACATTTTCAAAGATGACGCTGGTACTATACTAACCAAAAGAATCAACAAAGCGGACGTGATGCCTACTGTACAGTGGCTGGAAAATGTCACTGGGCTTGAGCTTACTGATCACCTATTAGGCACTACAGGAAAAAAAGAAACCAGCGGCGATCTAGATATTGCCATCGATGCTAACGAAGTTAACAAAAACGAATTCGCAGAAAAATTAGCAGCCTACATTAGAGATCAAGGTGGCGATCCTAAAGAATGGATCAAGAAGTCCGGCATCTCTGTACACTTTAAAACTCCAATCAAGGGTGATCCAGAAAACGGTTACGTTCAAGCTGACTTCATGTTCGGCGAGCGTGATTGGATGAAATGGAGTATGCAAGGTGGCAAAGAGGGATCTGAATTAAAAGGTGCTCATAGGCACATGATCCTTTCCAGTATCGCCGGTGCCCGCGGGTTAAAGTGGAGTTTTCAAAACGGATTAGTTAACAGAGAAACCAACGAAGTCATCACCAAAGATCCCAACGAGATCGCTAAGAAACTTCTTGGACAAACAGCTTCTCCTAAGGATCTACAAGATCCAGAAGCTATCATTGACTATATTATTAAACTTCCTAATTACGAAGATCTTATTTCCAAAGCTCGTGCAGATTTAGAAAAAGAAGGAATACAGTTACCCAAAGCCGGCAAAGTAGAAAGCTATCAGCCAGGTACCGGAGCATGGTTCCGAAAGATGATCGAAATCGTAAAATGAGAGCATTTGAGTTTTTGACAGAAAAATGGAGTGACAAATATAAACGCTCTATTAATTGTTCAAGCCCTAAAGGATTTAGCCAGCGGGCTCACTGTCAAGGAAGAAAGAAAAAAGAATCACTCGGTGAAGGCGGCTGGGACACCACACTAACACAAGGAACTGTGTTAAAGCCAAAGGCAGTTAAACTAGCTTTAGATGCTGTTGATCGTTTCGTTGTAGACTTCAACGAATTTCTAAAAGACAAAGGTGTTGGTCCTGTACGCAGAGGAAAGCCTACAGGTAGTTCTGCTTACTACGAAAAAGATCAAGAAGAAGATCCAGACAAGGTCTACGGTGACATCGACCTACAGATGATCGCTCCAGCTATTGAAGGTAAGACACAGAATCAAATGTCTGTGCTAATGAATAAACTTGCAGACGATTTTGTCAAGAGCGGAGCAGTTCCGTACTTTGATACATCGGAAAGTAAACCAGGTCATCCTATTGTAAAAATAGGTGACAGCGACTATGTGCAAGTAGACTTTATGTGGCACGAAGAAGGCACAGCCAAATGGGGTGCTGCTCGTGTTACTCCAGAACGCGGAGTTAAAGGACTGCTGTTTGGCAATATGTTCAGCGTTCTAGGAGAACTGCTTGATATAAGTATACAACATTCGGGTGTACAGTTAAAAACTGTAGACGGCAAAAAAGTTCCCTTTAGTAAACAAAAAGATGTTAAACTAGTTACTATATCTATCGAGCCAGAAACTTTTGTTTTAGATCTGTTTAAATATCTAGCACAGCAACAAGGCATAGAAGATCCTAAAATTGATCCTATGCTGACAAGGTTTCCGGGTAACAAAGTCGATGATGTCAAGATCAGTAACCTAGTCAATGCTGTCAAAGGCTTTGCCAAGAGTGCAGATGTTAACGATATGTTCGGTAAGGGGGATTTAAATAACTATGCTGATGCCAACAATTTTATCAGTGCTTTCAAAGATCGCTACACGGAAAAGGCTCTCAGAGACATCAACGCTGCCAAGCGAGACAAGGCTGAAACACCTGAAGCAAAGGCTAGAGCAGAAGAGGATCGAAAGAAAGTCGCACAAGGACTAGACATGGTCATGGGATTATTTTAATGAGAGCATTTGAATTTTTAACAGAAGCTAAAGTAGGACGCGATCTACAACACGCAGAAGATCTGGTGATTGTAGAAGGTTCTGCCGGAGGCATGAGAGCTCTCAAGGCCATAGAAAGTCTACCAAAAGATCTTAAAAATCTGCGTATCAAATGGGACGGATCTCCTGCGATATACTTCGGCCGAGATGAAGGCGGTGAGTTCTTCCTCACAGACAAAAGCGGATATCTAGCCAAAGGCTACGACGGTAAGTCAAAGAGCCCCGAAGCACTAAAATCTATGCTAGGTGGCAGAAGCAAAGAGCCCGACGAAAAGCGTCAACAGTTTATTGGAGAAATGGGAGACCTATTTCCTAAGATAGAGCAGATCGTAGATAAAAAATTCCGTGGAGTTGTTTTTGCCGATGTGTTATTCTATCGCACTCCTCCCAAAAACGATCAGGGAGAATTTGAATTTACTCCTAACGTGGTAACTTACTCTATTCCAGAAGATTCAGAATTAGGCAAAGAAATCGCAGCCAGTGATGCAGGGCTAGTCATGCACAAATACAATGATTCTCCTATAACTGGCGACGTTCCTGGCATAGATAAAAATGCAGGAACTTTTGTAATACACCATATACAGATTACTACTCCGCCTAAGGTAGACATGACTATAGTAAACAAGGCCAGAGGTATTTTAAATCTCAACAAAATGGCCATAGACAGTTTACTAGACGATGCTAAGTTAGCAGCTAATAAATTAACAGATTTCAAAGCCACTCTTTATAAGTTTGTAAACAGTCAAGTGGACACAGGAAATCTAAGCGGGCTAAATCAAAAGTTTGACCAGTGGCTAGCAGGCAGCGGCGTTTCTGGTCCAAAACAAGAAAAAATCAAAAAACTAAGACAAGAACAACCAAAAGGGTTTGAAGCTATATTTTCAGCATGGGAAGCTATCATGCAGGCCAAAGACGCTGTGATCGCAGATATAGATCAAAACAGCCCAGTAAAACAGAGTGTAAATGGTAAACCAGGCGGCGAGGGTTATATCGTCGGTGATATAAAACTGGTACCTAGACTGCACTTTACTATGGCAAATCGCGCCAAAATACGCTGATCCCGCATATTTTTTCCAAACCAATATAAATACTATGCCGGTCCCGGAGCGGGATCATTGATCAAGGAGAAAATATCATGGCAGACTTAACAAGCGCAACAGTTGGCTCAACAACATTTGGTGCTAACTACGAGCAAATCGTAAACACACAAGGCCTAAGCGGTCGTCTATTAGTATGCACAATCGTCAAAGATGCTGGCGATGCTACAGAAGCAGAATTAGTCGCAGTTCTAAAAGCACTAGGTAACGCTGGTGGTGATGGCACTGGTTCAGACATTGGTGGTCCAGATGCATTCACAGTAGCAGCAGTTTCTGACTTCGACGGTTCAGACCCAGTTTATGTTGTACTACAAGGTACAGGTACACCTGCAGCAGCTCCAGTAGCTGGTTTCACACTAGCAGTTGTAGCAACACTAGGTTTAGCAGTTTAATATTTCCTAGGGATGGGAAGTGGGGGCGGATTTATTCCGCCCTTTTTCTTTGGCCATAAATAGTAGCACATTATGCCAAGATACAAAATTGTTACTCTAGTAGACATCACTCGCACTAATGCTACCAAATCGGATTCGAGTGAACTTAAGATCAAACAACAACAGAATTTCAATAGTCTTAGACAGACTATTGAGTTAAGATCTAACGTCAGTTGGATCGCTGATCCCAAAGAATTTAATGGCAGACTACCCGAACCGTTCCAGGGTAAGTCTACCTACTGGACGTGGGAATTTGACGTCGAACGAGAAGATACATTCTTAAAAAATAATGATCCGGTTGGTTTATTGTTGGACGACCTACATGGCGTTCCTATCATAGACGGATTAAATAATACAGTAATGATTGATCCTGCTGCTTTCCAAACTCGGGGATCTAACATCAATATCTGGGTTACTGAATCATAGTCCCCAGGATAAATACATAATACAGGCAAACAATTAGGCATTCTAACTTAGGCACATGTCCGGAGCGGACCTTGACTTAATATACAGGAGACAGCCTAAATGGCCACAGTAGCAGAACGAGTAGGTGTGCTCGAAACTAAAGTACAGCACGTAGATGAAAAGATTGATGATTTAAAAGTCGATGTAAAAGACATGCACGATTGTCTAGATCGTACCAGAGATACTCTCACAGAAACATTATCTGCCATGAGAGCAGAATCAACTGCACAACATAATGAACTTGCCGGCAAAGTAGCCGCAGTAGAAAAGAGCAAAGACAAGCTCATGCTCTACGGTGCAATTGGAGCAGCATTTATCGCAGGCCTAGGATGGAGCGGTAATTTGAGTTTTCCCATGATACTCAAGTTCCTCGGTTTGTAAAATATACGCACTTAAATAAAGGACCATAGGTCCTTTTTTTTATGACAGAAATTTCTAAAAGATTTGAACAGTTGATCGTTTCAGCTCAAAAAAAGCTGGCCGAAAACAATCAAATCTTGCCTGTAAAAACTGACAAGGGCATTTTAGTGGGCGATGTGTTGATCGAAAGCCACAATCATCTTAAAAACCTATGGAAGAAAGATCGATTAGTTTACAGAGAAATTAGCCTTAACGATGTAGCTATTAGATTGGCTAACTTGTTGGCTAAAAATTCAAGTCCTATGTTCTGCGATCAACTATATAGAGCTGATCAAGAGTATGGTAGATGGTTTGTAGAATGTCAAGTGCTGAAACAACAGCTATATAATGCAGAGAAAAACAAGGATTTTAACCGGGTTGACATACTCACAGCCCGTTATCAAGATAGCAAAACCAGAGCCGAAATAGCCAAGAGAACCGTGTTAGGATTGATCGGACTGTAATAAATATAATATCATTATCCATGGATGACTTTATGAAGACCCAAGACTTATTTAAAATTAATAAACAGGCCAAAAGACTAAACGAGGGCCTGACCAAAACTTTCGGTAAAAAAATTAACCTAGAAAGTTTTAGCATACAGCAGCTAGAAGATGCACGTAATAAGCTACGTACACAAATAAGTCAGGTTCGAACAGAATCTGGTTTTAACGAAAACTTAGAAAACGAAGCATATCATCAGGCTAAATTTATGCTAGATGCTATTGTCGCAGAATTAGCAGAGAGAGAAGAAGTATTAGCTGATCCTAGCGTTGCAGAAGTAGAAGAGGGGGTTGACTCAATAGAAGAAAAAGTCGAAAAACTTCTAACTAGATTTGATGATGATGTAATGGAAATCGGTGCATATGGCGCTCCAGATTTCAAAGAAATTATTAATCACCTAAAAAACGGTGATGCCGAAGCAGCAGCTGAAGTAGTGTGGTATGCTTATTCAGATCAAGACGGCGGAGAAGTTCCACAGATCGAACCATATATTGAGGACCTACAAGACCAGTTTGAAGAATTAGCTCAAGGCTCCGACGAAGGCGGAGACACAGATGATGCAGAAGCTCTAGCATCAGCAGGACATGGGTCAGATGAAGATTATGGGACATTCCCAGAAAGTACACAAGGAGAAGAAATGCGTAAAGTAACAGAAGGTGAGATCCAGCAAGCATCTGCGATCGTTACCGCAAAAACAATGGTAGACAGAGTAGGTCGTTGGATTGAAGAACTTTCTGGTATGGAGAACGACACACTCCTACAGTTAGGCGATTCTATCCGTGACGAAATGGGACAAGAGCAAGCTAAGGCATTCATTGAAG